>ENA-OQKR01000288-OQKR01000288.1-human-gut-metagenome-genome-assembly--contig:-NODE-288-length-21753-cov-4.104226_pt1 | contig 21753 bp, 18 predicted proteins | sample MGYA00242803_ERZ504806 | MGnify/ENA primary metagenome ERZ504806 (study PRJEB26092, sample SAMD00036399) | human gut metagenome | host: Homo sapiens | study: EMG produced TPA metagenomics assembly of...
CGTCCTCTCCGTCACTAGCAAAAATCCACTCTTCCAAAGAAACGGGGAATCCAGCATTTTCTGTAACCGTGCTTCAGATGCATCTGCTGCTGGTTTGTGTTCAGCTGATTCAACAGGGCCTGCTGATTGTCGTAATCCTCATATCCGTACTGGTCCATCTCCGTATAGTTTTCCCAGTAATATTCGTGCATATCTTCCACTTCTTTTGCCCCTTCTTGCAGGGACAGATTCAGCTTTGCGATTCGTTCGTTCAGTTTTTCTAGTACCAGATTTAAGTAAGCAGTTTGGTCTGTCATCTTCCTCTTCCTTTTACACAAGAGGCTGTTGTACGGTCTTTCCGGCACGCACCACAGCCTCTGTTTTATATCTTTTTTTATTTCTTCTTTATTTCTTTACATCTCATAAAATGCCTTGTAGCATTTGGTTGTCTCGTATACATCCGCCTTGGAACTTACCTCATACGGCGCATGCATGTTCAGGATCGGCACACCGATATCGATCACATCCATACCGTAAGCTGCCGGGATGTAAGCGATCGTTCCGCCGCCGCCCGCATCGATTCTTCCAAGTTCTGCGGTCTGATATGCAACATTGGCATCGTCAAAGGTTTTTCGCAGGCTTCCCAGATATTCTGCACTGGCATCGTTGGAACCGCTCTTTCCTCTGGAACCGGTGTATTTGCTGATGGCTGCACCTTTTCCCACATATGCGGAGTTATTTTTTTCAAATACTTCGGCATACAGCGGATCGTATCCGGCATTGACATCTGCGGACAGCATCTTGGAGTTTTTCAGGGCACGACGCAGTTTCAGGTCTGAATATGCACCCAGGCTGTTGATCACTTCTGCAACGGTATTTTCCAGGAAATGCGCATGCATACCGGTTGCTCCGACGCTTCCGATCTCTTCTTTATCCACAAACAGGCATACTTTTGTCTTTGCGGATGGTTTACTGTGTAAGAATCCCATCAGAGAGGTAAAGGCACAGATTCTGTCATCCTGTCCGTAAGCCATGATCATGCTGTTGTCCAGACCGAAATCTCTTGCCGCTCCTGCCGGTACAACTTCCAGTTCTGCGGACACAAAATCTTTTTCCTCGATACCGTACTGTTCTTTTAACAGCTGCAGCACATAGGCTTTCACCGGATTTTCCTCTTTTTCGCCTTCTTTTTTATCGATCGGCTGGCTGCCTACCAGAAGATCCAGATCCTCGCCTTCGATAACAACGCTTCCTTTTTTCTCCATCTTGTTTTGCGGACAGGTGTACCAGAATATCGGTCACACCGACAACCGGATCTTCCGGTTTCTCACCGATATTTACCTGCACGGTCGTTCCGTCTGTTTTTACGATCACACCGTGGATCGCCATCGGAGAAGCTACCCACTGGTATTTCTTAACACCGCCATAATAATGGGTATCCAGATATGCCATACCACCGTTTTCATACAACGGGTTCTGTTTGATATCCAGACGCGGGGAATCAATATGGGAACCGATCAGGAGCATACCGTTTTCGATATCATCTGTTCCGATCTCCATCATGATCACGGATTTCTTCATATTTTCTGCGTAAATTTTATCTCCGGCTTTCAGCTGTTTTCCTTCACGGATCACATCCTCCAGATTTTCAAAACCATTTTCTTTTGCGATTCTGCAGATATTGCTGCTGCATTCCCGTTCTGTTTTTCCTGCATCCAGAAATTCCCGGTACATCTTTGCCAGTTTCTGGATCTCATTTTTTTCTGTCTCATGATACTGTCTCATGATTCTTACCCCTTTCTGCTGTATAACTACTTTTTGTCTTTGCAGACCATATTAAAAACAGTACCACAAATTTTGCGGTCTGCATAGGTCTTTTTCTTATTTCCACTCGACTTTACTGCCGGATTTTCCTTTTGTCACCACCAGTTTTTGCTCGATTTGTTCTTTCAGCTCTGTCACATGGGAAATGATTCCCACCAGGCGGCTGCCGCCGGAAAGTCCCTGCAGGATGCGGATTGCCTGTTCTCTCGCATTTTCATCGAGCGAGCCAAATCCCTCATCAATAATAACGTATCGATGTGGACGGCTCCCACAGCCTGTGTGATCACATCCGTCATCCCGAGTGCCAGCGCCAGTGCCGCCATGAAGGATTCCCCGCCGGACAGTGTCTTGACATCCCGCACCTTTCCGGTGATCAGGCTGTACACATCGAGATCCAGCCCGGCATTTCCCTGAGTAGAGAGGTTTTCCAGGCTCCTGCATTTTAACAAAAACTGTCCGGCTGCCATCCGTTCCAGATGACGGTTCGCACAGCGGATCATCTGTTGAAAATACTGCCGCTGCATATACGATTCGAGATCAATCTTTGCTGTACCGGCGAGACTGCCGTTTGCGGTACGGCTGAGCGTATTCAACACCTGATACCGTTTTCGCAGTTCTTCCCTCTCCTTTGTCAGCTGTTGCAGCTTCCGGGCCGCCTGCTGATTCGTCTCTCTGCGGCTGTACAGTTTTCGGAGTTCTCTCTCCTGCATCCGCTGCTGTTCTTTTTGCTCTTTCAGCTCACTTTCCGTCTGTGCAAGATCCGGTGTTTCTTTTCCTTTCAGCTGCTGTCTCAGCCAGTTCACTTCCTGGCGGCTCTGTCTGAGCTGTTCTTCATAGGCTTCCAGCGCTTTTTCCCGGCGCTCCAGCTCTGCAGGTTTCATGCATGCGTTCTGAAAATCCTCTTCCGTCTCAAACTGCTGCTCGCTTCGCATCGCTTCATAAGCTGTCCGTTTTTCTTTTCCTGCTCTTTGAAAATCTCACACTGTCGCTGTACCTCTTCGAGCTGCCCTTTTTTCCGGTTCTCTTCCTGTAAAAACTTTTGCAGGCTCTGCGTGGCTCGATCCAATTCTTTTTTGTAAACCTGGAGTTTTCTTCCCCGTCTTTCAGTCGTTTCCTGGCTTTCTCTTCCCATTCTTCCCAGCGGTTTTTCATCACTTCCAGGCTTTCTTCTTCGTTCTGTTCCCTCTGCAACAGGCGCATCTGCTGTTCCCGGATAACCGCCATTTCCTGCTGATAGCGATTTTCTGTCTCCTGGTACTTCTGTCTGCACGCTTCCCGGTCATTTTCCGCCTGATTTCCGGCGTTCCCGCTCCTTTTCCACCAGTTCCTGGCTCAGATTTGCCAAAGGCCGTTTCGCGGGGGAAGGGTGGTGCAGCGAGCCGCAGACAGGACACGGGGGCATTCTCTTTCAGCTGTGCGGCAAGAATCCCCGCCTGTCCGGTCAAGATATTCCTGATACAGTGCCTCGTAGCGCTCTGCCTGCTGCCGGTAAGCGCGATCTGCCCTCCGGTAACGTCCGCTCCTGCTGTCTGTGTTTTTCCAGACGTTCTGCCTCTTTCAGATGACTCTGGAGCTGTCCATACTGTTCGAGTGCCTGTCGCAGCCGTTCGAGAACCGGCACCTCTTTTTCTTCCAGTTTCTTTACATAGCTGCTCCAGGTTTCCTCTTTCTCTTTCAGTTTTCCGGTTTCCGCTTTCCGTTCCTCCAGCCATCCTTCCAGCTGTTTTTCCTGCATCTTGGCCCGTTTTCTGCTCTCCGCCGCCTCACGGTAGCCTGCATAGACCGTCTCTACTTTTGCCGCCCGTTTTGCAGCACCGATTCGTTCTTTTTCCTGATCTTTCTCCTCTCTCTCCGCTTCCAGTACGCCGAGCCGTTTTTCCAGCTGCGCAAGTTTCGCAAAACTCTGCGCTCGCTCTTTTTCCACACTGTAGCGCTGATTCAGTTTTTCCAGCACCGCAGTTGTTTTTTTCATCTCTTTTTGGCTCTGTTCATACTGCGCTTTCTCTTCTTCCAGTAAACGCTCGGCAAAGGCAAGCACTGCCTCCAGATCCGGTTCTTTCTGCCCGGTTCTCAGAAGTTCTTCCTTTTCCTGCGCCGTACTTTCTGAAACTTCCAACTGTTCTATTTCCCGCAGACACAACTTCCGGTTGTCTTCCAGTTCGCCGTAACACCGTTTGCTTCTGTTTTTCAGTTCTTCCTGCACACGACCGAAGATCCGGGTGTCAAAGATCCGGGAAAAAATTTCTTTTCGTTCATCGGACTTTGCCAGCAGCAGCCGCAGAAAATCCCCCTGCGCGATCATCGCGATCTGCATAAACTGTCTGGCATCCACCCCGAGGATCTCCACCAGTTTTCGATTAACCTCCTGTCTGGTTCCCGGATACAGACTGCCGTCTGGCTGGTACAGTTCCACACTGCCCCGCTCCTTTGTCATCGTCCGCTCGCCGTCTTTGTTCCGCCGTTTGCTCTCCCGCTCGTATTCCGGACTTCGAAGCACCCGCCAGACCTGTCCGCCGGTGGAAAATGTCAGATCCACGTACGTTTTTGTCCCGCTCGGCGCATACTGGCTGCGCATCATGGTTCCGTCTCTCCGTCCTCCACTGGTCTGTCCGTACAGTGCATAGGTGATTCCGTCAAAGATCGTTGTCTTACCTGCCCCGGTATCCCCGGTGATCAGAAATACGCCCTGCTGTACCTGTCCGAAATCTATCGTCACACAGTCCGCATAGGAGCCAAATGCGGACATCGTCAGTATCATCGGTCTCATCCTTCATCCTCCCTGACTTTCGCAAATACTTCTTCAAGCACTTCTGCCTCTTCCTCAAGCAGCTGCCGCCCCTGGATCTGGGAGAAGAACTGTTCAAAAGCCAGCTTCGGATCTGTCTGTGTCTCCTCTTCCTGTCCGTCCTCCCATTCTTTCGCAAGTTTCCAGTTTCTCTCCGTACGCACTTCCAGAATATGCGTAAAGATCCGCTCCAGCTGTTCCTTCGGCTGATACAGTTCTTGTTCATCCGTCAGAACGATACTGACATAATCCTCACTGACGCGGTCTTTGTTGGCTTCCAGGATTTCTTCGAGGGTTCCCCGGATCACACATACCTCGCGCAATGGTTTCAGCGGATGCAGCCGGATGACCGGTTCCTGTCCCGGCGCTTCCAGGATCACTTCCGTCACCGATTTTTCCTGTGCCCACTCACTGACCGAATATTTTACCATCGATCCGCAGTAACGGATGCTCTCTCTTCCCATCGACTGCGGACGGTGAATATGTCCCAGCGCCACATAGGAAAATGGTGCCAGACACGCGGTATCCACCTGATCGAGTCCGCCTACCGTTATCGTCTCGGAATCACTGGTTTTTGGTATCTCCCCGCCTGCTGTGTAGAACTGATGCGAAATCAGGATATTTCTCCTGGCAGTGTCGATGTTCTCCCTTTCGAGAAGAAATTTTACCGCCTCGTTATAATCCCTGCGGATCTCTTCCCTTCGGTTTCCGGCTCTCTATCTGCCTCCTGGGAGCCGTCGCTTCCCTGCCCTGCTCCGTCTTCTCTGTCCGTTTTTTTCCTGCTCTCCTCCATCAGTTTTCGCACATATCCCGGCTTTACAAACGGCAGCATCCAGACATCCGTCTCGCCCCACGCATCCTGAAACGTCACTTTTTTCAGATGTTCGTTTTCTGACTGTGGACAGCTGCCCGCCACATAGACCTGCTGCCGGCTCAGAATCTCTGCCCCGAAAGACAGCCGCTCCGGGGAATCGTGATTGCCGCTGATGATCAGCACCGGAATCTTCGGTTCCAGCTGACTTACCTTAGTAAGAAACCGGTCAAATACGGTAACTGCCTCCGCCGCAGGCACGGATTTGTCATAGACATCCCCTGCGATCAGGACGCCGTCCGGCCGCTCTTTATCGATCAGTTCGTAAATTTTGTTCAATACCCACTCCTGATCTTCCAGCAGTGAATAACCGTATAACTGTTTTCCGATATGCAGATCGGATAAATGAATCAGCTTCAAACTGCTACCTCCGTATTCTTTTTATTCTCTTTTATTTGTTCTTAACAGATTCTGTCTTCTTAACAGAGCGGATATTTTGCTGTAAGCTCAGCTACCATGGCTTTCGCTTTTTCTACATTATCTTCGCTCTCGATCACCATAGCGATGATCTCTGCGATCTTATCCATATCCTCTTCCTTCATGCCACGGGTCGTAACAGCCGGAGTTCCCAGTCTCACACCACTTGTCACAAACGGAGAACGTGGATCATTCGGAATTGTATTCTTATTGGCTGTCACATGAGCATCATCCAGACGCTTCTCCAGCTCTTTTCCGCTGATATCTGTACCGGACAGATCTACCAGCATCAGATGGTTATCTGTATCACCTGATACGATCTTAACTCCTCTGCTCTTTAAGCCATTGCAAAGAGCCTTTGCATTCCTGACAACCTGCTCCATATAAGTCTTATATTCCGGCTGAAGTGCTTCTTTAAAACATACTGCCTTGGCAGCGATCACGTGCATCAGAGGACCGCCCTGGATTCCCGGGAATACTGCTTTATTAAAGTTAAATTTCTTTGCATTCCTCACTGCACATAATCATTCCGCCTCTTGGACCACGAAGTGTCTTATGCGTTGTCGTCGTCGTTACGTGGGCATACGGGATCGGACTTGGATGAACGTCCTGTTGCTACCAGTCCTGCGATATGTGCGATATCTACCATCAAGGTATGCTCCCACCTCATCCAGCGATCTCACGGAAACGCTTGAAATCGATCGTTCTTGCATAACGCACTTGCTCCCGCTACGATCAGCTTCGGCTGATTGCTCTTTTGCAATCCGCAGTACCTCATCATAATCAATCACACCATCTTCAATTTGACACCATAATGTGCCACATCAAAATACTTTCCTGACATATTAACCGGTGAACCATGAGTCAGGTGTCCGCCATGATCCAGATTCATTCCCATGATCTTGTCTCCCGGCTCAAGCATGGCGAACATAACTGCCATATTTGCCTGTGCACCGGAATGTGGCTGAACATTGACATATTCACAGCCGAACAGCTTCTTTGCTCTCTCTCGTGCAAGATCTTCCACAACATCCACGCACTGACATCCGCCATAATATCTTTTTCCCGGATATCCCTCTGCATATTTATTCGTCAAAGGACTTCCCATCGCTGCCATAACTGCTTTACTTACCCAGTTCTCTGATGCGATCAGCTCAATATGGGAGTTCTGTCTCTCCATCTCTGCTTTTATCGCATCTGCAATCTCAGGATCCGTCTTCGTAATTTCATCGAAATCGTACATTCTCTATTTCCTCCACTATACTTTACTTCCGCAAAAGCGTTATGCTACATTATAGCACAGCATCCTTTAAAAATCAAACAACGATAACTGATTGCTCTTCGGCAGATTTCCAAACAGTCCCAGCTCCGACATCAGATCGATCACTGTCTTGCTGACTTTTGTCCGCTGCCGGAAATCATCCAGTGACAGATACGGCCCGTCCTTTCCCGCCTCTTCGACTGCCTCCGCAGCTTTATCTCCCATGCCTTCAATGCTTGCAAAGGACGGCATCAGTTTTCCGTCCACGATCTGAAACATTTTTGCTTTCGCCTTATAAAGATCCACCGGAACAAACTCAAACCCACGGGCATACATCTCCTGCACGATCTTCATATCTTTCATCGTATCCTGCTCTTTTTTCGTCAGGGTATCACTGCGTCGCTTATAATCTTTCATATAATAATCCAGCTTCTCTCTCCCCTGGCACATGATCTCATAAGAGAATGCGTCCGCACGGATACTGAAGTAAGCTGCATAATATGCCAGCGGATAATTGATCTTGCAGTATGCAATCCGGTATGCCATCATAACATAAGCTGCGGCATGAGCTTTCGGGAACATATAACTGATCTTTTTGCATGACCAGATATACCAGTCCGGCACATTCTGTGCCTTCATCGCCTCTTCCCATTCCGGTTTCAGTCCTTTTCCCTTTCGCACACTTTCCATGATCGTAAATGCGAGAGCACTTTCCACGCCCTGATTAATCAGGTAGATCATGATATCATCACGGGTACAGATTGCGGTAGAAATCGTTGCCGTCCCTGATTTGACAAGCTCCTGTGCATTTCCAAGCCATACATTTGTCCCGTAGGACAGACCGGAAATACGGATCAGGTCTGACAGGGTCTGAGGCTTGGTATCCTGCACCATCTGGATAACGAAATCTGTACCAAACTCCGGGATTCCCAGACTTCCGATCTTACATCCGTCGATATCCTCCGGTTTAATTCCCAGTACTTCTGTTCCGTGGAACAGCTCGATCACCCGCTTATCATCCAGGGGGATCTCTGTCGCAATGAACGGATGCTCTGCATTGTACTCATTCGGCATGGCATCCGAGGTGATATAATCTTCCAGCGTTCGGATCATGGTCGGATCATCATGTCCGAGAATATCGAGCTTTAAAAGGTTATGGTCAATGGAATGATAATCAAAATGGGTCGTAGTGATGCCGCACTCCATATCATTGGCAGGATGCTGCACCGGTGTAAACTCATTGATACTGTGGCCATGCGGAAGTACAACGATTCCTCCCGGATGCTGCCCGGTACTTCTGCGGATTCCGGTACACCCTTCCGTCACACGCTCAATCTCACATCTTCTTTTCCTCTGTCCACGCTCTTCATAATAATTTTTCACAAATCCGTAGGCAGTCTTGTCCGCCAGTGTTCCGATCGTTCCGGCTTTGAACGTATGTCCCTCACCAAACAATACTTCTGTATATTTATGAGCTTTTGCCTGATAATCTCCTGAAAAGTTCAGGTCGATATCCGGCTCTTTATCCCCCTTAAATCCAAGGAATGTCTCGAATGGGATGTCAAATCCCGCCTTGATCAGCTTCGCTCCGCACTTCGGACACATACGGTCAGGCATATCATATCCACAGCCTCCTGCAAAAGCACGTACTTCCTCGGAATCGAAATCACTGTAATGACATTTTTCACAATAATAATGTGGACTGAGTGGATTTACCTCCGTAATTCCTGACATCGTTGCTACAAACGAAGATCCTACTGATCCACGTGAACCAACCAGGTATCCGTCCGCATTGGACTTCCATACCAGTTTCTGTGCAATGATATACATAACGGCATATCCGTTGGAAATAATGGAATTTAATTCCTTTTCCAGTCTGGAAGAAACCTGTACCGGCAGGTCTTCCCCGTACATCTCATGAGCTTTCCTGTAACAGATATCTCTCAGTTCCTGATCCGAATCCTGAATGACCGGCGGGCATTTGTTCGGATTGACCGGCGAGATCTTTTCTATCATTTTTGCGATCTTCTGCGGGTTGTCAATGACCACTTCTCTTGCCTTTGCAGATCCAAGATAGGCAAATTCTTCCATCATCTCATCGGTTGTCCGCAGGAACAGCGGTGGCTGGGTATCCGCATCTTCAAATCCTTTTCCCGCCATGATGATCCTTCGGTAGACTTCATCTTCCGGGTCAAGGAAATGCACATCACACGTAGCCACGACCGGCTTTTTGAACTGCTCACCCAGTTCTACGATCTTCCGGTTGATCTCCTGCAGATCCTCCTCTGAATTGACATTTTTCACCTTGCTGCTCCCGATCATAAACCGGTTATTACCGATTGGCTGGATCTCATAATAATCATAAAAGTCCGCAAGTTCCGCAATGGTTTCTGCCGGTCTTTCTTCCAGGATTGCCTTATACAGCTCACCTGCTTCACATGCACTTCCGATGACCAGCCCCTCCCGATGCTCATTGAGCAGACTTTTCGGGATTCTCGGCCGTCTTCCATAATAGGTCATATGAGATTCCGAAATAAGCTGGTACAGATTGTATCTTCCGATGTCATTTTTCGCAAGAATGATGATATGATGCGTTGCCATTTTGCGGATCGCATTCACATTCCGCTCTCCAAACCGGTTGATGCCCTTAAGATCTGTAATATGATCCTTCTTCAGCATCTCTACAAATTTCACAAAAATCTCCGCTGTCGCCCCTGCATCATCTACCGCACGGTGATGGTTTTCCAGGGAAATCCCCAGTGCCTTCGCCACCAGGTTCAGCTTATATTTTGACAGCGTCGGCAAAAGAACTCTCGCCATTGCCACCGTATCCACATAAGTAAATCTGTACTCTATCTCCTGATACCGGCAGTTCTGTTCAATAAATCCCACATCGAACGAAGCATTATGGGCAACCAGGACTCCATCCCCGACAAATTCCAGGAACTGTGGAAGTACCTTCTCAATCGGATCCGCTTTCAGTACCATTTCATCCGTAATACTGGTCAGATTCGTGATCTCAAACGGGATCGGACGCTGCGGATTGACAAACGTACTGAACCGGTCCACGATCTCTCCGTTTACAACTTTCACTGCCCCGATCTCAATAATCTTATCCCGGATGGCACTAAAACCTGTCGTCTCAATGTCGAACACAATATACGTGTCATCCAGCGTCTGCGTTCCTGCATGAACCGCGATCTTGGTCAGGTCATCTACTACATAGCCTTCCACCCCGTAAAGTACCTTAAACGGATCGTCCTTGTCCAGTGTCTCAATATAGTGGTTGGCATCCGGGAATGCCTGTGCTACCCCGTGATCCGTGATCGCAATAGCAGGGTGTCCCCAGTCATGAGCTCTCTTTACGATATCTTTTACTTCTGAAACACCATCCATATCACTCATTTTGGTATGGCAGTGGAGTTCCACTCTCTTTAACGGGTTCAGATCCTCTCGTTTGACCGTGAAATCACCGATTTTTTTTATTCCGGTGACAGATCCGATCGTCAGTTCCCCGTCAAACTTATCAATGGTAGTGACTCCTTTGATCTTGACAAAGCCGCCTTTTTTCAGACTTCCGAGAATCTCTGCCAGTTGCTCATTTTTAATGAACATTTTCACGCTGATCGTATCTGTAAAATCACTGACCGCAAAAATGATGATTGTCCGTTCATTCTTGATCTCACGGGTATCCAGACTGATGATCTTGCCATGAAAGGTAATTTCTCCCATTTCTTCCACGACCTGATCCAGGCGGATCGGCTCATCTTCAAAATTCCTGCCATAGATGAGGTTCGGATCATCTCCCAGCTTCAGTGGGCGTACATAATCTTTCTTTTTAAATTCCTTCTTCTGAAATTCTTTTCTCCTGCCTGATGGTTCCTTTCCTCCAGCAGTTTTTTCTTTTCCACCTGCTGCCTTTTCACCCGGTTCGACCTGCCTCTTCTTTGTATCTGATCCTATTTTCTGATTTTCCGCTGCCCTCTCAGGTTCTTCACCACGCTGCCTTGCACGACGTTCAAAGATCGCATTGATTTCCTGCTGAATCCGCTGCTCATCGTACTCTCTCGTGCCTTCCTGATCCGTCTCTTTATAAGCTACCAGTAATTTTGCATCTATGCGGAACCGTTCCTGCAGAACCCGTTCCACCAGTGTGACGATTTCTTCTTTCCGTCCTTCTGATACGATCGTGTCCAGCAGTTCCAGGTAGATCAGATTTCCCTCTTCAAACCGGAGATCTGCCCTTGCAAACATATTTGCAGCAAGTACACTGGTCTGCCGCAGCTCTTCGATCAGACTTTCCCTGTACTCCGTCAGAATCGCCTGTGGCGTATAAAGCTCCGACAGTTGAAACTCTTCCACGATTTCAATCTTTACTGCGGCTCTTCCAAATAACTGTTCCTTGATCCGCTGTTCCATCAGCCAGATCTGCTTCTTCTGTATCAGATGCCTGCAAAGGATATGTATATGCAGAAAATCACGACCTGAATTAGTCGTGATCTTCTTAACTTCTACATCCGAAAAAAGCATCTGCAGTTCTTCCCCGACTTTCAGCGTCGGAAATACATTAAAAAATACTTTTTCACTTTTTACCTGTTCCAATTCAACAACTCCTGTCGCAATGTATCGAGAAGTTCCTCTTCTTTTACTTTTTTAATGACCTGTCCCTTTTTAATCAGCAGTCCTTCGCCGATTCCACCGGCAATACCGATATCTGCCTCTTTTGCTTCTCCCGGACCGTTCACCACACATCCCATAACTGCAACTTTGACATCATCCAGTGGAATGTCTGCAACCATTTTCTCCACCTCATTTGCAAGGTGAATCAGATTGATCCTGGTTCTGCCACAGGTCGGACAGGAAACGACTTCGATTCCGCCTTTCCTGAGTCCCAGAGTCTTAAGAATCAGCTTTGCTGTACGGATCTCCTCCACCGGATCTCCTGTCAGAGACACACGGATCGTATTTCCGATCCCTTCATACAGGATAATTCCCAGTCCGACAGAAGATTTTACATTCCCTGAATATACGGTACCGGATTCTGTAATTCCGACATGAAGCGGATAAGGACATTGTTCCGCAATCAGTTCATGTGCTTTGACGCACATCAGAACATCCGAAGACTTGATACTGACCACCAGATTGTCATACCCCATCTCCTCGATCATATGCACTTTATCCAAAGCACTCTCTACAATTCCCTCTGCGGTGACTCCGCCATATTTCTCAATTAACGGCTTCTCCAGTGATCCGCTGTTCACCCCGACACGAATCGGCACACCGTATTCTTTTGCCTTGTCAACTACCGCCTGAACCCGTTCTTTTGTACCGATATTTCCAGGATTGATCCGGATCTTGTCGGCTCCGTTCTCAATGGCTGCGATTGCAAGCCGGTAATCAAAATGAATATCTGCAACCAGCGGAATATGGATCTGCTTTTTGATCTCTTTTAACGCTTCCGCTGCCTCCCTTGTCGGAACAGTACACCGGATGATCTCACATCCTGCTTTTTCCAGCCTATGTATCTGCTCAACAGTACCCTTTACATCTTCGGTCCTTGTATTGGTCATAGACTGGATCGCAACCGGGTGATTCCCACCGATCACTACATCACCGATCCGAATCTCTTTTGTCTGATTTCTATACAATTTCTTCATCCTTTCAAAAGCTCTGTCCGGTCAGTCTTCTTCACGGACAAAGGTCTTCTGGCTTCCATATTCCATCTCTGTCAGCGTCAGCACCTGTTCATCCACACTGTATTCATATGTGCCTTCCATCACATCTGCGATATCTCTCAGATCCTGCTCTGTCAAATCTTTCGTTTCTTCTGCCGCTTTTTCAAGTTCTTCGTCTTTTATATGAACCGCAAACCTTTTTGTATTCCTGTCCATTGAATATTCAACAGGAACTGTCACAGTCTCCGCCTCCAGTGCCTGCGTGATCTCCATCACTCCGTCACTTTTGATATGAAGTACCATTCCGTTCTCTGTATCACTCCAGGTTCCTTCCAGTGGGTTTGCAGTAAAAAGCTTTGTCAGGAAGAAAATACCGATCAGAAGGATCAGTACTGTTGTCACTGCCATTACAACACGCCATATCGTATCTCTTCCTTTTTCATTCTGTTCCATCAGCATCGTTCATGCCTCCTTTTCCTGCCGTTAGTTTAACCAAATATCCCCCCAACGATTCCATAAGAAATGATCGTCATGATACATGCTGCCAGACAAACACCGATCACGATCGCCGGGAATGCCTTTCTGAAACGGATTCCAAGCAGTGCTGCGATCAATGCCCCTGTCCAGGCACCTGTGCCTGGAAGTGGAATGCCCACAAATGCAACCAGCCCCCAGAACTCATACTTTTCAATATTGGCACTCTGGCTCATCGCCTTTTTTTCAAGCTTTTCAACAACCGGCTTCAACCTCTTTGTTCCTTTCATCCAGTCAAAAATCTTTGTGATCAGAAGCAGAATAAAAGGAATCGGCAGCAGATTTCCGATAATACTGACCGGAATCGCACGCCACATCGGGATATTCAGAAATGTCGGTCCTGCTGCAAGCAGCCCTCCACGCAGTTCCAGGATCGGAACCATCGAGATGATAAAAAGGATCAGCTCTTTTCCAACCTTTCCTCCGAGATTTACTACAAACCAGTTGATCAATGCATCACTCATCTAAACTATTCTCCCTTAATATATTTCGTCAGAAAATCAAATAACACCTGCATCTCTTCCCTTGTACCGACTGTGATCCTCAGATACTGGCCGATCCGTTCTGAATCCCAGTGCCTGACATAGATATCATTTGCCTTCAGTGCTTCAAAAAGTCTGCCGGCATCTGTCTGCGGATGCGTTGCAAAAATGAAATTGGCTTTTGCATCAGGAAATTCAAATCCAAGCCGGTGCAATTCTTCTTTTGCCCATTCTCTCGTCTCTATAATTTTACGAACATGTTCTTCAAAATATTCCTTATCCCGGACTGCTTCAACACCACATGCAATCGCCGTCTGATTCATTGTATAAGAATTAAAAGAATACTTCACATCATTCAGGAATCTGATCAGTTTCTCATTTCCACACGCAAAACCAATTCTCATCCCAGCCATAGAACGCGACTTGGAAAATGTCTGTACGACCAGAAGGTTGTCATATTTTTCAATCAATGGAAGCGCCGACTGACCACCAAAATCCACATAAGCCTCGTCCACGATCACAATCACATCAGGATTATGGCGGATAATATCCTCCACTTCCTCCAGCGGCATCTCCACACCTGTCGGCGCATTCGGATTCGGGAATACAATTCCTCCGTTTTCTCTGAAATAATCTTCCTTCCTTATATGAAAGTTCTCATCCAGTGCCGGTCTCTCATATGGAATGCGAAACAGGTCTGCCCATACATCATAAAAAGAATATGTGATATCCGGAAAAAGAACCGGCTTCTGTGAATTAAAGAATGTAAGGAAACTCATGGCAAGCACATCATCGGAACCTACTCCCACAAAAACCTGTTCATCCTTCAGCCCGTAATTCTTTGCAATGGCATGTACCAGTTCTCCTGCTGTAGGATCCGGATAAAGTCTCATAGTATCTGTATCCATCTCCCTCAACGCCTTCTCCACTCCAGGTGCCGGTGGATACGGATTCTCGTTGGTATTCAGCTTGATCATATCCGGCTGATTGGGCTGCTCGCCTGGTGTATATGGTATTACTTTACGTATATTTTCTTCCCATCTGCTCATTTATCTGGTTCCTTTCATGTTTTTTATTGTTTTTCACTTTCGTCAGTATAACATTAATCTCTATTTTCGTAAATCAACTTTTTGCATTTTACTGATTGACAAACCCACTTTGCAAGTTTATAATAGGCGGCAGAAAAGATAAGAAGAATCAAAACGTTGAAGAGAAGAGTACGCTGAGGAACGTTACAGAGAGAAATGTATACCGGTGCAAGCATTTCATCGCGAACCAGCCGAAGACCACCTCTGAGTGACTTTAATACAGTCCGGTGATTCCGTTACCATCGAATGAAGCGGTTCTGATCAGATGATTTATCCATCAGTAATGTATCAGAACAACCGGGGTGGAACCGCGAGTAATGTTATCTCGTCCCCTACAGTATTTAACCGTACTGTAGGGGATTTTTTTATTCTTTCTTTTACCCCTTCGCAGTACAAAAACCTGTTACTGTTCACTCCGTTCTCAGCAGCACGCTCCGCGGGATATCAACAGTGAACAGCAACTATAGCAAATCCATACTAACGTAAAGGAGATAATCATCATGATCGTAACATTAAAAGACGGCTCAAAAAAAGAATACGCTGAAGCAAAATCCGTAATCGACATTGCTTACGACATCAGCGAGGGACTTGCACGTGCTGCCTGTGCAGGAGAAGTAAACGGAGAAGTTGTAGACCTGAGAACAGTTATTGACAGTGACTGCGAATTAAACATCCTGACAGCAAAAGATGAAAAAGGACTTGCAGTTCTCCGCCATACAGCATCCCACGTACTTGCCCAGGCAGTACAGACCTTATTCCCGGATGCAAAGGTTGCTATCGGACCTTCTATTGATACAGGATTCTACTATGATTTCGACTGCCCTCCATTCTCCCGTGATGACCTGGATGCAATCGAAAAAGAAATGAAAAAGATCATCAAAAAAGGCGCTAAGATTGAACGCTTCACAAAATCAAGAGAAGATGCCATCGCATACTTCCAGGAGAAAAATGAACCATACAAGGTAGAACTTATCGAAGATCTTCCGGAAGGCTCCGAAATCTCTTTCTATTCACAGGGAGACTGGACAGACCTCTGCGCAGGTCCTCACCTTATGAGTGTAAAGGGTGTAAAGGCATTCAAGCTTCTCTCCTCTTCCAGCGCTTACTGGAGAGGCAGCGAAAAGAACGCAATGCTCACACGTATCTACGGAACAGCTTATGCTTCCAAGGATGAGTTAAAAGAACATCTGGAACAGATGGAAGAAGCAAAAAAACGCGATCACAATAAACTTGGACGTGAAATGAAAATCTTCACAACTGTAGATGTAATCGGACAGGGACTTCCTCTTATCATGCCAAACGGTGTGATCATGATGCAGGAGCTTCAGCGCTGGATTGAAGACGAAGAGACAAAACGTGGCTATGTAAGAACAAAAACTCCGTTAATGGCAAAGAGTGACCTCTACAAAATTTCCGGTCACTGGGATCACTACAAAGACGGTATGTTCGTTCTCGGTGACGAAGAAACAGACAAAGAAGTATTTGCGCTTCGTCCTATGACATGCCCATTCCAGTACTATGTATACAAAGCAGAACAGCACAGCTATCGTGATCTGCCTCTTCGTTACGGCGAAACATCCACTCTGTTCCGTAATGAGGATTCCGGGGAAATGCATGGTCTGACACGTGTACGTCAGTTCACGATCTCCGAAGGTCATCTGATCGTAAGACCTGACCAGATGGTAAAAGAATTTAAAGACTGTATCGCACTTGCACAGTACTGCCTGCAGGTTCTTGGTGTAGAAGAGGACGTAACCTATCACCTTTCTAAATGGGATCCGAACAACAGAGAGAAATACATCGGTGATGCAGAAGTGTGGAATCAGACAGAAGCTCATATCCGCCAGATGCTTGAAGAACTGAACATTCCATTTACAGAGGATGTTGGAGAAGCTGCATTCTACGGACCTAAGGTTGATATCAATGCCAAAAATGTATACGGAAAAGAAGATACAATGATCACGATCCAGTGGGATGCTCTTCTTGCTGAACAGTTTGATATGTACTACATCGATGAAAATGGTGAGAAACAGCGTCCATACATCATCCACCGTACATCCATGGGATGCTATGAGAGAACACTGGCATGGCTGATTGAGAAATATGCAGGTATGTTCCCGACCTGGCTCTGCCCGGAACAGGTTCGTGTAATTCCGATCTCTGAGAAATTCCACGACTATGCCGCCAAAGTGGAAGCACAGTTAAAAGAAAGCGGAATCCGCTGCTCCGTTGACCAGCGTTCCGAGAAAATGGGCTACAAGATTCGTGAAGCACGTCTTGCAAGAGTTCCATATATGCTCATCGTCGGTGCCAAAGAGGAAGAAGAAGGCAAGGTTTCCGTAAGAAGCCGTTACCTTGGTGATGAAGGAATGAAAGACCTTGGTGATTTCCTTGCAGCGATCAAAGAAGAAATCAAGAATAAAACGATCCGCAAAATCGAAGTACAGGAAGAGAATAAATAATCTTCCCTTTCAGATAAGTACAGAAACTGTTATTTCTGTTAAAAACGGGGCTGTCGTCAATGAACTTTTGGTTCATACGACAGCCCTGTTTTATTATTCTTTCACTTTTTCCTCAAAATATCAGCATTTTAACCGAATCAAGTAAGTCCTCTGGGAGGTTGCAAAAAGCAATAATCAGTGAGGGATTTGCTTGTATCAGGAGGAATACCAGCTCCTTCTGATATCCAAAAGACAGAAAATAGTTTTACGAAAACGAATAAGTTTAGTTTTTTTACTTTTCACAATTAAATCAGGTAACTTACTTGCTTCGTTCAAATCAGACTATCTCCCGTATCATTCAGTTTTTTACAAAAATTGTCGTATTTTTGCCTGTCAGGAATCTCACAATCATTATCTCCATTTATGCGAAAATATTATGAAAATTTTCGCATAAATAAAACTTTCTTTTTGTGAAATTAATAAATTATTATAAATTCTTTTTTGTGCAACAGGGATAAATTATGCAAATATAACTAAAACTACTTGATTTTTTCTGAAAACGTGCTACGATAAACTTACAAAAACGATTTAGGAACGAAAAACAAAAAACACAAGTCAGGAGTCTGACCAGACTGAAAACTCAATATGGGGAAATATCAGGCAAAAACTGAAAATCAATCATTACAGGGAGGTAATAACATGATGAAGAGAAAAGCTATGGCAATCACATTAACAGCAGCTATGCTTGCAGGCCTTACAGCAGTTCCTGCATGGGCTGAAGATGCAGCAGCAGACGAAGGTAAAGTTTTAAACATTTATTGCTGGAATGAAGAATTCAAATCCCGTCTGACTGACCACTATCCCGGATATGAAGAAGTTGACGGAACTCATGGCAAGATTGGAGATGTGGATGTTGTATGGAACATCACTCCTTCTGATGACAATGCGTATCAGAATAATCTGGATGAGACTCTTCTGAAACAGGCCGATGCAGCAGCAGATGACAAAATCGACCTCTTCCTTGTAGAAGCAGACTATGCTTTGAAATATGTAAATACTGATTATACAATGTCTGTGGCAGATCTGGGAATCACAGATGAGGAAGTTGCAGACCAATATCAGTACACCAAAGATGTTATGACAGATTCTGATGGTAACTTAAAGGGTCTTTCCTGGCAAGGCTGCCCGGGTGCTATGATCTACAGAAGAGATATTGCAAAGGAAGTATTCGGAAGTGATGATCCGGCAGAGGTTCAGAAGAAAGTTGCAGACTGGGATACATTTAAGGCAACAGCTGAAGAGCTGAAGGAAAAAGGCTATCAGATGACTTCCACTGTAAATGATGCCTACCGTGTATTCTCTAATAATGTAACTTCCCCATGGGTTGTTGACGGAAAGATCACTGTTGATGACAATATCAAAAACTGGGTAGATATGTCCAAGGAAATGGTTGATGCCGGAGAAACAGCTACCTATGAATTGTGGAGCGATGACTGGAGCAAGGGCTTCTTCAAAGACAGCAATGTATTCTCATATTTCGGACCTGCATGGTTCATCGACTTCTCCATGAGTGCTGACCAGGATGGTTCAGTTGGTAAAGATGGCGGCTGGGCTGCAACAGAAGGACCACAGGGCTTCTACTGGGGCGGAACATGGATCACAGCAGCTACAGGCACAGACAATCCTACACTGGTTGCTGATATCATGAGAACGATGACAACTAACGTTGACGTTATGAAAGAAATCGTTACTGCTGATAATGACTTCGTAAACAATAAACCTGCCATGGAAGAAATGGCTAAAGATGAGAACTACGGCGATGCAGTTCTTGGTGGACAGAATCCTCTGGCTATGTTCTGTGCAGGCGCTGATAAGATCGATCTGAGTAACATGAGCATCTATGATCAGGGTTGCAACGAAGAATTCCAGAATGCCATGAAGAACTACTTCGAAGGCAACGCATCTTATGATGAAGCTCTCGACCTGTTCTATAAGGCAGTTGTAGAAAAATATCCGGAACTTTCCTATTAATTAAACAGCAATTAAACAGTAAAACCTGTGTGCCTGCCTGACCATCAGGCAGGCACACTTTGAATTACAGCAGACTATGGAGGAAGATAATGGCAAAGAATAATAACCATAAAGCGGTCAGCTATAACAAATGGGGATATATCTTCCTGATACCATTTGTAGTAGTATATCTCATATTCCAGCTCGTTCCGCTTATCAGTACAATTTATAACAGTTTCTTTGAAAATTACAGATCTGGATTAACGCAGATAGGACCGAATTTTGTGGGACTTGCCAATTATGCAAAGCTCTTTCAGGGTGGCGATATCTGGATTTATTTTAAAAACACAATGATCATGTGGGTAATGGGATTTATCCCACAGATCCTGGTTTCCCTGCTCCTGGCTGCCTGGTTCTCCAATCCAAGCCTCCGGCTTAAGGGACAGCGCTTCTTCAAAACAGTTATTTATCTGCCAAACCTGATCATGGCATCCGCCTTTGCAATGTTATTCTTTACCTTATTTGCAGACGGCGGTCCCATCAATGCAATGCTGATGCAGTCAGGAATACTGAAACAGGCATATTCCTTTTTCAGCCATGCCTGGAGTGCCAGAACCCTTGTTGCAGTCCTGAACTTCCTGATGTGGTTCGGAAATACAACTATTCTTCTTATGGCAGGTATGATGGGAATTGACTCCTCGCTTTACGAGGCAGCTGAAGTAGACGGTGCAACTTCCTCACAGATTTTCAGAAAGATCACTCTTCCACTCCTTCGTCCAATCCTGATCTATGTTATGATCACATCCCTGATCGGCGGCATGCAGATGTTCGATGTACCTCAGATCCTGACAAACGGAACCGGCGACCCCATGCGTTCCACTATGACACTGATCATGTTCCTGAACAAGCATCTGTTCAGCAAGAACTACGGAATGGGTGGTGCATTATCCGTATTCCTGTTCATTATCACAGGAGTGCTCAGCCTGATCGTATTCCGCTTTAACAAGATAAAAGACTGATGGAGGTGAGAAGAATGAATGAAAAAAACTCCAAAAATAAAAAAGGAATGAGCATGAAAGGTCAGCGTACTCTTGCCTATATCGTACTGATCATCATTTCCTTCTTCTGCCTGTTCTGGTTTTATGTACTGTTTATCAATGCCACCAGATCTAATGGCGCACTGAAAAAGGGATTCACAGCCATTCCCGGAGGACATCTCATTGAGAACTGGAAAAATCTTCTCGCAGGAACACTCCCTGTATGGAATGGTATGTTCAACAGTATTTTCATTGCTACCTGCTCCGCTGTTTTATGTACCTATTTTTCAACAATGACTGCTTACGCTATCCATGCATACAATTTTAAAGCAAAAAAATTTATGTTTACATTTATCCTTGCAGTCATGATGATCCCAACTCAGGTAACTGCTCTTGGATTCCTTCAGCTGTTGGGAAAAATAGGTCTGGACGACTCCTTTGTCCCACTGATCGTTCCAAGTATTGCTGCTCCTGTTACTTTCTTCTATATGAAACAGTACATGGAAAGCAACCTTCCTCTGGAACTTGTGGAAGCAGCACGTATTGACGGTTCCGGTGAATTTAATACCTTTAACAAAATCGTATTCCCGCTTATGAAACCGGCTATCGCTGTGCAGGCAATTTTTACCTTGTACAGAGCTGGAATAATTACTTCATTCCGGCGCTGGTCCTTCACTCAGATAAAAAGAAAACACTTCCCGTACTGATTGCACAGCTTCGAAGTGCAGACTTCCTGAAGTTTGACATGGGACAGGTGTATGTAATGATCGCCTTTTCCATCTTCCCGGTCATCATTGTTTACATTCTTCTTTCCAGATTCATTGTAGAAGGTGTTTCCGCAGGTGCGGTTAAGGGTTAGATGCTGATACAACAAAAGCTGTCTGTTCCGGATGCAAATACATCCGGAATCCAGACAGCTTTTTTAATTATTTGCAGTACTGTTCTGTAATGATGTTACTATTTACAGCTCAGAGTTTTATTTTCTTAGATCTCAGCCAGTTTCAGCAGATCCGGGATCTTGGATTCCCAGCCAAGTGCCATGATATGTACACCCTGACAGTATGGCTTGCACTCTTTGATAATACGTGCAGCGATCTCAACACCTGTGATACCTGCTTTTGTCTTTTCTTTGTCTGCTTTCAGTTCCTCGAGCATTTCGTCCGGAACATGAATGCCGGCAACGTTGTTGTTCATGAATTTAGCCATTCCAGCGGACTTCGGAATGATGATACCAACCTGTACAGGTTTTCCGAACTGTTTTGCTTTTTCCATGAATTTGATGAATTTCTCCGGTTCAAATACTGCCTGTGTCTGGAAGTATTCTGCACCTGCTGCTACTTTTCTTTCCA
>ENA-OQKR01000290-OQKR01000290.1-human-gut-metagenome-genome-assembly--contig:-NODE-290-length-21705-cov-3.626888_pt1 | contig 21705 bp, 17 predicted proteins | sample MGYA00242803_ERZ504806 | MGnify/ENA primary metagenome ERZ504806 (study PRJEB26092, sample SAMD00036399) | human gut metagenome | host: Homo sapiens | study: EMG produced TPA metagenomics assembly of...
GTATCAATACTATCTTATAAACGATAATACAGGTGATATGTGGAAATTTCAGTGGAGTACTAAGGGGGATGATTATAGATGGATTGAAAGATTCAGATAAATATTACTTCCAATATGCAGCCATTGTTCATTTGGGTAATTTGTATAATTGCTATTTCGGTTATTGTAATAGCGATGGTACGAACACGCCTAAAAAACAAATCCAAAGAGCTTGCAGAAAAGCTAAACCATATATCTGCATATAGCGAGAAATCAAATTATGAGCAAGCAAAAGAGAGATTATCGGCTCTTAAGGAGGGGGCGTTTATAGATATTCCCTCAGACTTAAATAATGGCTTTTATGGCAGGGTAATCTCCGCAACGCAAGAAAAAGATTTCATCAATCATTATAAGGTACATTTCCAAGAGGCATATTCACTTCTGAAGAAACTTAAAGCCTTTAACATCACTCCATCAGAAACCATATCCAAATTCATTAACGACTTTGGAAGAATCAACAAACTTGTAAAACAACATAATGATGGTGTTATAACCTTTCTACTTGACACGCACAGGGACTTTTTCGACCATTGCCTAAAATACCCATTAGACAAGCAACAAAGACGCTCAATTGTTTCAGAAGAGGATAATTGTTTAGTAGTCAGCAGTGCAGGTAGTGGTAAAACCTCTTCAATTGTCGGTAAGGTTAAATATCTCACCGAAATCAAGGGTATAGCACCTGAAAGAATTTTACTTATCAGTTATACCAACAAAGCAGCAGCCGAACTAACCGAAAGAATGGCGACCAATGGATTGAAAGGTTACACATTCCATAAGTTAGCCATTGATATTATAGGCAAAACGACAGGTACAAAACCATCTATTTGCGACAATACAGATTCATTGTTTGTAGATATATATCACAAATTGTTAGATAAATCGTCTTTCAAGAAAAGTATAGTGGAATACTTTATTGATTACCAAACGAATGAAGCTGATTGGGAACAACGCAAGAATGAAAGACGGGAGCAATTATCAGGACTAAAGAATGTGCAGCTAAAGGCGATGTTCCCCGATATGGACGGCAGAGCCATATATGTGAGAAGTGAACAAGAACAAAAAATATGTTTTGCTTTGTCCTCGCTGGGAGTGAAATTCAGATATGAAGAACCATACGAACATCAATTAGCAGATGAGATGCACTCACAATATCGTCCCGACTTCTCAATATATTTTAAGCAAGGAGGAGTAACCAAACGCATCTATCTTGAACATTTCGGAGTTGATGAACACGGGCTTGTTCCTGCTTGGTTCGCAAAAGATAAGGGTATAACCTACGAAGAAGCCAATCAGAAATACAATGATGGTATAACTTGGAAGAAAACTGCTCACGAGAAATTTGGCACACAACTTTTAGTAACATCAAGTGCAGATTTCCATTATTCTGATATTAGGGATAAACTCCGTAAACTATTAGCTGAAGCAGGTGTACCAATTCAAGAAAAGACCGATGAGGAGTTATACGATTTAGTACTACCCAAAGGCAGCAAGCAGGAAAAGGCGTTTATACGACTTGTTGTTACTTTCGTTACATTGGTAAAATCAAGTTGTAAATCAGTTAAAGAGGTTTTAAAACAAGCCAAAAATGCAGATGATGAACGAAGTGTGTTTATCATCAAGAATATATTTCAACCTGTATATGAACGCTACATAAATGCGTTAAGCGATAGTAACCAAATTGATTTTACCGATGCTATTCTTCAAGCCACTGAGATATGTCGTACTTCACACCCTGTTGAATATGATTATATCATAGTGGATGAGTTTCAAGATATATCTGTTGACCGTTACAACTTCTTGAAAGTATTGCGAGAGGGTAATCCTCCTGCAAAGTTGTATTGTGTGGGTGATGATTGGCAGTCTATTTATCGTTTTTCGGGAAGTGATATGGCTCTATTCAATCAATTCCCCGAATATTTTGGAGCAACGGAGATAAACAAGATTGAAACTACATACAGGTTTGGAGAGCCTTTGGTTTCTTTATCGTCGAACTTTATACAACGCAATAAAGCCCAAATACAAAAGAATATCCATTCGTTCAGCTCAGAAATGAGAACCGAGTTGGAATTCTATGCTTATGATAGACGAGATTACTGCAATACGATAGGGCAACTTGTGGCTTCTATTCCATCGGATAAATCAATATTCCTATTGGGGCGTTACTCTTTTGATGATTACTACCTCTCTTTTATGTACCAATCAATTAAAGAGGGTAATAGATTCTACTATGTGATAGGAGGACGAAAAATAGAGTTTTTAACCGTACATAAGTCAAAAGGTCTTGAAGCGAATTATGTAATACTCTTACAATGCAATAAAGATACATACGGTTTCCCATCACAGGTGAGTGACGACCCTGTGCTTAACTATGTGCTCACTAAGAGCGACCAATTCCCATACGGAGAAGAAAGAAGATTATTCTATGTTGCAATAACAAGGGCTAAGATAAAAACGCTTGTATTATACGATAAGCGTTTCCCGTCTGTATTTGTGGATGAATTCTTGCACCCCGAAAAGGTGTCAGAAGAAAGCTATGTAAAGCACCCTAACGCCAATAAAAGATGGACAAGAAGTGCAGACCAATTTTTATTGAAACTGCACAATGAAGGTAAGAGTGTCAAATATATTGCAAACAAAATGGGTAGAAGTCAAACTTCGATTGTAATGCGATTAAACAAACTAAAAAAATAGTCGAACTTTTTCTTTGATGTACCTTGTGTACATCGGACTATTCTATTATTTTTGTACACAGAAACGAGTTACTTGAAAGCAATTCAAGGTAGAACGCAGCAGATTGTACCGTTGCCAAGTCATTACCTCAAAAACGGGTAATTATCCCAAAGTCCTTTGTATAAGGTACTAACAGAAGTTTTCCAGAATTACGGAAATTCTTTGAAAGTATCTGTTTATTGGCTCCATAGATTGGACTTTTATTTACTTTACAATTTTATCCGTCTCCGGCTCGAAAAGTCTATTGCTGAGTGCCTGCAAAGCCCTTTTCTTGTCATCCGTCTTAATGACGAATGCCACGTCACTGTCATTGCTGCCATACGAAATCATACGCAGCGGAATATCTGCCAGAGCTTCTATAATCTGTGCTTCGACACCGGCATACTGCCAACGCATGTTTCCCACCACGGACACAATGGACATGCGATCTTCCATCAGAATTTTTGCATATTGTTCCAGCTCCGCAAGGATTTTGCATAGATGTTCGCTGTTGTCTATGGCGACGGATACATCCTGATTGGATGAAACCAACAGACAAAGCGGCGTTCTGTATTTGGCAAAGGTATCAAAAATCTTACTGATAAACTGATAAGGACATAAGTTATGTTTCGACTCGAACTTCACGTAGAAGATGTTGTCTTTGGCGGCTATGGCTTTAATGATATTGTCATCCTGTAAATCCGAAATCAATGTCCCCTCTGCCTGAGGATTCATTGAGTTGAGCAATCGTACCGGGATATTGCGCTTGCGTGCCGGGGCGATGCAGAACGGGTGTAATATTTTTGCTCCGTAAAAGGCCAGCTGCTCGACTTCGTTGAAACTGAGATGCTTTACGGAGCGGGTTCCCGATACTTCACGCGGGTCATTATTGTGCATTCCGTCAATGTCCGTCCATATCTGTATTTCCTCTGCGCGGATGGCAGCGCCGATGAGCGATGCCGTATAGTCGCTGCCGCCCCGTTTCAGGTTATCCGTTTCATTATAAGCATTTTTGCAGATGTACCCTTGAGTAATAAAAAGGTTGATGCCGGGATACTGTGCCAATTGCGCCTGCAGTTTTTCCTCTATATATTTCAAGTCCGGTTCTCCTTCCGGCCCGGTACGCATAAAGTCGAAGGCGGAGAGCAGGATATTGGCAATCTTCCGTTCCCGCAGGTAGAAGTGCAGCAGGGCTGTACTGATAAGTTCCCCTTGTGCCAAAACCTCTTTTCTTCAACCGAGGTGAATTCATCATTGATAAATTGCCTAGAGTCGTTGGAAGCGGTCGAGAATATAATCTATCGCTTCCCGCTTTGTGGACTCGTCTGTCAACAGTTCGTTGGCAAGTCTATGAACTGGAATTCTAGCCGGTGATTTTCTCGTGTGCCTGCTCTATGTCGCGGTTGAACAGGCTGGCTGCAATCTCTTCCAGATGATTGGTAGTGCCTGCCGTTGCGGACAGGACTACAATCTTCGGTGTGGACTCTGAAATGAGTTCCGCTACGTGTTTCATTCTCTCTACTGTGCCGACGGAAGTACCGCCGAATTTTGCAAACTTTTCATTTTTTAAATCTTTTTTAGTTATTCTTTTTTTACGGTCGGATGAAGCCTCTGTATTCCTTTTCGTTTTAGAAGGCTCATTTCCGAAATGGAAGGGCGAGTTTCTTTTTCAGTTCTCTTACAATGCCTCTGAGGATACATTGTAAGGTGTTTTTTTACTTTTCCGTAGTCTTATGTGCGCTCCCTTCACTTATAAAAGTTCAAAAGACATGCCGTTTGTTTCCCGGAAAACGTTTATATTTGCACATCCCCTGTTTTTACCATTTATTACTTTAAACTTATCCGAAAAATATGAGCAAGATTTTAGTCGTTGACGATGAAGTACAGATCCGTACCCTTTTGTCGCGTATGTTGGAGTTGGAAGGATATGAAGTATGCCAGGCCGGTGATTGCAGGACTGCTTTGAAGCAGTTGGAATTTCAGAGCCCGGATGTAGTCTTGTGCGATGTGTTTCTTCCTGACGGTAACGGGGTAGACCTTGTGTCGTCTGTCAAGAAAACAGCCCCTAACGTAGAGATAATCCTGTTGACGGCGCACGGTAATATCCCGGACGGGGTGCAGGCCATTAAGAACGGTGCTTTCGATTATATCACCAAAGGTGATGATAACAATAAGATTATACCGCTTGTCAGCCGTGCCGTGGAGAAGGCGCGCATGAACGTCCGCTTGGAGAAACTGGAAAAGAAAGTAGGGCATACATATTCTTTCGATTCTGTTTTGGGTGATTCGAAAGCATTGAAAGATGCCGTTTCACTGGCACAGAAAGTATCGGGAACGGATGTGCCCGTATTACTGACGGGCGAAACGGGTACGGGAAAGGAAGTCTTTGCGCAAGCCATACATTATAATAGTAAGCGCGCCAAGCAGAATTTCGTAGCGGTAAACTGCTCCTCCTTCAGTAAGGAACTGTTGGAAAGCGAGATGTTCGGTCATAAAGCTGGTTCGTTTACAGGAGCATTGAAAGATAAGAAAGGATTGTTTGAGGAGGCCGACAATGGCACTATCTTTTTGGATGAAATCGGTGAAATGGCATTTGAACTGCAAGCCAAACTGCTGCGCATTCTCGAAACAGGTGAATATATAAAGATTGGCGATACCAAACCCACCCGTGTGAATGTGCGTGTCGTTGCCGCAACCAACCGCAATCTGCCGGAAGAGATTACCGCAGGACGTTTTCGCGAGGATTTATTCTACAGGCTCTCCGTATTCCAAATTCATCTGCCGCCCTTGCGTGAACGGGCGGGCGATGTACGTATTCTGGCAAAAGCCTTTGTAAAGGACTTCTCCGCTCGGTTGGCACGTTCCGTTACGGAAATAACACCCGCTTTTCTCGAAGCCCTCGAACAACAACCCTGGAAAGGTAATATCCGGGAATTGCGTAATGTGATAGAGCGCAGTCTGATTGTTTGCGAGAGTGAACGGCTGGATGTTGCCGACTTGCCGCTCGATATACAGAACACCCATTACGAACAATCTGATGAAACCACTCCCGGCAGTTTTGAACTTTCTGCCATGGAGCGTCGCCACATCGCCCGTGTGCTGGAATATACAAAAGGTAATAAGACCGAAGCAGCCCGCCTGCTCAAAATCGGATTGACCACACTCTACCGCAAAATCGAAGAATACGGAATATAATCTGTTCTTTTCCGTAACTTGCCGAAAGTTTCCCGGCGTGGAACGAAGTGTTCCATGTCGGGAAACAAAGTGTACCATGCCGGGGTACTCTTTGTTTCACCCCGTGGAACTTTCGGTTTCTCCTAAGGAAACTATCAGTTTCACCGCATGAAACAAATGGTTTCGCCAGATGAACCTCGAATCATGCAATGTCCCTTTTCTATTTTGATAGACACCCTTCCATTTTGAAAGGGTGTCTTCTTTTTCTGTAATTCCTCTATTCTGTTTTATTTCTTTATCAATCAGTATTTTATCTTACAGACTTCTATTTTTGGCACGCATTTGGCAATTATGAGGACGGTAAAACATGAATATTAATTTAACAACGTAAAAACATGGGAATAACGATTTCATTTATTTTCTGCCTGTTGAGCGGCTTTCTCGCTTTCTGGCTATTCTGGAAATGTGTGGATTGGTTTGAGAAGATTTAAAGAGGAGAGAAAAGATTATGTACACAGTATTATTTGTATTAGGTGTTGCAGTGTTCGGGTACTTGATGTATGTTCTGGTGAAACCCGAAAGGTTCTAAAAGATTAAAGAAATGAATACGGAAATTTTAGGTGTAGTTTTACAGATTTTCCTGTTAGTGGCGATTTCTTATCCGCTGGGAAAATATATTGCGAAGGTTTATAAAGGAGAGAAGACATGGTCGGACTTTATGAAACCGGTAGAGAGACTGATATTTAAGGTAGCGGGCATTAATCCCAATGAAGAAATGAACTGGAAGCAGTTCCTCAAGGCGTTGCTGATATTGAATGCTTTACTGGTTTGTCTGGGGAATGGTGCTGTTGGTCAGTCAAGGATGGCTGCCGCTGAATCCTGACGGTAATGGCCCGCAAACTCCCGACCAGGCATTCAATACCTGCATCAGTTTTATGGTAAACTGTAACTTGCAGCATTATTCCGGTGAGAGCGGACTGACGTATTTCACCCAGTTGTTCGTCATCATGCTCTTCCAGTTTATTACCGCAGCGACAGGTATGGCGGCTATGGCGGGCATTATGAAGTCCATCAGCCGTAAAACAACGAATACAATCGGTAACTTCTGGAACTTTCTTGTATTGAGTTGCACGCGTGTTCTTTTGCCGCTTTCCCTGATTGTCGGCTTTATCCTTATTACACAAGGTACTCCGATGGGTTTTGACGGTAAGATGGAGGTGACTACGCTTGAAGGACAGGAACAAATGGTGTCACAAGGGCCGGTGGCTGCCATCGTTCCTATCAAGCAGTTGGGTACGAATGGCGGTGGTTACTTCGGCGTAAATTCGTCTCATCCGTTGGAAAATCCTACCTACCTGTCCAATATCGTAGAATGCTGGTCTATCCTGATTATACCTATGGCTATGGTTTTTGCGTTGGGTTTTTATACAAAACGGATGAAACTGGCTTATAGTATTTACGGCGTAATGCTCTGTGCCTATTTGACGGGTGTCGGCATCAATGTTTATCAGGAGATGAACGGTAATCCTCGCATTGACGATATGGGCATTGCACAGGACAATGGGTCTATGGAAGGCAAGGAAGTCCGTCTGGGAGCAGGCGCCACCGCATTATGGAGCATTACGACTACGGTTACTTCCAATGGTTCCGTCAATGGCATGCACGATTCTACGATGCCCCTGTCCGGTATGATGGAGATGCTGAACATGCAGATAAACACTTGGTTCGGCGGTGTCGGCGTAGGGTGGATGAACTATTATACATTTATCATTATCGCAGTCTTTATCAGCGGACTGATGGTGGGACGTACACCGGAGTTTCTCGGAAAGAAAGTGGAAGCCCGAGAGATGAAAATAGCGACAATCGTTGCGCTGCTTCATCCGTTTGTGATATTGGTAGGCACGGCTCTGTCTTGTTACCTCCTTGCGCACCATCCGGAGTTTGTAGAGAGTGAGGGCGGCTGGCTGAACAATCCCGGTTTTCACGGGCTGAGCGAGCAATTCTATGAATTTACTTCGTGCGCTGCCAACAACGGCTCCGGTTTCGAAGGCTTGGGCGACAATACTTATTTCTGGAACTATGCCTGCGGTTGGGTACTTATTCTGAGCCGTTTTCTTCCTATTGTAGGGCAGGTTGCCATTGCAGGTCTGTTGGCGCAGAAGAGATTTATTCCCGAAAGTGCCGGTACGCTGAAAACCGATACGTTCACCTTTGCCGTAATGACTTTTGCCGTAATCTTTATCGTGGCAGCTTTGTCTTTCTTCCCGGCACATGCGTTGAGTACTATTGCCGAACACTTCAGTTTGTAACGAGATAAGAATAATCAGATATGTTTATGAAGGATAAAAAATCAGCTTCTTGTTTCAAAAGGAGCAAGTAATGGAAAGTTTGAAACAGTCATTCGTGAAGTTGAATCCGCGGGTGATGATAAAGAATCCGATCATGTTCACTGTGGAGCTGGTGACATTGGTGATGCTGGTAGTCTGCATCCTCTCTTTGGGAACATCGGAATACGGGACGTTCGGTTATAACTTCCTGGTGTTTGTGATATTGTTTGTCACTTTGTTGTTTGCCAACTTTGCCGAGGCCATTGCCGAAGCCCGTGGCAAGGCACAGGCGGACAGCCTGCGTAAAACGCGTGAAGAAACGCCCGCAAAGGTTTTGGTGGAAGGCAAGTTACGCACTGTAAGCAGCGCACGTCTCAAGAAGGGAGACTTCTTTGTTTGCGAAGCCGGCGATACGATTCCTGCCGATGGCGAGATTGTGGAAGGGTTGGCTTCTATTGACGAGAGTGCCATTACCGGTGAATCCGCTCCGGTAATCCGTGAGGCGGGCGGTGATAAAAGTTCCGTTACCGGCGGTACGAAAGTGCTGTCGGATAAGATAAAGGTGTTGGTTACGCAGCAACCGGGCGAGAGTTTCCTCGACAAGATGATTGCGCTGGTAGAGGGTGCTACCCGGAAGAAAACCCCGAACGAAATAGCGCTGACTATCTTATTGGCCGGTTTTACGTTAGTGTTCGTAATCGTATGTATTACGTTGATTCCGATGGCGGACTATACCAATATCGACCATCCGGGTACGTATATCTCTATTGCGGCTATTCTCTCATTGTTTGTCTGCCTGATACCGACAACCATCGGCGGCTTGCTTTCGGCAATCGGTATTGCCGGTATGGACCGCGCCCTGCGTGCCAATGTAATCACAAAGTCGGGCAAAGCCGTTGAAACTGCCGGTGACATTGATACGTTGCTGTTGGACAAGACCGGTACAATTACTATCGGTAATCGTAAGGCTACCAAGTTTCATCCGGCTCCGGGCATTGATGAAAAGGTGTTTGTAGAGGCTTGCCTATTGTCCTCGCTTTCCGATGAAACCCCGGAAGGAAAGTCCGTCATCGAATTGGGGCGTGAGAACGGACATCGTATGCGCGACCTCAATACTGCGGGAGCCCACATGATTAAGTTTACGGCCGAAACCAAATGTTCCGGTGTCGACCTGCAAGACGGTACTCAAATCCGCAAAGGTGCGTTCGATGCGATTCGTCGGATTGTGGAAAGCGCGGGGAATAAATTCCCGAAAGAAGTGGAAGAAGCGATTGCCGTCATTTCGGGCAATGGCGGTACTCCGCTGGTAGTGTGTGTCAATAAAGTGGTATTGGGAGTCATCGAATTGCAGGACATCATCAAGCCGGGTATCCAGGAACGCTTTGAACGTCTTCGTAAAATGGGGGTGAAGACGGTTATGGTGACCGGTGACAACCCGTTGACCGCCAAATATATTGCCGAAAAAGCCGGTGTGGATGATTTCATTGCCGAAGCAAAGCCGGAGGATAAAATGGAGTATATCAAGAAAGAACAGCAGGCCGGCAAACTGGTTGCCATGATGGGAGACGGAACCAATGATGCCCCCGCACTGGCGCAGGCAAATGTGGGGGTTGCCATGAATAGCGGTACGCAGGCTGCAAAGGAAGCCGGCAATATGGTAGACCTTGACAATGACCCGACCAAGCTGATTGAAATTGTAGAGATAGGCAAGCAGTTGCTGATGACGCGCGGCACGCTTACGACTTTCTCTATTGCGAATGATGTGGCCAAATACTTTGCTATTATTCCCGCACTGTTCATGGTCGCTATCCCTCAATTGGCCCCATTGAATATCATGGGGTTGCATAGCCCTGAAACGGCCATTCTTTCGGCTATCATCTTTAATGCTGTCATCATTCCCATACTGATACCGTTGGCATTGAGAGGCGTCCGGTACAAACCGATCGGCGCAAGCGCGTTACTGCGCCGCAACTTGCTGATTTATGGTTTGGGTGGTGTCATAGCGCCGTTCATAGGTATTAAGTTAATAGATATGTTTGTCAGTAGTCTGTTTTTTTAAAACTTGGATAAAATGAAAACTCTTTGGAAATCAGTTAGAATAACCGTTACTTTCTGCATATTCTTTTCCGTGTTCTATATCCTTGTATTGTGGATATTCGCACAATTTGCAGGGCCGAATAAAGGCAATGCCGAGGTATTGACCCTGAACGGTAAGGCAGTGGGTGCTGCCAATGTAGGGCAGATGTTTACGGAAGAGATTTATTTTTGGGGACGACCTTCCTGTGCCGGTGACGGTTATGATGCAAGCAGCTCGGCAGGTAGCAATAAAGGCCCTGCAAACGAAGAATACCTTGCGGAAGTGGAAGCGCGTATAGATACATTCTTGCTGCATCATCCTTATTTGCAGCGTAAAGAAGTTCCTGCCGAAATGGTAACGGCCAGCGCTTCGGGGCTTGATCCCGATATTACGCCTGCCAGTGCTTATGTACAGGTAAAGCGTGTGGCTGAGGCAAGGGGAATGGATGAGGCTACTGTCCGGGGCATCGTTGACAAGGCTGTTGAAAAACCGTTGCTGGGATTGTTCGGTACGGCGAAAGTGAATGTGCTGAAACTGAATATTGCATTGGAAAAAGCAAATGGAAAATAAGAAAATAATGAAAGATATGAATCGGGTAAAAGTAACGGTAATAGGCGTTATTGCCGCTTTGGCAGTAAATTTTATGGGAGTGGATAAAGTGCAGGCGCAGGAATTTAAGATACAGGGTGATTTGGTCAGTTCTTATGTATGGCGCGGCTTTTATCAAACCGGAGTTAGTTTCCAGCCGACTTTAGGTTTTGGGATAGGCGGCTTTTCGTTGACGGCATGGGGCTCTACCGATTTCGACGGAACAAGTTCCTCGGAGGGTGAGGCTGCCAAAGAAATAGATTTGACGGCAGCTTATACGTTCGGCAATTCTGGTTTGACCTTGTCGGTTGCCAGTCTTTGGTGGGCAGGTCAGGGGAGCAATAAGTATTTTAACTTCAAAAGCCATGAAACGGCCCACCATTTTGAAGCGGGGCTTGCCTATACACTTCCGTTGGAGAAGTTCCCGCTGTCAATAGCCTGGTACACAATGTTTGCCGGCGCGGATAAGAATGAGAAGGGAAAGCAGAATTATTCTTCTTATGTAGAATTGAACTATCCGTTCAGCATTAAATCCGTCGATTTGAATGCCACTTGCGGTTTTCTGCCTTACGAAGCCGGTGTAGGTGTTTACGGAGTACCGAACAGCGGATTCGCTGTAACCAATCTGGCACTGAAAGCCACGAAGGATATAAAGGTGACGGACAAATTCGCGATACCGATATTTGCGCAGGCTATTTGGAATCCCCGTATGGAAGATGCGCATCTGGTGTTTGGTATAACTCTGAAGCCATGAGCAGGGAGGAGAGTGTACAACATTTCCTCGACTTGATTAAGAAATCACGTCGTGGTAAGTTTAAGGTCTACATCGGCATGATTGCCGGTGTAGGCAAAACTTATCGTATGCTTCAGGAAGCCCATGACTTGCTGGACAATGGGGTAGACGTGAATATAGGCTATGTGGAAACGCATGGACGTGCCGGTACGGAGGCGGTGTTGGCGGGACTGCCCGTAATTCCCCGGCGTAAGATATTCTATAAGGGTAAGGAACTCGAGGAAATGGACTTTGACGCTATCATCCGTATCCATCCGGAAATCGTTATTGTGGACGAGCTGGCGCATACCAATGTAGAAGGCAGTAGGAATGAGAAGCGTTGGCAGGATGTAATGGATTTGTTGGATGAGGGCATCAATGTTATATCTGCTGTCAACATACAACATATCGAGAGTATTAATGAAGAGGTGCAAGGTATTTCCGGTATCGAGGTAAAGGAACGCATTCCCGACAGTGTGCTGGAAGAAGCGGATGAAGTGGTGAATATCGACCTGACGGCGGAAGAGCTGATAACCCGCCTGAAAGCCGGTAAAATATACAAGCCGGATAAAGTGGCCCTTGCTTTGAATAATTTCTTCAAGACGGAAAATATTCTGCAACTGCGCGAACTGGCTCTGAAGGAGGTGGCGTTAAGAGTGGAGAAGAAAGTGGAGAATGAAGTGGTGGTTTCCTGTGTGGGCGTGCGGCATGAGAAGTTCATGGCGTGTATCAGCAGTCATGAGAAAACGCCACGCCGCATTATCCGCAAGGCGGCACGATTGGCAACCCGTTATAATACCTCGTTCGTTGCCCTTTATGTACAGACTCCCCGGGAGAGTGCCGACCGCATTGCCCTTGCGAACCAGCGGCATCTGCTGAATCATTTCAAGCTGGTAACCGAATTGGGCGGAGAGGTCATGCAGGTGCAATCCAAAGACGTGTTGGACAGCATCGTTACGGCTTGTAAAGAGAAGCAGATAACGACCGTTTGTATGGGCAGTCCTTCGTTCGCTTTGCCGCAATCCTTGTTTATGGTTCTGAAATATAGAAAATTTGTGAACGAACTGGCGCAAGCAAACATAGATTTGATTATACTTGCATAAAATTTAATATCTTGACCGTTATGAATATTCGTACAAAACTGATACTCAGCGTAGGTGTTTTGGCAGGTATGATAATCCTGCTGGTAGCCCTTTCTGTTGTAAATCTCCAGATACTGACGGCTACGGAGCCGGATAGCCCTGCCGCCATGCCCGGCTTGCAACGGGCCTTGCTTTGGATTTCCATTACGGGCGGTATTTGCATTCTTGCCAGTATCGTGTTGTTGGTATGGTTGCCCCGCTCCATTAATAAACCTATCAGGGAGCTGACGCAGGGCATCCTCGAAATAGCCAACCATAATTATGAAAAGCGCCTTGACATGAGCGAACACGAAGAGTTCCGCGAAGTGGCCGATAGTTTTAACAGCATGGCGGAACGCCTTACGGAATATCGTACCAGTACGCTGAATGATATTTTATCCGCCAAAAAGTTTCTGGAAGCCATCGTAAACAGTATTCATGAACCTATTATCGGCTTAAACCGCGAACACGAAATTCTTTTCGTCAATAAAGAAGCGCTGACCGTATTGAATCTGAAGCGTGAGGATGTCATACGCCGTTCGGCAGAGGAACTGTCGCTGAAAAACGATCTGCTCCGGAGGCTGATAAGGGAGTTGGTTAATCCGGGCGAGAAGAAAGAGCCTTTGAAAATTTATGCGGATAATAAGGAAAGCTATTTTCAGGCATCTTATATTACTATTATGAATACGGATGCCGATACGGACGAGTCTCATAATCTGGGCGATGTTATCCTGTTGAAGAATATCACCGAATTTAAGGAACTGGATACGGCAAAAACAACTTTTATTTCTACGATTTCGCATGAATTGAAAACCCCTATCTCCGCCATTCTTATGAGTCTGCAGCTTTTAGAGGACAACCGTGTGGGCGCTTTGAACGAGGAACAGGAACAACTTTCGAAAAGTATCAGGGAAAATGCCGACCGTTTGCTGGGGATTACAGGCGAGCTTCTTAATATGACGCAGGTGGAAGCCGGCAAGTTGCAGATGATACCGAAGATTACGAAACCTATCGAACTGATAGAATATGCCATCAAGGCAAATCAGGTGCAGGCCGATAAGTTCAATATCCAGATTGAGGTGGAATATCCGGAAGAGAAGATGCCGAAACTGTTTGTGGATAGCGAGAAGATAGCATGGGTGCTCACTAACTTGTTGAGTAACGCCATTCGTTATTCCAAGGAAAATGGGCATGTCATTATCGGTGCAAGGCAGGAAGATAATAGTGTGGAACTTTATGTACAGGATTTTGGTAAAGGTATTGATCCGCGCTATCACCAGAGCATCTTCGACCGTTATTCCGTGTACCGGTCGAAAGTGCAGGGAAGCGGATTGGGACTATCCGATATCCAAAGATTTTTGGTAGAAGCTCGATGGCGGCACGCTGACGTTCAGAGTGAATTGGGAAAAGGCTAGCCGTTTCGTTATTCGACTGAAAGCGTAATAGCGATATGATGTTTCCCTACGTTCTGCGGTATTGCTGTGGCGACATTCCAGTCTGTTCTTGAAGAAGTGCCGAAATAGGATGCGTTCGGGAAGTTGAAGAAATCGGAGATTTCCTGTACGTTCTTTTGTGTATTCTTGAGTAGTGAAATGCTTTTGCGGATAATGGACTTGAATACCAGCTCCTGTACCGTATATCCGCAAATGGATTTGGAGAGGGCGGAGAGGTATTTGGGCGACAGGCATAGCTTGTCCGCGTAGAAGTCCACCCCCCGCTCTTTCGTATAATATTGTTCTATTAATTGCACCAGGCGGATAAATATATCGTGCTTGTGGCTTACGGAAGTCTTTTCGGCAATGAGTTTGCGTGTATAAACCGAGCAAAGCCTGTGGGTCAGTGCCAACAGAAGTAACTTCTGTTCATACCGGTTAAAAGGATTCTCTTCTATTTTTAGCGTACTGTCCAATAGTGACAGGTATTTTAAAACCTCTTCTTCTTCCCCGGTATTCCATACGTAGCACGGTTCGGTGGCCAGATGCGAGTATAGGTGCATGGATACTACCGAGTTTCCCATAAAGTCCCGTATGGGGTCGGTCTGATAGATGAAGATATATACCTCTACGTTGTCGGATGCCTGTAGTACCTGAAACAAGGAATCCTTCGGCAGAAAGAGCGTATCACCGGCTTTGGCGGAAAATGTTTTCTGGTTAAGGATGAAGGTGAAATTTCCTTGACGACAAATTATAAGTCCCACTCCGTCTATCATAAACGGACTTTTCAAGGCGGACGGAAAGGCGCAAAGCACGCCTTCCGAACTGCAAATTTGCCGTTTGTCCAATAACGCACTGTCAAGGCGCGATAAACGTTCTTGTCGGGTATCCATGAGAGTAGGGTTTACGGTTCTTGTTTGAAAACAGTGCTAAGTTAATAATTTCCGTTTAGGATAGGGCAGTACCACAACAAATATCATGCAAAAAAGGCAAGCATACAATGTCCAACCCGCCATCTCCTTGACTGCCGATAAGGTGGCCTGCACCTGAATGCGCCCTTTGGTGGATGTGGCTGCCATGTTAACGGCTTCCTGCTTGCTTTTCCCCTGATATTGCATTCCTTGTACGGTTTGCATAAATGAGGCGGATGCTTCGGGATGTATCATATCCACATTCTGTGCATAACGGGTAATGTAGTGTTGCTGCCGTTCCTGCAATCATTGCTGTATAATGCGGTTCCTATGCTGGGAGCAAGCACCATACGTACAGTAAGCATTGTGCAAATCCATGATGAGAGGTATTTATAGGGCATACGCTGGGTTGCAAAAGTCGGTATCAGCGAGTATAGAAACATCATTCCTGTAGAACGGATAATAACTGGGTATTTCATTCGTTCGTACAAGCCTGCGCCCTGTACTTCAAAGTACATGAACATGACAGATAATCCCAAAAACAGGAAACCTGCGGCAAAAAGATATTTAAAGTGCACTCCTTTCACGCTGAGCCAGATTGTTGCAATGCCACCGATAAAATAGCCCAACATAGACCAATTGCCCAATGTTGCGTTTTGATAGTTGTCCAGCTTCATACCTATTCCCGTAAATACATTGACGAACATTGAACTGGAGTTCAGTACCATTAACAGAAAGTAGAACAGGAATCCGAAGCGGATAGTTCGCAACTTGAGTACGTCGAACTGATAGTAGGGATTGCGCTGGGTTACTTCTATGTAGACAAACAGGATACCTGCAACCACAGCACCGACCGTTGCCCATTGGATTGTAGGATTGTCATACCAGTCGAGCACCTTGCCGTAAGTCAGCACATAAGTGATGCACGTCAGTGTGATACAGAAGATGGAAGCGTTGCCAAATTGTTTGAGGTTGATAGGAAAACGGCGGGTGGCATACTTATGATAAGGCATCGTGACGAAGGTAATGAGGATACAGAGCAACAGCAACCCCATCATGAAGTAATAAACATATTGCCACTCGTATTCGTAAGTAAGCCATGCTGTAAGCGATGTGCCCAACTGCCCCAATACCATAAAAAACAGGTAAATGGCGGGTTGTGCAGCGCTTCGTTCAATATCCAGTTTGTCCCAGCCTTCACCGGTGGTGGGTTCATTGCCGGGGGTGATCTTTTCGGTTGCTTCTACGTTACCGGCATACTTGATGAGAGTAAACAGATTGACCATCATCAGCACCATACGCAGGAATCCCATAAACAGACTGCATAGCGCCAACAGGAATATGCTGTCTGTCTTGGCGCAGATGTAGCTGAAGATATACATCAGCGAAAATCCGACGATACACATCATTTTCTCCCTGCGGATACATACCAGCCGGTACAGGAAAGGGCAGAATGCCGCCATGCCTATGGATGTGGCGAAGTTGGCAAACTGGATATGTTCGGATATGATGCCCAGACCGCTCATCATCTCCGTGCCGCTGGCAGAGTAAGTTCCGCCTACTGTAAGAATGGGCAGGAAGAACATGAACAGGATAGATAATGCCTATCGGTTTAGGCACCCAGTTATAGAAAGGATAGTTTTTGGGATATGCGGGCATTTCCTTAACAATTAATGATTGAAAATCAGAGTTCGGCTTTCACTATTACCATCATACCGGCAGCAAGTTTTTCGTTATCTTCCTTGGAAAGATTGGTGAAGTCAATGCGTACGGGTATGCGTTGTTGTATTTTGACGAAGTTTCCGGCTGAATTGTCGGTAGGAACCAATGAGTACTTGGAACCCGTGGCGCCGGATATGGCTGTGATTGTTCCCGTGAACTCTTTGTCACTGATTGCATCTACGGTGATGGTAACCTTTTGTCCTATATGCAGGTTTTCCACTTGAGTTTCCTTATAGTTGGCGACAATCCATTTTTGAGTATCGGGCAGGATATAAGTAATGGTTTGTCCGGCTGTGATGAACTGGCCTTCCTCCAGTGCCCGGCGTCCCAATTTGCCATCGCAGGGAGCCACTACTACGGTGTAGGAAAGATTCAGACGTGCCATTTCCAAAGCAGCGGTTGCCCGTTGGATGGCGGCTTCTGTACTTTCACGGCGGTGTGATACTTCATTGACTCCCGACAAAGCGGCTTTTTGCTGGCGTTTTGTTGCTTCCAGCTTCTTGCGGGTGGCTTCGTATTCCGTTTCTATCTGTTCTAACTGTATGGGAGTGGCTGCATTTCTTTGCACCAGGTTCTGATAGCGTTGACGGTCTTTCTCCAGTTTGGCAAGACGGATCTCAATTTCAGAGATGGAAGCGTCGTACACGGAAGCGGTGGTCTGTGTGGTTTGCAGTGTGGCCCCGATTACGGTAGCGCCGGCCAGTGCGTCTTTCAGTGCGGCTTCGGCTTCCATTACGCGTATCTTATATTCGCGGTCGTCCAATACAAGGAGTGTATCGCCTTTATGTACCTCTTGATGTTCGGTAAAATAAATCTTCTTGATGTAGCCTGATGCGCGTAGGTTGATAGGGGATATGTACTGCTCTATCTGTGCGTCATTACTGGTCTCTGTGCGATTGTAGCCTAGGAAGAGACAAGCAACTTCCACTATTCCCCAAACAACGATTGCTGCTCCCAACAAGCTGACTGCGATTTGCCAGCGACGTAGCTTACGAAGTTTTTTAGCTTTCTCCTGATGTGTGTTCGATGCGTTATTTTTTTCTATTGCTTCCATATTATGATGATTTGATTAACTTGTTATTTGATTAATGTATCTATTTGTCCTGTCAGCTTCAACAGCAGCAGGGTTGTTACCCGATAGTTATAATGTGCGCTGATATAGTTGTTTTGCGCTTCGCTCATCTGCATTTCGTCTTGCAGGACTTCGGTCATGGAAGCGATACCTTCTCTGTACCGATCCATTGTGACCGTATATACATCTTCGGCAAGCAGGTAGTTGTCTTTCTGCTTTTTGAAGTTACGTTGGTTGTTCATCAGGTCGTTGGTGGCGTTCAGATATTGGGTCTGCAGATTTTTGCGGGTATTTTCCTGTGCCAGCTTTATATTTTCGATGTCTATTGCAGCTTTTCGGTTTTTGTAGCGCTTATCCAGTCCGTCGAATATAGGAACGCGTAAGGATACGCCCAGTCCGTAGGAACGGAACCAATGGTTGGACGGTCCGGAATGGAACCAGCGGTAGGCCTTGTCCGTATAGGCGGAGAACATCCAGTTGGCGGTCAGGTTTAATGAAGGAATATAACCGTGGCCAATCATCTTTTTCTGCTTTTCAGCCATGACCCTTTGCGATTGCAGCAGTTGGAGTTCGTACAGATTTTCGGATAGTCCGGTCAACTCAACAGGCGTAATGTTCTCGGAGTTTACCGGAACTAAAGTTATCTGTTCTTCGGCAGGATAATCCATGATATATTTCAGCAGGTTCAGTTGTTGTTCCTGCATGGCCAGTACATTGTCGTATTGTACTTTCAGATTTTCCAGATTGATATTGACCCGTTTTACATCCACTTCCATAGCCATACCATTGTCATGGAAAGCTACTGTGATGTTTTTTAATTCTTCCAACCGGGTGATATTGGCCTTTATCAGTGTGACTTGCTCGGCTGTGGTTTGCCCCAGATAATACATCTTGCATATTTCCAGGATAAGGTCTTCCCGTGCTTTCTCATAAGAAAGACGGCTTATCTCATCCATAGTTTTGGCTATGGAAACAGTGGTGTACAGGGTTTGGTTGTAAAGTGGCATTTGTAACTGCAGGCCGGCATTGGCACTGTTCCGCAGGGTATAGGTAATGTTATACGGATTTCCGTAGGCCGAACCGTCGGTAACGGATACGGGCGGGTCTATGTTGTCATTGTAATTGGCAAACCCGTTGATTTGAGGCAATAGTCTTGCCCGGTTTTCGGAAACCCCATATTTGCTTTTCTGCATCTCCTTGCGTTTGCTTTCCAAGGACAGGTTGTTTTCGATACCTATTTCAAGGCAATCTTTCAGCGTCAAAGTCTTTTGGGCGTATCCTTCGACAGCCGACAAACAGAGAAAGGAAAAAATGAATAGTAGTTTTTTCATAATAATCACCAATAATTTGTGCAAAGTTAGTTGCTAATTTTGGGAAAATGTTATCCATATATAGACTGCTTGTGTTCATATTTTCCTTTTTATCCTTTTTGTTATGGATATAAATAGGTAAAAAACAACTGTTTTGAATTTCCGTACCTGCTTAATAAATGATAATAATCGTCTTTCTTGTGAAAAAAAACAGGAAGAAATGTATTTATCAAATTTATTATACTACCTTTGTCCCAGAGTTTGAGTTACGAATCATTATCGTATAGTTCTTCTTTTTAATATATTATTAGTAAGCAGTCCTCTTCTTTAATTATCCTCCTCACTCCATTTATTATTTATTTTATAACATTTTTAGAATGAACATTTACATTTCAGGTTTAAGTTATGGCATTAATAATGCTGACTTGACAAATTTATTTGCAGAGTTTGGAGAAGTTTCTTCAGCTAAAGTAATTCTCGATAGAGAAACCGGTAGATCCAGAGGATTCGCTTTTGTAGAGATGAACAATGATACAGAAGGACAGAAAGCTATTGACGAATTGAACGGCGTGGAATATGACAGCAAGGTTATTTCTGTAAGCGTTGCGCGTCCTCGCGAGGAAAGACCCTCGAATGGTAGCTCTCGTGGTGGTTATAATAACTCCAGAAGATATTAATATCAGACTAAAGGCGGGAAACTTGCTTTCCTGCCTTTCATAAATAACTCCGTCTTTTTTATTTAGCGGAAGCGTTCCGCTTCATTACCTGCACTTTTCATTCTGCAAAGACTTATCAGACTTTTTGTATGGGCCACTTGAGTGAAGCGTGCTCTCATTATACTTGTGCTAGTGTTTTAGCACATTCAAAAACAATATATATGACATTTAAAGATTTAAATATAACCGAACCTATTTTAAAAGCAATTGAAGAAAAAGGGTATGCCAATCCTACCCCTATACAAGTAAAAGCAATCCCTACCGCCTTAACAGGAAAAGATATATTAGGCTGTGCGCAGACCGGAACTGGAAAGACCGCTGCATTTGCCATTCCCATTATTCAGCATTTGCAAGCCCTTAAAAACCGGGATAAGAGTATCAAAGCCTTGATATTGACACCTACCCGTGAATTGGCATTGCAGATTAGCGAATGCATAGACGACTATGCCAAATATACACAAGTCCGTCATGGGGTTATCTTCGGAGGAGTAAACCAGCGTGCGCAGGTAAATATGCTCCACAAAGGAGTCGACATATTGGTCGCCACTCCAGGACGTCTGCTGGATTTGATGAACCAAGGATATATCCATTTGGATAATGTGCGACACTTCGTACTGGATGAGGCTGACCGTATGCTTGATATGGGATTTATCCATGACATCAAACGTTTGTTGCCGAAACTTCCTAAAGAAAAGCAGACCTTGTTCTTCTCGGCTACCATGCCCGATACGATAATCGCTTTGACGAACTCACTGCTGAAACAACCGGTGAAGATTACTATAACCCCAAAATCATCTACGGTAGATACCATCGAACAGACTATTTATTTTGTGGAAAAGAAAGAGAAAAGTAAATTGTTGATTTCCATTTTGCATAAAACGGAGGGACAGTCGGTGCTTGTTTTCTCACGTACCAAGCATAATGCGGACAGAATTGTCCGCGTATTAAGCAAAGCAGGTATCGGTAGTCAGGCTATTCATGGAAATAAAAGTCAGAATGCAAGGCAATCTGCATTGGAAAACTTCAAAACGGGTAAGATACGCGTAATGATAGCTACCGATATTGCAGCCAGAGGCATTGATATCAATGAGTTGCCGTTGGTTATAAACTATGACCTTCCCGATGTGCCCGAGACGTATGTGCATCGTATCGGACGTACCGGTAGAGCCGGTAATTTAGGAACGGCATTGACTTTTTGCTCGCAGGAAGAGCGTAAGTTGGTTAACGATATTCAGAAACTGACAGGTAAGAAGCTCAGTAAGGTTGAGTTTGCTATCTGAGGTCGTTTCTAAGTTTATTATTTTATTTATCCGACGAGTATACACCCATTAAACTATAAAATCTATGGCAAAATCCATGACAGTAGGAAAGCGTGAGAATGAAAAGAAAAGACTTGCTAAGCGGGAAGCAAAATTAAAAAGAAAAGAAGGTAGAAAATCTACAAAAAGCAGTTTTGATGATATGATTGCTTATGTGGACGAATATGGTATGATTACTTCAACTCCACCCGAAGAGAATATCAAAAAGCAAGAGATTAATGTAGAGGAGATAATGATTTCCACTCCCAGGAAAGAAGATGAAGAACCGGTAATTTTGAGAGGAAGAATAGGGTCAATGTAAAAACCTGAGGGGTAAATTTATAAATTGTTATCTTTGTCTCCAAATTCATAGCTTATGGAGTTAAACGGTTATCGCCTTCTTCTTCCTGAAGGCACTTTAGACTACTTTGATCTT
>ENA-OQKR01000291-OQKR01000291.1-human-gut-metagenome-genome-assembly--contig:-NODE-291-length-21694-cov-3.440766_pt1 | contig 21694 bp, 23 predicted proteins | sample MGYA00242803_ERZ504806 | MGnify/ENA primary metagenome ERZ504806 (study PRJEB26092, sample SAMD00036399) | human gut metagenome | host: Homo sapiens | study: EMG produced TPA metagenomics assembly of...
GGAAGAAGCAGTGTCACGGAATTGCTTGCCATTTATTAAGTTACATTTAGTATTATCTTATATCTTATGTTGCAGTTCAGGCATTTGGAGTAGAGGATTATATTAAATTGTAGCAAATTAAGTCCTGTTAAATTCTTTAAAGGAATCGCACCAGCTCAGTATGTAGCATTTACGACACAGAGCAGTGTTGGTACGATCCCGGTTACATTAAGACAGTTAAAAGAAGCACTTGGAGTTGATGGAGATGTAGCATCATTTACGGCAGGTCTTGGAGCCAATGTTGGAATGCCAGCATGTGCAGGAATCTGGCCAGCATTAACAGCGGTATTTAGTGTTCATATGTTAGGATATCATTACGGAATTGCACAGTATGCATTTCTGATCCTGATCACATTAGTAGTATCTGTTGGAACAGTCGGGGTTCCAGGAACAGCGACGATCACATCAACAGCTGTATTTGCAGCACTTGGCTTACCAATCGAATTAGTTGTCGTATTTGCACCAATCTCAACGATCGTTGACATGGCAAGAACAATGACAAATGTAACAGGAGCAGCAACAGCAGCCGTTATCACAGCAGCAACAGAAGGTCTGGTTGATGAAGAAGTTTACAATTCAGATCAGGCAAAACATGTTGCAGTAAACAACTAGGATAGAAGAAATTCTATATATAATCACTGTATGAAAAGACACTTGATCGTAACGTATATTTTATGTATGTTATGAACAGGTGTTTTTTCATTTCAGGTAATCAATATAAGTTGAGGCGGCTAAAATTTCGTGCTATCATAATCAATATAGATAAGAGCACGAAGTTTTTTCATATTATAGAAAATTGATTCAAGGAGGTGATCGTATGGGAAATTATCTAAATCCAGGGAATGAAAAGTTCAGAAGAATGATTCAGTCTGAAATTTATGTAGATAAGACAGGGATGATAAAATATACGAATTCCGTACTAGATACAGCACAAAACTATGTCTGTGTCAGCCGTCCAAGAAGATTTGGGAAGTCAATGGCTGCGAATATGCTGACAGCTTATTACAGCCGCGGTTGTAATTCAAAAGAATTATTTGGAAAGTTTGAAATTGCAAAAGATAAAGATTTTGAAAAATATCTGAATCAATATAATACCATATTCTTAAATATGCAGGAATTTCTAAGTCGAAGTCATAATGTAGAAGAATTGATCGATCGTGTGAAGAAGCTTGTGATCAGAGATTTGAAAATGGAATATCCAGAAGTTGATTATTTTGACGATACAGATTTGATTGAGTGTATGCAGGATATTTATGCACAAATGCAGTACCCATTTGTTGTGATCATTGATGAATGGGATTGCATTTTTAGGGAATATAAACAAGATAAAGAAGCACAGGAAAAATATTTAGATTTTCTACGGGACTTATTAAAAGATAAGGCATGTATTTATCTATCTTACATGACAGGAATTTTACCGATTAGAAATATGGAACACATTCGGCACTGAATATGTTTGATGAATTTTCCATGATCGCCCGGGACCTTTAGCATGTTATGTCGGGTTTACAGAACAAGAAGTCAAAAAGCTCTGTGAACATACGGAATGGATATGGAAGAGTTAAGAACTGGTATGATGGATATTCATTTGATGGAGTACTGTCTGTGTATAGTCCAAGATCGGTTGTAAATAGTATGAGATTTCGAAAGATATCAAATTACTGGAATCAGACAGAGACTTTTGAAGCATTACAGATGTATATTGATATGAATTTTGAGCATCTAAAAGATGATGTTTTAAGTATGATCGCTGGAGAAAGCGTGGCGGTGAATACCGAAAGTTTTACGAATGATATGGCAACGTTTCGTACAGAAGATGATGTACTGACATTATTGATCCATCTTGGATATCTTGCATATGATGATAAAACAAAAACAGTCAAGATACCAAATAGTGAAATTCGGGCAGAATATGTAAATACAGTTTCAGTATCAGACTGGGGATCTGTTTCAAAAGCACTAAAAGATTCTGCAGATACATTAAATGCAATCTGGCAAGGCAGAGAAGAACAGGTATCGAAAGCCATTGAACAGGCACATTTTGAGACATCACATATCCAGTATAATGATGAAAATGCATTGAGTTATACGATTTCACTCGCATTATATGCAGCAAGGAATTTTTATACCATTCACAGAGAACTGGCAGGTGGAAAAGGATTTGCAGATTTGGTCTTTATTCCGAAAAAACAATTTGCAGAGAAACCGGCATTGGTAGTTGAATTAAAATGGGATAAGAGCGCAGAAGGTGCGATCAAGCAGATCAAAGATAAGAAGTATTTTGAAAGTTTGGAAGAATATCAGGATAATCTGTTGTTGATTGGTATTAATTATGATAAGAAAACAAAAGAACACGTGTGTAAAATAGAGAAATATTAAAAACAGGTAAAAGGAATTGGAGAGGTATAAAATATGGGCAGATTTGTTAATCCAGATAATAGTGCGTTTCAAGCAGCACTAAATTCCAGAATTTATGTAGATAAAACGGGATTGATCGCATGTATGAATGAAGTTCTGGATTCTACAGATGCGTATATTTGTAATAGCCGCCCAAGACGTTTTGGAAAATCATATGCAGCGAATATGCTTGCAGCATATTACAGTAAGGGAGCAGAATCAGAAAAGATGTTTTCTGATCTTGAGATAGGACAATCAGAAGATTTTAAGAAACATTTGAATAAATATGATGTGATTCATATTGATGTACAATGGTTTTTGATAAACTGCGAAGATGCGGATAATGTTGTGCCATATATCACAAGAGTTGTGCTGGATGAATTGCGTGAAGTTTATCCAGAGATTTTACGTCAAGAAGTGGTATCTTTGCCAGATGCACTTTCTCTGGTTAAGGATAAGACAGGACGGAAATTTATCATTATCATTGATGAATGGGATGTGCTGATCAGAGATGAATCAGCGAACAAAAAGGTGCAGGATGAGTATATCCGATTCCTAAGAGGTATGTTTAAGGGAACAGAACCAACGAAATATATTCAACTTGCTTATCTTACAGGCATCTTGCCGATCAAGAAAGAAAAAACACAATCAGCACTTAACAATTTTCGAGAATATTCCATGTTGAATGCAGGATGTTTAGCTTCTTACATCGGTTTTACAGAAGATGAAGTAAAAGCACTTTGTGAGACATATAAGAAGGATTTTACAGAAGTCAAACGTTGGTATGATGGATATCAGTTAGGAAAATATCATGTCTATAATCCCAATGCAGTTGTAAACTTGATGGCGGATGGAAACTTCCAAAGTTATTGGTCAGGAACAGCTTCCTATGATTCGATTGTTCCATTGATCAATATGGATTTTGATGGATTGAAGACCGCAATTATTGAAATGGTGTCGGGAGCATCTGTTGAAGTAGATGTTGGGTCATTCCAAAATGACGTTGAGAATATTGTAAATAAAGATGACGTTTTAACATATTTGATTCATATGGGATACTTAGCATATTCAAGTGTTAATAGGATGGCATTTGTACCGAATGAAGAGATAAGACAAGAACTGATTCGTGCAACAAAAAGAAAAGAATGGAATGAAATGCTGAAATTTCAGCAAGAATCAGAGGATTTACTGGATGCAACTTTGGATATGGATGGAGAAATAGTTGCAGCTCAGATTGAGAAGATCCATGAGGAATATGTTTCAGCAATTCAATATAACAATGAAAATTCACTCAGCAGTGTATTGGCATTAGCTTATTTGAGTGCAATGCAGTATTATTTTAAACCGGTCAGGGAATTTCCTACAGGACGTGGGTTCGCAGATTTTGTGTTTATTCCAAAAACAGAATATCGAAATGATTATCCGGCACTTGTTGTGGAATTGAAGTGGAATAAGAGTGCTGTTAGTGCATTGCAACAGATTAAGGATAAAAAATATCCAGATTCTATTCAAAAATATGCAGGTAATATTTTGCTTGTGGGAATTAATTATAGTAAAAAAGAAAAGAAGCATGAATGTATGATTGAAGAATACTTGAAAAAATAAGAAACAATAAAATCCATGAGAACAACAAACCAAAAAATCGTGTTCTCATGGATTTTATATTTTACAGATATTTTTACGAAATCCCAGAGGCAGAAGCGACCTGCCGCAGGCGGAGAATCCTGTAAAGCAGGATCCTTTCTTGAAATCATATTATGCTCCTTTTTCTTTATACAATCTTAATACAAGAGAACATATCCTTACACTATCTTTTTATCATAAAAGATATAATGATGATAAGATCAAAAGGTCATAAAATAATTTGAAAAAGAGGTAAGATCATATATGCCATGGAGGATTCATAAAAAAAGACATTTAACATCATTTCAGGTGATCATATTAGGGTTCGCAGGAGTGATCCTTTTTGGAGCATTGATCCTGATGCTGCCAATTTCATCAGCTCAAGCAATCATAACACCATTTCATAAAGCATTATTTACGTCAACTTCTGCAGTATGTGTGACAGGGCTTGCAGTCGTGGATACTGGAAGTTACTGGTCTGCTTTTGGACAGACAGTGATCATGTTTCTGATACAGATCGGAGGTCTGGGAGTTATAACAACAGCAACAGCCGTATTTATATTATCAGGAAGAAAAATATCGATTATGCAGCGAAGCACGATGCAAAATGCGATCTCTGCACCAAAAGTAGGAGGGATCGTTCGATTGATGAGTTTTATTTTAAAAGGAACTTTATTGATCGAATTGATCGGTGCGTTATTCATGATGCCTGTTTTCTGTCATGATTTTGGATTACGGGGAATCTGGATGTCGATCTTTCATTCTGTATCAGCCTTTTGTAATGCAGGATTTGATCTTCTTGGAACAAAAATGGCATCCATTTGTATCATTGACATCATATGCGGTAAATCCAGTGATCAACATTGTGATCATGTTACTGATCATCATTGGTGGAATTGGATTTTTTACATGGGAAGACATTTATCTCCATAAATTTCATTTTAAGCATTACCATATGCAGAGTAAGGTTATTCTAACTACAACATTATGTCTGATCTTGTTACCAGCTGTTTTCTTTTTCTTTCAGGATTATGGAAATCTATCAGGGATTCACCGGTTGCTTGCATCATTGTTTCAAGCTGTGACACCGAGAACTGCAGGATTTAATACGACAGATCTTTCGATGCTGACAGGAGCATCAAAGGCAATGATGATTTTATTGATGTTGATCGGAGGTTCACCAAGTTCTACAGCAGGAGGTATGAAAACAACAACATTTGCTCTGTTACTTTTAAATGTACTGGCGACCTTTCAAAGTTGTGATGATGTGACAGCATTTGGAAGAAGAATCGATGCTAGTGTGATAAAAAATGCAACAACGATCGCAATGATGTATTTTATCTTGTTTTTTGCAGGCGGAATGACGATTAGTGTGTATGAGGGACTGCCGCTTTCAAGCTGTCTGTTTGAAGCAGCGTCTGCAGTTGGAACCGTAGGTTTGACATTAGGAATCACACCAAAACTTCATATTCTGTCACAGATCATTTTGATCATACTGATGTATCTGGGACGTGTTGGCGGTTTGACGCTGATCTATGCAGTATTTTCAGATAAAAATAAACGAAAAGCAAGACTACCACTTGATAAGATCATAGTGGGATAAAAGAAAGAGGGAATTGATGATGAAGAATATTTTATTGATCGGACTTGGACGTTTTGGAAAACATATAGCGATACAGTCAAGTCAGCTTGGACATGAGATCATGGCAGTTGATCTGGATGAGGAAAGAGTGAATGATGCACTTCCATATGTTACGAATGCACAGATCGGGGACAGTACGAATGAGGAATTTTTAAAATCTCTGGGGATTGCAAATTATGATATCTGTTTTGTTACGATCGGTGGGAATTTTCAAAATTCGTTGGAAACCACCTGTCTGTTAAAAGAACTTGGAGGCAAAATGGTTATTTCCAGAGCTGAACGAGATGTACAGGAAAAATTCCTCTTACGAAATGGAGCCGATAAGGTAGTCTATCCAGAAAAAATGGTGGCAAAATGGGCAACGATCCGTTATACCGATGATCATATTCTTGATTATATGGAAGTCGATGCCTCACATGCGATCTTTGAGGTAGAGGTTCCGAAGGAATGGATTGGAAAGACAGTGGGAAAACTTGATATTAGAAAAAAATATGATATTAACATTATGGCAGTAAAAGATGATGGAAAAGTAAGTATGGCGATATCTGCGGATACCTGTTTTAAGGAAGATGTTACATTATTGGTATTAGGAGAATATAAAGCGATCAAAAAGTGTTTTTGTATCTGATGTCATGAAAAAGAGGTGAGAGCTTATGTCAGATTTCATTTTAGCATTGGCGGTAATACTGATGTTTGCATTTGTGTTATTCTTTTTGAAAAAAGTTAATTATTTTCTTGGAGAAAATCGGAAAGTAATTGACAGGGAGCAAGATGATGACGATGATTGATGTGTTTATGGATTATTATTGACAATCGTGATATAATGCATCCGATAAGGAAAGGGGGCCAAGATGAGCACAGGAGAATTTGTACAGCTGAACAAAGAAAACGAACACATTCTTGTTTGTCTTTCTTCTTCACCATCGAATGAAAAGATCATACGTACAGCAGCAAAAATGGCAAGAGATATGCGGGCACGTTTTACGGCATTGTATGTACAGACAGGAAAAAGAGAAAGAGAATCGGACAAAAGAAGACTGGAAGCTCATGTACAATTTGCAAAGGAATCTGGTGCGGAAATCGTAATGACACATGGGGAAAATGTTCCGGTACAGATCGCGGAATATGCACATTTATCAAATGTCACAAAAATCGTGATCGGACAAAGCAGTGCAAAGAGAAATCACTTTTTCAGCAAACAGACATTAACAGAGAAGTTGATCGAGGCTGTTCCTGATATTGATATCCACATTATTCCAGATGCGATGAACTTAGATAATTATCGAAAACCGCATGGAGCGGTTTATGTAGGAAAGCCTACGATGAAAGACAGTTTATTGACATTATTTATATTTGCAGTTTGTACGTTGATCGGTCTATTCATCCAGAAACTTCAATTTACAGATACAAACATCGTTACAATTTATATTTTGGGTGTTTTATTAACGTCAATCCTTACAGATGGATATTTATACAGCATTGGAGGTTCTGTCTTAAGTGTATTTTTGTTCTGCTTTTTCCTTACGGAACCAAGAATGTCATTTCAGACGTATGCAGTTGGATATCCGGTAACTTTTGTGATCATGTTAATATCTTCTGTCATTACTGGAACACTTGCAGCAAAATTAAAAACACATGCAAGGCTTTCAGCACAATCTGCATTTCGTACACAGATTTTATTTGACACAGACCGGTTACTTCAAAAAAGCAAAAAACGATACGGATATTTTAAGTATTACATGTACACAGCTTATCAAATTATTAGACCGCAGTATTGTAGCATATGTTGTGGAAGGCGATGAATTGTCAGCACCACATATATTTTCGAATAAAAAGAAAGAACAGATAGAAGATTTATTGACAAGCAGGGAGCAGGAGATCGCAAAATGGGTGTATGAAAACAAGCAGCGTGCTGGAGCAACGACCGAACGTTTTAAAGATGCACAGTGTCTGTACCTTGCCATTTGTATTGAGGATAATGTGTATGGTGTGATCGCAATACCAGTTGACGAATATACATTAGATTCCTTCGAATATAGTATCTTACTTTCTGTGATCAATGAATGTGCACTTGCCATGGAAAATAAAAAGAATATCATGGAGAAAGAAAAAATCTCCGTTCTTGCCAAAAATGAACAGTTAAGAGCAGATCTGCTTCGTGCGATCTCACATGATCTAAGGACACCACTTTGTTCCATTTCTGGGAATGCAGACATGCTGTTAAATAGTGGAGAACGTCTTGATGATATAACAAAACATCAGATTTATACAGATATTTATGATGATTCAGAATGGCTGATCAATATCGTCGAAAATTTATTATCGATCACAAGATTAAATGATGGAAGATTAAAACTGAAATTTACAGATCAATTATTAGATGAGGTGATCGCGGAATCATTACGGCATATCAGCAGGAAACATGAAGAGTATCAGATCGTTACAGAATGCGATGAATTGATACTTGCACATATGGATGTGCGGCTGATCCTGCAAGTGTTGATCAATCTGGTCGATAATGCAATTAAATATACACCGAAAGGATCTACAATCCGCATTTGTGCCATGAATGAAAATGGAAAAGCAAAGATTCAAGTAGAAGATAACGGCCCTGGAATTTGTGATGAAATGAAGCCGCATATATTTGAAATGTTTTATACAGGGAAAAATACGATCGCAGACAGCCATCGAAGTCTTGGTTTAGGTTTGGCACTTTGCCGTTCGATCATAGAGGTGCATAACGGGAAACTGGTGTTGGAGGACAATACACCACATGGTTGTATTTTTTCTTTCACACTGCCATTAAGTGAGGTTACATTAAATGAATAAAGCATTAATTTTAGTCGTGGAGGATGACCGGCCAATCCGTAATCTGATCGTGACAACATTAAAAACACATGATTATAAATATATTACAGCAGAGAATGGAAGTTCAGCTATTTTAGAGGCATCTTCTCATAAACCAGAGATCATTTTATTAGATCTTGGATTGCCTGATATGGAAGGTGTGGATGTGATCAAAAAAGTAAGAACATGGTCTAACGTACCAATTATCGTTATCAGTGCAAGAAGTGAAGATGTAGATAAAATAGAAGCACTGGATGCAGGAGCAGATGATTATATCACAAAACCATTTTCAGTTGATGAACTGCTTGCAAGGATCAGGGTTACACAGCGCCGATTAGCATTGATCCAGTCAGGCGAGGAACAAGAACAAGCAGTCTTTGTAAATGGAGAGTTAAAGATCGACTATACAGCAGGATCTACATATTTAAAAGATAAAGAACTGCATTTAACACCAATCGAATATAAATTATTATGTTTGCTGTCTCATAATGTTGGAAAAGTATTGACTCACACTTATATTACGCAACAGATCTGGGGCAGTTCACTGGAAAATGATGTTGCATCACTTAGAGTGTTTATGGCAACATTACGGAAGAAATTACAGCCAGATAAAGATGGCATGCAGTATATACAGACACATATAGGTATTGGATATCGGATGCTTAAGATATAGTAAATAAAGAGTGTCTGCATCATTAAGTGATGCAGACACTCTTTTAGATACCAATATATGAAAACACCCAAAAGAGGCAAAAAGAGATTGATTTATTACCTACTATTTAAAAATGTGTTCTGAAGGAATTTTTACGCACAACCTCCGCATGCAGCACATGCAGAAGGAGTTGCAGCGCAGCCTCCCTGGGCGGTTTCTCTTAGTTCAGCTGGCAGTCGTTTACCAACGATATACATTGCGTTTAACATTTCGTCAAACGGGATGAGCTGATGGATTCCAGATAAAGAAATCTCAGCTGCGATGATCGCATTTGCAACACCTGCGGCATTACGGTTCTGGCATGGATATTCCACCAACCCGCCAACGGGGTCACAAACAAGACCTAACATATTCATTAAAACGGTAGAGGCAGCTCCAAGACATTGTTCTGGATCACCGCCAAGCAGTTCGACAATGGCAGAAGCAGCCATCGCAGAAGCAACACCGACTTCCGCCTGACACCCGCCGACAGCACCTGCAACCGTTGCATTTCTCATAGCAAGATATCCGATCGCACTGGCATTAAACAGTGCCTGAATGATCTGTTCATCATCTAATTTATGAACTTCCTGAAGCCCAAGTAAAAGTCCAGGAACGATTCCGGCAGACCCTGCGGTTGGGGATGCTACGATCAACCCCATGGATGCATTCGTCTCAAGAGTCGCCATCGCATAGATCATACTTTTTTCTAACAGATCACCACAGATTCCAATTCCAGAATGATACCGGGAAGCAATCTTCTTTGCCTCGCCACCGATCAGTCCACCCATGGAACGAACTGGTTCTTTGATCGGAGTAAAAGCAGCATTTTTCATGATCTCAAGAACTCTTGCCATTGCATCATGAACCGTATCAGCTTCTTTTTCCCCTTCTATGATCTCACGCTGTCTCATCACTTCGGAGATTAGAAGATCATGTTTTTTACATAAATCAAGCAATTCATTTGCGTTTTTAAAATCCATAATATTTCAGTCTCCTTTCTACAGCTGAATGATCATAACATCTGAGACATTTGGGCTTTTCCTAATCTCCTCTGCGATGTTTTCAGGAAGAAGCCCATCGGATTCAACGATAGAATAAGCTGTATTTCCTTTAGATTCTCTGAAAAGACGCATAAAAGCGATATTAACACCCTGATCACTCAGACATTTTGTGATATAAGTAACAACGCCAGGTTTATCTTTCTGGATCACGATCAAGGTACTGTATTCCCCGGTAAAATCAACTTCTACATCATTGATACGGCAAATTCTGGCTTTTCCACCGCCTAAAGATTCCCCACGGATCATGATGTGATCTCCGTTTTCATTTGCCATTAAGATATCCACTGTATTTGGATGGACATCAGTTTCTATTTCATTTGGTACAAAAGAGAAATCAAGTCCAATGTCTTTTGCAATCTCGAAAGAATCACGGATTCTCATATCATCGGTTCCAAATCCCATGATTCCACCTAATAAGGCACGATCCGTTCCGTGTCCATGATAAGTTTTTGCAAAAGATCCATAGAGTGTAAACTGAACTTTTTTCAGTGTACTATTTAACATTTTTCTTGCGAGAAATGCAATCCTTGCAGCCCCAGCTGTGTGGGAGCTTGAAGGACCGATCATATTTGGTCCCATAACATCAAATGCACTGATAAAAGACATAAATTAAGCCTCCACTGTATCTTCTTTTAAAATAAATTTCTTGTAAATAGAATCTACGACGATTCCAATCGCATTATCTCCGGAAATGTTACATGCAGTTCCGAAAGAATCCTGTGTGATATAAAGTGCAACCATTAAAGCACAGATTGGTCCGTTTGTATCTCCTGCTGTTGTACCAAATACCATGTAAAGGAAAGGCAATGCAGTCATGATAGATCCACCTGGAGCTCCAGGAGAAGCGACCATTGCAACACCAAGTGTCATAATAAATGGAATAACAGTTGCAAGGCTGATCGGTAACTGATTCATCAAACATACAGCAGTTGCACATGCTGTGATCGTGATCATAGAACCTGCCATGTGGATATTGGCACAAAGAGGCACTACAAAGTTACGGATCTGAGCACTGACACCGTCATTTTTTGCACATTCCAGATTGACAGGAATTGTAGCAGCAGAAGACTGAGTTCCTAAAGCTGTAGTATAACCAGGAACCTGATTTTTAATAAGAGAGAAAGGATTCTTTTTGCTGACAGAACCTGCAATTATAAACTGGATCGTGATACATACAAAGTGCATGATGATCACTACAAGGAATACTTTCCATAAGATTCCAAGGATTGCAAATGTTTTTCCTGATTTCGTCATATCAGTAAATGTACCGCAGATATATAATGGCAATAAAGGAATGATCGTTTTGTGCAGTACTTTATCGATGATCGTTGAGAAATCGCTCATTCCGTTGTAAAGGCTGTTTCCGATCTCTTTACTTTTCATTGTGGATAAGCATAATCCTAAAATGAAAGCAAGAACAACAGCAGATAATGTATCAAACAGCGGTGTGATCGTCAGTGAAAAATAAGGTTTCAGTGACGCATCAGCAGTCGCAGCAATCTGATCTAATGCCCCAGAAGTCATAAAGTGTGGGAACAGATTGGATGATACAAGGTAAGAAGCTGTACCAGCAAGTAAAGTTGAACCATAAGCAAGAGCAACGGTAATTAAAAGCAGCTGTCCAGCACCTTGTGACAGATCAGCGATTCCCATGGTTACATAAGCAAGGATCATCAGTGGAATGATGAATTTTAAGTAGGTACTGAAGAATCCAGACAGTGTTACAACAAAGCGGCAGAATCCAGTTGGAAGGAACTGTCCAAACAGGATACCAATAATGATGGCAATGATAAGTTTTGGTACCAGACCAAGTTTAAATTTTTTCTTTTCCATTTTTAATTACTCCTCTAAAAGCTTAATCACATATCATCGTAGTTTGTTTAATGTGCACAAAAAATGTTTGACGTCTTTATGTTTGTATTGTATCATCCACGTATAGATGAATCAAATTCATAGATTTAATGATAACATTGAAAATTATTCATAATAGTACAAAGGAGAAAAAATGGAATTCCGTCAGATACAGACATTTATGCAGATAGCACAAGTGAAGAACTTCTCGAAAACCGCAGAATTACTAGGTTATTCGCAATCTGCTGTAACAGTACAGATCCGTCAGTTAGAGACAGAATTAGGAGTGCGGTTATTTGACCGTACAGGAAAAAAAGTGATACTCACACCGAAAGGAAAAGAATTTTTAATACATGCAAATAAGATCATTGATGAAATGCACAAGGCAAAAGATGCAATGAATGATACTGCAGAGTTAAAAAATCCATTACATATCGGAACGATTGAATCACTCTGCACTGTCAAATTGCAAGAAATTGTACAGCGGTTTCGGAAAGAACATCCACAGGTTAGAATTCAGATCACGATCGGTTCTCCAGAACGCCTGATCCAGAAGATGGAACACAATGAACTCGATGTCATTTATATTCTGGATACGCCAAGATGGAATAAAAATTGGGTGAAAGTCATGGAAAAATCGGAGCCTGTGATCTTTGTGTCTGCACCAAATTATAAATTAGCAGGGAAAAAGGATATTGAGATCGAAGAAATTTTAAATGCACCATTTTATCTGACAGAACGAAACGCAAATTACAGACAGGCATTAGAACAGGAACTGGCACTTCACAAACAGACATTATCACCAGTGCTTGAATGCAGTGATACGGCCTTTATCAAGAAAATGTTAAAGACAGGGAAAGGGCTTTCTTATCTCCCATTATTTGTTGTAGAAAAGGATATTGAAGAAGGAAAGATCGCAAAATTAGATGTGAAAGATATTGATATTACAATGTATCGACAAGTGTTTTATCATGCAAATAAATATATGACAAAAGAAATGGAGAAATTTGTGGAATATTGTCAGGGATAATGCGAAAAAATGGATAAAAATACATGAAAAAATATCTCTGAAACCGATCCCTCGATTGACGGTTATTTACATCCTAAGGTATAATAAAAAAGGGTGTAAATAAAGATCAAATAAGAACGAAAAACGGTTGGGGAACTGCTTTTTCGTGGAGGTTATTATGGGAGATAATCCACAAAATGAGAATCATAAATATTTAGGGAAATTTGCAATTTTATTTCTGATATCTGTGCTATTAATCGCCGTGTATACATTAATCTTACAGAAGAATTACAGCGAGAGTACATTAAAAGCAGAAGTACAAAGAGACAGTGATTGTTCAGATGCGATCCATAAAGTTATAACAGATAAATTGACCAAAGAAGATTTTGAGAATATAAACGCGAAATCTGATATGAAAACGGATCGGTATCAGAAATTACAAAAGAATCTGAATCAATTACGAAGTTTAAATTCTACAAGATATTTGTATACAGCAAAACGGAATAAAGATGGAAATCTGATCTATTTGGTAGATGGGCTTGATCTGGGCGCATCTGATTTCGCATACCCTGGGACATCCATTGAAAAAGAGATGATTCCATATATTAATCAGGCACTTTCAGGGAAAACGATATATTCCCAGAAGATCATAGATACAACATGGGGACATATTTTTACGGCATGTTATCCGATCAAAGATCCAGATGGGACAGAATATGTTATCGATCATTGATAATATTCTGGAACTGGCAAGGATTGAGAACAATCAGCGGCATCGATGGAAGTGGACTTGGTATGGGAATCGTGAAAAAACTGGTTGATATGATGAGTGGTTCGATCGCAGTAGATAGTAAGCTGGGCGAAGGAACGACATTTACCGTAAGGATTCCATGCAGAATTGCCCAGAAAGAAGAAGCAATGCCGAAACGAGCGGAAGAACAGATAGATAAGGAAAATCTTTGTGGGAAACGAATTTTATTAGCAGAAGATAATGAATTATACGCAGAGATTGCGATGGAACTTCTCAGCGAAGAAAGTCTTGAGATCGAGCATGCAGAAAATGGAGTGATCTGCGTTGAGATGTTAGAGAAAGCATCAAATGATTACTATGATATGATCTTGATGGATATCCAGATGCTGGTGATGAATGGGTATGATGCAACGAAACCGATTGATATGAATCGGTTGTTGCCGATTATTGGAAGATTATGAATGTGAGGTAAAATTTGTAGAAAAATAGTGTATAATAATAAGTGACATATAAAAGCTTAAAAATCGGAGGATTTAAAGTGCAGGAATATTTTATTAGAGAAATTAATATAGACAAATTATATCATTTGTCAAATATAAAAATAGAATTAAGTTCTGATAAACGGCAGAATCTTCTCCTGACAGGGAAGAATGGTTCAGGAAAAACTTCGTTGTTGCTGAAGATAGAAAAATTTTTGAAAGCGATTAATGATGAACGATTGAGTCAAATTTTTGAAGAATATCCTATGTGGATAAGAGAAGCTAAAAAACAAGCTTTGTCTGCATCTAGCGAGAATGAGAAATACAAAATAGATCAAGATGTTAAACTGTGGACAGGATATTTACAGAGATATAGTGATGGTGTTCAGGTAAACTTAAACCAGTATGATGGACTAGAGATGTTGTATGATCAAGGCAAATTTATAACAGCATATTTTCCATCTGAAAGAAAAGCACAATTTATGCGTCCTAATGGTGTAGAGAATATTACGCTAGAAAATACGTATGGCATTGATAAATCTGCAGGTAATATTTTGCTAAAATACATGGTCCATCTAAAAACCCAGCAGGCATACGCAAGAAATGAAGGCGATCAAACGACAGCAGATAAAATTCAGCAATGGTTTGACCGATTTGATTCAGCATTGCAGATTTTGTTAGATGAAGAATCAATCCATATAGAATATGATTACAAGAAATATGATTTTAAAATCCGGCAAAATGGACGAGAACCATTCAGTTTTAATGAATTATCAGATGGATATTCATCCGTGATCTATATAGTATCTGATCTGATTTTAAGAATGGATAAAAATTGGCTGTTAGAAGATAAAATCAGCGAATATGATTATCAGGGGATTGTACTGATTGATGAATTGGAAACACATTTGCATATTGAATTACAGAAAAAAATCTTTCCATTTTTAACAAAATTTTTCCCTAGAATTCAATTTATTGTGACAACACACTCCCCATATATTTTGAATTCAATCTCAAATGCAAAGGCATATGATCTTGAACGACAGGTAGAGTTAGATAATTTATCAGGATTTTCGTCTGATGATCTTGCAGAGGGATATTTTGAGGCAGATGCTTATTCAGATGAATTAAAAAACAGCCTGAATCGATATGAAGAACTTTGTCTTAGAAATGATTTGACAGAAGATGAACGTGCCGAACGAGCGGAAATAAGAATAAAGTTTAAGAATATATCTACAGAACTTTCAGGGGTTGCCAAGGAAAGATTTGAGGATATTGAACGGAGAAGAAAAGCCAATGATTAAAATTGAAAGAAAGGAAACAGAGAAAACAAAACAGGCGATTGCAGATTTGCAAAAAGCCAGTGAAAATGAAAGTTCCTATAATATTGAAAGTGTAAATCAGGCATTAAAAGAAATATTTCATGGAAAATGTTATATTTGCGAAAATAAAGCAGTAACTTCTTATCAGATTGAACATCTGGTTCCACACCGTGGAGATAAAACTTTAAAATATGATTGGAAAAACTTATTTTGGAGCTGTGCACACTGTAATAATATCAAATCAGATAAGTATGAACCAATTCTAGATTGTACAAAAGAACCAGTAGAAAAAATGATAGCATTTCGTAAAAGGGGTTATTTTGGAACGGATGAAAAATTAGAATTTACATCCGTTGGGGAAGAACGAGAAGATGTAAAGAATACAATTGCTTTATTAGAAGCTGCATACTATGGAACAACACCTCAAAAGAAGATAGAAGCACAGATCATAAGAAAAACATTACGACAAAATCTTTCAAATTTTAAAGAGTATGTTAGAGAATACCAGGAGACAGAAGACAAGGAAGAGAAAGAAGATATAGGATATCTTCTGAAAAAAGAGCTTAGAGATAGTGCGGCGTTTGCTGCATTTAAAAGATGGCTGATTTGGGATAATGAAATGTTTTCTGAGATAGAACAATTTATTCCCGAAAATTGAGAGCAATTTAATTTTGGGGATACAATAAAGAAAGGCATACAAACATAATAATCAATGTTTGTGTGCCTTTCTTTGCATCTTAAATCTTCATCTGTCTTTCCAAGAATCTTATCACGCTGTTTTCCAAATGCCTTTGTGATGATACCAACAACAGTACCAGCCAAAACAGCAGCAATGATCGTACCGATACCAACACTTCCAAGGTTATGTAAAACAGCAAGACAAGTAACCGCTGATACAAGAACCATCGTACAGTCAAAATCCAATAACATAGAAAAATGATTGTCAAATGCGAAAATATTATGGCTTAAAAAAAATCTCAAAAAATTAGCACTCACCTCTTGACAGTGCTAATAATAGGTGTTATAGTACAACTAGAGCAAGAGGGAAGGGCTTAAGAGAGAAGCCAAAGAACCGAAGGCTCCATAAGATACAACAAGTCATATTGAGAACTTCTCAATATGCTTCACATAAAAGGCAAGTGTCAGGAATTACCCTGACACGCCCAAACATTATTATAAAGAAAAAGGAGAGATGACTTATGATGATGATGCCTAGTATTTTTGGAGGAAACTTATTTAACGACGACTGGATGGATTTTTCTTTCCCAGATATTGATAAAGAACTGTATGGTAAACACGCAAAGAACTTAATGAAGACTGATGTGAAGGAAAAAGACGGAAACTACGAAGTAGCGATCGACCTTCCAGGATTTAAGAAAGATGAGATAACAGCTGAACTGAAAGACGGATATTTAACGATCAGTGCAGCAAAAGGATTAGATAAAGACGAGAAAGATAAAGAAGGTAAATATATCCGTCGTGAACGTTACGCAGGAAACATGAGCAGAAGCTTCTATGTTGGCAAAGATATCACAGAGAAAGATATCCACGGTAAATACGAGAATGGTATTCTGATGCTGGATATTCCGAAGAAAGCTCCGGAGAAGAAAGTAGAAGAAAAGAAATTCGTTACGATTGAAGGATAAAAGAACTTTCCCCGGGATGATCAGATTCCCGGGGAATCTTTCTATCTATTTGAGAATGAAAGGAAAAGAAGGTGAAACGAAATGGCAGCAAAACGTGATTTATATGAAGTTCTTGGAATCAGTAAAACTGCAGATGAAAAAACGATCAAGAAAGCATATCGGAAACTGGCAAAGAAATATCATCCAGATATGAATCCTGGAGATAAAACAGCAGAACAGAAATTCAAAGAAGCGACCGATGCTTATAATATATTAAGTGATCCAGAGAAGAGAAAATTATATGATCAATATGGTCATGCTGCCTTTGACGGAACCGGAGCAGAATCTGAGTTCTATAAGAATTACCAAAACTATGGTGGTGCTCATGGAGGATATCAGGAATTCCACTTTGAAGGTGGAGATGGCGATGATATCTTTGGTGACATCTTTGGAAGTATGTTCGGTGGCGGAAGAAACAACAAAGGATTCCATCGAAGCAGTTTCCATCAAGGAGGTTTTGGCTCTTCTGATGGATTTGGAGGTGGTGGATTCGGAAGTGGATCCTTCAGACAGAAAGGTTCCGACGCACACGCAGATATCTCTATTAGTTTTGATGAAGCGGTTACGGGCTGCGATAAAGTCATTCATTTGCAAGATCAAAATGGTGCGATGCAGTCATTACAGGTTCATATACCAGCCGGAATTGATACAGGAAAAAGTGTCCGCTTAAGAGGAAAAGGAAATCCAGGAATCGGAGGCGGTGAAGCAGGTGATTTATTCCTGAAAGTAACAGTCGGTGAGAAACAAGGATTTGAGCGAAAAGGAAATGATGTGTATACAACAATCAATGTTCCATTTAGCACAGCCGTTTGTGGAGGTGAAGCAGTGATCAAGACATTATATGGAAATGTTATCTGTAAGATCAAAGAAGGAACTCAGTCAGGATCTAAGATCAGACTGCGTGGAAAAGGAATGCCGCTTATGAAGAATCCATCTCAGAAGGGAGATCAATACGCAGTTGTTCAGATTCAGGTTCCAAGAAATGTCTCCCAGCAGGCAAAAAAACAATTAAAAGAATTTGAAGCACTTTGTGGTCAAAGAGGAAATGCCTCTTATTAAGCATGAAACTTCTTGATAATAGATAAAAAAGGTTGTTATTTGGAGACAAAAAAACAGATAACAGCCTTTTTTGCCTTTATAAATTGTGTCAAATAAGGTACAATAAAACCACATATGAAAGAAGGTGGGACGAGATGGACGTATCAGAGAAAATGAAATATAAATTAGCAAATGCAATGAAAGAGTTGTTGGTGCATACGCCAGTAGATAAGATTACAGTGAAACAGATCGTAGATCAGTGCGATGTAACTCGTCCAACCTTTTATCGGCATTTTAAGGATAAATATGATCTGATCAATTGGTATTTTGATGTATTGGCTCAGATGTCGTTTAAACAGATGGGTATCAGTCTGACATTAAGAGAAGGGTTGCTCAAGAAATTTGAATTCATCAAAGGTGAAGGACAATTTTTCGCAGCAGCTTTTTCGAGCGAGAGTCAGAACTGTCTGATGGAGTATGATTATCAGTGCATTTATCAATTCTATTGTGATATCATTCACAAACAGGGAGTTGATAAAATTCCAGAAGAATTAGAATTCTTATTGAGAATGTATTGCCGAGGTTCAATTGCCATGACTGTAGAATGGGCGACAACAGGAATGAAGATGTCGCCGGAACAACTCGCAGATCAGCTGATCGATGCGATGCCTCCAAAGCTATATGATCTGTTCAAAGATATATAAAGATAACAAAATGTTACACTTTTGATGAAGTGTAACATTTTTTACATTTTGCCAAATGTGTAACTTGTATTTGTGAAAAAACAATTTTATACTGAAGATAGTTAAAAAAATGTCAATATAAAAGGAGTGTATAAAATGGTAAATCGTATCGTATTAAATGAAACATCTTATCACGGAGCAGGAGCAATTCAGGAGATCGCAACAGAAGCAACAAAACGTGGATTCAAAAAAGCATTTGTTTGTTCTGATCCAGATCTTGTAAAATTCGGAGTTACAAAGAAGGTAACAGATGTATTAGATAATGCAGGACTTGCATATGAAGTATATTCACAGATCAAACCAAATCCAACGATAGAAAACGTACAGACAGGAGTTGCAGCATTTAAGGCAGCAGGAGCTGATTACCTGATCGCTATTGGTGGTGGATCTTCTATGGATACAGCAAAAGCTGTTGGAATCATCATCAACAACCCAGAATTTGAAGATGTGAGAAGCTTAGAGGGAGTTGCAGATACTAAGAAACCTTGCGTACCAATCATCGCAGTTCCAACAACAGCCGGAACAGCTGCAGAAGTAACGATCAACTACGTTATCACAGACGTTGAAAAGAAACGTAAATTCGTATGCGTAGACCCTCATGATATTCCAGTGATCGCAGTGATCGACCCAGAAATGATGTCTTCTATGCCAAAAGGATTAACAGCAGCAACAGGTATGGATGCATTAACACATGCCATCGAAGGATACACAACAAAAGCAGCTTGGGAAATGACAGATATGTTCCATATCAAAGCCATCGAACTGATCTCTGACAGCTTAAGAGGAGCTGTTGAGAATACACCAGAAGGAAGAGAAGGAATGGCAATGGGACAGTACATTGCAGGAATGGGATTCTCAAATGTAGGACTTGGAATCGTACATTCTATGGCTCATGCATTAGGTGCAGTTTATGATACACCTCATGGAGTAGCGAATGCGATCTTACTTCCAACTGTTATGGAATACAATGCAGATGCAACAGGAGATAAATATAAATATATCGCAAAAGCAATGGGTGTAGAAGGTGTCGAAGATATGACACAAGAAGAATACAGAAAAGCAGCTGTTGATGCGGTTAAAAAATTATCAGCAGATGTCGGAATACCAGCAGACTTAAAAGAAATCGTGAAAGAAGAAGATATCCAGTTCTTAGCAGAATCCGCTTATGCAGATGCATGTGCACCTGGAAACCCTAAGGATGCAAGTGTTGAGGATATTATTGGATTATATAAATCTTTACTGTAATTTTGTAAATAATATTTAGATTTCAAATAAGATTCGGTGTATTAGTTTTTTGGAGGATGTAGTTTATATGATTACTCCAATAACTAATACATCGAATTTTTTGACATTATCAATGTATTAGTGGTAACGAAATATCAAGATTATTGATTGTCTTATCTCGGGGAAATTGTTATATAAAAAGATAGTTTAAAATACCTTCGTGAAGAGAGATACAGTTATGTTAGATGCAAGAATGAAAAAAATTATAATCGAATTATCTGACAGCGAATATGTTACAGCTTCAGAACTTGCAAAGATTTTGGATTTGAATGAGAAGACCGTCAGAACAACAATAGGAAAGATGAGGGATTCTTTGGATGAATATGGGATAGAGATCGAATCTAAGACAAGAAAAGGATATCATCTATTAATTTATGATAAGGAGAAATATCAGGCTTTTATTAATAATGATGAATGGTTATCAAAGAATGATATTCCGAATAATTCAAAAGAAAGAGAAGAATGGCTGTTAGATTATTTATTAAAACAGCACAAATTTGTCCGAATTGATGATTTGAGTGAGATGTTATATGTGTCTAGGTCAACAATTACTAATGATATAAGAAATGTCGAGGATAGCTTAAAAAGTTATCATATAACGTTGATCAGACGTCCAAATTATGGATTGCATATTCAGGGTAGTGAATTTGATATTCGTAATTGTATGATATCTCAAGTTTAAAGATAATAAATGGGACACAAAGATTTTCTGATAAAGAAGAAAATGAAATTAAGGAAATTTCAAAAATTCTTTTAAATAATATCCAAAATCAAAAAGTCGTTTTGTCAAAATCTATGATTCAGGAAATGACATCCTGTATTTATATTGCAAAAGTACGATATGAAGAAAATTATAAAATTACGGTTAGTAAAAATGAAGTAGTTCACAGAATTTATAAGCCGTGCATTGATGTTGCAACTAACATAGTAGAAGAATTAAATGAAAAGTTTCATATACATCTTCTGGATTCAGAGATATATTATATAGCTATCAATATTGCTGCAAGAAGTGATTATAATGTATTAGAAGGAGAGTTGGAATCTGGAGTTATTAATCAGGCAAGAAAACAGGCAACACAAATGCTTGATTGTGTTTATGATATGATGCATTTGGACATGAGACAGAATTTGTCACTGCTTTATGATCTGATCAGTTTTTTGATTCCTATGGATATTCGAATGAGGTATGGAATTATTGCAAAGAATCCATTTGCAGAAGCAACAAAGAA
>ENA-OQKR01000292-OQKR01000292.1-human-gut-metagenome-genome-assembly--contig:-NODE-292-length-21662-cov-3.857256_pt1 | contig 21662 bp, 29 predicted proteins | sample MGYA00242803_ERZ504806 | MGnify/ENA primary metagenome ERZ504806 (study PRJEB26092, sample SAMD00036399) | human gut metagenome | host: Homo sapiens | study: EMG produced TPA metagenomics assembly of...
CCCGCCGCTCACACTGTGCAGCATCAGACGGGCATATTTGCTCATTTCTACGGGCTTGCCGCAAAGGGCTATCACACTGGCCATGCTGGCGGCTATGCCATCCACATAAATGCGGATGTCGGCCTGGCTATGGCGCAGGGCGTTGAATATCGCAATGCCGCTGTACACTTCCCCGCCGTTGCTGTTGATACGCACATGGATGCGTCGGCTCACGCGTTCGGCTTCCATCAGTTCCTGGGCTATGCGCCCGCTTTGCACCTCCGTATAGTCTCCGATGTCCCCGTACAGGAATATCGTACTGGTGCCGTCGTCACTCGTTGTAATATTGAAAAATCTGCTCATCGTCATGTCTTTACCAGCGGTTTCCCCGCCTTTCGATGGTGCGAAAATAGAACATTCCCATGGCACCAAGAAACCGCGTCCGCATCATAACGTTTTCTGGCGTTATCATAACGCTGTAACCCGTCATCATGCGTACGCGCTTTTACAAACCCCGCTTTTTCATGCAATTTTGTAACGTGATTTACAACTAAAAAGGACGATTTATGGCAGATTTGACGAATGCCCAGAAAAAGGAATGGGCAAAAACTTTGTACCTCAAGGAAAACCTCACACAGCAGGAAATCGCCGACCGGGTGGGCGTGTCACGGGTGTCCGTGTCCAACTGGGTACGGGCCGGGAAGTGGGAGGAACAGAAGGTGGGGCTTACGCTCACAAGGCAGGAACAGGTGGCTAACCTCTACCGGCAGGTGGCCGAAATAAACAAGGCCATCGCCGAACGGCCCGAAGGGGAACGGTTCCCCTCATCCAAGGAGGCTGACATCCTCGGGAAACTGTCGGCGGCCATACGCAACATGGAGCAGGAAGTGGGCATTGCCGACATCATCAGTGTCCTCACCGGGCTCATCGACTGGGTACGGGCGGCCGACCTCGAAAAGGCAAAGGAAATTACACGCCTGGCCGATGCGTACATTAAAGACAAATTATAAAGGGATAGACAATGAAACAGACTGACAGACTCGCTCTCCTCGATTGGGAGAAGTACAAAGAAGACATCGCAAGGGCTACACCGGTCGATAGGAACATGACGGCAGCCGAACGGGAAAAACACCGGGAATATCTTGAGAAACATCCCATAGAATGGATCAAGTTCTTTTTTCCGAATTATGTCAAATATGAATTTGCCGACTTCCAGAAAAAGGCTATCCGGCGGATCATTGCACACGATGAATGGTTTGAGGTGCTTTCTTGGAGCCGTGAGCTGGCCAAATCCACCGTCACCATGTTCATCGTCATGAATCTCACGCTTACCGGACGCAAAAAGAATGTGATTCTGACCTCCAACAGCAAGGACAATGCGGTGCGCCTGCTCGATCCCTACCGGGCCAATCTCGAAGCCAACGGACGCATCATGGCATACTACGGCAAACAGGAACTGCCGGGCTCATGGACCGAGGATGAATTCACCACCAAAGGGAAGGTCTCTTTCCGCGCACTGGGTGCCGGACAATCTCCGCGTGGTTCGCGAAACGAGGCCATACGTCCCGACGTACTGCTGGTCGATGACTTTGATACGGACGAGGATACCAAGAACCCGGACATCATCCAGAAGCGCTGGGACTGGTGGGAAAATGCGCTGTATCCCACAAGGTCCATTTCCGAACCTACACTGGTCATCTTCTGCGGAAACATCATCGCCAAGGACTGCTGCGTGGTGAGGGCGGGCGAAATGGCCGACTCCTGGGACATCGTGAACATCCGCGACAAAAACGGTTTTTCCACATGGCCGGAAAAGAACTCGGAAGAGGACATCGACCGCACACTGTCCAAAATATCCAAAAAGGCGGCACAGGGAGAATATTTCAACAACCCGATTTCCGTGGGAGAGGTATTCGAAAACATTGCATACGGCAAGGTTCCGGCACTCTCCAAATTCAAGTTCCTCGTGGTGTATGGCGACCCGGCACCGGGCGAAAGCAAGGGTAAGAAAGGCAAATCCTTCAAGACGGTTTCGCTCTGTGGCAAATTGGGTGGCAGGCTTTACGTCATCAAGACTTTCCTGGCACAGGCGCTCAATGCGGAGTTCATTGACTGGTATGTCCGGATGCTTGAATTTGTCGGGGGCAAGACCAATGTCTATTGCTACATGGAGAACAACAAGCTGCAGGACCCTTTCTTCCAACAGGTGTTCAAACCGCTGGTGGCAAAAGTACGCCGCGAACAGAAGATTGCGCTGTTCATCCGGGGCGACGAGGAGAAGAAGACGGACAAGGCTACGCGCATCGAGGCCAACCTTGAACCGCTCAACCGCGAGGGGAACCTCATCCTCAACGAGGCTGAACGGGACAATCCGCACATGAAGGAACTGGAGGATCAATTCAAGTTGTTCACCCTGACCATGCGCTATCCGGCCGACGGACCGGATGCGGTCGAAGGGGCGAACCGTATCATTGACGAACTGATCAGGCGCATTGAACCGCCCGTATTCCGATCACGGAAGGATGTAAGAAAACGGAATAAGAAAAGATTATGACAACTCTAAAACAATAGGACTATGAGCAAATTTGTTGAACTTACCGATTACGATGCGAGCATCCACCGAGACATCCTCGACGCACTGGTTCGCGAAGACGAAACGGTCATTGAGGTTTGCGAGGACAGGGCCATTGCCGAAATGCGGTGTTATCTGGGCAAACGCTACGACTGCAACAAGATTTTTGCAGCCACCGGCGAGAACCGTAACCAGCTCGTGCTGATGATGGTCATCGACATGGCGGTCTATCACATCTTCTGCATCCACAACCCGCAGAAACTTTCCCAGGTACGCAAGGATCGTTACGAACGGGCGGTGGAATGGATGAAGGCGGTGGCCGACGAGGACATTTCAATCGAAGGGGCTCCGCTGCTGCCCGAGGAACAAAGGGCGGGCAGGTCGGATTTCCGCATTCAAAGCAACCGCAAACGAACGAACCACTGGTAAAAAGCAAGCATCATGAAAAAGAAAAACAGAAAAAACAACAAAGCCGGCATCATCACCGTAGGGGGAAACTTCACGTTGCCGGGACAAAAGAGACCGAATGTGATTGTGCTCACACAGCCCAAACGCTTCGGGCTGGACATTTCCGACTACATGGCAGCCGTAAGGGTGGCCGAGAATGTCGATTTCTCGCGACGTTACAAACTTTATGACCTCTACGAGGACATTCTGATGGATACCCACCTTTCCTGTGTGCTCGAAAAGCGAAAGAATGCCGTGCTGTGCTCCAACATGGAATTCCGGGTGGACGGGAAGCCCGACGATAAAATCAACGAACAGATACAGTCGCCCTGGTTCAACCGGCTGGTGGGTGACATCCTTGATGCGAAATTCTGGGGCTTCTCGCTCTGCCAGTTCTACAAGCTGCAGGAGTGGGTGGATTATGACCTGGTACCACGCAAGCATGTGGATCCGGTCAGGGAACTCATCCTGCGCCACCAGACGGACATTACCGGCCATTCCTGGAATGAATATACCGACCTGCTGTTTGTGGGTTCACCGTCCGATTTGGGGCTGTTGGCCAAGGCTGCACCTTGGGTCATCTACAAACGTAACACTACGGGCGACTGGGCACAGTTCTCCGAGGTATTCGGCATGCCTATCCAGGAATATATCTATGATTCCGACGACGACGAGTCACGCCAGCGGGCCATGGAGGATGCGGCCAATGCCGGAAGTCTGGCGCAGTTCTTCCATGCCAAGGACACGGAACTCAAACTCACGGAAGCCGGAAACAAAACAGGGTCTGCCGATGTCTATGAACGCCTCTGCGAGCGGTGCAACAACGAAATTTCCAAACTGATACTGGGCAATACGCTGACCACCGAATCGTCCGAAAAAGGCACGCAGGCTTTGGGTACGGTTCATAAGAAAGTAGAGGACAAGGTACTGGAGGCCGACCGGAAGTACGTGCTCAACGTGCTGAATTACGACATGACGGACATTCTGCTGCGCATGGGCATCAACACCGAAGGGGGTACGTTCTGTTTCCCCGAACCGAAGGAAACGGATGCCGGTACCAAAATATCCATCCTCACGCAGCTGAAGAAGAACTTCAACATCCCCATCGACGACGACTATCTCTATGAGGAATTCGGTATCGACAAACCGGCCAATTACGAGCAGCTGAAGGCGGAACAAAAGACGGCTGAACAAGCCGACCAGATTCCAAGCCCGAAGAAGGAGCCGGAGCCAGCGAATAAGGGACGGGATGATGAACCGACACCGAAACAGAAAAGAAACTTCCGGAACTGGCTCAAAGGTTTTTTCGTGAAAGCCCCGGCAGACGGGGCAGCTTTAGACTGGTAGTCGACAGACTGTATGCGGCTGATAATGGCAGCATCTCCATGGAGTTTGACTTCTCCGAAGAGGTGCTGCGGCGTGCCTTGCTGAACATATACAGCAGGGACTTTCATCCGGCAACCGAAATCGAAATCAACCTGTTCAATGAAATATGGGCAAAGATGGACAAGGCGGCAAAGGAAGGGTTCAGCAAATCCAAGGCCATTACTCCGGACGAGGATTTCAGAAATGCCATACTCCGGAACAATGCCGTATTCTCGGCATTCAAGGTACATCGTATGCAGAATGACATGGCACGACTTTTATTGGATTCAAACGGCATTTTAAAACCGTTCGACAAATGGGTACAGGAAGTCTTGCCCATTGCTTCCCATCAGGTTCGTCACTGGCTGCGGACGGAGTATGATACGGCGGTCATCCGGGCGCATCAGGCGGCTGACTGGCAACAGTTCCTGCGCGAACGCGATATTCTGCCCAACCTCAAATGGCTACCGTCCACCTCCATTCATCCGGGGGCTGACCACCGCCCGTTCTGGAATACCATCCGGCCGATTGATGACACGTTCTGGAACATCCACCGACCGGGCGACCGGTGGAACTGCAAGTGCGACCTCACTGCCACCGACGAGGAGCCGACACCACTTCCGGACGAAGACGACAAGAACAAGCCCCAGCCCGGACTGGATAACAATCCGGGAACGGACGGCAAACTGTTTTCCGACAATCATCCATATCAGGCAGAAGCCCACAAGGGTGCCCAAAAAGCGGTGGATAAACTTATGGCCCGTATTGACGAGATGATTGCGGAAATGCCGGACTACCTTACCGGGGAGGAAAAAATGGCCATTGCCCGGAACAACCTCGAAATGGAAAAGGCTCTTAAAATCAAAAAAGGAAAACCTATGGATGTGGATAAGGCGGACAAACAGAATGCAAATCCCAAACATGTGGAAGAGTATATTTTGGATTCCAAAGGAATATACCGCGATAAAAGGGGAAACAGATACCGGAAGAACAGCGATTACGATAAAAAACGGGATACTCCATACAGTATCAACTGCCAGACTTGCGCACCGGCATACGCTTTACGATTACGTGGATGGGATATTACCGCCAAAGGCAATGTCGCAGGGTCTAAACTTGAATATCTGAGTAATGGACGTGCTTTTGAAGTCTGGAAAAACACCGACGGTACTCCGGCGCAACATATAAGTATAAACAGCTGGCTTGCGCACAAAGGATACCTGAAAATGACCCCTAAAAGGTACATGGAGTATTTCAATGAGGTATGTAAGGAAGAAGGCGTGTATGAATTGTGCATCGGCTGGAAAAGTGGAGGAGGTCATGCTACAATCCTGCAACGGTTTGCGGATGGTGAACTAAGGTATATCGAACCCCAAAGCGATAATTCTGCCGGTTCAGGAATGGAATGGAAAGACGTAAAATATTTATGTGAAATAGGAGCTGCGACTTCCCACAACTGCAGGGGAGTCCTGAGAATTGACAATAAGCTATTCGATGTCTCCTTCCTCGATATTTTCGATACATGAATCGATAACGTCAAGGGATAACGGACCGGTTATTTCGGTTGCGTCTTTACCGTCATACAGATAGACGAAAGGATAACCGGTACAGGAGTCCCCCGGAAACTTGAACACATAGGCTTCCTGGCCTTCATAAATACCAAGGTATTCGAAGGTGTCACCGTATTGCTCAATAAGTACACGGGCCTCGTTCTTTACTTGTTCCGGTATATTCATAACGCATAAAAGGCATATTGGAAGCCTCGGTTGCAAAGTTATAAATTATTCTTGAATTACTGATGATTATGGACATAAAAGATTTTACGGAAATGATAAAGCGGAAACGTGACAGGCTGGACAGTATGATGCGCCGCAAAATGCCAGTCATGGTAGGACGAATGGCCAAAGACCATTTTCAGGATAACTTCCGGCAGGGTGGATTTGTCAATGGCGGTCTTCACCCTTGGCCCAAAGCCAAACGGCTGTCCTCGGGAGGTTCCGATGCCGCCAGCAATTATGGAACGCTGCTCTCCGGCAGGAAACATCTGTTCAAATCGGTCGGATATACACCTGCAGACTACCGGGTAAGGGTATTCAACGAGGTGGTCTATGCACCCATCAACAACTGGGGCGGGGAAATCGATGTCACCGTCACAGACCGCATGAGGCGCTTTGCATGGGCCAAGTTCTACAAGGCTTCGGGAAAAGAAAAAAAACCGGCACAGGGCAAAAGAAACGCGTCAAACGACGTTCCAAGCCGAAGGAACTGAATCCGCAGGCGCAGTTCTGGAGGAACATGGCGCTTACCCAAAAAAAGAAACTGCACATCCGCATCCCGCAGCGCCAGTTCATGGGCGAAAGCGAAGAATTGAACCGGCGTATCCGGGAAAAGGTGGACCAGGAAATTACCAACATTTTAAACCAATAACGATATGGACGAAATTTTTATCGCAATCATGGAACAGATTGCACAGGAAATGCCGGAACTCTCTCTCATCGACGAGGACTACGGACAATTGGAAATGGGAGCAGAAGAAGACCAGTACCCGGTCACTTTCCCTTGTGTATTAATCGGAAATACAAACTCCGACTGGCACGACCTCGGATACGGGGCACAGAAAAGCGAATCCGCACTGACCGTCCGGCTGGCCATCGATTGTTACGACGATACAAGCTACGCATCCGGCACGTATGACAAGGTGAGGGAAAGGCAGCAGCTGGCCAAGAAATTATACAAGTCGCTGCAGTGTCTGCAATGCACGGACAACGCTTCGCCGCTGGTACGCGAGAAAAGCCGTTCGTATGCCATGCCGCATTACATCAAGGTCTATGAAATGACGTTCTCATTCACACTGCACGATGAATCGGCCATGCCGTCATCTTATGGGGAATAGTTCCAGCTGGGCGGCAGTCAGACGGGGGGCTTTCACCTTGGGAACAGGCTTCAGATTGTAGTCTGTTCCCTCACGTGATTTCCGGCGGATGATGGTCATGATACGTTCCTCGGATATAAAGAATTCGCGCTCCGACAACACTTTTAAAGCATCGTCGAACCGCAACCGCTGTATTTCTGTCCAATAGTAGTAACGACGGCATAGTGCCTCGTCACGCAGCTTGATCAGTTCTTTATCCCGTCCTTTGCCCATACATTTTATTTCTCTTACAAAAATAACTGATTTCCATCTATTTTAAGAACAAAAGCGCCGCAATTATAACAACTGCGGCGCTTTCTGTTTATAGGGTTAACGGGTTTCGGCTACAAACGGCAGAAACTGGGTTCAATGCGGGTCCATACGCCGTTTTCAGGGTTGCGGCGGCTGAAGTAGTAGTTGGTGGCATTGCGCTGCACTACATTAGCTTCCTTGAACAGGCGCATGATGTCTGCATACTCTTCATCGAACTTATCTTCCAGTTCATACAGCTTTGAAATGCTCTTGTAGTCCAGGTCGCCCATCTTGTTGCGCTCCAGCAGGGTCATGGCCATCTGATACATCGGATCATCAGAACCTTTCTCGCTGTTCTGCATGTAGCGCTTCAAATAGTCAATCAGACGGTCGGCTGCCATGTCGGCTCGTTCATCGAAGCCTTTCACCTTGTTGCTTTTCACTTCCAGACGGAAGTCTCCGTCCGTAATGGTATAGCTGCGCTGTTCGTCGCTTTTCACCTGGCCGTATTCCTTCATCACCTTGGTAAAGGCATCGGCTTCTTTTTCCAGCCATCCGCGGAACCCGGTCACGGCATTCACCATCTCAAGAACGTTGGTCTTTACTTCGTGCATAAACTCACCGCGTAATGCCTCGTAAGTTTCACGACGGGCGATGCGGTCTTCTTTCTCTTCTTGCTGCAGCTGGGCCATGAGGGCTGCTCGCTGTTCTTTACTCAGGGACTTGATGTCCACACTTTGATTGTTCTTTTCCATTTTAAATCATTTTAGTTGTTAATCAGCTATTACTTTGTCATCCTTCAGCAGCAAAGCGAATGTCCTGTCTCTTTCTGCTTTGGTTTCAAACTTCTTGTATGTCTTCCAGCCACCGTTTATGCCGGTACACATCTTTATCCTCGGGCCTGGATAATCATCCTTTCGTATTATACAGAACCCCGCTTTTATCAGCTTGTCTTGGTCATCTATCCTCATAATCATCCTGCTTTTCCGGTTCATCGTCTATCAGCATGGCCTCCCCATTGGCATACGCCCAGTCGGCCAGTTCGTTGAAAAACTCCGCTGCATCCTGGTTCTCCATATCGGATGTCGTAAGGGTCACGTCTTTTCTTATGCGCTCAAGCGCTTCATGTGCTTTTTTATCCATATTGCTCTATTTATCGGTTAAACCTCCTTTTCGTTGGATAGCCCGCAGTTTGATGGCCAGTTGTTCCAGCTCGGCTGTACTAACCTGAACAAAGGGCTTGCCGGCTATCCGGGGGTTGTTGCAGAATTCGTTCACCCGGTTCCAGTCGGTGGTGTCTATACCCAACTGTTGCATCAGCTTCAGGCAGACGCTGCGTTTCCGTCGCAGTTCCTCGCGAAGTTTCTGCCGCCATTCGTCTTGTCCGCTCAGTTTCTCCAGAGCAGTACAACAAACTTCATACTCCTTGGCCGTCATTTCCTTCAGACTGTCTGTCCGGTTCCACGTGTACTGCAGCACGATTTGTTTTTTGAATTCCTCCCGATCGCCCTGATAAGGCAGTTTGTTGAACAATGCATAGAACCGGGCGAAATTGGTTACTTCCTGTGCCATATCATCCTTTCACTTTTTTCTCCACTGAAAGAATTGCCAAACTTATCATCATAAGTTTTACAGACTGGCTGTCCTCTTCAAACAAATCAATATCCGCAACCACAGGCTCACCGCTCATGGTGTTCCATATTTGCTCTACCTCTTTCGTCTTCTTTTGATTCATCAAAAAGAGATACGCGTCATACTCGGAACGGTCAAATTCAAATACGACCTGAACTTTCTGTTTTTCTTCCATACATTCACTATTAAAAGGTTATTCAAACAATACTTTAATGCACACGAACTGGCTACGTCAAGCTCCAGTTTGGCTCCCTTGCTCAGTTCCCAGTCCTTCAGCATGTAGATATAGTCACAAGCCAGCAACAGGGCAATGTCGGCCCGCATGTGGGCTCTCCAATGAGCTTCATCCGGCAATCCGTTCCTGAAAGGGTTTACAGGATCATAGCCTTGTGCCATCAGTTTCTCCTCGGCACGGCTGAAGGCTTCCTTGCGCTCATTCATATCATAGTGCGCGATGGCTCCGCTGATGTACACTTTCCCGGCACCGGTCGCTTCACCACGTTGAAAAGCCTTGTGTCGTTCCCACCGTTCCGGAACCACCACACTGTAGTTGCACGATTGGCAGCAGCAGCCTTCTTCTTTCACCGGGAACGGATTGTATCCGTAGCCCTCATACTCTTTGCCGCAGATGCAGCACACTTTCTTTTCTTCTTTCTTTTCCATCACTTCAAATCTTTAATGTTTATTTGGCAGGACGGATGCCATACCTGAATATTCCGAGCAAACATCACATCCCTGGTTTCTATCACTACGTGTCCCTTTGTCTTGGCCCTGCGCAGACGGAGGTCGCTTTGTATGTTACGTTCTACCCAATCGTCCACCACGGCCTCCGCTTCCTGTTCTTTCAGGAGTATCTGGTACAGCTTATTCTCCCATTCCATCATTCAAATAATCCTCCATATTATCGTCCTTCAATGTTTTGGCAGCACCTTCTTCCCATATCACGTAGGGCTCACCGGGCCGCTCCATAAAGCGGCTTTTGCACCAGGCTTTGAAACAGCTTACCATGATTTTCACATCGGCATCATATTCCACCTTGCGGGCGCTTCTACCTGCCGGATGAAGCCCCTCGGCATGGCTGATGAAGATAAACAGTTTCTTGGGATGACGTTCCTTGAACTCCTTGTAGGTTTTGTAGTTCAAGCCGCTGTATTGGAAGCTGTCGATAATCACGATTCCGGGACTGCCTCTGCGCCGTAACCGTTCCTCCAATTGCTCCATCGGTTCCCGGTCAAGGATAATCAGCTTCTTTTTCACTTCACCCATCTTGTGCCGTTTCAGGCTCATCTGGAACGACAAACCGGTACTTTCTTCCAAACTGTCATAAATTACGCGTCCGAAGCTACACAGGTACTTGGCCAGCTGCATCACAAAGCTGCTCTTACCGTTTCCGCTGGCTCCCCAAATAATCCACACGCCGCTCTTGGCCGGGTTGCCTATCGAGGTTTGCCAGTCCCCGGAAAACTCGAACCGGGGAATCTTCATGTTCAGCACCTCACCGGGACTGTAGGCTCTCTTCAGTTTCACGGTTACCTCCTTTCAATTCTTCAATAAGAGCATCAGCATAGTCCACAGCAAGTCTGGCAACTTGTTTTATAGACATTATACCTGATGAATTGCTTCTTACTACCGGAAGCATGCTTTTGGCAATTTCATATCTGCGCTGTTCCCAGTCTATCTCATTCGCTTTTCTCATCTCGCGATGGATACCGATAACAGCATCCATCGCTTGCATTTCTATCTTGCTTATCATGCCTGCATCCTCCTTAATTTTTCGATTTCGGTATATACGCGCCGCAAGCCGCCTCCGGTGCTATGAACAATCTTGGCAATGTCGGCACCGTCCGGGGCATTGATTTTTGCGACGATGGCAGCCTGTGCCTTCAGAAACTTTTCGCGTTCCTGCGCATCGTCCGGGGTCACCTTGCTGTAGGAGTCACCGTAGCGGCTCAACATTTCGGTATAGCCCACCTTCTTGCCTTCGATGGCGCGGTTGATCTTCTCCTTTAATCCGTCGGCACCCATCATATACCAGGCACAGCAGCGTTCCGTAGCGTTCCAAAGCGCCTTTAACTCCAGGAAGGCTTCATACTGCAGGTCCCCGGCTTCATCCAGGATAACCAGGGGCGTATCAATCGTGCGCAGGTAGGCCACCAGATCCTCATACACGTCGCTATAGCGTCCGTTACTGGTCACACCGAATTCCTTGGCAATGTAGCGTATCAGCTTCAGTTTGGTCTTCACCTGGCTGCAGTCCACATATACGGCGTGCTTGTGCTGCTTCACGTAAGCTTTCGCTGTAAAGGTCTTGCCGATATTGGGCATATCGCACAGGATGGCACTCAGCCCGCTTCCCTGGCACACTTCCAGCTGCTTGCTCACAAACACGTAGGTCGGGGTCTGTGCTGCCAGCCAAGGTATTTCTGTACGCAGTTGCACGCCTAATCTTCGGGCTATACCTACCCAGTTGGCATCACTGACCTGCTTTTCATAATTGCCCCGCTTGATGGCATTGTAAACGCTGGGGGCTATGCCCAGTGCCGTGGCATGGCGGTTGTCACTGGGATAATTTTCACGGTCGGCGGCTATCGCTGCCACAATACGTTGCTTTACTTCATTTGTTATTTCCATTTGAATGCTGTTTTAAATTCGTTCTAACGTCGTTAATTATATCTTGGCTACTGCATCATGCTCGAAGGCACTGATGTCCATATAGGCTGAGTAATCTTCTTCCTCGGCTTGTGCAGGAAGGGGAACGGCTTCCGCCTGTACCTCTGTTATCAGCTTTGCTTCCTCTTTGGCAAGGATGCCCACACGCTTGATCTTGCCGTCCTTCATCATCTTGTCGAATTGAGCTACATACTTGGACTGTTCGGTATAGGCTGCCTTGTCGTACTCGGTCTGCTCGGCTGTATTCTCATTGTAACGGGCTACGGGCTTGCAGGTGGCGATATATCGTCCGTTCTGGTAGATATATACCTCGTTGATGGTTCCGTCGGCATCGGGCAGATAATAGGCATCTACCTTGTAGTTCCTCGGCTCCAGCTTTTCGATGATTTCCGGGCTGGGCAGTCCGTATTGGTTGTACATCACCGTGCAGTAGGTGTTCTGCCGGATGGTTGTTTCGGTGTGCTGTCCGATGAACCGGTAAAGAACGGCCTTGTCCCAAGGTGCAAGGTTCGGGTTCTGATGGGCGCAAAGCACATCCCAACGGCTCATGCCCGGATAGCGCTTTTGGTTGGGGTGAGGCTGTGCGTTGAAGGTCTCAATGGCGCGTATATCATCGGCTACCAATTCTTCATAACTATAGGTCTTCACCTTGTAGGTGTTGTTCTTTTCGTCATACACCTTTTCTTCCTTCGGGCGGTTGGCCTCCAGCTTGGCATACCATCGGCCGATACCTACCTGCGTGCGTTTCTCCACACCGTATTTCTTTTCGCGGTTCTTGTGCTCGGCACGTTTTTCACGCGAGTTCCCGGGGTTACACCAGCGGATCAGGGGGAAGACGGTACCGGCTTGCATCAATCCGTCGGCAAAGTCGCTTACCAGGTGGTGTTCCACTTCTAACTCGGCGGGGATATACATGCCGTTCCGGTCCAGGGTCTGGAACATGTTTCGCATGCAGTCTAAAAATAACTCGGTAGTCTTGTACCGGTTGTAGGCATATCCCACCACAGCACCGCTCACCACATCGTAGGCATAATAGGCTTTCACTCGGTTGCCATCCTTCATTGGGCGCGGCAGGTCGCGGTCGTCAAGAGAAACCTTACTCAAGGAATATTCACCGATGCTGCGCAGATGATAAGGACGGTAGGCATTGTTGAAATCCCATTGGCTCATGTGCAGCTTACCGCGAAGGGCCTTGTTCTTGGGGTTGTTCAGGTAGTTGGCTACTGTGGCCGGGCTCAATACCAGCGGATTTCCATCCTTGTCGGTAAAGTCTGCCGGATTCAACACCTCGCCGGTTTCGGGGTCATATAGCTCCAGTTCTCCTTGCACAAATAGATTGTACTGTTCCCACACGGTGGTATTGAAGGGCTGCTCCGGTTGGGCATCGATGCTCAGCAGCAGGCGTTCAATGTCATAGGTCACTTTCCGGCGGTTCTGGTTCATGAACTTGCGGCTGATAAGGCTTTCATAGCCGTTGGCCTTGAAGTCATTCACACGCTTCTTGAAGCGGTTGGAACTGACAGGCAAGGTATGTCCGAACTCTGCTTGGTAGTAACTGATGGCTCCTGCCAGTTCGCCCCAGTTCACCGGCCCGGCCTTCATGGCCTTTCGCATAAACGTGGCATCCTCCATGGCACGCATCACTGCCTCAATTACCGAAGCGTTTACCGTATATTCTTGGATGTGTTCCGGTGGCAGTGTATCTCCGTTGTCAAAACGGAACCGGGTGTAAAATTCCCGGGCTTTCGCATCGATGTGGTAATGGCTGCCGAGCCAGTTTCTTATTACGTCTTCTTTCATATCTCCGTATTTTAGTTTTATCCTTTCCTGAAACCGTAGGGGCATGGTGGCTATTTCTACCAAAACGTAACCTCCCAGACCTCTTCCGGATCGAACTACATTGATTTTCTCCTTTGCCGCTAACTTCTTGTAATTGGGTATCGACATGATGGGAGCAAGTTCTTCTTCGGAAAGAGTGGAAGGATGAACTCCTTTCAGCGTGCGGCTTCTGCTGTAGTCTGCCTTTCCGTTCACCATCACCGGTCGGTCATCGTAAGTCAGGTCATTGTAGGATATGCACAATATCTTTCCATAATACTCCATTTCATTTCTATTTATAAGGCAGATGCCATCTGTTGGGTCTCGTGCTGCAGCTGCATGAAATCCGATACAAATTCACATTGGTAGGTTTCAGTCCGTTTTCCGTCCACGTACACATCCACATCATTGGTCTTTCTGTGGACCACGAGTTTTACACGGGGACCGAAAGTGCAGGTCATGGTCTTCTCGCACTCCTCGAAGGTGGTTTCGCAGTTCGGGATGAAGTTCCCGTCAGTCAGTTTGCCGCCTCGCTTCAGGGCAAGAGTGCGTATCCGGCGCGCCTGATCGCTGTCACGGACAAAATTCAGTGCTTGCCACACAGCCTGACGGCTGCATCCGAATGTCTTCATCAAGAAGGTCTTGGTCTCGTTATCTGTCAAAATCTGCTTTCTCATATCGTCATACTTTTTAATCGTTATCGTTCGTTCAAAGGTTTTCAACGGCTTCCGCTATTTCCTAATCACCCGTCAGTATTTCATGAAGGCGTGTCCCTTTCTGCAGTTCTTCGACCAGCACCTGCATCGCTTCCTCACACACACAGCTCACATTCTCTATCACCCGGTAGGCATCCGAGTTGCTTATCTCATCCTCCGTCATGAATTGTCCAGCCAGCTCCATCGCCTGGTCGGCAATATTCTGCGTATGTGCCGTACTGCCTATCATCGTGCGCAACTTCTGTTTGAACAGACTCTCTGCTGTTCTCGGATTGAAATTCTTTGCCATAACTCTAAATTTTAAAAGTTTATATCGTGGGGCGCGGGGAATCGAACCCCGACGGCTTTCTACGCTTTCTTATTTCGATTTACCAACTCTCCGGCCGTGCCTGCCGCCCCTGCCCGTCTTTCCGGGCTGCCAGTTATCCGGCAATCTATTTGCCTTGTTCTTCTATCATCGAAAGGACAACCATCCTGTCTTCATCCCAAAGCGGAAGCCCCAATTCAATGGTCCGTTTCACCACTTCCATCTCACCGACCAGCCCTACCGCTTCTTTGCGGAAATCGGTATCGTCATACGCATGTAGCCTTGCCAATCAGAAAATCGGTCAGGTTGTCGATAACTTCCTTTTGACGTTCACATTTCATTTCATAGTTCAGCACTCGCACATGAACATCGCGGATAATCCGGCTGTCCCCATGTTTCTTGAAATCTTTGCAGAACTCATCCTTGTTCATCGAAGTGTTCAGATAAACCGCATGGATGTAATCAAAATCCTCTGCTGTAGGGGTTATCCCCGTCCGTTCCATAAATTCTTGCTGTGTCATAAACTCACTTATTTTATTGTATTATTCTGCATCTTCAATTTTGAAAGAAAAGCACTTATCCGCCAATACTCTTTTTACAAAGTCTAAGTCGTATCTATCAGCTGAAAAGAAAACTGCCTGATAATCTACACTGGGATAAGCCTTGATTGCTGTTGTATCTACCATCTTCTTGACCAGTCCGTAAAGAGCTTCGGCGGTCTCGGCTGTTGCTTGAGCTATAATTACTTTTGCTTTCATTTTCTTTAATCCTTAAAATTCGCTAATCACACGCCTTTTTTTGTATATTTGGCGCGCTGTTTACATCTTAAACACGCTGCAAATATATAGAATTATTTCAATACATCAAACTAAATATGGAAGAAAATCAATATAAGGATATGAATTTTATAGAAAGACTTCAATATTTCATGGAGAAAAAGGGCATAAATGACAATCAAATGACTGTTAATGCCGGTCTTTCTGTTGGACTTATTGGGAAAGCAAAGGTGTCTGGCAAAGGCATGAGCTCAATGAATATTGAAAAAATTCTATTAGCCTATCCGGAATTATCTGCCGATTGGTTACTTACTGGTGCAGGAAGCATGTTGAAAGATGATTTGAACGGCATTAAAACAATAGACGAAGCAAATTCTTCGACTCTGCCTACCACATCTATGAACCCATCCATCGGTACACCATACTACGATGTGGACTTTATCGGGGGCTTTGATGAAGTGTTTAATTCACAGGTAAACATACCTGCCACCAACATTGTAATAAGGGGATTCGAAAAAGCCAGCCTTTGGTGCAATGTCACCGGGCACTCCATGGAACCCAAAATAAACCATGGCGACATCATTGCCCTGCACCAATGCACACTCAACGACATCCAATATGGCGAAATCTATGCAGTGGTGTTGGATACCATCCGCACCATTAAAATCCTCCGCAGGTCGCCGGATCCGGACAAGCTGCGCTTCATCCCCATCAACACCAATGACTACGATGAACAGGAATTCGACAAATCACGCATCATCAATGTCTTTGAAGTAATCGGAAGTATCAGCAAGTTCTTCTAAGTGGTACACGCATGCCTCCTACAGAAGGCTAAAAAAGGACGCACGCACACACTTTTGAAGGAATTTACCTGAAGCAAACTCGTAAATACACTGTAAATCAAAGGATTTATTTTATTATAATAAGGTATATCACACAAACAAGTGTCGTTTTTCCTCTCTGAAAACAGAGAAAAACGGCACTTGCTTTCATTTATAACATAGTTTCCTATTTCGGGCGTACCCTCTGAGAACTGAAAAAGTAACCCCTAAAGTAACCCCTAACTTAAAGAAGTAGTAACCCCTAACAGTAACCCCAATAGTAACCCCTAACCAAATAAAACCAACCGTAGGGGCATAAAAAAAGGGAGCCATAAGCTCCCCAATCAGCATTCAAAGAAATAACGCCTACAAGCCTTTCTAACGGCGCTATTATATCGTTCTAACCATTCCCTTACTACCACCCGAGATGAGCGTAGATTGCTTAATTATAGCCTTTTTCGTGCATATTGTGCCGTTACCAGACAGCCCGGCATGAAGCAGGTAATTCTTGGTTGCCCCCACCTGATCTGCCGTCAGAACCGTATAAACAGCCGATATACTGCTGAAATACCAATCTTTCTGCTTCGTCCCGTCTATTTTATGCAGCAAATGCACATGAATCACTTTTGCCATATTCGTTTCTATTATGCTGCAAATATACCAAATAATACTTATTTGGAAGAATTTTAAGGCAACATCTTTAAAAATAGGCACAAAAAAACGGCCACACAGCCGTTCACACCATCATATAACAAAATCCATCAACCCAGCCATAAAACGGCCACACAGCCGAAAATAAAACCCTTCCAGGCCGTTTTAGCCCCATCTGCAAGCCCGATGTAAAGCAATCCCCCGAATATCCGAAGAAAAGCCCCTCAAACGTAAAGCAGATGTAAGCCATGTAAAGAGAAAAACCGCTTCGAAATATTCAGCCCATTTTCCCGATCATGCCTAAACCCTTTGGTTTTCAAAACCTTTCGCCCATTTTTCCCGACCATTGAAAAAACCGCTTCGTTCTATGCCCCATAATTCTGGAACACATACCCCTCTTTGGTACTGTACAGCACCACTCCCCTTTTGATGCAGGAGTTAAGAATGGTCATTATCTCCAGCAGTGTCCGGCTAAGCCGCGAAATCTCCGTTATAATCAAGGAGTCTCCCGGTTTCATCCGGTCCAACAAGCCCGCCAGTTTACGCTCTTTGCTACTCACTTTTCCGCTGACCGTCTCCATGTACCATCTGTCGATGCTCAACCCATTACTTTTCCGCGAAGACGTATAATTTCCTCGCGCTGATTCTCTAAAAACTGTTTTTACTGTACTTACTCTTAAATAAGCTACTACTGCCATAATTGATAAACGTTATTGGTATTATTCACCACCAAAGAACGGTTATTCAAGTAAGAGTGGCAACACACAACTATGACTCTCTATCACAGAGGATCACATTATGGACATCCCCCGAAGTCAGGGAAGACTTCTCGGTAACTATCTCAAATATGCCTATAAACAAAGAAAACAGCCCCACTGAAGCTGTTTTCTGAAATTAGTTCATAAAAAATTGATACTATGTAGTTTCATAGTATACTCTTCTTCATTTCATTCACTATGTATCTCACGTCCTCATCCGTCACATAAGGACCGCTCGGCAAGCAAAGACCACGTTTGAACAAGCCCTCACTGACACCATTCACATAGGCAGGATTAGCTGCATAAACCGGCTGGAGATGCATGGGCTTCCATAAGGGACGGCTCTCGATACCGGCTTTATCCAAACAAACACGCATAGCCTCTACATTACGGTTAGGCTCACAAGAAGTATGGGCATTCACTGACTCATGCGTAACACCGGCGGCACCACCTACGGCGCCTTTTACTGTCTCACGGTAGGCATCCTCCTCACCTCTCACATGCAGATTCCCGTCAAGCAGTACCGTGTTCAGCCAATAATTGCTGTCATAATGTCCGGAAGGATTCTCATGAAGCGTGATTCCCTCCACATCGGCCAACAACTTACGATACAGACCGCACAGATGCTTATGGTGCGCTATATGCTCATCCACCACCGTCATCTGACCGCGGCCGATTCCCGCACAAATGTTACTCATCCTATAATTATAGCCTATACGCTCATGCTGGTAGTAGGGATAGGACTCACGGGCCTGGGTAGCATAGAACATTATCTCACGTTTGGACTCTTCATCAGGGCAAATCAAAGCACCGCCACCGCTGGTGGTTATCATCTTGTTGCCATTGAAAGAAAGCACACCATATTTGCCAAAAGTTCCGAGGACTTGCCCGTCAAACTTGCTTCCAAAGCCTTCGGCGGCATCCTCTATGACCGGAATATCATATTTATCTGCCACCGACATGATTTGGTCTATCTTGTAGGGCATCCCATCAAAGCCACCGGAACAATCGCTTTGGGCTTCCGACCGGTCTTGTCGATACGGTCCCTGATAGCCTGCTCCAGAAGAACCGGGTCCATGTTCCATGTATCAGCCTCAGAATCCACGAATACCGGAGTAGCACCGAGGTAGGTCACCGGATGGGAAGAGGCACAAAAGGTAAAGCTTTGTACTATCACTTCGTCACCCTGACCAACTCCGCAAGCAAGCAGGGCCAGGTGTACCGCTGCTGTACCTGCACTCAAGGCCACTACCTTTTTATCCTGTCCCACGAAGCGTTCCAAATCCTGCTCGAAGGCATTCACATTAGGACCGAGGGGTACTACCCAGTTGGTATCGAAGGCTTCCTGTATGAAGCCCATCTCCTTGCCGCTCATGTGAGCGAGGCAAAGATATATTCGTTTGTCCATAAAGTTATAAATGAATTTCTTTTCAAAGAAGTGCAATGAATATTATGAAGATATCTCTCTTTTTACATAATATGGAATTAGCAAAAAAACAAGGATTTTACAGAGCTTTTTCCAAAACCGTTTCATATCTAAAACTATATAATTGCTTCTTTTTTAGCAAGGGTTACTTTCTCAAGATGTCCTGGACATAATATCCGAGACTCAGCCAATCGAATTATTCGTGCTTTCGATTTATCCGCCTCCTTTTTATTACCATTGGGAAGATTCGTTACAACATTATATCCCGGTATATATGAATCTCCTGAAAAAACATAGTTCCCTACAAGATAAGTAATACAAGTTGGACTATGCCCCGGTGTTTCTATTGCCTTTACATTTATCCCATCTAGTAGAGTAATGGAATCTTCTTCACGAACAACTTTAATATTTTCTCCCCAATATACCATTGGGGTACCATAGTATTTCGATAGATTCAGTTTTACAGAAGCCAAAGCTTTTATACCAGCTTCATTAGTATAGATTATTGCACTGGGAAATATCCGTACTAAAGCAGGCAATCCATAGATATGATCGTAGTGAATATGTGTCAGTAAAATCCCTTTCAGCACTCTGTCTTTATCCACAATCTCCATAATTTTTTCAACATCTCCAGGGTCCACAATCCAAAAATCCAATCTATCAACTTCAAGAATATATGTTTTTGATTCTAGAATAGTATTGACAATGGATTTTACAGTTAACATTATATTAAAAATATTGAATCACCGATTATCAGCACAATCTTCAATGCCTTCAAATTATATCATCAATAGATTGATAACCATTTTCTCCATGCTGGAAAATTATTGAACATATCCGTGAAATTATCAGGATTCTTAAACCCTTCCCAGTTCCTATATTTTTTTAGGCAGCCCTCTTTGTGCGACAAATGGATTATAGTTCAAATACCTACCCTTATTCAAAGAAGTTATCTCAGCCATTTCATCAACACTTAGTTCAAAATCTAAAATCGAAATATTTTCTTTCAAATGAACCATATTCCAAGTCTTAGGAATCACAATAATACCTCTTTGGACAAGCCACCGTAGGACTACTTGAACGGTGCTCTTACCATGTTTTTTTGCGATTGCCAAAATCAAAGGATGCTCGATAATCTCCAGTCTTGGCTCTACTGAACGAAAATGACTGAATGTCGACATAGCTTCAACTGCAATTCCTCTATCCTGACAGTATTTTGTTAATTCAATCTGAGCGTTTAATGGACTAATTTCTATTTGATTTACAGCAGGAACAACATCCGAAATCTCACTCAAAGCTTCAATATGTGGCTGCAGAAAATTGGAAACTCCAATTGCCCTGATTCTTCCCTCTTTATAGAATTTCTCAAGAACCTCCCACATATCCATGAATATTTTCCAAGGATTATGAATCAAAAATAAGTCTATATATTCCGTATCAAGGTTATCAAAAGATTTTAGAATAGCTTGTTCGATACTGACATTATTTCTTCGGTTAAGAATTCTATGAATTCCATACTTATATCCCCCATAGTAAAACGCATCAATATTTACTTTTGTAGTAATAAACACATCTTCACGCTTAATACCATGTTTCTTGAAAATCCGGGCAATATCAGCCTCATTATAATATCTCCAAGCTGTATCAAACTGCCTGTAACCCATATCATAAGCTTTTATCAAAGTATCTTCTAGCTTATCCTTCGGTATAAGAAACGTTCCTAGACCAACTTGCGGCATTTCAATGCCATTATTTAATTTTACATATTGCATATCCATATAATTATGCAGTTAAAATATTACGTATTCTTTATATGGTTCAAACGATTTTGCCCATCCAGCAAAACGGTTGACAACAGATTCATTATCAATCATGAGTCGTTCACGCTCAGATTTATTCGTCAAACGGTTGTAAAGTTCAGAGACTTCTACAACGCGAGTGATTCCATCTTCTCCTATCATGCAACGAGTTACGTTGAAAGTTAACTTAATAAGCCGTTTAGTTGATTCATCCCAATAAGAGTGAAGAACTATACCAAATTCAGCTAAAACATTATCAAGAAAGAAGCCGACATCGGGAGTAAATGCTAAATTCCCAAGGGCATAAGCGCAGAATACACCATTATCCAAACGTTCACAGCGTAGTGAAGTATGAGGGTGGTTAGCTACAATAATATCAGCACCGGCCTCTTTTAGACTATCAATAATAAATCTGGTATAGAAACCTGGAGATGGATTATATTGTCCTCCAACATGAGGATAAGCCACGACAATATCTGCCACTTCTTTTGCTTTATGAACCTTTTCAAGAACCCTTTCCAGAAAAACTTGATTTTTTGAATTGGTAATAGCAGCAGGTGAGACATCATCAGAAATATATTTTTCTATAGATTTTCCCTCTCCTGATGTTTTAAATTCCAACTTCAATAATTTCTGTTGTTTCTTGGTCAAATCAATTCTCCACTGTTCATCCTCATTGAGAAATACCCCATTCAGTTGCGAATTGGTTCCAAAAGTACAGCATATAACAGCTACCTTCAGAGTACCGACTTGCTTAACAAA
>ENA-OQKR01000294-OQKR01000294.1-human-gut-metagenome-genome-assembly--contig:-NODE-294-length-21624-cov-4.466902_pt1 | contig 21624 bp, 17 predicted proteins | sample MGYA00242803_ERZ504806 | MGnify/ENA primary metagenome ERZ504806 (study PRJEB26092, sample SAMD00036399) | human gut metagenome | host: Homo sapiens | study: EMG produced TPA metagenomics assembly of...
ATCAGAAAAAGCCTCGGCCAAAGCTGCATCCCTCGCCCCTACTGCCTCCAGAGGATATAGGAAACGCTGGCGGTTCAACTCTTCCTTACTGACCTGCCCCCTACCGTATTCTTCCCATAGCTCTACAAAGGCTCATGCTCTGGGCGAGGCCCACTGGGGCGTCGGCAAGGGCAAGTTCTCCGTCTTGTGTCTTGGCATCGGTACGGGCATCGGCGGCGCATATGTCGAGAACGGCCGCGTGATGCAGGGCTTCCATGGTGCTGCTGGCCATATGGGCCACATCGAGTGCTCGGCTGCCGCCGGCATTCCCTGCGCCTGCGGGCGTTCCGGCCATCTGGAGTCGGTTGCTTCGGGCACTTCCATTGGTCGTATGTACGATGAGCGCTTTGGCCGCGTCGACCCCAGCCGTCCTTCGGTCGGTCGCGATGTGAACGACCTGTGCCGTGCAGGCGACGCAAAGGCGACCGAGGTCATCCATGATGCCGGCTTTGCGTTGGGTGCCAGCTTGGGCTCGCTCGCTAACATCCTGGACCCTGAGGTCATCGTGCTTTCGGGCGGCGTGATTCACCAAGGTCCCGATTGGCGTTCGCAGACGTGGAAGGATTCGGTGCACGAGGGCTATGCCAGCCAGGCGCTCGATCCGCTTCAGGACACGCCGATCCTCATCGGTTCTCTGGAGGGCGATGCTCCGCTCATCGGTGCCGCTGAGCATCTTCTTGCCTCGTTGAAGTAAACGTATCTGCTGTAGGAGCCTTCCGAGACAACACGCCTCGGGAGGCTGTTCTGAGAAAGGTTGCAGCCTTATGACCGTCGATCCTTTGATTCAATCCCTGAAGGGCAAGCTCGTCGTGAGCGTTCAGGCGTATATGGGCGAGCCGCTTCGTACGCCCGAGACCATGGCTCAAATGTCTCGCGCTTGCGAGCTTGGCGGCGCCGCCGCCATTCGCTGTCAGGGCCTTGCCGACATTGCCGCCATTAAGGGTCGCTGTGAGGTTCCTGTTATCGGCCTGTGGAAGGATGGGCACGAGGGCGTTTACATCACGCCGACGCTGCGTCACGCTCGCGCCTGCGTTGCCGCGGGTGCCGATATCGTGGCGATCGATGCCACCGATCGTCCGCGTCCCGATGGCAAGACCGTCGAGGACACCTTCCGTCCGCTGCACGAGGAGGGTGTGCTCCTGATGGCGGATTGTGCCACCATCGAGGACATTCGCCGTGCGGTTGATATGGGCTTCGACCTTGTATCCACCACGCTTTCTCATGGTGTCGCCGCCATCGACTGCACCATGGCCGATGGCCCCGATCTGCCGCTCCTGCGTCAGGCGACCGAGGAATTTCCCGGTCTTCCCATCATCTGCGAGGGCCGCGTTCACACGCCCGAGGAGGCTCGCGCCGCGATCGATGCGGGCGCCTGGGCCGTTGTCGTCGGCACCGCCATCACGCACCCCACGAGTATTACGAGTTGGTTCAAGGCTGCGCTTGAGGCGTAAGACAGGCCTCGTATCCGCTCGGGGCGGTATACTCAATATAGGCAATTGACCGCGCGGGATCCGGGTTGCTGGGTCCCGCGCTTGTTTTTAGGAGGCAGCACATGCAAAAGGGAGATGCCATGGATGCGGCGGAGCGCTCGGAGCGCATCCCCGATATCGTCATCATCACCGGAATGTCCGGATCGGGCCGAACGCAGGCCATGCATGTGTTCGAGGACATGGGCTACTTTTGCATCGACAACTTGCCTCCGCGTCTGATCGCCCAGCTTGCCGAACTCGTCGGCATCAATACGGGCGTGGGCAGGCATCTTGCCGTCACCTGCGACCTGCGCAGCCAGGGCTTGTTCGATGAGCTGCTCGATGCCGTTGCCGCACTCGAGGAGCGCGAGATGAGCTGTGATATCGTGTTTCTCGAGGCTTCTGACGAGGTGCTGATCCGTCGTTATAGCGAAAACCGCCGCCGTCATCCCATTGCCAAACCGGGGGAGACTACGGCCGATGCCATTCAGCGCGAGCGCCTTCAGCTGCAGGGCGTGCGCGATCGAGCCGATATGATTATCGACACGAGCCGTCTGCGCACCTCTGCGCTGCGCAACAAGCTACGTATGGCATTTTCCGAACTGTCCGACCAACAGCTCATGGACGTCCATGTGTTCTCGTTTGGCTTTAAGCACGGCATGCCCGTCGAGGCGGACATTATGATCGACGTCCGCTTCCTGCCCAATCCGTTCTACGATCCCGAGATGCGCACGATGACCGGTCTCGATAAAAAGGTCTCGGATTTTGTTCTGGACCATCCCAAGACGCAGGAGTTTTGGAAGGCTTGGACACAGCTACTCGATACGGTGATGCCGGGCTATATCGCGGAGGGTAAACCGCAGCTTTCTATCGCCATCGGCTGCACGGGCGGACAGCACCGTAGCGTCGCAATTGCCGAGGCCACGGCCCGTTACCTGGAAGGCGCCCAGTATCACGTGAGCATCTCCCACCGCGATCTGTCGCGCGCCAACACGAAGGCATAGGCCTGCATGTCGTTTACCGCTGAGGTGCGCGACGAGCTTGCGCGCTGCGAACCCGAATGTGAATACTGCGACTTGTCGACACTTGCCGCCCTCACGCGCGTGAGTGGTACGCTCTCGCTTACCGGCTCTGGGCGGTATCGTTTGACGGTTGCGACTGAGACGGGAGCCGTCGCGCGCACGATGATCACGCTGACACATCGCATCCTTAAGCTCAAAACGGAATTCACCGTTCGTAAATCGGTCTTGCATAAGGTCCGTAACTATCTCATTACCCTGCCCGATCAACCCGACCTGGACAAGGCTCTGGTGCTGCTGGGCATTCTAGACCGCAGGGGAGGGCTCGTCGCTGGTGTTCCCCGACACATCGTTGCCCGTCCCTGCTGCAGGCTTGCCTACATCCGCGGCGCGCTCATCGCGGGCGGCTTCGTGGCCGATCCACGCGGCGATTTTCATTTGGAGATCGCGGTGCAGGGCGAGCAATATGCTAAGGGGCTTTGCGACCTGTTGGGGCAGATTGGGGTCCATGCTCGTGTTAATGCACGGCGGGGGTCATATGCCGTGTACATTAAGAGCGCCGAGGAAATCGAGCATTTGTTAAAGCTGATTGGTGCCAAGCGCAGCGTTGCCGAGATTGAGGAGGCGCGCGCGGTCAAGTTGGTTAAGAACGATGTGAACCGTCGCGTGAACGCCGAGCTCGCCAACCAGACCAGAAGCGCCGGTGCTGCCCAACATCAGCTTGCGCTTATCGATGAGCTCGAGCAGCGCGGCCTTCGCGATGCGCTTCCGGATGCCTTGGCGGTCTTTTGCGACCTGCGCGAGCGCTATCCCGATCTGTCGCTGCGTGATTTAGGGGAGATGGCTGACCCTCCCTTGTCGAAGTCGGCCCTCTACCATCGTGTTTTACGTCTTGAAAAGCTCATTGAAGCAAACAAGTAGTTTAAAGTATTGACATATATACGGATTTAGCTGCTATTTTATTCTTTAAAACGTTTTAACGTAAATTTGATTTTCAATTTCGAGCATTCTCGTGAAATTCAAGTCAAAAAAAAGGTATATTAGGCGAGTGGTTAGTTTGTGGGCCTCAACGGCGGGCGCTGTAGCTTGCGGGGGCCTTACGAAAGGAGACACAATGGCAGTAAAGGTTGCTATTAACGGCTTCGGTCGCATCGGTCGTCTGGCTTTCCGTCAGATGTTCGGTCATGAGGGCTCCGAGATTGTCGCTATCAACGACCTCACCTCTCCCGATATGCTCGCTTACCTGCTGAAGTACGACTCCACGCAGGGCAACTACGCTCGCGATCACGAGGTCGTTGCTGGCGAGGATTCCATCACCGTTGACGGCAAGGAGATCAAGATCTACAAGGAGGCCGACGCCAACAACCTGCCTTGGGGCGACCTCGACGTCGACGTCGTTCTCGAGTGCACCGGCTTCTACACCAGCAAGGCTAAGGCTCAGGCCCACATCAACGCTGGCGCCAAGAAGGTCGTCATCTCCGCTCCGGCCGGCAGCGATCTGCCCACCATCGTGTACAACGTCAACCACGAGACGCTGACCGCTGAGGACAACATCATCTCCGCCGCTTCTTGCACCACCAACTGCCTCGCCCCGATGGCCAAGGGTCTGAACGACTTCGCTCCCATCGTGTCCGGCATCATGACCACCATTCACGCCTGGACTGGCGACCAGATGCCGCTCGACGGCCCGCAGCGCAAGGGCAACAAGCGTCGTAGCCGCGCCTGCGCTGTCAACATCGTCCCCAACACCACCGGTGCTGCCAAGGCCATCGGCCTGGTTCTCCCCGAGCTCAACGGTAAGCTCATCGGTGCCGCCCAGCGCGTCCCGACGCCGACCGGCTCCATCACCAACCTCTACGCTGTCGTTGACAAGAAGGTCACCGTCGACGAGGTCAACGCCGCTATGAAGGCCTACGCTGCCACCATCTCCGAGACCTTCGGTTACAACGAGGACGACATCGTCTCCACCGACATCATCGGCGAGACCCACGGCTCCATCTTCGACGCCACTCAGACCATGTGCTCTGATCTCGGCAACGGCCAGACCCTCGTTCAGGTCACCTCTTGGTACGACAACGAGAACTCTTACACCTCTCAGATGGTCCGCACCATCAAGTACTTCGAGAAGTTCGTTGCTTAATTTAGCTTTTAGCGAATAGCTCGTTGAGCGTCTAAAGAAGGGCGCGGCCTTATAGGGCTTACACCCTAGGGTCGCGCCCTTTTTATAGGAAATCGTCTGCCGTAATGGGAGGCAGACACGTACGAAAGGTAGAAGCAAACATGGCCTTTACCAAGAAGACCGTCCGCGACATCGATGTCGACGGCAAGCGCGTTCTCGTCCGCGTTGACTTCAACGTGCCTATCAAGGATGGCGTCGTTGGCGACACCACCCGCATCAAGGCTGCCCTGCCCACCATCAACTACCTCGTTGAGCACAACGCTCGCGTCATCCTCATGAGCCACCTCGGCCGTCCCGATGGCACCGGCTTCCAGCCTGAGCTCTCCCTTGAGCCTGTCGCCAAGAAGCTCGCTGAGCTCTCTGGTCTCGATGTTGCCTTTGTCGCCGACACCTACGGCGAGAAGGCTGCTGAGGCTGTTGCCGCCGTCGAGCCGGGCAAGGTCCTCGTTCTCGAGAACGTCCGTTTCGACAAGCGTGAGAAGAAGAACGATCCCGAGATCGCCAAGACCCTCGCTTCCTATGGTGACGTCTTCGTTCTCGATGCCTTCGGCACCGCTCACCGCGCCCAGGGTTCCGTCGTGGGCCCCGCCGCTTACCTGCCTGCCGTCGCCGGCTTCCTGCTCGAGAAGGAGGTCGACACGCTGACTGGCATCTTCGCCGAGCCCGAGCGCCCCTTCGTCGCTATCGTCGGCGGTTCCAAGGTTTCCTCCAAGATCGGCGTTCTCGATCACCTCATCGACTCCGCTGACACCCTGATCATCGGTGGCGGCATGGCCTACACCTTCTTCCTGGCTCAGGGCCTGACCGTCGGTCAGTCCCTCAAGGAAGAGGACTGGGTCGAGCGCGCCGGCGAGATGCTCAAGAAGGCCGAGGAGAAGGGCGTCAAGATCCTGCTCCCCATCGACAACCGCGTTGCCGATCACTTTGGCGAGGACGCTGTCCCCGAGGTCGTCGCTTCTGACGCTATCCCCGATGACCGTGAGGGCATGGACATTGGTCCCAAGCCGAGGAGCTCTACGCCGAGGCCGTCAAGGGCGCCAAGACCGTGTTCTGGAACGGCCCCATGGGCGTCTTCGAGTTCGACAACTTCGCTCACGGCACCCAGGCTATCGCCGAGGCCGTCGCCGAGGCCGACTGCACCTCGATCATCGGCGGTGGTGACTCTGTCGCGGCTGTCAACAAGTTCAACCTGGCCGACAAGATGAGCTGGATCTCCACCGGTGGTGGCGCTTCCATGGAGCTCGTCGAGGGTAAGGCCCTGCCCGGAGTGGAGGCGCTTCTCGATGCCTAATCGCACCCTTCTTATCGCTGGTAACTGGAAGATGAACAACGACGTCGCCGAGGCTGCCAAGCTCGCCGACGAGCTGGCTCAGGCTCTGCCCGAGGTTCCGGCTGGCGTCGAGGTGCTCGTCTGCCCTCCGACCATTGACATCACCACGGTTCATGACCGCATTCAGGCTGCCCCCATCGCCCTCGGTGCACAGAACGTGTACTGGGAGGCCAAGGGCGCCTTCACCGGTGAGTCCTCTTGCGACATGCTCAAGTCCGCTGGCTGCACCTACTGCATCATCGGCCACTCCGAGCGTCGCGACTACTTCCACGAGACCGACGAGGACCAGAACAAGAAGGCCAAGGCCCTCGTTGCCGCCGGTCTTGTTCCCGTCTTCTGCTGCGGCGAGTCCCTCGAGGTTCGCGAGGCTGGCACCTATGTCGAGCACGTCGTGAACCAGGTCAAGGCTGGCCTTGCTGGTCTTGAGATCACCTGCCCCAAGCAGGTCGTCGTTGCCTACGAGCCCATCTGGGCTATCGGCACCGGCAAGACCGCTACCGCCGAGGACGCTCAGGAGGTCTGCGGCGCTATCCGTGAGACCCTCAAGGAGATGTTTGGTGAGGAGCTCGCTAACGGCATCCGCGTTCTCTACGGCGGTTCCGCTAAGCCCGGCAACATTGCCGAGCTCGTCGCCAAGCCCGACGTTGACGGCGCCCTCGTGGGCGGCGCTTCGCTCAAGGCTGCCGACTTCGCCTCTATGGTCGTCAAGGCAGGCGAGTAGGACATATGGCACAGCGTCATCTTCCTGCACTCCTGATCATCATGGATGGCTGCGGCCTTGCTCCGGCTGATGGCGAGAACGCCGTCGCCGCTGCCAAGACGTCCTTCCTTGATAGCCTGTACGAGAAGTATCCTCACACCACGCTCGGTGCTTCGGGCGAGGACGTGGGCCTTCCCGACGGCCAGATGGGCAACTCCGAGGTGGGTCACCTCAACATCGGTGCCGGCCGCATCGTGTTCCAGGAGCTTTCGCGCATCAACAACGCCATCAAGGACGGCTCCATCGCCAAGAACGAGGTCTTCGTCAAGGCTATGGACGATGTCAAGGCCGAAGGCAAGACCCTGCACCTCATGGGCCTTATGAGCCCTGGCGGTGTTCATTCTCACATGAACCACGTCGAGGCTCTGGTCAAGATGGCTGCCCAGCATGGCGTCAAGACCGTTCGCGTCCACGCCTTCATGGATGGCCGCGACGTCGACCCGCAGTCCGGTGCCGGCTACATGAGCGAGTTCTGCGCTTTCCTGGCTAAGATCTCCGAGGAGACCGGTTGCGACGCTCGCGTTGCCACCGTTTCGGGCCGCTATTGGGCCATGGACCGCGACAACCGCTGGGAGCGCATCCAGCGTGCCTACGACGTCATGGTCAACGCGTCCGATGCCGATACCGACCCCGTTGCCGGTATCAAGGCCTACTACGAGAAGGATCCGCGCGGCGACGAGTTCGTCGAGCCCTTCGCTGCCCACAACGAGGGCATTCACGAGGGCGACGCGGCCATCTTCTTCAACTTCCGTCCCGACCGCGCTCGTCAGATGACCCGCGTGTTCACGGACAAGGAGTTCGACGGCTTTGAGCGCGAGCAGATTAAGCTTTCGCACTTTGTGACGATGACCGAGTACGATCCGACGTTTGACGTCGAGGTCGCCTTCCCCAAGACGTTCCCCGAGAACGTTCTGGCCGACGTTATCGCCGCCAATGGCCTGAAGCAGCTGCACACCGCCGAGACCGAGAAGTACGCCCATGTGACGTTCTTCCTCAACGGCGGCATCGAGGAGCCCAAGGAGGGCGAGGAGCGCGTGCTCGTCGCTTCCCCCAAGGTTGCTACCTACGATCTGCAGCCCGAGATGAGCGCTCCCGAGGTTACCGAGAAGCTTGTCGCCGCTATCAACGAGGATCGCGCTGATTTCTATATCGTGAACTTCGCAAATTGCGACATGGTTGGTCACACCGGTGTCTTCGACGCTGCCGTTAAGGCCGTCGAGGCTGTTGACGATGCCCTGTCCAAGGTTGTCCCGGCGATTCTCGCTAAGGGCGGCTTTGCGCTGATTACCGCCGATCACGGCAACGCCGATCACATGTTTGACGTTGCTTCCGACGGTTCCAAGCATCCGTTTACGGCTCACACCACCAACCGTGTGCCGTTCATCATCGTTGATGAGAAGGCGCAGCTCACCGGTATTGAGGACGGCCGTCTTTCCGATATCGCTCCGACCATGCTCACCATGGCTGGCATTGAGCCTTCCGCCGAGATGACGGGTCGCGTACTCGCCACCGAGGCCTAATAGAAAACAACAAACGTTTTCTAGCAAGGGGGTTGTCCACATTCGGACAACCCCCTTTTGCGCTATTTCTGCCCGTCCTCAAATGGCAGGCGGGGGAGTACTGGGGGTTGTGGTACAGTACTGGAGTTTGAATTGTTCTATTAAGGAGCTTATCTATGGGTCCGTTCCAGATTCTTCTGTTTGTTGTTTGGGCTGTCTCTGCCGTGGCGCTGACGATTCTCGTCCTGATGCACTCCGGTAAGGGTACCGGCGTTTCGGATATGATCGCCAGTTCTCTGTATAACTCCACCTCTGCCACGGGCGTTATGGAGCAGAACCTTGACCGCCTGACCGTTATCATGGCTGTCGTGTTTGCCGTGTGCGTTGTGCTGTGCATGTTCTTCTTCCCGCAGGGCATCGTCGGCTACTAAGCATCGGCGTATATACGTTTGCAAAGGGTCCCGCATGTGTGGGGCCCTTTTTGTTTACAGACTTGTAACAGAGTCAAAATATCCCCACATACTTCGCCTAACTAAAGAAATTCTCGACCGTTAACCGGAATTAGCGCCATATTGTGCATAAAATGCGCTACTGTATTGCGAAACGTTGGTCCGCACTGCATAACCAGCCATAACGGCGGACCGCGTTTGAATGGTTCGAAAGGGCTGTCTCGACGTTGCCCGGCCGAATTCACTTTGTCCTATCTCATAAGGAGGATGGCATGGCTGATTCTATGTTCCACCAGCCCGTTATGGGTCGTCGCGCCTTTGTTGGCGGCACCCTCGCTGCGAGCTCCATGGCTTTTCTTGCTGCGTGCGGCAAGAAGGGCGGCGACGCTTCCGGATCTGACTCCGGTTCGACGCTGAACTTCTACATCAACAACCCGGTCTGCATCGACCCTTACAACGTCCAGGAGGATCAGGGCACTCAGGTCGAGTACCAGCTCTTCGACGCTCTGACGGAGTACGATAACGAGAAGGGCGAGATCGTTCCGCTGGCTTGCGAGTCCTTTGAGGCTAACGACGACGCCACTGAGTTTACCTTCAAGATCAAGAAGGCCAAGTTCCACAACGGTGACGACGTTACCTCCAAGTCCTTCAAGCTCGGCTGGGAGCGCCTGGTCAACACTAAGTCGGCCATCGCTACCGAGTATGGTCCTTCCGAGGTCTCCTACCACCTTTCCATGGTCGAGGGCTATGACGATCTGCTTGCCGGTAATGCTACCGAGCTGTCCGGCGTTACCTGCCCGGATGACGAGACCCTCGTCGTCAAGCTGACTTCCGCCTACGCCGACTTCCCGTTCGTCGCCTCTCACCCGGCTCTGTCCCCGGTTCCCGAGTGCGCCGAGTCCGATGTCAAGAGCTTCTACCTTGCCCCGGTCGGTAACGGCCCGTTCATGATGGACGGCAAGTGGGAGGATGGTCAGGAGATCAACCTCAAGAAGTTTGACGATTACTATGGCGACAAGGCCAAGATCGACGCCATCCACTTCCAGGTCATCAAGGACGTGGAGACCGCTTACAAGGAGTTCCAGGCCGGCAACCTCGATGTCTGCGACGTTCCCGTTGCTCAGATCGACGCCGCCAAGAAGGACCGCGGCGAGTCCAAGGATGGCTACACCATGGGTGACGGCGAGCGCATGCTGCTCGGCTCCGAGCCTTCCACGTACTATCTGACGTGCAACACCACGGCCGAGCCGTTCAACAACGCTGACCTGCGCAGGGGCATCTCCTTGGCTATCAACCGTGAGGCCATCTGCAAGACCATCTTCAAGGGCACCGTACCCCCGCTGACGGCATCGTTCCTCCGGGAATCGCCGGCTACAAGGAGGGCGCATGGGAGTTCTGCGCCTATGACGTCGACAAGGCTAACGAGTACCTCGACAAGGTCGCTCCCGCTGGCGCTAACGGCGATCGTGGCATCAATGTGACCCTGTCCTACAACCAGGACGGTGGCCACAAGGAGATCATGGAGTCCATCATCGGCGACCTCGCCAAGGTGGGCGTCACCGCCGTCTCCGATACTCCCGAGTGGTCTGCCCTGCTCGAGCAGTATCAGAACTTCAACTATCAGTTCGGCCGTCTGGGCTGGATCGCCGATTACCCGATCATGGACAACTTCCTGTACCCGCTGTTCCACTCCGACTCCCTCGGTGGCGACAACCGCTCTGGTTACAACAACTCCGAGTTCGATGCCAAGGTCGATGAGGCCCGTGCCACGGTTGACGACGACGAGCGCATCGCCAAGATGCAGGAGGCTGACGCTATGGTCGCCGCTGACTGCCCGGTTATCCCGGTGATGTTCTACACGCACACCATCGTCGGCTCCGATCGCGTCAAGTACCTCTATGTCGATCCGCAGAAGCACGCCGATCTGGGTACCGCTGAGCTCGCCTAAGAGTTTTGCAGCTTCCATGAGGGTCAAGTATTTACGTAGACCTCATGGGAAACATACAGTTCTCCCTAACCTGGGGTAAACTGGCTGATGGTAATTTTGGGATGCCGGTCTGGCGATCGGCATCCCATTTAGGTTAATCCCTAGATAGGGGAGTGGTATGGGTAAGTACATCGTTAAACGTGTGCTTCAGTTCATCCCGGTATTTTTGGGCGTTACGTTGATTCTGTTCGCCCTCCAGAATATTGTGCCGGGAGACCCGATCAAGCTGATCGGTGGAGACAAGGCTCTGTCCCCCGAGGTAGAGCTTCAACTTCGCGTGCGCTATCACCTGGTCCAGGCGGACGAGGACGGCAACGCGATCCTTGACGAGAACGGCGATCCCGTTCCAACGTCGCTTGTGGACCAATACTTGAATTACATGAATGGTCTGCTTCATGGCGATCTGGGCAATTCGTATCAGCGCAAGCTGCCGGTTGCGGAAATCTTTGCCCAGAAGTATCCGTATACGGTTAAACTCGCCGCGTGCGCCATTGTGCTCGAGGCAATCATGGGTATCGGTGCGGGTATCATTTCGGCGGTAAAGCGCTATTCCTTCTGGGATATTTTGGTAACGCTGACCACGTCGATCCTCGTTGCCGTTCCTGCATTCTGGCTCGGTATGCTGCTGCAGCTGTTCTTTGGCGTCATCCTTAAGGATGCCACCGGCGGCGCATTCTCCATGCCGATCTCGGGTGCCGGCGGCTCCAGCTCTCAGTATCAGGATTGGATGCACTATGTGCTTCCGACCATTACGCTGGCTTCGGTTTCGACCGCCTATGCTGCCCGCATCATGCGCTCGCAGCTACTCGACGTCATGAATCAGGATTACATCCGCACGGCAAAGGCCAAGGGTCTCTCCAATCGCGCGATCATCGTCAAGCATGCGCTTAAGAATGCACTCATCCCCGTTGTTACCTATATTGGTGTCGACTTCGGCGGCATGCTTTCGGGCGCCATCCTGACCGAGACGGTCTTTAACTGGCCCGGTATCGGCTCTGAGGTCTACCGCGCCATTAGCATGCGCGACTGGCCCATCGTTATGGGCGGCGTTACGCTCATCGTTGTCGTCGTTATGGTGATCAACCTTCTCGTCGACATTAGCTATGCATTCCTCGACCCGCGTATCCGCCTCGGCGGTCCGTCGGATAAGGCCTAAGGGAGGTACGTCTCATGCAGGAAACTGATTCTCAGTCTCAGGAGCAGGCTACCGCCACCAAGGCCGCATCTGCTCCCGCCAAGTCCCGCACGCTGTGGGGCGACGCTTTCAAGCGTCTTCGCAAGAATAAGCTCGCCGTTATCGGTATCTGCTGGATTATCATCGTCGTTTTGGTTGCCTTGACCGCAGACCTGTGGGCTAAGCCCTGGCTCGGGTCGCCGACGGCTTCCGACTCGACTACCATGGCCGAGACTTCGCTGCTGGCTCCGTGTGCCGAGCACCCGTTTGGTACCGACGCCCTTGGCCGCGACATTCTCGTCCGAGTTATCTACGGCGCGCGCGTTTCGCTTTCCGTCGGTATTATGGCCACCGCCATCTCCACGGTGATCGGTCTGATCATGGGCGCCCTGGCCGGTTTCTATGGCGGCATCTGGGATACGATCATCATGCGCTTCGCGGATATCTTCCTGGCGTTCCCGTACGTGCTGTTCGTTGTCGCCATGATCGCCGTTATCGGCCGTGGTCTTCAGAATGTTTTCATCGCCATCGGTATTCTCGGCTGGCCTTCTATTGCACGCGTCTTCCGATCCGCGATCCTGACGGTCAAGGAAAACGACTATGTTGACGCTGCGCGCGCGATGGGTGCATCCGATGCTCGTATCGTCGTGCGTCACATCTTCCCGAACTCCGTTGCCTCCATCGTGGTCTACGCGACCATGAACATTGGTGGTGCCATTTTGACCGAGTCCGCTCTGTCCTTCCTCGGCATGGGCGTTATTCCGCCTACGCCTTCGTGGGGCTCCATGATTCAGGACGGTCAGCAGTATCTTCTGACTGCTCCCTGGATGATGATCATGCCCGGTCTGGCAATTCTCTCGACGGTGCTCGCCTTCACCCTGCTGGGTGACGGTCTGCGTGACGCCCTCGACGTCAAGATGAAGGACGCATAAGGATGAAGAAGAATAAGAACTATGTGGACCTGAAGGACCAGCCGGTTCCCGAGGGCCAGCATCTGCTCGAGGTCGATGACCTTAAGATGTATTTCCACACCGAGGATGGCGTCGTTCGCGCTGTCGACGGTGTTTCCTACACGCTCGATCGCGGCGAGACCCTGGGTGTCGTCGGTGAGTCCGGCTCCGGTAAGTCCGTGACCGCCATGACCATCATGGGTCTTATCTCGATGCCTCCGGGAAAGATTGAGGGCGGCGACGTTCGCTATCGCGGTCGTTCTATCCTCGAGATGACCGAGGAAGAGATGCAGCACATTCGCGGTAACGATATCGCGATGATCTTCCAGGATCCTATGACCTCCTTGAACCCGGTCTATAAGATCGGCAAGCAGGTGGGCGAGGGCCTTCGTCTGCACCGTGGCTACTCCAAGCAGGAGGCGCTCAAGCGCGCCACCGAGCTTTTGGACCTCGTGGGTATCCCCGAGCCCGAGAAGCGCGTCAATGAGTATCCGCACCAGTTCTCCGGCGGTATGCGTCAGCGCGTCATGATTGCTATGGCCCTTGCCTGCGATCCCGATATCCTGATTGCCGACGAGCCCACGACGGCTCTGGACGTTACCATTCAGGCTCAGATTATCGAGCTCATGCAGGAGATGCAGCAGAAGAACGGCAACGCCATTATCATGATTACCCATGACCTGGGCGTTGTCGCCGATATGGCCGACAAAATCATGGTTATGTACGCCGGCCGTCCCGTCGAGTTCGGTACTGCCGAGGAAATCTTCTACGAGAGCCGCCACCCCTACACCTGGGGCCTTATCCGCTCCATCCCGGAGCAGGCCATCGAGGAGAAGAAGCCGCTGACGCCGATTCACGGCAACCCGCCTTCGCTCATGAACTTGCCTGAGGGCTGCGTATTCTCTCCTCGTTGCCCCTATGCGACGGACAAGTGCCGCAAGCAGCGCCCCGAGCGCGTTGTCACCGAGTCCGGTCACTATTCTGCGTGCCATTATTCCGGTGACCCCGAGTTCCTCAAGAACGCCCCCGAGACGTCCCGCACGCGCAAAGATTCCAAGAAGGGAGGCGAGGCGTAAATGGCAGACAATAACGAGCGCACTCCGCTGCTGAAGGTCGAGCACCTTTCTAAGGAGTTCCCCGCAGAGTCCGGCATGTTCGCCAAGCGCTTCTCTAAGCGTGTCGTCTCTGCTGTGAATGACATTTCGTTCGAGATTTATCCGGGCGAGACCTTTGGCCTGGTCGGCGAGTCTGGTTGCGGTAAGTCCACCACGGGCCGCACCATCATGCGTCTGACCAAGCCGACGGCAGGTAAGGTGTTCTTCCAGGGCAAAGATGTTGCCGAGATGAGCAAGCATGAGATCAAGGACATGCGTCGTGAGATGCAGTTTATCTTCCAGGATCCTTATGCTTCGCTCAACCCTCGTATGACGATTGGTGAGATCGTCTCCGAGCCCATGACCATTCATGGTGTGGGCACCAAGGAAGAGCGTATCGAGCGCGTCCGTGAGCTGCTGGATGTCGTCGGTCTGAACCCCGAGCACATCAACCGCTATCCGCATGAGTTCTCGGGCGGTCAGCGTCAGCGTGTCGGCATCGCCCGCGCTTTTGCGCTGAAGCCCAAGCTGATTATCTGTGACGAGCCGGTATCCGCTCTGGATGTTTCCATTCAGGCCCAGGTTCTGAACCTGCTTAAGGAACTGCAGGACAAGTTTGGTACGGCGTATCTCTTTATCGCCCACGACCTGTCCGTCGTGCAGCACATCTCCGATCGCGTTGCCGTTATGTATCTGGGCAAGATGGTCGAGGTTTCGGACTGGAAGACGCTCTATAGCGAGCCTCACCATCCGTACACGCAGTCGCTGCTATCTGCTGTGCCGGTGCCCGATCCGGATATCCAGAAGACCCGCAAGCGTATCATCCTCGCCGGCGATCCGCCGTCGCCGCTGGATCCGCCGACCGGCTGCCGTTTCCACACGCGTTGCCCGATCGCGCAGGGTATCTGCTCAGAGAAGCTTCCTGAGTTTAAGGAAGTTGCACCGGGTCACTGCTGCGCCTGCCACTTCGCCGAGCCGTTCCCGATCAAGGAATCGCACATCGACCTGTAGTCGGTGAACTGTCTGGGCCCGCTCTGGAGTTGCCTTTCAGAACGTCCTCGACCATAGAAGCCCCCTTATCCTGCTCCTTCGGAGCTGCGGATAAGGGGGCTTCTTGGTCTGCGGAATGTTCTGAAAGGCAACTCCAGAGCGGGCCCTGCGTTAACGCGGCAGAGGGGAGTGAGATTCCTTGATCGCTCACTTAATCTAATAGGAAAGTTGGGGAGGCCGGAGCTTTGGCTCCGGCCTCCCCATATAAGGGCTCGGCTTTGCCGAGCCACCAAATTTGCATCAGCCCCCAGAACATGTTTGAGAACTGTGCATGAAGCATGTGCCCCTAGGGCAGGAATGAGGTCGCTTTCCAACGCATTCCGCAGGGGGCGGCATTATTTTGTAGCGCGAAGCGCGGATCAAAATAATGCCGCATGCCCGAGGACGCGTTGGAAAGCGACCTCATTCCTGCCCGAACAGGTCGGTCTACCTGCGCAATTACAAATTCGTAAACTTTTTTCAAAAAAGTGCTTGCACAGTTCTCAAAACATAGGTTATTATCTTCCTCGTTGAACGCGCGGGTCCAACAAAACGAACCGCGAATCAACAATATAGCATGTCGGAGTGGCGGAATTGGCAGACGCGCTAGCTTGAGGTGCTAGTGACCGCTTTTTGGTCATGCGGGTTCAAGTCCCGCCTCCGACACCATCGCATTTGAGAAGCCTCTTCGGAGGCTTTTTTGTTACCGATAGACGGTGAGGTCCACGATGGAAACGCTTGAGCGCAACGAGTGGGCAGACGTTGCCCAACTGGTCGAGATCACGAGCGATGCTGTCATCATTTGTGAGCTCGACGGAACCATCCTGCATGTGAATAATCGTTTGCTCGATCTGATGTGCGAGGAGCGCGCTGACGTCATCAACGGTGATGTCAAGGACGTTCTGTACTCGTCTGCCTTTGAGCGCGCGACCGAACATCGTCTGCCGTTTGAGACCGATGGCTGCGAGAGCGAGCTGATGCTCAAGCTGAGCGACGGGTCCTTTATTCCCGTCTTGGTTCGCGCAGGTTCCGTTACGCCTCCGCGTATCTTTGGACGCCGCGCGCCGCGCGTCCTGGTGGCGCTTCACAGCATCGAAGAGCAGTATTCCCACGATCGTCAGCTCAAACGTGCGCTATCGGAGCTTAGGGTGGCGAATAAACGCCTTTCGGGTACCCTTTCGGTCATTATGAGTACCGTGGGCTCCGATGAGCTCCCCAGCTTGCTCGATACCGTTTTGAATCAGCTCGTCGGAACGCTCGATGCCTCTGGAGCTGCGATTTATTTTTCTGAGAGCGGCGGTTTTAAGCTCCGCGGTGTTTCCAAGGAGCTGCATGATAGCTACCTTCCCGAATTTATGCCGTACGGCGCGGGCATTCCGACCTACGTGCTTCGTGAGTCGCGTGCCTGTCGTCTGTCGATCCAGCAGGACCTTGAGGGCGACCGGGTTGCTTCGGGTATGTTCATTGATTTGGACAATCGTTCCAAACACTTGCTGCGCGTGCAGGATATGCCTCCGTATCGCAGTGAGATCTGTCTTCCCGTGTTTTACGGCATGCAGGTGCTCGGTGTGTTGGAGGTCGGTTGGAAACGTCCACAGGCGCCGCTTGCCTATGACCTTAACGTGCTCGAGGTCATCTGCGATTACCTGTCTATTCAGATGGTCGGCATGGCGTCGAGCTTACGTTCGCGCCGCACGGCAGAGCTTGGTCGTTCGCTCAACGTGCTGCGCGATGAGCTTTTTACCTATCTTGATGATCCCGTCGTCGCTTCGCGCGCGGTATCGTCGGAAATTTGCGCCGTGCTCAACTGTCATTTTTGCCCCGTGGAGTATGATGCGGGCCTCGAAACCTATGTCATCGATTTTGAGGGCGGCAGTCGCGTAGCGTTGCCGGGCGATCCGGAGTCGCTCTTCTTTTCTGTCACGACGCCGGCAGCGTGCCTGGGATCAGCTTCCGATGGGTTCGAGACGTCGGTGCTGGGCGGGACGAGCGCTGACGATCTCAAGCACGTGCGCCTAACGCGCGTGGATGAATCCACGCCTATGGGTGCATGGCTGAGAGCCCACGGCCTGCCGTGTCAGGGACTGTATGTCGACTCCGGTATCGAGGCGGGGCGCTATCGCTCGGAGGCGGATGACGAGCGAAACAACGATGCGATCGTTCACGCTGATGTCGCAAAGGGGCCGACAACGCGCGCCTTGCTGCTCCGTGATGGCAGCCAGGAACCAATCGACGACCTTGAATACGACTACATGGTGCATTTGGCTCACGATTTTGAGCTGATCTATGAGGGTGAGTCTCAAAAGCGCGAGGAGCGTCATATCGCTCAGACGCTTCAGATCGGCATGAGAAATTCGCTTGGTGACGTTCCGGGAATCGCCGCCGATTCGGTGTATCTATCGGCAACGAATTCGGCGCTGGTCGGCGGTGACTTCTATACGCTTGTTCGTCTTCCCGATGATTGCGCCGTTATGATTTTGGGAGATGTGTCCGGCAAGGGAATCGAGGCGGCGTCGATGTCGGCGCTCGTCAAGACGGCGCTGACGGCCTATGCCTGGGAGGGTGCGGGGCCTGCCCGCATGGCTCGCTCGCTCAATAGCATGCTCATGGGCTTTTCGAGAGTCGAGACGTTTGTGACGGCGTTTATCGCCAAGATCGATCTTAAGGCGGGTCGCGCTACCTATTGCTCTGCGGGACATCCTCCCACTATGGTCATTCGGCCGTCGTCGACGCCGCTTGGTGGCGGCGAGACCTGCGGGGGAGAAGTGGAGCTCCTTGGGTGTCAATCGGGCGTGATCGGTGCCTTTGAGAGTATGGTGTACGAGACGGGCGTCTTTACGTTCGCTCCTGGTGACATGCTCTTTATGTATACCGACGGAACGATCGAAGCGCGCGATCGCTCTGGTGCTTTCTTTGGCGAGCAACGCCTTCGCGATCTTTTGCTCTCTGTTTCGGGTGAGGGCGTATCGGGAATCTGCGGTAAGGTCTTGAGCGAGCTTGACCGCTTTACCGAGTCGGCGCTGGACGATGATATCGCGTTGGTGTCCCTTGAGTTTTTACGGGGCCGATCGTAGGCTGCGACGCTTGAGGGGCGAAACCTACGCGGTTGTAGATATGTGTGCATCGAGCGAGCTCTTTTGGGGAACCATGGTCGTATGAATGAGTGGAATGACATAGCGGTTTTGACGCCACCGGGTGATGTCGACATCGCCTCGGTGCCCGCGCTGCGCCGACGGTTGGATAATTTGATCGACCGGGGCGTGCGCCGCGTTGTCATCAATTGCCCGGCCGTGGGCTTTATCGACTCGACGGGTTTGGCGTTTTTGCTTACACGCGCCAGAGAGCTCATGAGGCGAGAGGGCCTGCTTTCGCTCGTTAACGCCTCCGATGAGGTCATTCGCTTTTTGGAGATTGCCCGACTTGTCGACATCCTCCATGTTGCGGGCTTCGCTCGGGAGTCGATTCCTGCCATTCCGGTGGGGGAATTGCCTCGCTGGAGCAAGAGTGTCGAGGTGCGCCAGGGTATCGAGAACCTTCCATACTATCGTCATCGTATTGCCGAGCTACTCGAATCGCTTCCCCTGAGGCGTGATGAGCGCTATGACGTCGCATTGGCATCGGGCGAGGCGCTGGGCAACGCGTATGACCATGCGGGTGGTATCGGATGCATCCTGACGGTTCAGGCCTATGGCGATCGTGTCGTGATTGAGGTTGTCGACCGTGGGGCGGGCTATTCGATCGACGGGTCGAGTGAACCGGTTACGACTGAGGAACGCGGGCGTGGAATCAAGCTCATGCGCATGTTGGTCGACAACGTGGAGGTTACCCGTCGTACTGATGGTGCCGGTACGCGCGTTCGGATGGTAAAGCTGTTTAGCGGAACGTTGGAATCGTGCGCCTAGTAAATCGTTTTGGCATGTTTATCTGCCAAGAGCATGTGGCGAACAACTTTTTTGAAAAAAGTACTTGCGTCTTTTGGGTAACTCGCGTAAATTAATAACCCGCAAGCGGACATGGCTCAGTTGGTAGAGCACAACCTTGCCAAGGTTGGGGTCGCGGGTTCGAGCCCCGTTGTCCGCTCCATTGCATTTCCGGACCGTCTCAAGCGGTCCTTTTTCGGCGAAGTGGCCAAGTGGTAAGGCAGAGGCCTGCAAAGCCTTTACCCCCGGTTCGAATCCGGGCTTCGCCTTCCAGGTAACATCCGGGCGCTCCGGTGCCCGTTTTGTTTTACATATGCGGACATGGCTCAGTTGGTAGAGCACAACCTTGCCAAGGTTGGGGTCGCGGGTTCGAGCCCCGTTGTCCGCTCCAAGCGCAACAGCCCGGCTACTACGGTAGCCGGGCTTTTTCGTACCCATCGCCTGGGCTCGAACCCGAGAGGGAGCGAGCGTTAAGCAAACGCGAAGCGTTTGTAGCGAGCTGGCGAGGTCGCCGGCAGGCGGCCGAAGCCGGTGCGGATCCGCGAAGCGGATACGCGGACGCCCCGTTGTCCGCTCCAACTATCTTACGCGGTTCTAACGAACCGCGTTTTTTGTTGACGCTGCGCGAGCCCCGGGCACCCCATCTTGCCCCTCAATCGTCGGTCGCGTACATAAAGTACGCTTCCCTCCTCTTTCGCGGCAACCTGGGGCACCCGGAGCCCGCTCGCTGTCGTAGCCGGGGAGTAAGTCTTCCGTTCTTTTCACTAATCGATCGATTCGTCCCAGGAGGCTCGAACCCGAGAGGGAGCGAGCGTTTTGGGGCGTGGCTGCGGCGTTGTTTGCCGTGAATGTCAGCTTTGGGCGTATCATCGTGGGCATCTCGCAAAACCTCGTTGCAAGGGAGATTCATCCCATGGCTACAGAAAAGTCCTCTTCGCGCTCATGGATGTCCGATGCCGCGATTTATCAGATCTACCCGCGCTCGTTTAAGGACTCGACTGGTTCGGGTTTGGGCGATATCGCGGGCATTACCCAGCAGATGGACTATCTTGAGCGGCTGGGTATCGAGGCCATCTGGCTGAGCCCGTTTTACCCATCGTCTCTTGTCGATGGCGGCTATGATGTGGCGGACTACTGCGATGTCGACCAACGTCTCGGCTCGCTTGACGACTTCGATGACATGATCGCCGCGGCTCACACGCGCGGCATCAAGGTCATCGTCGACATCGTGCCCAACCATTCGTCCAACCAGCACCCCTGGTTCAAAGCCGCTCTTGCCGCCGGCCCCGGATCGCCCGAGCGCGCCCGCTATATCTTCCGCGATGGTCGCGGCGAGCATGGCGAGCTGCCTCCCACCAATTGGAATGCCAACTTTGGCGGCCCCGCCTGGACGCGTGTTGCGGACGGTCAGTGGTATCTGCACATGTTTACGCCCGAGCAGCCGGACTTTGACTGGTCATGCCCCGAGGTTCGCGCGTTCTTTTGCGATGTTCTGGCGTTTTGGAGCGATCGAGGCGTCGATGGCTTTCGCATTGATGTGGCACACGGTCTCGCCAAGGATCTCGAACGCGATGATCTCGACCAGTGGCATCTCGCCGAGGGCGATGACATGGTTGACGACGGCACCCATCCGCTGTGGGATCGCAACGAGGTTCACGAGATCTATCGCGAGTGGCGCCGCGTGTTCGACCGCTATAATCCGCCACGCAGCGCCGTTGCCGAGGCGTGGGTGCTGCCCGAGCGCCAGTATCTCTACGCGCGTCCCAGCGAGCTTGGCCAGACATTCAACTTTGAGTTTGCCAAGGCCACTTGGACCTATGATGACATGCACGCTGCAATCGAGGAGGGCTTGAAGGCGGCTATCGAATCCAATTCTGCCTCGACCTGGGTACTCTCCAACCATGACGTGCCGCGCGTGGCGACGCGCTATGCCCTGCCGCAAATCAAGGCGACGCGCTACCACCAGATTGAGCTCGACTGGCTCTTACGCGACGGGTCGTCTTATGACGAGGACCGTGAACTCGGCGAGCGCCGCGCGCGGGCGGCCCTTTTGCTCGAGCTGGCGCTTCCGGGCTCGGCATACGTGTATCAGGGTGAGGAGCTCGGCCTTTTTGAGGTGGCTGACATTCCGTGGGCTGCACTCGAAGATCCTACTGCGACCAATACGCGCGGACCGAAGCGCGAGAAGGGGCGCGACGGCTGTCGTGTGCCCCTGCCGTGGGTGGCGGCGGACGATCCCGCGCAGGGCGGATCGTTTGGGTTTTCACCGGCGGACGCCGATGCGGCACCCCATCTGCCGCAGCCTGCATGGTTTTCCGATTGCGCTGCCGATAGGGAAGAGACGGACCCGACATCGATGCTTGCGCTCTATCGTGACGCCCTCTGGCTGCGGCGCAAGCTGCGCGGGTGCGCCAACGATCTTGCGTGGCTCGATCTTGACGGGCACACCGGTCTTGCGGATGGTGCCGAGGGCGCTGAGGGCGGCGTCATTGCCTATCGCCGCGATAACGGCTGGGCGTGTGTGACGAACTTCGGTGCAGCACCCGTGGAGCTGCCGGCGGGCAGGGTCCTGCTCACTTCATCACCGCTTGCAGACGGCAGGCTCGCGCAGGACAGCTCTGCCTGGATCATGCTCGCTGAGTTGTAGGGGCCTCTTGCGGCGAGTTTGCGTTTGCCTGCACTTTCCGTGGTGGCTGATGCCTTCTCGAGGTTCGCGAGGGCGTCGC
>ENA-OQKR01000308-OQKR01000308.1-human-gut-metagenome-genome-assembly--contig:-NODE-308-length-21123-cov-2.861069_pt1 | contig 21123 bp, 16 predicted proteins | sample MGYA00242803_ERZ504806 | MGnify/ENA primary metagenome ERZ504806 (study PRJEB26092, sample SAMD00036399) | human gut metagenome | host: Homo sapiens | study: EMG produced TPA metagenomics assembly of...
GAATATTGGCTTCACCGGTCGGCGAATACACGGTTACTTCGCGGCGGCTTACCCTGTTGTCTTTCACCACCCATACGTAGGTGTTCTTGTTTTCGCTGTCACCGAATACGGCGCTCAGCGGTACATTCATCAGTTTTTCTTCTATAAAGGGAGCGATGTCCGAAGCGAGGCGGATGTTGCAGGTAAATCCGGGTTTCACGTCGTATACGGCACGGTCGAAGGCAGGGTCGTCGATGGTGATGGTAACCGGAATACCCGTACCGTCGGTCGATATGTCAAGATACTCTTCCAGTCTGGCATTGAATATATTGCCTTTGTACGTATCGAACTCCACCTTGAATGTGGCGTCTTTGGCACGAAGCAGGTACAGGTAATCATCGGGTACGGTAAATTTTATGCGCAGTTTCTGCGTATTTACCAGCCGCACAATCCCTTCTCCCGAATTGACGCGCTGATAGTTCTCTACCAGGCGCTTCTCGATAGAGCCGTCGAAGGGGGCGAGCAGTTTCGTATCGCGCATATTGTTGGTGGACAGCTCGTAGGCCGATTTGGCTTTCTGGTAATTGGCTACGCTTATTTCATACTCCTGCAGGGAGATGGCTTGGCGGCCCAGCAGCCGTTTGTTGCGTTCCACCTGGGCGGCAGCGGTTTCATAGGCAGCCTTGTCGGCGGCATATTGCAGGGAAATATCCCGCGGGTCGATGGCGGCAATCAGTTGTCCTTTCCTGACCCTTTGTCCTTCCACTACCGGAAGGTCGATGATTTGTCCGCTGACACGAAATGCCAGTTTCACATATTCCACTGCTTCCACCATGCCGGAAAAATCTTTGAGTATTACCGACTGTGAACTTACGGTGGCGGTTTTCACAGGTCGCACGAGGGGAATATCTTCCCCTTTCTTTTGCCCGCAGGACGTGACGATAAGTGTCACCGTCAGGGCGAACAGATACATTTTCTTCATTTGTTTTTGATTAAGACAAGTCTTTGCGGTTGACAGTCAAATCCAACCCTTGTTTTAATTCATAAACGTTTTGATATACCTGTATGTTCAATTGTTTTCCTTGCGGTCAGGCTGATTTTTATTTCTTTGTCCTACCTGTATATGCAGCGTATTGTCCCAACGTAATTCACTTTGTAACGAATAGCCGCTCCATTTCTCCGGCATGACCGGCTCAATCTTAAGCGTGCCGTCTTGTACCTGCAATCCTGCGAACCCGCGTACGACAGCCAGCCAACTGCCCGGCATACTGGTGATGTGCAGTCCCTGCTCTCCTTCATTGTTGTAGTCGTCCAGGTCGAGGCGGGTAGCGTGTAAGAATAGTTGGTATGCCTTTTCCACTTTCCCGATGCGTGCGGCAAGAATGGAGTGGATGTGCGGGGAGAGGGAAGACTCGTGCACAGTCATCGGTTCGTAGAATTCGAAGTTGCGGCGGATGGTCTCCCGGTCGAAGTTGAAATAATAGAGGTACAGGCCAAGCAGGACATCACTCTGCTTGATGTAGCACGAACGCAGGATACGGTCCCACGACCAGTACTGGTTGATGGGGCGTTCGCTGTCGGGAATGGCATCGGTGCTTTGCAGAACCTTGTCCATATAGCCGTCATTTTGGACGAAGATACCGCGTTCCGGATCTTCCGGCAGGTACATCCGTTCGATAATGTCCCGCCAGCGTTCACTCTCTTCCGCATAGTTCAGATTGGTGATGCGGCATATGCGGGCATATTCGTCGGGATATTGCCGGGCAATGATTTCGAGGAAACTGAGGGTACTTTTGAGGCAACGCATGCAGGAGTAGTTGGTATACCAGTTATTGTCTACGTTGTTTTCGTATTCGTCGGGTCCGGTAACTCCCAGGATAACGTACTTCTGCTTGGGTTGCGAGAAAGACACCCGTTGACTCCAGAAGCGGCTGACGGCTATCATTACTTCCAATCCGTACTGGGCGATGTAGTCCAGTGTACCCGTAAGCGTGGCATGTTGCAGAATGGCATAGACAATCATGTTGTTCCGGTGAATCTCTTCAAAGCTAATCTCCCATTCGCTGTGGCACTCCTCTCCGTTGCTGGTAACCTGCGGGAAGAGGGCGGCACCATGGTCGAATCCCAGCTTACGGGCATTCTCAATGGCTTTGGGCAGTTGCTTGTAGCGGTACATCAGCAGGTTCTCGGCAATCTTCTTCGGGGTGGAAAGCAGGAAGAAAGGTACGCAGCACAATTCGGTATTCCAGTAAGTATTTCCACCGTACTTCTCGCCGGTGAAACCTTTAGGGCCGATATTCAGGCGGGGGTCGTCTCCCCGGTATGTCTGGTAGAGCTGGAAGATGTTGTAGCGTATGCCTTGCTGGGCTTCCGGGTCGCCTTCGATACTGACATCGGTTTCGTCCCATATCTCCTGCCAGGCGTTTCGGTGCTCCTGTTCCAGAACCTCCCAACCGGTACTTTGGGCGTTGCGGGCTTCTGCTACGGAGGCTTCTATCAAATCCTGCCGTTCATAATAAAGGGAAGATGCTATGGCAATGTATTTGACGAGCGTCACGGTATCTCCCGGCTTCACTTCAGTGCCTACGCTGAAACCGGCCTGTTTTTCTTTTTCTATCCGTATCGGGTTGGCAAATGTCTCTTTATTGTTCTTGAAGAACCGATAGGTCATGGCATAGCATATCTGCGCATCCTCCCGCCTGGTCTGCGTCCACAGATAGGCGCAGTCGCTGGTGGTGCCGGAACGCAGGATATTCCATATCTTTTCATCCGGATGCCTGACCGGGTTCGCGGTGTCTCCGTCAAGGATAGGCACGAGTGAAACCTTGCCTGTATAGTTGACGGACGTAACGCTGTACTTTATAAGGCAGAGATTGGGGTGAGCCATATTGGCGATATGTTCTACGTGCAGGCGGAGTTTGTTTCCCCGTGGAGAGGTTACTTCCGCGTCCCGATAAGAAATACCCGCTTTCATGTCGAGGCGTCTGTTGAAACTGTCCACATCCCATTGTGCCAGGTCCAGTTCCTCGTCGATGAGGCGCAAGCTGATACTGCTCCAGTCCGGAGCATTGGGGATACGTGTGTAGAATTGCGGAAAACCGTTTTTCCACCAGCCTACACGCGTTTTGTCCAAAAAGGTGATACCAGCCACGAATGCGCCGCGATAGCTGTCGCTGCTGTATGGTTCTTCAAAATATCCCCGTTGTCCGAAACGGCCGTTTCCAAGACTGAATATGCTTTCCGACCACCGCATGCGGTCGGCTTGAAAACTATCTTCTATAATATTCCATTCATCGGTTTTAAGGTATTTCTTCATGGCGCTCTTTTTCTGTGTTATCGGTGTAAAGATAGACAAATAAACGGATAAACAAATAGGATGCGGAAAAAAGAAGAATGTGCCAAAACTAAAATTCGTTTGCTATTTATTTTTAGGCACGGATTACGCGGATTTCACGGAAAAGAGATAAAATAAATCCGTGTCAATCCGTGTAATCCGTGCCTAAAAGAAATCATCAAGTGTATTTTACACCTTCTTACCGATGAGGAAGCATATATTCATCGGTGAGGAGAGGAGCTGTTTACGCCCTTTCTCCTTTGGTCTCTTTTATCAAATATACGCAGGCGGCTCCGATTATAAGCATCACACCCGCCGTTACCAGCATGTTTATTTCAGGGGGAAGCATCCCTTCTGGCGTAAACAGTGCCAGAATACTTCCGCCTAACGCCGCTGCTACGATTTGCGGAATGCAGATGGTTCCGTTAAACAGTCCGAGATACGTACCCATGTGTCCGCCGGACAAGGCGTTGGTCAGGATGGTGAAAGGCAGTGCCAGCATGGCGGCCCATGCGCAGCCTATCAGCAGGAAAGATACAAACAGCACATACGGGCTGTGTACGAAATAGGTGGATATAAATCCGATACCGCCCAGCACGAGGCTCAGCGCGTAAATGAAGCGGCGGTCTTTGAACATGGGGATGCAGATTGCCCAAAGTACGGAACCGATAGCCTGTACGGCAAACAGTACGCCTACCCAGTCGGCGGCATTCTGATATTGCAGGCTCTTGGTGTCGAGTACCACTTTGGTGACACCATCTACCAGGTGCTCTACTGTAGGAGCATCAAATACATTTGCGGCGATGCTTCCGTTGGTGTATGTCCACATGAACATAAAGGCGAACCAGCAGAAGAACTGCACCAGCCCTACCGTCCAAAAGGCTTTCGGCGCTTTTACCAGCAGCTTCAGCATATTGACTTTCTCATGCTCCTGCTCTTCCGTGATACCGTGATATTCGGCATACTCTGCGGGCGGCATTTCCTTGACTTTGACCGTTGTATAGATAACGCAGAATATCAGAATGGCTGCTCCGATATAGAACGAATAGATTACAGAATCGGGAATTACCCCCTGGGGCGCCGTGTTGCTGATACCCACCCACGCAAATATGAACGGGAACAGATAGCCCACCAGGTTGCCGGCATTGCATAAGAAACTCTGGATGGAATAGGCAAGTCCTTTCTGTTTTTCGTTTACCATGTCGCCTACCATCATCTTGAACGGCTGCATTGCCATATTAATGGAAGTATCCAGAAACATCAGCGATACCAGACCGAAAATCATGGCCGTGCTCACCGCCATACCGAAGCTGCCGGCATTGGGCAGCAGGCACATGACGAGTACCGCAACCAGCGAACCGATGAACAGGTAGGGAATGCGACGTCCGAACCGTGTCCATGTCCTGTCGCTGGCAGCTCCTACGATGGGCTGCACGATGATACCTGCCAGCGGCGGTAATATCCAGAAATAACTCAAACTGTGCGGGTCGGCTCCTAAAGTAGAGAATATACGGCTGATGTTCGCGCTTTGCAGGGCATACGCAATCTGTACGCCGAAGAAACCGAAGCTGATATTCCATAGTTTCCAGAAACTTAAATCGGGTTTTACTTTCATTGCTCTCTTGTTTTTTATGATATTAGTTTATAGATGAATTCGGTTGTGTTTTTATTTGGTCGTTCCCTTACCACCAGATTTGTCCGTACAATCTTGTTGGTGCTTTTCCCCTCGTGCCCGTTCAGCTTGTCTGTAAGGATGCCGAATGCGCTTTTGCCCACTTCTTCTCCGTGCTGCTCCACGGTGGTCAGTTTCGGGTCGGTGCTTTGGGCGATGGCTCCGTCGGTGAAGCCGCAGATGGAAACCTCGTCCGGCACTTTCAGTCCTACCAGCTTACAGGCATACAATATGCCCGATGCCGTTTCGTCATTGATGGCGAAGAAACCGTCGGGACGGTTGTCGCTCTCCAGCAGGTCGGGCGTTATGGCAATGGCGCGTTCACGGTTGTCGCACAGCTTTATCATGCTGTCGTCCACCGGCACTTTGTATTTCTTCATGGCATCCAGATAGCCGTTCCGCCGGTTCTTGGTAATCTCCAGATGCGGAGATGCTCCGTAGAAGAAGATGCGTTTGCATCCGGTCTGAATCATGTACTCTACGGCGGCAAACGAGCCGGCATAGTCGTCCACAACCACCCGTTCCGTTTTCAGCTCCGTACAGATGCGGTCGTAAAACACAATCGGTATGTCGTTGTTCAGCAGCTCCTGATAGTGGTCGTATTGCTCCGTGTTTTTGGCAAGGGAGGCTATGACGCCGCAGACGCGGGCGGCAAGGAAAGAGTGGACGATTTTGACTTCCTGTTCGTAGGACTCGTTGCTTTGGGCCACGATTATGTTGTAGCCGGCTTTGGCCGCCGCTGTCTCGATGCCGCTCAGCACGCACGAGAAGAAATGATGCACCAGCTGGGGTACAATCACGCCAATCGTATTGCTGCGGCTCGAACGGAGGTTCACGGCAAGCACATTGGGTTTGTAGTTATGTTCGCGGGCGTAGGCATGGATGAGGTCGCGGGTTTCCCGGCTGATGTCCGGATTATCCTTGAGCGCTCTCGACACGGTGGACGGCGAGACATTCAATGCCCGGGCAATATCTTTAATGGTTATCTGCGGTTTGTTCATCAGTATGATTTCAATTTTCAGCCAAAGGTAATAAAAATAGGAAGATATACGAAGACCGTAGCCGGGCTTCTTATTTATCCTGCTGCAAAAATAGCGGAATGCGTCTAATAAAACTTTTCTGTTGATACATATCGGATTATAAGTTTGTGCAAACGATTGCATATACTGTTTGCAACCATGTATTTGCCCGTTGCACGGTAAATTCCCGGTAAAAATCATTTGCTATACGATAAATCTCCGTAACTTTATCCTCTGAAAAATGTGGTATCGCTATCATGTTCAAATAAAGATTTTAGAGCTTGTTTGAATTTTGTCCGGCATTCTTCAGGGAGTCGTTTAGAGGCTGTCTTTCTCAACCGGTTTTTAATCATCATACCGGCCTTTATTAATATAATGTATTGACTGACTATGATAAAGAGACTTGTTTTATTTTTTGCCTATGCTTGCCGGCATTGGCTGCCTCTGCCCAAGAGCAGGAAGTTAAGTTTGCTTTCGATAACTATCGCCGTTATTACCGCGAGGCGCGCCTCTGCACCGATAGTGTAAAATTGGAGGCAATGAAGAAATTACGTGTTTATTTTCATGAGCATCCTTACAGGCTGTCTAAGGTGAACATGTCCGTGCCGCCCGCCAGGTGTCTGGAGTTGCTTACGCCGGAGGGGACATTCTCGGATATGGACGCTTTGGAAGCTGAGTTCGAACGTAGCAATGCCTATCGGAAGGGCTTTCATACAACGGCCGATGACCGGGTGGGCATTTTCATCGGAAACGCTCTTGACCGCTTGTGTTGCATTGCCGACGCATACCGCCGCGGTACGCTGACGGCAGACGAGTCGTTGAGCGACAAAGTGCTGAAAGCGGTGGTGCACTACGGCATGCTGGAAGCCGGACGCTCGAACGCCGTTTCCCGTTTTCACGCTTCCTGCTTTGCCATTCCTACGGCTGCGGTAAACATCTATTTCGCCTGGCTGGATAAAATGGAGCTTGCCGAACGCGGCGGTGCAACTCCTTTGCTGGAGGCCGCTTGCGATATGCTGAAAGTATTGGGGCTGCAAGCCTATACGCAGCCGTTGCGTCATGATGAAACCGACAAGAACGTTGTTTCGATAGAACGTTTCCGCAATCATGTATGGTGGGTGGGCGGCAACGCGTTGGCATACCGTTCGCTATTGCCCGTAGCTGCAATGTACAGTTCGGTGCCTATGGTGGATGTATTGGCAGAAGTTTGCCGGAGAGGTATCAGCGTGACTTCCCAGCTTACTCTGCACGATTCTTTCTGGACCGAAGGTTTTACTGCCGACGGTGCAGGGTGGGGACATGGCAAGCAATGCCTGATTTGGGGATATCCCATAGACGGAACCTTCAATGCCTTGAATATGCTGGGTATGCTGAAAGGGACACCGTGGGCGGAGCGCCTGAGCAGGGAGAATGCCCAAGCTATCCTGAACTTTCTGCGCGGTGGAAACTGGTACACTATAAGGATTTACCTTGCCTTGTCTGGACCGTGGCTCGTATGTCTATACCGCTGCCGAAAAAAGAGATTCCTTACGCAAAGATGCTGAATAAAGTACTGACGGACTGGATGGATGCTTTTACGGAAACCGAGCAGGCGGAGTTACGGCAGTTATGGAAAGAAGTGAAAGAAAAGCATATCCGGATGGCGGGGTACGCTCCGGGCATGTATTCCGAAACCCGCTGGTTCTTTAATAACGATGATTTGATAAGAAAAACCCCCGACTGCCACATAATGGTGAATATGGCTTCCGTGCGTTGTGACGGCTTGGAGAGTGCGCCCAACTTTGCCGATGCCTATAATTTCTACCCTACGGACGGTATGACTTTGTTTCAGCGCAGCGGCAACGAATATCGCTCCATCATGGGTGGCTGGGACGTAACGGCATCTCCCGGAGTAACCGCACGCGAAGGCATGGAGCGCCTGGAACCGGTAGTTAATTGGCGCGGCTATTGCAGTAAGCATAATTATGCGGCAGCAGCCACGGACGGTAGCGGCGATGCAGTGGCGGGATATATTTTCGAGAAAATGAATGCTTCGGAGAAAGAGGGTGTGAACGACCGGGGCAGCAGTGCCGGCTGTAACGAGGTGCTTTATGGCGTAAAGGCTTATAAATCTTATTTTATTCAGGGAGACTATATGGTTGCCTTGGGAGCGGGTATAACGAACAGGCAGTCCGGACAGCCGGGACACATCCGTACCACTATCGACCAGACGGCCTTGCTGAATGATGTCTGTTTGTTGGAGAAAGGCAAGAAAACGGCTCTTTCAGCCGGTGTGCATACCTGGAAAATCTCAGGCAAGAACACACCCTGGCTGGTGCAGGAGGGGCAATTTGCTTACCGCGTTCTTCCTGAATACAGCCGGAAAGCGTTCGTAGCCTGCGAAACGCGTCCTGCGAACTGGGTGCTGCACAACAAAACAAATGCCGGTAAGAAGAATCTGCCGGATAGCGTGAAAATTCTCCGTTTGTGGATTGACCACGGACAAGCGCCCGTGGATGATACGTACGGTTATACCGTGTATACGGGAAAGGGCACTCCGTCCGCCCGGTTGCCTTTTCGTGTACTGAGGAATGACTCTTTGGTACAGGCGGTGCAGTCGGCAGACAAAAAACTGTTGCAGGCGGTGTTCTATCCGGGCAACAATGGCCTGCAGGCCGGCGGTGTGTCGCTTACAGCTTCTGAACCTTGTACCGTAATGATAAAGACGGTGGCAGGAAAGTCCGTCTTTACAGTGACGGATGCCTGCATGAATGCGGCTTTGAAGAAAATAACGCTTACTTATAACGGTAAAACGATAGAAGTACCTATGCCGCAGGGGGAATTTTGCGGTAGGACGGTATCGTATGAATTGCCTTAATGGGGCAGACGGGATGCCTTGTCTGTCTTTTTGGGAAAGGAGTTCCTGTTTTAGAGTTTTATACATTTTGTCATCACTCGTCACCAATCACTCTGTATCCCTTTATTGGAAAGGGATACAGAGTGTGATGACAAGTGTGACGAGAGTGTTGACAAATTTTTGGTCATCACTTAGATAAGTGTTATTTAGTTTATAATGAGGATGCTATGATGTTTTGCGTATAGGTGGTAATAGAGACTTATTTAATGATTTCTAAGTTCAAAGTAGCTTTATCATGCAATTCGGTGTACTATTTGGATATAAAAAGCTCGTAATTTTTTGAATCTGCTTTATATTAATAAGGTATTTATTAGGGATAAATGTCTTATTTCTTCTTTCTTTTTTTTGCTTTATCGCATATATAATATCGTTTTATCACTTTCTTTTCCTTGTTTTTCGGTTGCGGGCTCTACAGTTGCCAATTGCAAGCCCAACAGCCCGCAGCTGGCAACCGTAGAGCCCACAGCTGCGAAACGAAAAAATAAACCTGCTTTTTCGGGGAAAATATAGTAGGTAAACTACTATTAAGTGAGTGCTTTTGCAGGTATTATCTTGTTGATTTCCCGTTATTCATTGCGTGTTTTGTTTATGTGTCCGTGCATTTATCAGATGATTGTGTATTATACCGGATATAGTGCAATCGTTTGCATTCTTCTTATTGAAGTTTTTGCAGCATCTTTGTCGCTTACTCGATAATATGGTATACATTTGTTCTATCATAATAAAGTATTTGGGATACGTTTCGTAATAAAGTTAATATACTGAAACGTTTTTTGAATATACTATGGATAATTAATATTGTTAACTTTAATTTTTAAATGCATGAAGCAAGTTAATCTTAGAATCTATCGAACGATTCTTCCCTTGTTGTTAGGGTTATTCTTGTCAGTTGGCGCTTATGCACAGAACATTACTGTAAAAGGAAATGTAAAAGATGCTACAGGTGAACCTGTAATTGGCGCAAATGTACTGGAAAAAGGTACTACAAATGGAGTTATTACTGATTTAGACGGTAATTTCCAGTTGCAAACATCGGCGGGTGCAACTCTTGTTGTTTCTTTTGTGGGCTATCTTCCTGCAGAAGTAAAAGCTGCATCCGTACTTAATGTTGTTTTGAAAGAAGATGCTCAACTTCTTGATGATATCGTTGTAATTGGTTATGCAACAGGAAGTCAACGGACAATATCCGGTGCAGTTCAGAAAGTGGGACGTGAAGAAATGAATGCCGGTGTTGTCGTCAATCCGTTATCTGCCATTAAAGGTAAAGTTGCAGGTGTGAATATTCAGAAAACCGGTGGTGACCCTACTGCTGCTCCGGCTATTCGTGTTCGTGGTACTACTTCTTTGACTGGTGGTAACGACCCGTTGGTTATTATTGATGGCGTATTTGGCGATTTGAATATGCTGAATGCTATTTCTCCTGCTGATATTGAGAATTTTACAGTGCTGAAAGATGCTTCTGAAACGGCTCAATATGGTTCTCGTGGTGCTTCCGGTGTCATTGTTGTTACCACTATTAAAGGTAAAAATGGTGTTAAGAGCTTAAGTTATGATGGTAGTTTCGGTATTGAAACCGTTTATAAGAATTTGGAAATGCTGGATGCTAACCAGTATAGAGCTGCTGCACAGAATTTGGGAATTGATATATTGGATAAGGGGTATAATACTAACTTTATTAAAGAAATGCAGCAGACTGGTTATACTCAAAATCATCGCTTGTCATTCTCCAATGGTAATGATGATTCAAACTACCGTGCTTCTATTGGTGTTATAGATCAAAAAGGTATTATAAAAAATAATACAATGCGTAACTATACCGCTAAGATTGATGCTATGCAAAATATGTTCCATAATAAGTTGAAGTTGGAATTTGGAATGTTCGGTTCGTTGAAAGAAAACAGATATGTGAATGACTATCAGAAAACATTCTATTCTGCTGCTTCTTATAATCCTACTTTCCCTAATTTTAAAAATCCGGAAACAGGTATGTGGGATGAAAATGCAAATGCTAATGAAGTACAAAATCCATTGGGCCGTTTGGATATTGATGACCGCGAAACTAATGCTTTTATCAATACAAATGCCCGCATTACATGGAGCATTAATAATGATTTGAAATTAAGTGCATTCGGTTCATATACCTATAATGTAAAAGAGAATAAAAAATATATTCCTTCTTCTATAAAGGCCGGCCTGAGTAATCGTGGAGAGGCATATCGTGGTGATAATAAATCTCAGTCAATGTTGGCTAACTTGATGTTGACTTATAAAAAAAGCTTTGGAAAACATTATATCAATGCTTTAGGTTTGGCGGAAGTTCAACGGGTAACCAATACGGGTTTTGGATCTACGGTACATGGTTTCAGCACAGACGATTTTTTATATAACAATTTGCAGGCTGGTGCTGTATTGAAATGGGGAGATAATACTTCTTATTATAATAACCCGAGTTTGGCTTCTTTCATGGCACGTGTCAATTATTCATACGCAGATAAGTATATTGTTACAGTGAATGCTCGTACAGATGGATCTTCAAAAGTAGGAGAGAACAATAAATGGGCGTTTTTCCCGTCAGCATCTCTTGCATGGGTTCTTAAAGAGAAGCGTTTTTGAAAGATGTTGATATGATTAGTAATTTGAAATTGAGAGTAGGTTACGGTCTTGCTGGTAATCAAGATGCTATTAGCTCTTATAATTCATTGCCATTGATGAGTCCTAATGGTACGACAACAGTAAATGGGCTTCCGGTAGTAACAATGGGAGTTACTCGCAATTACAATCCTGATTTGAAGTGGGAAGTAAGAAAACTTTTGATGTAGGTTTGGACTTTGGGATGTTTGATGAACGATTGAGTTTAACTTTAGACTATTATAATTCAAAAACAACAGATTTATTGTATAATTATGATGTAAAGGTTCCGCCTTTTACTTATCCTACTTTGCTTGCCAATTTGGGTGCAATGCGTAATACAGGTTTTGAAATAGCAATCAGCGGTACTCCGTTGAAAACAAAAGATATGGAGTTGAATATCAGTGCTAATGTTGCATTTCAAAAGAATAAGTTGCTTTCTTTGAACGGAACGTATATGGGAGAACCTATGACCGCTAAGGAATACATGAACTTGGGCGGTATGAATGGTGCCGGATTTATTGGTGGATACAATCAAATTATTTATCAAATGGTCGGACAACCGGTAGGCGTATTCTATTTGCCTAAATGCGATGGATTGGTTGATAATGGTTTTGGTGATTATACTTATCATGTTCAAGATATTGATGGCGTGGAAGGTGTTGATTTGGCTGATGGAAAGGATCGTTATATTGCTGGTCAGGCTATGCCTAAAGCTTTATTGGGTGCAAATATCGGATTCCGTTATAAACAATTTGATATTCAGGTACAAATGAATGGAGCTTTTGGACATAAGATTTATAATGGTACTTCTTTGTCTTATATGAATATGAGTCAGTTCCCGACTTATAATGTTTTGGCTGAAGCTCCTCAGAAAAATATTAAAGACCAAACTGTAACCGATTATTGGTTGGAAAAAGGTGATTACCTGCATTTTGACTATGTTACATTGGGTTGGAACTTGAATACAAAAAATCTGAAAGCCATCAAATCTTTACGTGTTACTTTCTCTGTAAATAATTTGGCTACGATTACAGGATACTCAGGGCTTTCTCCGATGATAAACAGTACAACGGTAGGAAGTGACCTTGGTATTGATGACAAGCGTTTCTATCCTTTGTCACGTACTTATTCATTGGGACTTAGTGTTAACTTTTAATTAGATGCATATTATGAAAAGAAGAATATTATATAGTTTGTTGATGACAGCAACACTTGGCTTATCTTCTTGTGAATCTTTCTTGTCGGAAAATCCGAAAGACCAAATTACAGAAGAACAAGCTTATCAGAATTCTACCTTATTATACTTGAATACGGTAGCTTCCCTTTATACGCAAGTTGGTGCTAATGGCGGTGGGGCAGGACTACAAGGTACTGACCGTGGGCTTTATGATTTGAATACTTTCACAACCGATGAAGCTATGCTTCCCACGCGCGGTGGTGACTGGTATGATGGTGGCTTGTGGCAAAATCTGTTTCTTCATAATTGGGGTACGAAGAATGATTTGGTAAAAGGCAGTTGGGATTATCTTTATAAGGTGATTGCACAAGCTAATCAATCATTGGATAAATTGAAAGAAATTTTGGAGAACAATCCGGAGAACATTTCAGTTCCTAAATATATTTCGGAAGTACGGGCATTCCGGGCAATGTACTATTATTATTTATTGGATATGTTTGCCCGTGTTCCATTGGTTACTTCTTCTTCAGTAGCAATGGAAGATGTAGTACAATCCGAACGTTCCGCTGTTTTTAATTTTGTAAGAACCGAATTAGAAGAATCGGTTGAAGACCTAAGCGATGCGCACAGTAATTTGACAGGTGAATATTATGGTAGAATAACAAAACCTGTTGCGTATTTTCTGTTGGCGAAGCTAGCTCTTAATGCAGAAGTCTATGCAGATGACAATTGGACGGACGGTACCAAATTGGATGGAAAGAATATCAAATTTACAGTAGACGGTACTGAAATGAATGCTTGGGAAGCTACAATCGCATACTGTGACAAGATAAAGAATCTGGGCTATAAATTGGAACAAAAATTTGAAGCAAACTTTTCACTTAAGAATGAATCGTCAGTAGAGAATATCTTTACTATTCCGATGGATGCAAATCTTTATAAGAATGAATTTTATAATTTGATTCGTTCCCGCCACTATAATCATGGTAATGCTTATGGACAAGGTGGATGGAATGGTTCGTCTGCAACAAAAGAAGCTCTCGATGCCTTTGGTTATGGTACAAGCTCCCCAGATCCGCGTTTTGAATTGACTTATTATGCAGGAAAAGTAGAAGGACCTAATGGGACTATAAAGCTTGATGATGGAACAGATTTGGAATATGTACCTTCTGAAATTACTTTGGATTTGTCTGGCAAAGCCTCAGAGAAGACGGCAGGTGCACGTATGAAAAAATATGAATTGGATGCTTCTGCTACCAATGATGGTAAACTTCAAAGTAATGATATTGTTCTGTTCCGATATGCTGATGTACTTTTAATGAAGAGTGAAGCTAAAGTGCGTAATGGTGGCAATGGAGATGCTGAACTGACAGAGGTTCGGGAGCGTGCCGGTGCTACTTTGGATGTGACAGCCACTCTTGAAACTTTATTGGAAGAGCGTTTGAGAGAATTTGCATGGGAAGGTCTTCGCCGTCAGGATTTAGTTCGTTTCGGTAAGTTTACCCGCGCATATACTGATAGACCTCAGTTGCCGAAAGAAGATACTGGTTATACTACTGTATTCCCGATTCATGAAGATGTATTGAGCTTGAATGGTAAACTGACTCAAAATTACGGTTATTAATAATTAATGATTTAATGGAAAGTAATATGAAAAAAGTATTCCAATATATGACAACGCTCCTATTGCTGTTGGTGGTGGGAACAAGTTGTGAAGAAGGCAATGATAACTGGAGAATCATTACTGATGCTCAACCGGGAGCTTATATCACTGGTGATGCTACGATTTATAGTGCTACGGCTACATCGTCCCAACTGGTGGCTGCACCGTTGGATGGAGCTCCGGAAGGTACAAATGTAATAGGTATTTACACTTGGCTGAAGTCAAACGGAAGTTTTACCATTCTGAATGTAGATGAGGAAGGTAATGAGATAAATTATGGCAAGGGTGACGTAGTAGCTTCTACTCCTGCTGAAACAGTAGCTTTAGCAGCTGGTGGTACGCCTTTCACTGTTGCGGAGGATGGTTTGTACTATGTGGCTATGAATAAAGCAGATAATCAACTGACGATAATACCTGCTACATTCGGTATTATCGGTGATGCTACTCCCTTGCAATGGAATGGTGAAACTGCCATGCAGGCAAGTTATAATGAAACTCAGGCTACGGTTGAATATACTATTAGTGATGTAACGTTGGATAAGAAGAAATGAAGTTCCGTTATTCAGGTGATTGGGGCTGGAATTCCCTTATCAAGGTGGTAAGGTTAAACTTCATACTAATATGGGATATAATGGCGATAATGCATCTGCAATATCAGAAGCTTTTAGTGAGTGTAAAGGTGGTGGAGCAAACTTTCAGGTGGGCAAAGCCGGTGTCTATACAGTTACCTTAAAACTGGATTTGCGTACCGGGCAGTTCTCTGCAAAAGCTGTTTGTACAGCTGAAGATACATCTTCTGCTACATTACCTGAAAAAATGTTTGTAAATGGTGATGCTTGGGAGTGGAAGCAGGATTGGAGTACAGCTCCTGAGATGATACCTGTTCATAGCCATGATGGAATGTTCTGGGGCATCTATTATTTGCAGGCAGGTGACGGAATGAAATTCAATAATGAAAAGAGTTGGAGTACCGGTGAGAATTTCGGAGTGGAAAATGAGGATCCTAAAGGTTATGGTGAATATCCGGCTGGTGGTTCTAATTTAAAAGTTGCTGATACAGGATATTATTTGGTAATTGTATCTTGTACTCTTTCTGCGGATAAAAAATCTATAAACAGAAAAGTTATTCTTGCTGAGCCGAAACTCTTCTTAAGAGGTGCTTGTGCCGGTGGATGGGCAGACGCAGGTGCAGGTAGACCGGATGATTCGGAAGTTGCTTTCACCTTGTCGTCAGATGGCATTGCTTATGAGGCTGTAGCAGCCGGAGACGGAGACCTGCGTATTTATGTGTCTACTGGAATTCAAGGAGTTGATTGGTGGCAGTCTGAATTTCTGCTACGAGATGGTAAAATTGAATACCGTGGTAAGGGTGGCGATCAGGAACCTCGTGTTCAGATAGAAACCGGAAAGACTGTTACTCTTGATTTTAGGACAAATACCGGTACTATCCAATAAGTCTTAAGAATAAAAGAAAGTGAGGCTACAATGGATGAATCTTCATTGTAGCCTCTTCTCTTCTTTTCGATATTAGTTTTAAACAGAAAAATCTAATGATATGAAAAAAGTAAAATTACTTCTTCTTTTTTTATTTTGGATAATTCCCTTTTGCTTCATAGCATGCAGTGACGATGAAATTGGTGGTGGAAGTGGCAATGACGATGGTATTTGGATAGATGTTGCGGCATCTTCTGCCAATTGGGATGGTGAAAAGAGGGCGGACATATCTTATCAGCTGTTGGTATACTCTTTCGCTGACAGTAATGATGATAAATGTGGAGATATCAGAGGACTTATTACAAAACTGGATTACCTTAATGATTTAGGGATAAAGGCTATTTGGCTATCACCTATTCATCCGGCTATGTCATATCATGGATATGATGTGACAGACTATTCAGGGTTGAATCCGCAATATGGAACGATGGCCGATTTTGAAGAGTTGGTTACTAAAGCCCATAGCCTCGGTATTAAAATTTATCTGGATTATGTGATGAATCATACGGGGAGTGCACATCCTTGGTTTAAGGAAGCCAAGGCCTCTCCGAACAATGAATACCGTAACTATTACATCTTCTCACAAGACCCGAAATCCGATATTACTGCCGGTAAAATTCCAATGATAAAGCGGGAAAGCTCTATGGGATATAATGCAGGCGAATGGTTTTCGGCTGGTATAGGTGATGCCATGAAAGGATATTATAAGTTTGTACTCGACTGGTCTAATGCTGCAAGACCCACCATAACAGTTACAAAAGCAGATACTCCGAACGCGGATACTCCGGACGTAACCACGCAAGATGCCAAGTACTTATATTATGGTGAGGGCATTTGCAAGAAATTCTATGCGAGAGGCAATAATAAGTACGAGTTAACGGTTGATCTTGATACGGATTGGGGCTTTTTAATCCGTACAAGCAATACTTCATGGGACAACGGAACGAAGTATGGAGCTCCGTCTAAAGCAAGTAAAGTGCAGTTGGGCAAGCCTTTTACTTTGAGTAATGCAAATCCTGAGGACATATTGTTTGCATCGGTCGAAGCATGGTATTTCCATTCCCATTTCCAAACAGACTGGTTTGCCGACCTTAATTACGGTGCTATTGATGATGCTGACAACTCTCCGGCATATAAAGCAATATCCGCTGCTGCAAAAAAATGGATAGACAGGGGAATTGACGGCTTCCGTTTGGATGCGGTGAAGCATATTTATCACAGTGCCACTTCGGATGAGAATCCCCGTTTTCTGAAAATGTTCTATGATGATATGAACGAATATTATAAATCGAAAGGGCATACAGATGATATTTATATTGTAGGTGAAGTCCTTTCGGGCAGTGACGAGGTGGCGCCTTATTATCAAGGACTTCCCGCATTGTTTGAGTTTGACTTCTGGTATAAACTGGACTGGTCGATTGCCAACTCCACTGGTTGTTACTTTGCGAAAGACATACTTTCTTTCCAACAGAAATATGCGAGATACCGTGCCGATTACATAGAAGCTACCAAACTATCCAACCATGATGAAGACCGTACAGCATCCAAACTGGGAAAATCAGAGGCAAAGTGTAAACTTGCGGCTGCCGTATTGCTTACCGCACCGGGCGAACCCTATATTTATTATGGGGAAGAATTGGGTATCTACGGAACGAAGGAAAAGGCGGATGAATATGTACGTAGTCCGATGCTGTGGGGAGATAATTATACTACTGCCTATACGGACAAGATTGATGCCACCGTGGCTTCGAGTATAAAATCTGTAGCAGAACAGAAGGAAAATGCAAATTCGTTGCTGAATACCTATCTCTCTTTTACCCGTTTGCGTAATACCTATCCGGCTTTGGCTCAAGGTACAATGACAAAACATGCGGTATATAACGAATCGAATGAAAAATACAAGAGCATTGCTGCATGGTATATGACAAAAGATAATGAAAAGATGCTTGTTCTTCACAACTTTGGAAGCGCATCTGTTGAACTGTCATTGACAGATAATATCGAGAAGGCTGTCGGTGTATCGGGAACTGTTCAGGTGAAAGAAGGGGATAATACTTCCATACGGTTGGGAGGATATTCGTCAGTGGTCTATAAAATAGCCCAATAGCCCGTTTACTCATACATCTTTATCAGCACCCTGTTCAGCCATTCCCACCGAAAACGGAACCAGCGACGGGTGCTGATTTGTTTTCCGCCGAAGCGGAGTACGAATTCGCGGTAGCCATGTTTGTGGAAAGGCAGGCCTACGTCCATAAATTCCAGGTGGCGGTAGCCGCGTTCTTTGGCATCGCGCAATGCCTGCCACACGGCAAGAATGCCGGGATATTGCAAAGCGTATGTTTTACGCATGCCACCGGAGAACCATAGGTATGCACTGTCATTGGAATAGATACAGACGCTTCCGCCGATAACTTTGTCTTTATAGGTTACAATGAAAATACGGCTTTTCCGGGGCATTTGCTTTTCCAGAAGCTGGAAAAAGTCTATGCTTGGGAAATGCCGCCGTATCTTGGCAGAGTAGTTGTAATGCAGCATCTTGGCAAAAGCATGGATTTCTTCCGGGGTATGCGCTTCTTTTACTTCTGCTCCGTTGTTCAGCCCTTTTTTGATTTGGCGGATGCGGGAGGAACTGAAACGGGATTCTACCTGCTCCACATTATGCAACGAGTTGCGTACGCGCAGCCAGTTGACGGCAAAGTAACGGTTCTCGCGGAATACTTTATAACCGGACAACGAATTGTCCAGATTGCGGAACTCGATAAGGAAGGCTTCCCGCAGGGCTTCGTCCGTGAGGCGTTGCAGCATATCGCTAAAGACAGCTTCGCGGTCGAGCGTTTCATCGAAATACTCTCCGGTGCCATACACCTCACACCGCTTGATGATGGCGGGTGGAAACAGTCGTACGCTCTTCCGTATGGCGGCAAGCAACTTGGCTACGGGTATCCGTTTTCCGACGCCACATAAGCAAAGGTGCATATCCCGGAGTTGCTTCATAAACGTGAAACAGCTCCGTAGAGTGGAATGTATCGGTTCCCGGCAGTTCGGGTATCCGGCTTCCCGATGGTATGTAGTCAGTTTCAAGGGCATTGCTGCAAATTTAAAAAAATAATCTTGTATCTTTGCATTACTTAACGACAAAGTATTCATTTCTAAACGATATACACATATGGAAAGTTTTAGCGAATTGATAAAGACCCGCCGCAGCATGCGGAAGTTTACAGAAGAGGAGTTGACGCAAGAACAGGTGGTTGCGCTGATGAAAGCCGCACTGATGGCGCCTACTTCCAAACGGAGCAATGCGTGGCAGTTTATCGTGGTGGATGATAAGGAAACATTGAAAAAGCTGTCTTTCTGTAAAGAGCAGGCTTCGCAATTCATAGCGGATGCCGCATTGGCTGTGGTTGTAACCGCCGACCCGCTGGCAAGCGACGTCTGGATAGAAGATGCCTCTATCGCTTCCATTTACCTGCAACTTCAGGCGGAAGATATGGGATTGGGCAGTTGCTGGGTACAGCTTCGCGAGCGTTTTACGGCATCCGGCATGTCCTCTAACGAATATGTGCACGAAGTACTCGACATGCCTTTGCAGTTGCAGGCTCTCAGTATCATTGCCATCGGGCATAAAGGAATGGAGCGCAAGCCTTTCAATGAGGACAACCTGCAATGGGAAAAGATTCACCTTAACAAATATGGAGGAAAGTAACGGTGAGTGCGGCGAAAGCAAATAACAATAAAGATACCTATAAGGCTACGGCTATCACGCTGATTGTGTTCGGCGTGCTCTATCTGGCAGACAAACTGCTGCATTTCTCCACACTGGGACTGTCGTGGGTGATGAACCGGGATAATTTTCTGCTTTATACGGCGGTCATCTTCCTGTTATTCAAGAATGACAAGTCGGTGGGACTGGTGCTGACGGGCCTGTGGCTGATATTGAATTTCGGATTGATAACGGCTCTGCTCGGTACTATGTCCGCTTATTTGCTGCCGGTGGCACTGTTGGTTGTAGGCGGTATTTTGTATTTGGTATCTACGAGATAAGATGAAAAGAAGCATAGAAGATACATCTGTTGTATTTATCGGAGCCGGCAATCTGGCTACGAATCTGGCAAAGGCGCTTTATTATAAAGGATTCCGTATCGTGCAGGTATACAGCCGTACGGAAGAGTCGGCGCGAACATTGGCGCAGGCGGTAGAGGCTGCCTATACTACCGACTTGTCGTCTGTGGCAGCGGATGCCCGGCTGTATATCGTTTCGCTGAAAGATGCGGCGTTTGTGCAACTGCTGCCCGAAATTGTTGCCGGAAAAGAAAATGCCCTGTGGGTACATACAGCCGGAAGTATCCCGATGGATGTTTGGGCAGGCAAGGTAAACCGGTATGGCGTGTTCTATCCGATGCAGACATTCAGCAAACAGCGTACGGTCGATTTCCGGCAGATACCGGTTTTCGTGGAAAGCAATTCTGCGGAGGATACCCGGACACTGAAAGATATTGCTTCCGTACTCTCCGAGAATGTCTATGAGGCCGATTCCGAACAGCGTAAAAGTCTGCACCTGGCAGCGGTGTTCACTTGTAATTTTACCAATCATATGTATGCCCTTGCAGCCGGGTTGTTGAAGAAATACGGGCTTCCTTTTGAAGTGATGCTGCCTTTGATAGACGAGACCGCCCGTAAGGTGCATGAACTCGAACCGCGTCTTGCGCAGACGGGGCCTGCCGTGCGGTATGACGAAAATGTTATCGGCGAGCACTTGCAGATGCTTTCTGACGAGCCGGACATGCAGGAACTGTACAGGCTGATTAGCGAAAGCATACATCGGCAAAATAGTTAACTTCTTGGAAAGAATAAGGATGAGTACAATCAATTACGATTTGAATAAGATAAAAGCCCTCGCCTTTGATGTGGACGGGGTGTTGAGCGCCAATGTCATTCCGATGAGTACGGAAGGCGAGCCGCTGCGTACGGTAAACATAAAGGATGGCTATGCCTTGCATCTGGCTGCCAGACATGAAATACCATTGGCTATCATTACCAGTGGACGCACGGAAGCGGTGCGCAAGCGTTTCCTTGCTTTGGGATTATTGCCGGAGAATATCTATATGGGGTCTTCCGTCAAGATACACGATTATCGCGACTTCCGCGACCGCTACGGCCTGCGGGATGAAGAAATTCTATATGTAGGTGATGATATTCCCGATATTGAGGTGATGCGCTACTTGCGGTTTGCCTTGCTGTCCGCGGGATGCCGCTCCTAG
>ENA-OQKR01000310-OQKR01000310.1-human-gut-metagenome-genome-assembly--contig:-NODE-310-length-21052-cov-6.417826_pt1 | contig 21052 bp, 16 predicted proteins | sample MGYA00242803_ERZ504806 | MGnify/ENA primary metagenome ERZ504806 (study PRJEB26092, sample SAMD00036399) | human gut metagenome | host: Homo sapiens | study: EMG produced TPA metagenomics assembly of...
CCTGCGGGCGGGCAGCTGCCCGGCCTCGGCGGCAAGCCCCTCTGCCAGCGGCAGGCTCTGCCCAAAGCCAAAGGCTTTAGCGGCGTCCAGCAAGCTTTCCGCACCCAGCTGCTGTCCCAGACGGATAAAATAGCCGTTGCAGCTTTTTCCAGCGCGGCGGCAAGGTCCACCTGTCCATGCGGCACCCCGCCCGCGCAGCGGAAGATTGCCCATCCACTACCACCGCGCCAGTGCACTCGAAAACCGGCTGCAAGCCCGCTTCCAGCGCAGCCGCAGCCAGCACCGGCTTGAACACTGAGCCCACCGCGTAGCTTTGCAGTGCCCGGTTCAGGAAAGGACTGTTCTCCGCCTGCAGGCTGTCGGCAAGGCGCTCCGGGTCGTAGCACGGCACACTGACGCTGGCGCGCACCGCCGCTGTGGCGGTATCCAGCACCAGAATGCAGCCGTTCGTTATGGTACTTGCCGCCACTGCTTCCACTGCCCGCTGCACCGGGCGGGAGATGGCCAGCTGCACGCCAAGCGCCCCGCTGTCGGCTTGTAAAAGCCTAGGTGCTTCTCCGGTTCGCAGCGTACCCTGCGCCGTCACGGCGCAGACAAGGCTGCTGTTCTCCCCTGTGCCGGAAAGCACGGCGTCCAGCGCCTTTTCCAGCCCGGCAGCGCCATGACCCGTGCTATCCAGATAGCCCAGCAAATGCTGACACAGCGGCACCGCCGCATACCGCCGGGCGGTAGGATAACCGGTCAGCCCAAGGCGGGCGGGGTCGCAGCTTACCTCCAGTAAAAACGGCGCAGCACGGCTGCGGCTGCGGTACAAAAGCGCCTGCCCGGCGGCATCGGTGCAGGCATACAGGCGGTCGTAGTTTCCCTGCCCGGGAAAGCATACCACCTGCCAGCGCTCCTCAAGGCCGGTGAGCAGCCGCCCCTGCGCATCGTAAAAGTTGCCCCGTCGGGCGGGCAACTGCAGGGTGACCGTGCTCTGCGCCGCAGCCCGCGCAGCATAGGCGGGGTGCAGCGCCAGCAGATACAACCGGCACAGCACCACCGCAAATCCCAGCAGCAAGGCGGCATACACCGCCAATACCCGTTTGCCAGACATCCCCGCGCCCCCTTTCCCTGTGGTTAGGGTGGGCAGCCGGGGCGCGGGGTATACATAAAAAGAGGCGGAACCTCTCCGAAGAAAAGTTCCGCCTCTTTGGCGTTTCTTTTTAAGAAAGACTGGTACGGCTTAGTACATGCCGCCCTTCCAAACCACACTTTTGGAGCCGAATCACGAATATCGGGAAACGTAGACTTTTGTAGAATTATCAAGGCCACAAGCCGATTTTTCCAGATTCTCCGTTTTTGCACGATCCACGCTTTTCTACGCAAATCTACGCCACTTACCGGGTGATTGGCGTAAGTTTTGGCGTAAGTTTCGGCGTAAGCAATTCTGTTTCATACATCGAAAATCACAGGTTGCCGACAATCTGTTCAAAGGCCTTCTCAACCGATTCAAAACTGCTGTGCGTGTAGACATCCAGCGTCACACTGGCATTGGAGTGTCCCATCAGGTATTGCAGGCTTTTTACATCCAGCCCGGCCTGCTGGACATTGGTGCAGAAGGTGTGTCGCAGCACATGAGGTGTAATGCGCGGAACAGGTTTGCCGTACGCCTTCTCAAACTTTCCCTGCACGCCACGCATATAGTTTTCCAAGTGCATTGCCACCTTCGGCATTCCGGACTTGTCCAGAAAGAGGAATCCGCTGCAACCATCCACCAGCGCTTCCACTTTCGTGGACGCTCTGGCTTTTACTACACGCCGCAATGCTGCACAAACGGTATCTGTCATGGGAACATTGCGGATACCGCTTTTGGTTTTCGGCGGTGTGACAAAGTAGGGCTTTTCAGCCGTCCGGCAAAGCTGCCGCCGCACATGGATACAATGCCGCTCAAAGTCGATATCTGCTCGTGTCAGGCCATACAACTCGCTCACCCGCAAGCCGGTTCCCATAAGAATGACGATATCATCATAATAGTTGCCGCCGTAGTCCTGAACGAATTGCAGATATTTCTCCTGCTGTTCTCTGGTCAGGGCATTGCGCACATAAGCGTCCTTCGGCACAACATCCGACAGCTTGAACTTGAATGGATTCTTGCGGATGATGTCATCCTCCACCGCCATCTCAAACGCCGGTCTGACAACGCTTTGCAGAATTCCTATGGTGTTTTGCTTGAAGCCGCTGTCATGCAGAAACACAAACCAGCCTTTTGCATCGGACAATTTTACCGTCTTGATGGCTTTTTGCCCGAAGGGGTCGGCATGGATTCGCCTGACCGCCGTGTTGTACGACCGAAGTGAATTGGGTTTCAACCCACGTTTCAGGTTCATATAGCGGTCAACCAGATCAGCCACTGTCATCTCTCCAGCGGCGTAGTCGATGCCGTCTGCCAGATCGCGCAACAGTTCTTCCTCTTTTTTCCGCAGCTCTGTCAGGGATTTAGCGTAAATACAACGCCGTTTCTTGTGGATATCGGTATAACGATAGTCGTAGGTGCCATTTGCTCTCTGGCTTTCGCCATCCTTCAAAACACGGCCCTTGCTATCCTTGCGCTTTTCAGGCATTTAGAAGCTCCTTTCTGTGAAAAGCGCATCTATAAGGTCAGTGTCAGTATAACACATCAACCATGCGATTTCCACCCGCAGCGAATGAGAAAAGGACGGTTTCACATTTGCAGCCTTTGGCAACCTCTCAAATAGAATATGCTTGCTCGACAAAGCAATCGAACAGGCGACGTTTGATCAGACGCTTGTTTCCCACCCAGAGGACGAATTTGCATTTATCTTCATTCGTGATTTCACGCAGCTTGTTGATGCCAATGCCGGAGTAAGCCGCAGCTTCTTCCAGCGTCAGATTGCTCTTTTCCCAGATTGGAACTTGTCGGGACTTGGTCCCTCCATCTTGCTGATGCAAGACCGTTCCGTCGCTTAAAGTCCCCACCGGGGACTTCATTGCTTCGCAAACGCGAACTTCCTTCATAGGCAGACCTCCAATTCCTTGTAACCGAACGCCTGTAACCGGGCAGGAAAGCTCTCTTTTTCTGTACGCAGGACATTCGGTGGACTTTATACTTTTTCTTATCTTTTTAAGGTTACATGGTTACAGAAAGCGGAAAACGCAGCAATCATGCGGCTTTTGCGCTGTAACTGAGGTGTAACCGAATCTGTAACCAGACGTGTAACCGCTGTCCATCAGAAGGGAAAGCCCAGTTGCTGGGCTTCCGCATCCGTCATTTCGGAGAAATTTTCAGCCCCGGTTTCGGGGCTGGTTACGCGCTCCCAGCCTTTCTGAACGCCGTACTTCGGGTAACGCTTGGCGGTTTTATGAGCCTGCCAGCCTTGAATATCGCCGCGCGAAATTCCTGTGTTCATGATCTCGCAGATAGCACGGGTCTCCCACTCTGCCGGGATATTGGTGTTGCCCAGTGCTTCCGCGTAAAGCTGCTTGGAACACACCCGGTCACCCGTGTAGTCCTCCAGAAAGGCATAAATCATACCAGCCTGTGCATCCTCCTGCATGAAGTCCTGCTGGTGGGCCTGCAGCGTTTCCTGCATGGCAGGGCTGAACGCCAGCTTGTAATTACCGCTGTTGTAGATGGTCATGGCTTCTGCCCAAAGCTGGTCGATATAGGCACGGGATTCCTCCTCGTTGTCCAGAATGTGAACTTCGGCCAGTTCCGCGTCCACCGGGATGGGAATAAAGCGGCGGTTGCCCGTGCGGTCACGGGGCAAAAAATCCTGCCGATTTGTCGTACCAGCAAAAACACACTGACGCAAACGGTCGGCAGGATGGGTCTCGTAGGGGACTTTATAGGTTTCCTTCTGCTTGCTGAGAAAGCTCTTGATCTCCTCAATGCTCTTGGCGTTGGCGGTGGCAATCATCTCCGACATTTCGATGATCCAGTGACCTTGCAGCTTGCGGTACACGTTGTCACCGTCCAGCCGCCGCAGGTCATCCGAGAACCACTCGTCCTTAACGGCCAGCAGACGGAAGAAGGTGGACTTCCCCGCACCCTGACCGCCCACCAGACAGAGCATGGTTTCAAATTTACATCCCGGTTGGAATACTCGCTTGATGGCTCCCAGCAGAAAGATTTTCATGGCTTCGCAAGTGTACTCGTCCTCCGCAGCACCGAGAAAGTGGTGCAGGACGTGAGCTATCCGCTTTGTTCCATCCCATTTCAGGCCGTTCAGGTAGTCCCGGATGGGATGATAGCGGTTCTCGTTGGCAACAATGCTGATAGCAGATTCGATCTTCTTTTCGCTGGAGATGCCGTATTTCTCCATCCGGCGCAGAATATACTTCATGTCGGTGTCGTTCAGCGTCTTGCCGGAGCGGGGCCAACCCACAGGCTTTACAATGTCGATGCGCTCGCTCAACAAGTTCATCCGGATGGCATCGGCAAGCACATGGTCGTTCTGCAGAATCGTGATGCAGTTTTGGATCGTCCGCTGGATCTCGCCGTTGGAGTGCTTGGACAGCATTTCCTTCACATCGGTAATGGTTCGGGGAGCGCGTTCTTCTTGATTGACTTCTTTGCTCAATAAACATCACCTCGTGTTTCTGATTTTTCGGCGGTGGGCGGCGCAGATGGCTTCCGTTGGGTTTGTTCTGTCTGCAAGCGGTTCAGCAGTTGCAGAACGGAATCCCGTGCTTTCTCCTTGACCTGCTCCTTGCCCTTCTGCCGGACTTCTGGTTTCAGCAGCTTTTCCTGCAAGCGGGCAGCGGTGGTCTGCAAGGTCTTGAGGAACTTGTCCAGCACGCCGTCCAAACGATGGGCGGCATACTCCCTCGTGGCCTGCGGAGCCTTGCGTTCCGGAGACAGCACCCACTTCTTCGTGTCCTCGATCATCCGCATATCTTCCTTGCGGGTTTCAGTGCGCACCACATCCGTCACGACCTCCACCGCCTTGTCGTAGGCCGCAGCCGAAACTTCATCGATCAGCGTTTCCATGTCGTTGACCTTGAGGGTCAATTCGTCTAGCCTGTTCTGCTGGACGGCAAGCTGCTCCTTCTGCTTGGCAAGGATGAAGTCCTGCTTCTCCAGATATTTGCGGTTGCCGTATTCTGCTTCTTCCTCCAATTCCAGACCGTGCCGCTTGGCGATCTCAAACAGCATCTTTCGGCAGGCGGCATCAAAGGTGATCTTGCGGTTGTTGCGGCGGCTGAGGGGCTTGTCCGGGTTGGGCAGCTCGAAGCCCAACGCTTCCAACGCCTTTTCCTGCTGGGGTGCCATCTCGCCGTACTTGTTCTCACAGTCGAACACATGACGCTCATGGATGTGGGGTGTGCTTTCGTCCAGATGCAGTGCCCAGTCCAGCAGATGAACATGAGTGCCGAAGCGCTCATGAAATTCGGACATAAACTCTGTCACCACTAAAACCAGATCTTCCACCGATGCGTGTTCGTCCAATGTTCCCAGCTGGTAGATGGTTTCTTCCGGGCAGGTTTTCTTACCCGCAAGCAAGTCCTCTATGGTTCGATTGCGCTCGGTGTGGCGAATCTTCGCATTGCGGGCGTTCTGGTTCTCCACAAAGTGAGCGTAATGGATTTCATAGAACATCTTCTCCACATCGCTGAATGCGGCAGTCTGTTTATCCTTGTCGGATGCAGAACGGATGCCATGATAGCAGTCCCAGTAGATGTTACCTTTAGCTCGTTCCGGGTCAATGTGCTCGCTGTTGGAAAGGTTGAAACTGCGGTCATTGTGCTTGGGGTTATAGGTGCCGTGGGTTCCGGCTCGTCCATTGTGTCGTGTTAATTTCAGATAGACATCCCTCTTTTCCTGTATTTTTGTGTACGGTCACTCATGCTATTAGATCACAAGAGTAATACAATTCTTCCAAGCAAAGGGTCATGCATTTCAAGATCAAGTCTTGAAATCTTCTCTCGGAATCGAGAGGTAGTCCTTTCAAAAAAGGATTTATGTGGTTGTCATACTGCAAAGAAAGTGACCTATCGCTCCTTCCCTCAGTGGGAGATCATGGCGTTTGTCGCTTTCCGCTTAGAAGAGTTTGCTTTCGCTCTGCAAGAAAAGTATAACAGAGAAACTTGGAATCGAACAGGAACTGAGAGTTCCTAATTTTCGGTGAAAGTAGGAAGCATCGTTCCCATTTCTTGTGGCATCCCTATTCTTTCTTTGCGGGGAATCATTAAGATGCTGCATCTCTGTAATTATCATAGCACCTGAAATTGCAAAAGTCGTGGGCTTCGTAGGCCTATTATTGTCCCCCTAAGTGAACCCGTTTTGATTACTTTTTCCTGATTTTGGTATAAGGTTTAGCAGGAGCTTCTTTCATTTCAACAGCTTGCCGGGAGAGTGCGCAGCAGCGGAGCTGCTGGATCTGCCGCCATTTTGCGCCAGATAATACCCAGTAGGATATGACGCACAGCATCATATCACTGGGGCAAAGGACTGCGTCCTCTGCACTCCTGCACCGGGCAAGCTGTCCAGAAGAACAGCTCGTCCGGCTCAATGTAACGAGAGCCGGAAATTGTTCCGGCTCCCCCATCGCAGATAGACTTACAGTCCATCTGCGTCAATATGATATAGGTCTCCCATATTCGCCCTCGGCACCCTAGGAGTGGGGAATCATCCGGCGGCGGGCTTGCACCGCACCATTGGCATTTCAGCCACCCCGCCTTCGTTATGGCCGGGCTGCGAATTACAGAAGTACCTTTTGTGAAGTACCGGACGATTGAACTATTCTGTTTTCAAGGAGCCGATTTTTATAGAAAATCCTCGGAATTTAGGGCTTCCGAAAAATTATCTCTCTAATTGGTAGGCATCGAAAAAGGGCTTTTTGTTACCCGAAAAAGAAATTTGTTAAAAAGTTCTTGGAAAATATGGTTGAAGCAACCGCCGAGTTAAAATATCGTCAGTTTGTTAAGCAACCAACTGAGGCAGACAATTTGCAACGCCGAAAGTATTCAAGGCTGAAGCAACCTTGAAAAAAATCTTCTCACTTGGTAGGCATCGAGAAAGGCCATTTGACACCCATTGACAATTCTTTGTAATAAAGTTGTCATAAGTCCCCACCTCGAAAAAGTCCCCTCAATAGGTAGCCGACGAGAATAGCTAAAATATAGCTATCTTTTCGAAAATTAACAAAAAAGTCACAAACGACAAAAATCGCCACATAACAGCCTGAACCTAACCATCCCTTCTGGGATGGCCTTGGTTCGGGTTTGTTATGCAGCGATAAGAGAGTCAAAAACTTGCTCCGGCTCCTTTGGACGTCGAACGGAAACACTAAGTGTTTATGTCATATTAAATTGTTGGAGTACACTGCTACAGAAATCGAACTGTGTCAACAAAATGTTTCGAGAACACGCCACTTTCGGCAGCTCGCAAGAAAAAGTGACAAAAACTTTGGCAAAAAGAGAGAGGGCTGGACGATGCCAGCCCTCTTGACATACGCAAAAGCATTTATCAAATAAGAACCGTATAACGGCTGAACGACTATCATACGGGTCAAAAAGGTTGCTGTATTTCCTGATTTTGATATCCTGCTTAATGCTTTCTGGCTTTATAGCAGCTTCTTTGTTGATTGTCGTTCTATTAATATCGGCAATGTTGTTTGTGATTGTACAAGATACTGCGGTGTCCGGATTCGCCTCAGAACAACTTTCGCAGCCTGTTCACCCATATCAAACATATCAAGATTCACAACACTCAGTTGCGGTTCAATGATTTTGGAAAAAGGAAAATCATCAAACGTAATGACAGCCATATCTTCCGGGATGCGTATTCCCGAAACTTTCAATTCATTTACGCAGCCAAAAGCAATATACTGATTTGCGCAAATTACCGCATTAGGCTGCATTGGCAACTCCAGCAGTGCGCGTGCAGCTGCCGCACCGCCCTCACTGGTAGGTGGACCTTCCCTCAAATATCCTGCTGGGATCTTTTCGTTTAAGGTCGCTAGTACACCGCTTAAGCGGTGCGCAGAAATAGTATCTTCTTTGGGACCACCGATAAATGCAATTCTGTCATATCCATTGCGCCGCAAATGTGTAACTGCGATTTGTCCCGCCACTGAGTTATTGGTGTCGATCCAACAAAGTTGATTGGAAAAATCCGGCGCACCTACAACAATGTAGGGCAGTTCTGTATGTGCCAAACAAATGGCCACATCCTTTGATACAACCGATGCGTGCAGAATCACGCCGTCCACATAGGAACCTTGAAGCAGTTCATCAAAATGCCGCAAAAGCTCAACGGCCGTGCTGTGCTGTACAATGAGACCATAGCCTTTTTCAGAAAGCGCGTTCTCCACACCTGCCATGATTTCAAACAGATGCGGATTATCAAATCCCACTCCATGCTGCATTTCTGCCAGAAAAAGAATCGTTTTGGTCGCACCAGTGGCAAAACTTTGTGCGCGGCGATTCGGCTGATATCCCAATTCCTTGATGACCGCATTGACACGGTCACAGGTCTCCTGTGATATAGAATACGACTTATGTAGCACTTTGCTGACAGTCGCCTTGGACACGCCCGCAGCTTCGGCCACTTCTTGAATCGTCACGCTCACATTTCACACCCCCTGTACGAATATGGCAAATCCCATTGGTGCAAGGCAGTTGATCTCCGCCTCATAGCCCTGCTGCCACAAAATTTTCCCTTCTATTGTAGGAAGGTCCAGCAGATATGATTTGATTGTTAAGAAACTCCGTTATTTTTCCTTTCATCAGCGCGTTCATAACCATACAGTCCTTTTTTCTTTCCAGCCTCAACGGTATGGTAGCCGCCTCTGCAAAGGGCAGGATGTTCCGTTCTCAGGTGCATCGCCTTTTTATAAAAGTCTGCTAAGGCCGGTGGCTCCTGCGACCATGTCATTTCGTGGCGGTACTCTGCTTCCAGCAATCCATAAATGCCACGTTCATCGCCATAAAAGACAGACGGAATCCCTGTAAAGGTCATCTGGAAAAGCACAGCGAGTTGCATTCTTGCCGGGTCTTTTTCGCACAGTGAATAAAAGCGGCTCACATCGTGGCTGTCCAGTAGGTTAAGCTGAGCATACAGCACTGGAAGTTTATACCGCATCCTCATATTGCTCACACGGGCATCAAATTCCGCTGCATCGATGCTTTGCTCAGCAAAGAAACGGCGGCAATGCTTGCGGAAATCGTAATTCATGGTGGAATCGAAAATGTCGCCATTCAGCCAGTGCTGGGCGGTCTCCCAAACTTCTCCAATGAGGATGCACTCTGGCTTTTCCTCCTTCACCGCTTGCCGAAATGCGCGCCAGAACCCATCGTTGATCTCGCTAGCAACGTCCAAGCGCCAGCCATCAATGTCAAATTCTCGCACCCAATAGCGCCCTACCTCGCAGAAATAATTCTGCACCTCCGGGTTGCAGGTGTTGATTTTGGGCATCATACGCTCATAGCCGAAGCATTCATAGGTCGGATAAGTTTCAGGATTTTCCGGTCTCTCCACGGGAAATTGAAGATGGTAAAACCAGTTTTTATATTTCGAGGTTTTACCATTACGCACTACATCGTCAAAGGCGAAAAAATTCCACCCTACATGGTTGAATACACCATCAATAATAACACGCATTCCCCGTGCATGACAGTCGTTGACCAACTGCCGAAAATCCTCATCCGTGCCGAAGCAGGGATCGATGTGATGATAATCCAGCAAATCGTATTTATGGTACTCCCCTGCTGCAAAAATCGGATTCAGGTATATGCAGGAAGCCCCCAGTTCCTGAATATAATCCAGATTCTCAATCACACCGCGCAAAGTTCCACCAAGTTTTCCGTGCGTAATCTGGCCGTTCCACTCTTTTTCAGATGGCTTTCCTGAAATAAAGCGATGACTTGTGGCGAAACTGTCTGGGAAGATATTGTAAACCACTGCGTCTTGCGCCCATGCGGGCGGTGCTGCAATGTCTGCCGGATGATTAAACGGAAGTTGGTAGTATTCCGAGCGATCATCTACGCGGTGATCTGTAAAAAAGTCGCCATAATACAGCAATTTCTGTGTTCCATCATCGAGTTCAAAATAATAACAGATGCGCTTATAAGGACTTTCCAAGATAACTTGGAAGTAATCAAACCATTCGTCTTGCGCCTCAACTTGCATCTCTACGGACGAGAAAATAACCGGTGTCAGACGGCAGGCACGATCCGCATAAAACAGCGTGCAGTGCTTTAGATCATCACGCCCGGCACGCAGCCGAAACACAACATGGTTTGGATCGATCCCGTGTGCCTGCTGTGACATCGGGATATGTTGGATGGCTTCAAATTTCATTGTGTCATCTCCCATTTTGAGACAATCAGCCCTTGACACCACCGGCAGTCAAACCGGAAGTCATATGACGCTGTACTGCAAAGAACACAATCAGAATCGGCAAACTGACCACCAGGGAAGCAGCTGCAAAAATAGGCCAGCTTCCGCTCATTTCCGTTGCCTGCAAAGAGTACAATCCGGCTGCGAGTGTATAATTCTCGGCACCTGTCATAAAGGTCGTTGCAAAGAGATATTCATTCCAGACATAAATCAAAATCATAACCGCCGTAACCAAAATACTGGGGCGCGCCAGCGGAAGAACAATACGCGTGACAAGTTGGATGCCGCTTGCGCCGTCTATTTCCGCCGCTTCCTCGATTTCGCGCGGTATCGTATCAAAGTATCCTTTCATGTTCAGTAGAGCAAACTCGGCCATAGTTCCCGTATAAATCAAAATCAACCCAACTTTGCTGTTGATCAGTCCCAGAGGGCGCAGCAGCGTATAAATCGCAAACATGGAAAGGACAGAGGGAAAAGAGTATAGCAGAACCAACTGTTTCAGAATCGGCTTGCGCCCCTTAAAATGCATCCGGGAAAATGCATAAGCAGCAGGGATTGACGCTGTCAGTGAAATAAGAACCGTAACCACCGCCAGCGTCATACTGTTTTTGAACCACAGCATGACGGGTTCTTCAGTAAAAACTGCAACATAATTTCGTAATGTGAAGTTCTTTGGGATAAAGCGAAAGTCAGAGCTTACAAGGCTGTTGTCTGCATTCAAAGAAACTGACAGTGCATACAAAATCGGGATCAACGTGACGAAACAGATCACGATGAACAAAATATGCAGGCTGACTTGCTGGACTGCCTGTTTGAGCATACGCTTTTGGTGTCTCGTCATATGTTACCCTCCTTCGCTTTGCGGCTGGTTGCCATCGAGAACAGAATCAAAATGACAAAAATCAGGATAGAGATTGCAGAGCTGTATCCATAGTTGTTTGTGATAAATGCATTCTCGTAGGCATAAGTCAGGATCGTATGAATGTTAGCACCTGTTTTTGCGCCTGCCTGCTGTGTCAACAGGTACACCACATCGAATTGTTTGAAGGTTGTAAACACTGTGATCAACACCGATGGAGCAATGATTTGGCGAATCGCAGGAATCGTAATAAAGTATGCCCTTTGGAACCAGTTTGCACCGTCGAGGATTGCACTCTCATAGCAACTATGATCCACAGCTTGCAGGGCACCATCCATAATCATAATCATGAACGGTAGCGCCAACCAAAGGTTAACAACTGTGCAGCAGATAAATGCTGAAACATCATTCGCTAGCCAGCGTACTGTTGCCAGTCCAAGCTTCTGCATCCACTGGGTCAGCAAACCAAACTGCGAATTAAAAATACCTGTTTTCCAGAGCAGAATCGACACATAGCCCGGCATAGCCCAAGGAATCATAAGCAGAGTCTTGTAGAACCGCCTCCCCTTAAAGTTCTGTATATTCAGCAGACTTGCCAGCACAAAAGCAATCACCAACTGCAGTACCATGTTTAGTACAGTCCACAGTATAGTACGAAGCAATGCTGCTAAAAAACCGGAGTCGAAAACGAACAGTGCATCTTTATAATTCTTCAGCCCTACAAACGAGAAGTTGAACCAATGGTAAACGTTCATGTTTGTAAAGGAGATGTACGCTGTGTACAGGATTGGGAATACAACAATCAGCAAGATCAAAAGCAACGAGGGGGCACTGCATAAATAAGCCCAGAACGTTTCTCTTTTGTGATTTTTCATAGTGCGGCCTTTCCGCATCACTGCATCTGTTTGATAAGACTCTCTGCCTGCTTCTGGGCAGCCTGTGCGCTGCTACGGACATCTTTTCCGCTCATGTTAACATCCACCAGCAGATTTTCTGTAACTGTCCACATAACGTCCATTTCAGGCACATTCGGCATAGGAACCGCATCCTGTGCCGTATCATACATAGCCATAACCATATCGTCACCACTGATGGTAGGGTCATCATAGCAGCTCTGTTTTGCAGGGGCACAGCCACTTGCTTTTGCCATAGCAATACCAACAGAATCATTTGTCAGCACCTGCAAAACCTTTGCGATTGCATCGTGCTTGCGCTCGGCTGCAACTTTCAGCACATGGACACCCTGCACACCGGAATACGGCGCAATTTTATTGCCTGTCTCATCCACGGTAGGCATTGGCGCAATACCTAAATCAATACCGCTCTCACGCGCTGTAGGAACCAGCCACGGTCCACCAATGGTAGAGTGCGCTTTGCCCTCGCGGAGCAGCGTGTTCACGGTGGAATACTCACCTTCTGTCGGCATAAGTTCCACAAACTTTTTGTGATATTCCAGTGCCTTGATAGTGTTCTCATCATCGAGGCCGGGTTCGCCGTTTTCGTTCAGAATGTAACCGCCAAATGCATGGAGCCAACCTGCAGCGTAGTACGCCGTGCTGTGCTGTTCCACAAAGCCGTAATGCCCGCCCTTCGTGTTTTCCTGCATATACTTGTACAGTTCTTCTGTGGTCGAGGGCACCTCGTCATCACTCATATAGCGCCTGTTGTACATATAGAGCAGCGTTTCAAAGTAAAGTGGAAGCTGGTACACTTCTCCCTTATAAGTAGCAGCCTTAACGGTCATCGGAATGTACTGATCCAAGGTACTCTTATCGATGAAATCCGTTATAGGTGCGAGAATGCCCATTTCGGCGTATACGCCGATTTTATCATGTGCAAAGAAGTACATATCGGGGGCAGATTTCGGATCGTTGCCGACCATCTTCAGCGAATCAGTCAAACCGTCTTTCTTTTCCAGTTTTACCACGATATCCGGGGCAAGCGTATCTAACTCAGCTTGTAGTGCCTGCGCGACTTCATCTTCTTTGTCGTGCCAAATCGTGATGGTAACCGAGCCATCTGTCTGTGAAACATTACCCGTGCCGCCCGACGAGCAGCCGGTCATCAGCAGCGATACCGCCACACATACACTTAAAAATCCTGCTATCAGGCGTTTCATGGAATACCTGCCTTTCTAATCATATCAAATAAGGAGTACGGGCCGTTCAGCCCGTACTCTATATTTTTCTCTGAAGATTACTTTTTCTTTTTGGAAACGACCACGCCGCCTGCCACAGCAGCAATCACCACAACAACGACAATTGCAATCGGCATTGTATTGGACTTGGTTTTTGCAGGTTCCGCTGCAACCGTAGGCTCACTCTCTGCAGCAGGAGCCTCATAGGTAACCTCTGCATTTTCTGCATCGGTTACTACAATCCAAAGATCCTTTCCAGTGTCCACACTGAGGTCACTGGTCTGAATGCCGCCCTCATTGGCATTCACGATAATGCTGTTAACCCAGCCGGGAACAGAAAGCGTCAGCCAACCATCTTCCCCCTCCTGCAAGGCTTCGCCCGGCCAGGAAGAGAATGCGTTCGTACCGTCCGGTGCGGACCATGCCCACAGATGCGGTTCGCTCCAGTCGGCAGGAGCCTTTACATGAACGGTAATATCTTCTGCAACAGGAGCATTCGGATCATTGTAAGTAAAGTCGGATGTACCATCCTCAGAAACTGTAACCCACACTTCGGCCGCATCAATGGAGATATCATCCGTCTTCACATCACCACTGTTGCCGTTGACAATAATGCTATTCACCCAAACGGGTGCACTGGCAGTATACCAGCCATCTTCACCTTTGGCCATCGCTTTGCCGGGCCATGCATCAAATGCGTTCTTACCATCCGGTGCGGACCATGCCCACAGACAGACATCCTGCCAATCATCGGGAACCTGCGCATGAATCTTAAACTTTTCTACATACTCTGGTAGATCTCCAGTAGTCTGTGCATCATAACTGATTTCTACATTTTCTGCATCGGTCACAGTGACCCAAGCATTTTTGCTTTCCAACTTATAGTCACCAGTCTGAACTGCTGCTTCGTTCGCATTGATGATAATGTTATTTGTGGTTTCAGGAATCCAGCAGTAATACCAACCGTCGTTGTTGCTGTCTGCTTCCATCTCGCCACCGGGCCATGCATCAAATGCATTCGTGCCATCGTCTGCCCATGCCCACAGATGCGGGGCCGACCAGTCAGACGGAAGTTTGGCATAAATGAGCATTTTTCCATCGGATGCTTCCTCTGCAAACGCAGTAATCGGCATAAGCAGACACAGCATCAATGCCGCCAGCGCAACTGCAAACAAGTGTTTTACTCTGCTCATATTTGTTTCCTTCTTTCATAAGGTAAAGAGTTTTCGAGATTTTTTTGATGCGCATCCCTAACATCTACAGAGTAGCACTCCCAACCACTAACGTCAACAAAGAAATAGGGAAACGGTTTCCTTTCAATTTGTGCATATTTCATTATAGATTTTCAATTTAAATGTGCATCCTGCTATTATTTTTCGTTATTTTTGTTTTCTTGTAATCATATTGTAACTTCTTCGGCATTCGGTTTCCCTTTTGTTTCCCATCTCATTTTTGTGCACTGATACTAGTTTTTTTAGTACTACACGAACGGTAGTCATAGTACCTTTATCAAATATCGAGCTTATCAGAGTGGTGCTACCTCGGCTCTCCATATATTTCATAACGACAGCTACAGTTGCTTCATAATTACTTTCATGCATAAGTAAAAGACCGTCCACCTGCAGCATTCGTAGGATTAGTAGATGGACGGTCGCTGCACTTATATGTTAATTTTCCATTCTTCCATGATCACAGCCAAGTGACAGGTAGTGCTCAATCTCCCCACCCAGCACCATCTGTGCATACTCCAAAGGCTTATTATAGAGTAGCCAGTCCAGTTCTGCCCGTTGTTTCGGGGTGTTGCCGTATTCGTCCTCCACGGCGATGCAGTCGATGGCAACGGCAGAGCCGTCCGCAAATCGGGCTTCCACCCGGTTGGTATCCATGTTATAGTGGCAGGAAAGCAATTTGTTCATAAGAAAGCCTCCATGTTTTTCACATTTACTTCTTCTGCGGTGGAAAGTTCCGGCTGTCCGTTTGCAGATTCATGAACCCACTTTTTGATGTAGCCCTTTGCAGGTCTACACCCGCCTACTACACAGCCGTTTCTACTGCCAAACTGGAACAACGCTCTTTTTGCTCTGCACAAAATCCTGCATCGTTTGGCGTAAAATTGGCGTATGGTGTAGTTTTTACTGGAAATTCATCAAAAGAAAAAGCCTGAAACTTCTCGGTACATCAAGAAGTTTCAGGCTTTGTTTTGCTTAAATTGGAAATTTACTGGTCAATCGGCTTCATCGTGGGGACAGGTCAAGGAACACGCATGAAAAGCTTTATATTCCGTTATAAGCCTACTCATGCGGCTTCCTTTTTGTCCCGTCCGTACGTTACCCTACGCAACTCTCCACAAGTTACCGAGGATTTGGTGTAAAAGTGGTGTAGCGGTTGGTGTAGTGGATTTCAGACCGAAATGCCCAGTTTACCGTTCAGATTTGCAAAGGAATGGGCTTTGGCTTCCTTGGTGGCTTCCGCGTAAATCTCCATCGTAGTGCTGATGTCCCGGTGTCCCATGATGTCCTGAATAATCTTCAGGTTGGTCTCATTTTCGCACAGCCGGGTGCAGAATGTGTGCCGGAGATTATGGCAGGAGAAGGGCGGCAACAGCTGCGGCTCCCGTTTTTCCTTTTCGGCCTTTTCCAGTTCGGCTTCGTTGTATGCCACACTGATGCGCTTAATTGCACGATTGACCGTCTGCGGGTTCTGCGGCTGGCCGAAGCGGTTCAGGAATACGAAATCTGAGATTCCGTCGATTTCGTATTCGCATACCAGTTCCAGCTCCTGCTGGTTGGTGCGCTCCTGCTCCAGTGCCTTCCGCACTTCGGGCAAGATCGGAATTGCCCGCTTGCCGGCGGAAGTCTTGGGGGTGGACATGGTGAAATAGCAGCCACCGACCTCGTGGTCATGGTACACCAGATTGTGCTGGATGGTGATAAACCCACTCTCAAAGTCGATGTCGCCCCAGCACAGGCCAACCGTTTCCGAGATGCGGCATCCAGTGCCCAGCATGAAGGTGAACATCGGGAGCCAGTGCTGGAACTTCGGCGTTTTCTTGATGAAATTCAGAAACGCCTGCTGTTGGGGCAGGGTCAGAGCGTGGCGTTTGGGCGTTTCGTACTGGTGGGCGGCTTTAATGGCCGTCAGGACACCATCCGTGGGATTCACACGGATGTACTCATCGTCCACCGCCACCGCAAAGACCTGATGGAGAACATTCTGGATGGTTTCCAGCGTGTTCAGTGCCATCTTGCCATTGCGGACGATGCCATTGTAGTAGCTGCGGATATCCGACTTGCGAATATCCTTGAGCTTCATCCTGCCGATCTCATCCCGAACGAACCGATTGTACATATAAACGTAATTGGCGAAGGTATGCTCTTTCAAGCCCACCTTGTTCTTACGCCACAGTTCAAACAAGTCATTCAGGGTCAGGCTGCACTCCGGGATGCGGATGCCCTCTGCCAAGTCGCGCTGTATCTTCTCTTCCTTTTCGCGCAGCCCCTCCAAGGTTGCATCATAGATGGTATGGCGTTTTCCGTTTTTCGCAGTCCAACGGTACATATACAGCCCGTCACTCTTGCGGTAGACCTCGCCATCCTTCAGAACACGGCCTTTGTTATCTTTACGTCTTTGCATATAAACTCTCCTCTTCGTTCACAGAATGTTGAAAAGGAGCCTTACGCCATGAGTATACCATGACGCAAGACTCCCTGCAACATCAAACGGTCAATTTTCGAACCGCATCAGATTGAGAATGCCTTGTCCAAATATTCGTCCAGCTTACGGCGTTTGATAAGCCGTTTGGTTCCGTTCCAAAGGACGAACTTGCATTCATCGCTATCGGTCATTGACCGCAGTTTATTGATACCGATCCCAGAGTAAGCCGCCGCTTCCTCCAAGGTCAGATTGCTCTTTTGCCAGATAGGAACTTCTTTCACTTGCACCTCCACTTCCTTGTAACCGGGTGTCTGTGATCGGGCAGGAAATTGCCAGTCCTGCCGCAGACCGTACCCGATGGGGTGTCAAATCTCCGAATACTCTCCCTTCGTTCGAGGCTGTGCGGTGGGCTTGTGCAGCTGTTCCGCCTGCAAGCGGTTCAGCAGTTGCAGGACGGAATCTCGTGCTTTCTCCTTAACCTGCTCCTTGCCTTTCTGACGGACTTCCGGCTTCAGGAGCTTCTCCTGCAGACGTGCGGTGGTGGTCTGCATGGTCTTGAGGAACTTGTCCAGCACGGTGTCCAAACGGTGGGCGGCGTATTCTCTCGTGGTCTGCGGAGCCTTACGTTCCGGGGACAGCACCCACTTCTTCGTGTCCTCGATCATCCGCATATCTTCCTTCCGGGTCTCTGTGCGCACAACATCCGTCACGATATCCACCGCCTTGTCGTAGGCCGCAGCCGAAACATCTTCCAGCAGGGTCTCCATGTCCGAAACTTTCAGGGTCAGCTCGTCCAGCTTGCTCTGCTGGGCAGCAAGCTGCTCCTTCTGCTTGGCAAGGATAAAGTCTTGCTTTTCGAGATATTGCCGGTTGCCGTATTCTGCTTCCTCCTCCAATTCCAGCCCATGCCGCTTGGCAATCTCAAACAGCATTTTTCGACAGGCGGCATCAAAGGTGATTTTGCGGTTGTTCCGGCGGCTGAGGGGCTTTTCCGGGTCGGGCAGGTCGAAACCTAACGCTTCCAGTGCCTTTTCCTGTTGGGGTGCCACCTCTCTGTACTTGTTCTCACAGTCGAACACATGACGCTCATGGATGTGGGGTGTGCTTTCGTCCAGATGCAATGCCCAGTCCAGTACATGAACATGGTCTCCGAACCTCGCCTTGAACTCCTCAATAAACTCCGTCACGACCGCCAGCAGAACTTCGCCCGAAGCATGGTCGTCCTTTGTTCCCAGCTGATAGATGGTTTCTTCCGGGCAGGTCTTGCGGCTGGACAGCAGGTCGGGAATGGAGCGGTTGCGCTCTGTGTGCCGGATCTTGGCGTTGCGCTCGTTCTGGCTTTCCACAAAGTTGGAATAGCGGCTCTCATAGAATTGCCGTTCCACATCCGAGAATGTCCCGGCCAGATCATCCGGGTCTTGTGGGGCGATAGTGGAGCGAAATCCGTGGAAGCAGTCCCAGTAGATGTTGACCTTGGCTCGTTCCGGGTCGATGTGCTCACTGTTGGCAAGGTTGAAACTGCGGTCATTGTGCCTGGGGTTATAGGTGCCGTGGGTTCCGGCTCGTCCGTTGTGTCGTGTCAGTTTCAGATAGACATCCCTCCGTTTCATCAGTTTGGCGTGGGAGAACGCAGCAGCGGAGCTGCTGGATCTGCCGCCATTTTGCGCCAGATAATACCCAGTAGGATATGACGCACAGCATCATATCACTGGGGCAAAGGACTGCGTCCTCTGCACTCCTGCACTGGGCAAGCTGTCCCGTATGGACAGCTCGTCCGGCTTTTCAGTGGGTCATTTTGACCCACTGATTTTGCCTGTTACCAAAATGGTAACAGGCAGATAGACGGTCTGATAACGGCCATCTCACCTTGATTCCCATTTTGGGGATTTGGGTGGATGCTGGCAAGTGCCGCTTTCCGGCACTTAACGCTATGGGGTTGGTTGGTGGTCGTTTTGACCACCAACCAAAGCCCCTTATATGGCGCGTTTTCGGTCAATCGCTGCGTACGTGCGTACAGAGAAAGGGCATCCGCCGCGTACGCACGTACGCAGCAAAACGCCCAAGTTTTCCTTTATAGGGGGTCATGCCCGCCAGCCATTGGGGGTGAGGTCGGGCTGCACAAGGGCTTCGATGCCCACAAAGCCCCGGACTCTCCGCCCGGACGAGTTGACGATGTTGTTGGTGGATTCCAGATTATACCTGCGCTGGTTGGCGATCAGCGCATCGCTGAATCCTCTGGCCTTGATCGCATTCAGGCTGTTCTCCTCGCACCACATCTTGTAGACCTCATACAGCTCTTTCGAGCTGGTACAGGCATCCGCCTTCAGGCGGATGTAGCCCTCGGATTCGAGGAAATCAAACACATTGTTGTTGTCCCGCTTCACCAGTTCCCGGTTGCGCTTGGCACGGTCACTCTCGGTGAACTGGAAACCATTCTTCACCAGCCGCTGCAAGCCCTCAAATGCCCACAGCAGGATGCCCTCGACCTCTGCCGCCATCTTCTCGGCAATGTCCGGGTCATCCACACGGGACAGGGGCTTGTCCTTGGCGGTCAGGATGAGCTGACGGCGGTAGAAACCGTCCGAGCGGTCATACAATGCCTGCAGGTCGCCGTTGCTGAATGCCAGCAGACGGGCGTACATCCAACCCTGATAGCTCTGCTTGCTCTTGCGCTCCAAGTCCATCTGCCCCTGTGCGGTCACGATGGACTTGACATAGTTGGTCTGGCGCAGGGCTTCCATCCGCATATCGTCGTCCACACAGAGCAGGGTGTGCTCCAGATCGGCACGGGCAAAGCGGTTCTCCGAGATTTTGCCGATGCTGCCATCCTTCATGTTGCAGCCGAACAGCTTGGACAGTACCACGCCGATCTGCGACTTGCCCTCTCCGCCGCTGCCCTTAATGACCATCATGCGCTGCCCCTTGTTGCTGGGGATCAGGCAGTACCCGATGAACTCCTGCACTGTGGGGATGTCCTCCGGGTAGAGCAGGTCGGACAGAAACCGCAGCCAGTGGACGGGCTGGGCGGCTTTCGGGTCATACTTGACAGGCAGGCGGTTGCGCACGATCTCCGGCTTGCCCTCCTGAAAGGTACCGTCCAGATACAGGGTGCCGTTTGCCAGTGCGATACGGTCAGTGACAGGCGGGAAGTCCTCCACCTGTGCCGCCAGCTTCAGCACATCCACCACATTGGTGACCCTCTTGGCGAGGTTCGCCCCAACGTATTCACGCATCATCTCGAAGATCTCACACCGCAGGGGCATGGGGTCCACCATTCGTCCGTCCGGGGTGAAAAATGCGCCGTTCGAGTAAAGCAGCTGGTGGGTGCTCAGGAAATCGTCACAAAACAGGGATTCGTTGAAGAAGCCTTTCTTGATCCATGCAGGGGTAAAGTTGTTTCCCATAGGCACACATCCTTTCTTCGGTGCTGCGGCTTATCCATGTGGTCAATTTGGCCACATGGATTTTCTCTGCTGCAACAGGTGGATAAACGTCCTTTGGGTTACGGCAAATCAATGTGGACAATTTGTCTACATTGATTTCTCCTGCCGCAACGAGTAGATAAACGTCCGTTTCACCTCATGTGCTCATTTTGACCACATGAGGTGAATTGCCGTTCTCTCTGCATGGCTTTCCTGCCCCCCTCCGGCGGCGTTTTCCGGCTCTCCTTCTCAGGGTCATCGCCGGGTATCCCATGCAGACGGTCATGCGGTTTTCAAGGTCCAACGGGCAAAACGGCAATAAAAAAGCCGTCACAAAACAGACCAGCCCTGCCTTCGCTTTTTCTGGAAGGTCGTGCTAGTCGGTTATGTAACGGCTGAAAGCCAAGATGTTCAGCCCCGCAGGGTCTGAACGAATATGTAAAAATATGTTATATTCAATTGTTGGAATAGGCTACCACAAAAATCGAGCCGTGTCAACAAAAAGTTTTGAGAATACGTCACTTTCGGCAGTGTGACAAGAAAAAGCAATGAAAACTTTGGCAAAAAGAGAGAGGGCTGGACGCTGCCAGCCCTCTTGACAAGGATTACAGACAAAAAGAGGTGACGTGTTACTG
>ENA-OQKR01000311-OQKR01000311.1-human-gut-metagenome-genome-assembly--contig:-NODE-311-length-20948-cov-3.441237_pt1 | contig 20948 bp, 14 predicted proteins | sample MGYA00242803_ERZ504806 | MGnify/ENA primary metagenome ERZ504806 (study PRJEB26092, sample SAMD00036399) | human gut metagenome | host: Homo sapiens | study: EMG produced TPA metagenomics assembly of...
GTACCGCCCACAGCAATACTTACACTGCGATGGCGGGACACACCGTAACGAATTACAATCGGGTAAGCCACCAGCGTGTGCGAGGCATACATACTTGCCAGCAATATGGACGTCACGAGACTATACTTCAGCAACATCATATTGGTAACCAAGCCTATGCCTATCGGAATGACGAAAGCCAGCAATCCCAGCATCACAGCCTTTCCGCGATTCTTCTTGAAATCGCCCATATTCATTTCCAACCCTGCCAGGAACATGATATAATAAAGTCCGACCTTGCCGAACAACTCGAAACTGCTGTCGCGCACCAAGATATTGAAGCCATGCTCGCCAATCACCAATCCCGCCAGAATCATACCGATAATGTGCGGTATACGTAATTTATTCAGCAATATGGGCGCAAACAATATAATAAGGAGTACAAGGAGGAATATCCATGTAGGGTCTGTTACAGGAAGTGTCAAACTGAAATTGAGCCAGTCCATACGCAGTGAGTTTTAGGTTTTAACTGCAAAATAACGAAAAAGTTTTCACTTTATGCGGTGTCATACAGCAATTTGTTATAAATTTGCAACCAACTCTATCATTTATAGATAGATTAGAACTATTTTATAAACTAAATTAAAACAAAAGAAAAATGAAAGTAGCTATTGTTGGAGCAAGCGGAGCCGTAGGACAAGAGTTCCTGCGAGTGCTCGATGAAAGAAATTTCCCGTTGGACGAGTTAGTATTGTTCGGTTCTAAACGCAGTGCCGGCACTAAATATACCTTCCGCGGTAAACAGATCGAGGTTAAACTCTTGCAACACAACGATGACTTTAAAGGGGTTGACATTGCTTTCACTTCCGCAGGCGCAGGCACCTCTAAAGAGTATCTTGAAACAATCACCAAGCACGGCGCTGTGATGATTGACAATTCAAGCGCTTTCCGTATGGATGCCGATGTTCCTTTGGTTGTACCCGAAGTCAATGCCGCCGATGCCAAAGACCGTCCGCGCGGCGTTATCGCCAATCCTAACTGTACTACTATCCAAATGGTAGTGGCACTGAAAGCCATCGAACAGCTTTCTCATATAAAAACCGTACACGTATCCACGTATCAGGCTGCCAGCGGTGCAGGCGCCGCTGCTATGGATGAGTTGTACGAACAATATCGCCAAGTATTGGCGGGTGAACCCGTGACCGTGGAGAAATTCGCCTATCAACTGGCATTCAATCTGATTCCCCAGATTGATGTGTTCACTGAAAACGGATATACCAAGGAAGAGATGAAGATGTACAACGAAACACGTAAGATTATGCACTCCGACATCAAAGTCAGCGCAACATGTGTTCGTGTACCTGCCCTCCGCTCGCATTCGGAAAGTATCTGGGTAGAGACAGAACGGCCCATTTCTATCGAGGAGGCACGTGAAGCATTTGCCAAAGGTGACGGACTGGTATTAATGGACAATCCGGCAGAGAAAGAATATCCGATGCCGCTGTTCCTCGCAGGAAAAGACCCTGTATATGTAGGACGTATCCGCAAGGACCTCACCAACGAGAACGGATTGACTTTCTGGATTGTGGGCGACCAGATCAAAAAAGGTGCTGCATTGAATGCGGTACAGATTGCAGAGTATCTGATTAGAGAGAAAGCGCTTTAAAATTTCTCCTAATCCATAAACCGACAAGGGTGTGTCAAAAATAGAATGTCATTACTATTACAGCATTCATTTTTAACACACCCTTGACTATGTTGCTTGAGACTTCCGGTTTTTAGGTCGTTTTAAGTATATCAATAAGACACAGTTTCTGAAATCTCACTTTCTGCATTATCTTTGAATAACGAAGTCACAAAATAAACTCCCTTTTCCGATAATTTAAATGACGTTCCTTGGGTAATACCTACCAAATCGGCTTTCCGCTCTTTCCCATTATCTTTATATATAGCGTAATAAGCAACATTTGAAACCGCTCCCCAAGACAAATCAGACCCATTCAACCTGATATTGTCCGGTGCCGGAGGAAGTACCGCAGCAGTTCGTCCTAAATAAGGAGGCAATACTTTCTTTCCATATATAGCCTTGACCGCATCTGCAATACCAACCTTATTTTCTACCAAGTTCTTGGCACTGTACAATACACTTCCCTTTACCTTCGGCTTTGCACTGGCCAGTTCAAACTGCTTCATTAAGTCATCTGACGATTGAAACTTACTTCCATATTGCGAATCGCCAAATTTATAAATGCCATATCCTATCAATAAGTGGTTCTCATATGTATATTGCGACCATAAATCCAACCTCAGATTAAAACTGGTAACCTCATTGCCTGTGGCAAAATACAGCTGCGGAATAACCACATCCACCCAGCCTTCCTTTGCCCACGTATTGACATCTGCAAACAATGTATTGTAGTTACGCTCCATATCAGCTGCCGGACTAATAGAGAAAATCACTTCCGGACGAGTCTCAATAATAGTTTTCTGGATATTCCTAACTACGGTATTTACATTATTACGCCTGAAATCCTCGACATTCTTAAATTTATCCTTCCCATATTTTTGAAATTCCGCACCATCATTCATTGTCTCAGAAGCTTCCAATGACGGATAGAAATAATCATCCATGTGAATACCGTCAACGTCATACTTGGTAATAATTTCCCTGACAATATTTGCAATCCGTTCCTGAACTTCCGGCAAAGCAGGATTATAAACTCTGATTTTCTCATAATCCTTAACCAGTTCCATGGGTATTTTGGCATCCAGTTTTGGGAAAGCAGCATTCTTATTTGCACGCGTAGCTATACGGTATGGATTTAACCAAGCATGAAACTGGATACCTCGCTTATGGGCTTCCTCAACAAGAAATCCTAAAACATCATAATCGGGTCTTACTCCTGCACTTCCTGTAATATACTTACTCCAAGGCTCATATTCCGATTCATAAAACGCATCTGCCATACCTCTGATTTGGAAAAATACCGCATTCATGTTATACCCGACCAATAAATCCAGATAATCTGTATACAACTTTTTCTGAACATCGGCATCATACTTTTCCATAGGCCAATCGAGCCCCCATACCGTAGCTATCCATACTCCTCTCAGTTCCTTTCCGGGCAGAACAGACGAAGAGGTCTGACCTTCTCCCTGAGAATGGCTGCCATCATCCAAAATGCCTTCATCGTCTTTACTACATGCTGCGACCAGCACAAGTAAAATGATTATATATATATAGTTCAAATGTTTCATCCTTAAATTTTTAATAAGAAAGCCGCCTGATTATTTTTAAAATAGACGGCTTTCAAGTTGACAATATAAAAATTCAATTTAAATGTAGAAAATCAGCATATTATTCCTCTTCCTGCTTAATAGGGAACTCGCATATTACAAATCCTGATCCTGTGCGTGATGCAAACACACAAAGCTTGGCATCTTTCCCGTTCTCATCTTTCTCTATATAATAATCTGTCTGCGCCAAGGCGTTTCCATTTCCACTTCCACCTAATTTAAATTGGTACAAAGGATTGTGATTGTCTCCTTCGTCAAATTTCCGCAAAGCCTCTTCTATGGTAGCCCCTTTGCTCAAATCATAAATTTCCAAAGCAATGGTTGCAGTAGATGCACTACCCTGACCAGCGGTACAAACCAACAGATAACGCTCCTCATTAAAGTTGATTATCCTTGGAGCCACAGCCTCTCCTTTTATGCTCGACGCATATATTTCGCCTACAGACTCATTGACCAATGTTACAGGAATTCTGACACCCGACCATAAATACTGGTCTGTATTTCCCACTCTATATACATTGGTCACCATCGTAGCATCAGATTTTGACGGTAATACTTTAATGGCAGTGGCATCAACTGTTTTATAGCTGCTTACGGGTATTCTTAGAAAATCAGTAGCTGCATTATCACCAAAGAATATAAATCCGTTACCATTCTCATCTATATTATAAGAGGCATTATCACCATGTCTGTTTCCTGCTCCGGAGATACTTCCAACATTAATATTGGCTATCGTTTCCGGTTGGGAATCCGGTGTTTCCCAATGATAAATCTTAAGAGGAGAAGCTTTGGCACCCGACAAACTTGAAAGATATACATGACCATTACTCAACGCACCCATGTTATAAGAGAAAGTACCACCGCTAACTCCAGTCAAATCCAGCAGAATCGGGTTGATTTCCCCCTTCTTCAAATCCGATACTTTAAGAAGATGAGGTTGTGTAGCTCTGCTGACAACCAATACATGTTCGCCATCATAAGAAGCACAACGGGTAGATGCAGCATCGGCATAATCACTATAAATGTTATCTCCTGAAAAATTATATACAGTAGGCTTTTCAAAATCAGCCCCATACACAGGAACTCTTTTCCGGACTTTAACAAAATATTCCTTATACCTCTTATTATTTACAATCCGAAGTATCAAAGTCTTGTCGGAAGTTTCCTCATCCATTGAGAAATCCATGACCGGAGTCTGAAGCTCCGCGCCCTCCGAAAGTTCCGCCTCAAAGCTCAAAGCTGAAAAATTAGTTTCAACATCCAAACGGGGAAAATTAATTGTCTTATTGGCTTCATCAATTGTTCCTTCCACCACCGTTTTCCCGTCTGCTCCGGCATTAACTATCTTTATTGCTAAAAGCTCCGTATCATAAGGTGCTATATGGCTTTTAGGATAATCCTCCTCACAAGAGACAAGACTAATACCAAGCAATACAGCCATAAATCCTAAACTTTTTATTAATTTATACATAATCTCATGTTTTAATTAAAAACCATTGTTAACTCACGGATGTATCCGTCAATTCAAACTTGCCGGCCATCCCTCCGTTTGAGTAAGTGTATATCCTCTACTCTTATAATCTTCAATCTGATTAATTCCGATAGGTGAGAGATATGGGTTTACATTAGGCACATTCAAGAAGGGCAGTCGTCCTTTATTCTGTTCCGGATAGAAAAATCCTTTCATAGCAGCAGCATTATTGCCATCATAAACGGTCAGACTTCCATCCTTGCCCATAACCCTGATTTTCCCGCTATTCTCTGATTTCAGTTCTTCGGGAACCTCATCCTTGAAATTTACCCAAGTACCTACCAGCAAATCCTGATTTCTATCGGTATCCATGTACTCCAATTTTTTCCAACGTCTCAAATCGACGATACGTGAGAATTCAAAAGCAAATTCCATTCTTCTCTCCCGTCTGATTTCCCAAAGTAACGGAGATACGGTGACATCTCTACCCGGATCATCAGGCAGAGCATCTAACTTCATGTCTGCTGTCCTGACAACACCCAACGCTTTTGCTTCCTCTGCAATCGGTCTGTTACGGATCTTGTTAATAGACTCATCTATATCAGTCTGGACAACCGCCGGTCCTCCCAATGTAGCAAGTTCCGCTTTAGCCTCAATCCAATTCAATAAAACTTCAGCATAGCGGATTACCGGATAGCCAGTCACATTCTTTTCACCCTGGAATTCCGGAGCCGGAGAACCGCCTTTTTCAATATACTCCAATGCACTCCGAGGGATAAACTTAGTTACATACAAATAACAGCTTTTAGCTCTGGGAGTCGGCTTTTTGTAAAAACTTGCCTCAAATCTGGCATCTCTTGTCTTTATCAGGTTACTTAAAGTAAAATCGGCTGCATTGGCAACTGCAGAAGTTTGCCAGTCCTTACCATCCGTACAGATAAACGCCTTAATCAAATCCAAATTCGGACCGACATCGGTAGGGTCATTCATGTTACAAGTCGATGCTATGGAATGAGTCACACCCTTATCCGCATCATAGGTACGATACAGGATACAGTCTTTCGTACTTTTCGTCGACCCGAATAAAGAGCGGAAATCAGTCACAATATCATATTTTCCACTGCTCATCACCAAGTCAGCCGCAGCAATAGCCCTGACTTCAAAAAAATTTCTTCGACACGTTCGTCATTCTTATAATAATATTTTTTGCCAACTTGCTTCAAACAATGCCCATCTCGAAACAAAAGCAGCCACCACATAACGGTTCACATATTGTGCATCCCCGTCATCCAAAGCATTCTCATGCAAAATCAAAATCATCATAAACGGCATCCATCACTTCATTTCTCGGAGTACGATCCTTATACAAGGCATCCTTATCCGTATTCAACACCTCTGTATCGTAATAAGGGACATCACCAAAAACATTGACCAGACGAGCATACTCCATTCCTCTGAAGAAGCGGCCTATTCCCATCCAATGATTGTATTGTTCTTCGGTCAGAATATCCTTCATTCTGGCAGACACACGATCAAGCATGACATTCGCTTTCCTTATCCAAGCAAAATTCCATGTCGGACCGGTAAATTCGCTCTGCCACATCATATCCAGACTCGTTGAGCCTTTTGATGTAGGGACAGTCCGTCCAAACTGCGTTTGGGTGGACAATCTCACTGCATCATCATTAAAAGTATAATTTGCATTAGGAGCATACGTCGTTTCATACTTCAATCCATATCCTACAAAGAAGTTGGTATAAAAGGCATTGGCATACAAACGTACCCTATCCTCACTGGTCCAGTAAGCATCATCTTCCGATGTAGTCAATGAAGGACGGTCCAGCACATCATTACAATTCGTAAACAGGAAGATGATTCCGGTTAAAATCATATATATTTTAAATCTCATAATTACTCTTTTTTAGAAGGTTAATTGAACGCCACATGATAAAGTCTTGAAAACAGGTGTGCCCATACCCGTACGTCCCAAGTTATAGTTTGAGTCAGACCTGAACATTGAATAACCTGAGATAGCCTCCGGGTCGATAGGCAATCCGTTCAGCTTGTCAAATGTAAAGAAGTTCTCTAATGACATATAGAGTCTGGCCTTGGATATATACACTTTTGAAAGAAGATTCTCCGGGAAAGTATATCCCAACGTTATATTCTTGATTCTCAGGTAAGACATATCCAGCAAATAGCGTGACTGTTTCTGCATACTGAAACCAGTATTGCTTCCACCCAAATTCCATGCTCTCGGATAAAATGCATCCGTACGCTCTTCTGTCCAATAATCGGTTGTGAAGGTTTTGGGAAGAGCACCCTCTTTGGCATTATATCCGGGAATAGCCAACTGACCGCTACCCCAAATCTGACGCTTGCCGATACCTTGGAAGAAGATTGAAAAATCAATCCCCTTATAATCCGCTCCCAAACGGAAGCTATACTCATAGCGAGGAGTAGAATTGCCAATCACAGTCTGGTCACCGGGATTACCATTCGTACCTGTTCCCGGCGTGATATAACCGTCTCCGTCCAAATCCACGAATTTAACGTCACCCGGTGCAAAAATCAATTTGTTATTGTCTTCATAATGTACCTGATACACCGGATATGGGGAAGATTGTTTATTGGTAGTATGCGCTGTTCCGTTATAAATGACAGTAATTTTTTCTATTTGTCCGTCTGCTCCGTAAACAAAGTCCTCTTTTTGAAACAATCTATCTGTCACAAAACCATAAATATCGCCATATCGTCTTCCGGTAGAATAGGTTGTCCCTAATTTACGGTCTTCCCATGGAGTCAGATAGTCCGCGCCTTTGGTTATATAGGTAGTTGCATCGGAAATAGAAGCCATAACATTAATTCCCAATCCATTGGAAAAACGATGGGTAAAATCAGCCGACAACTCCCAACCTTTGGTTCTCAAACTACCGTAATTACCTTTAGGAGCTGTAGCACCAAGTGTCACCGGCAAGCTTTCTCCTTCAATAATCATGTTTTTCGTATCCCGACGATACCAATCGAAAGTTACTCCGAATTTATTCTTAAAGAAACGCAGGTCTACTCCAAAATCCAAAGTCTCAATCTCTTGCCAACTGATATCACTGTCCACTAACGAAGGAGTACCGTACAAAGGCATCTTATTACCGCTTCCGTCCAGCCATGACGATTGGCCGTCAGCCAATATGGCTTTGTACAAGGTATTGGATACCGTCTGGTCACCAATACTACCCCATGAAGCCCTAAACTTACCAAAGCTCAAAATATTTTCAACCGGTTTCATGAAACTTTCATTGGTAAACACCCAACCGGCAGAAAAAGAAGGGAACCAACGCCACTGCAAATTCTTCGGAAATTTAGATGAACCATCCCTACGTATATTAGCTTCTAAGAAATATCTGTCTTCGAAAGAATAATTCAGACGTCCGAAGAAACCTAATTGAGCTTCCCAATTGCGGTCTCCTTCAATGAACTGGTCACCGGATGCCAATGGAAATTGCGGGTTTGTCAAATCAATAAGATTTGTTTTCCACCCTTTATGCGAACTCCATTTACTGGTAACCCTGTTCATACCCACCATAAACTTAAAGGCATGCTCTTTTTCAGCTCCCAATTGCAGGTTATAGGTGGTATAAATATTAAACGTATTATTATCTACCGATTTATTCTGATAGCCGACCTGACTAGCTCCCGGACCCGAACTGTTATAATATTTTTCTACAGGGAAACGGTATGCCGGCATGCCTCCCGTGTCTACTCTTTCGCCTTGTTCATTGACAAAGACCTGACTGCCGTTCTCTATCCACGCCGTAGGCGCATACCATGTAGCACCGGCCTCGTATTGGGTTACAGACGAATTTGTTTCCGAAGTTTGTCTGTCGTAAGTATAATCAAATTTAACATCCCAATTCTTCGTAATATTCAATGTAAAACCCAGGTTAACGTTATAATATTTATTTTGCAGATTATCTGTATTTGATGCAGCCATTTCATACGACGGCTCTTTCAAAGGATTGCCATGTTCTGTCACTCCCATCGGAAACAATGGGCTCCAACGATACATATACAACCAAGGGTCAGCAGAAGTATTACCAATACCCGGATAACGTTTATTACGGTCGGAATAGATAGAACTGGACTCTCACTGTAAGATATTTACTTCAATTCCGATGTTACACTGACCGAATGCATTATATCGTTTTGAAATCGTCCTTCTTGGCAGTCTTAGACATACCACTCTGATCCAAATACCCCAATCCTATATTATAGCTGGTCTTGCCGCTTTTACCATTTACCGATAAATTATGGCTCATGGTCGGAGCCCAGTTCCTGACCATAGCTTTAGCCGCATCATAAAGTCTATATCCATATTTATCTTTTCCGTCATAATACCAGTCACGGCCATATACTACCGGTTCATTCCATTTTACCTTTCCTCCATACTGTTTCTGCCATTCTATGGCTTTCTCCAGGCTTTCGGGACTAATACGCCAAAAGCCACCCGCCGGCATCGGTTCTCCTCTGTTTATTTGAGCATCCAATGTGTACTGCAAGGCTTCAATTCCACCAATTTCAATGCTTTTGGCAGGATCTTGCCAAGAAAAGTTATTGGAATAGCTAACTTCAAATTTATCTGTTTGCGCTCCCGATTTAGTTGTTATCAAAATAACGCCAAACGCAGCTTTTGAACCATAAATAGAAGATGAAGCTGCATCTTTCAATACGGAAATAGACTGGACATCATTGGGATTAACCATCTGAATACTTGGAATTTCCACGTTATCCAACAAAATAAGCGGAGTATTATTTCCCGAAATGGATCCAATTTGACCGCGAATTTTAATCAAAGGGTCCGAACCGATTTCTCCCGTTGGAATTGTAATATTAACACCCGGCACTGAGCCTTGAAGTCCACGACCGATATCCGCAATAGGACGACTGTCCAATGTTTTATTTACGTCGACTGTTGCAACTGCACCTGTTAAATTAGCTTTCTTTTGAGTTCCATAACCCACCACAACAACTTCCGAAAGTAACTCGCTATCCTCTTTTAAAACAACCTTTACCGTCTTGGTTGCTTTTACCTCTTGAGTTTGATAACCAACGAAAGAGATTTGTAAGGTTGAACCCGGCTTTACATTCAATGTAAACTTTCCGTTAATATCAGTTATTCCACCATTTGTCGTACCTTTCTCTACCACACTAGCTCCGATAACCGGTTCTCCGTTTACATCTACAACCAAACCATTGACTATTTGAGTTTGCAACTGTTCTGTCACTCTCAAAGAACCGTCAATGGTAGTCTGAGTAGCTATCACATTTCCACTGCTTAATAGCAAGGTGCTGATTGCTACTACCGTGAGGATCTTTTTATTAGACAATCCTCTTTTTCTGCAATCTTCATTCATAAGTGATTGATGATTTTGTTAATTAAAAATAGTTTTTTCCAAAAATGGTAAGATAGAAATTAATAAGAGTAGGATAGAATCACCCAAACTCTTGTGTTTTCACTTTTCCATAGGCATTTCTCAATTTAAGGGTTCATAAATGGTATGTTGTATCTCCTTTCTCTCTAAAATTCCAAGTCCACCGGGAACTTAGACAAAACGTTTTATTTACAATAATGGCATCAGGAAATATTAAATGCTTGAATAGCAGTTTCTTTTATTTTCTTTCGTATCAGTTAACCTCTACGATTGCAAGTAGTAATTCGTTAAACCTTGGTTGCCCTTTCGTTAGACCATGGTTATCCTTTCGTTAAACCCAGGTCTAACGAAAGGGCAACCAAGGTCTAACGAATTAAAAATAGACAATCAACTGCTTATTTATAACAGATGCACAAATAGTTATCAGCTTACAACTATTTTATTTAAAAAGACTGTTCGTTATGGGGAATACCATCTATGTAGTAAACTTTTCGAAGAATTATCACAGGAATATTAAAAATAACTATATATTTGTATTCAATTCTAAAACTAATTAGCTATGAAACTGATTGCGGAAAGTGGTTCTACAAGAACTGAATGGGCACTGGTTGAAGACAACCACTTGATACAACGTGTTTTTACCGAGGGATTGAATCCTTTTTTTCAAACAAGAAGAGAAATTAGCCGGAGTGTACGTTTAGGATTGCCCGATATTTTTTTCAAAAAGAAATTGGAACAAGTATATTATTATGGAGCCGGATGTACCTCTTATGAAAAAAAGAATATATTGGGTGCATCCTTAGTAGCACAATTCAAGACCCCTATTCAGGTTGAAAGTGACCTGCTTGCAGCGGCACGCGGTCTGTTTAAATGTGAAGCCGGCATTGCCTGTATCTTGGGGACAGGCTCTAATTCATGCTTTTATGACGGGAAAATAGTAGTCAAGAACGTCAAGGCAGGTGGTTATATCCTGGGCGATGAAGGCAGTGGAGCTGTATTAGGCAAAATGTTTCTGTCTGATGTGTTAAAAGGCTTGGCACCTAAGGATGTAATGGCCGATTTTTTTGAAAAATTTCGTATCAGTTCTAATGAAGTGATGGAATCGGTATATAACCGTCCTTTCCCAAACCGTTTCCTCTCAACAATTTCTTACTTCTTGGCAGACTATACAAACGATGACTATGTATTTGAACTGATAACTAATAATTTAAGAGGATTTTTCACTCGTAATGTCTGTCAGTACGACTATAAGAATTATCCCATCAGATTTGTTGGCTCATTAGCCTATAGCTATGCGGACATCTTAAGGGAAGTTGCCGGTGAGTTTGGAATTGAACTCGACGTAATTGAAGAAACTCCGATGAATGGACTGATAGAATTTCATTCTTTAAATATAGAAGAACCTTAAACTCTAATATATATAAGGTATATAAAGACTGTCTTTGCAAATTTAAAAGTATAAGATTAAAAAAATGCAAAGAAGTGTTCTTGATATTGAATAATATAATATCTTTGTTACGTGTGAAGTACACAAAATACTTTATCACCTTTGTTAATAATAAGATTTATCTCTTAAAACGACTGGCAAGGTTAAGAAATTAACTGGATTTAGTTTAAAATTAATATATACCAAGTTCCCGGTGGACTTGGAATTTTAGAGAGAAAGGAGATACAACATACCATTTATGAACCCTTAAATTAAAAAAATGCCTATGAAGCAATGAAGAGACTTAGAGGATATACAGTTCATTTTACCCCTTAATCCTCCCTTTTTTTTACCTAACTGAAAAACTATTTTTATTAACAACAAAATCATCAATCACTTATGAATGAAGATCGCAAAAAAAGAGGAATTAAAAATCATAAAATCCTCATGACAGTGGCTATCTGTGCACTGTTTCTTGGCAGCAGTAACACTTTTGCTGCCCGATCTACTTCCCATGAAAACCATGGCGTAACAGAGCAGATGCAGTCTGTCGCTGTAAATGTTTTAGTAGTAGATGCCCAAGGCGAGCCTATCATTGGCGCCAACGTTGTAGAAAAAGGTACTACCAATGGCGGCATTACGGACATCAATGGAAAAATCAGAATGAATGTTAAAGCAGGAGCACTTTTACAGATTTCTTTTGTAGGGTATACCACTCAAGAAATAAAGGCCACTCCTAATCTACGGGTAGTGTTGAAAGACGACACTGAATTATTGGATGAAGTAGTAGTCGTAGGTTACGGCTCACAGAAAAAAGAGAACCTGACAGGAGCAGTCGCTTCCGTTAACGTGAATCAGACATTGGAAGGACGTCCTATTGCCGATATCGGTCGTGGTTTGCAAGGTACCACTCCGGGCTTGTCCATCCAAGTACCAAGCGGCGAAGTCGGTTCTGACCCGATTATTAAGATACGCGGACAAATCGGTTCCATCGAAGGAGAAGCTACACCTTTGATTTTGCTCGACAACGTAGAAATACCTTCTATCCAAATGGTCAATCCCGATGATATAGAAAGCATTTCTGTACTGAAAGATGCTGCATCTGCTTCTATTTACGGTGCGAAAGCAGCATTCGGCGTAGTATTGATTACAACGAAAAAAGGCGCCAAGAGTGATAGGGTCAATGTTTCTTATCAGGGCAATCTCTCTTTCCAAAACATGGCAAAAGAGATGAAAATGGGACAGTTCAATGCTTTGGAATACAGCGTAGAAGCAATGAAGCGCTCCGGAAAAACAGCCACCGGCGGTATTTCATTCTTTATGACAGAATCCGGATTGGAGCGTGCCCGCGAATGGCAAAACAAATATGGCGGCAAGTTAGGTCCCGACGACCCTTATGTATATGGGCGAGACTGGTATGTGGATGCCAATGGACGAAATATCGGTCTGAGAACTTTCGACCCGTATGATTATATGATACGCGAATGGGCACCGACTCACTCACACAACGTTTCAATCAACGGCAAAAGTGGCAAGACAACTTACAACATCGGCTTAGGCTATCTGCATCAGAACGGTATGATGAAGCCTGCCAAGAAAGACGATTTTACACGCTACAACGCATCCGTACGTTTAAGCACCGAAATCAACAAATACCTGACTATACGTGCGGGTTCTATCTTCTCCTCACGTGACAAGAGATACCCTTATTCTACCTCATCCACTACTGCCGACCCGTGGCTGTACTTGTATCGCTGGGGTCCTAACATGCCGTTAGGTGTCAATGAAGACGGAAACGACTTGCGCAGTCCGTGGTCTGAAACAAAACAAGCCAATACAGCTTCACAAGTAGATAATTACCTCAACATAAGCTTGGGTACAACCGTAAATGTGACCAAAGACTGGAAATTTGATTTTGACTATACATATGCCAACGAAACAGGAGTTATCAAGAAACCCGGAACACGATATAGCGCAGCAAACGCATGGAGTGCCGGTGTGCCGAGAACCGATGCCAACGGCAATCAGATTTATGTAAACAACTTGGGACAACAAGTAGACGCAGCAGCCGAAGGTGCAATGCCCGCATACAAACTTCCGTATGAAGAATATACTCCCCATGGTTCAAATCCCGACCATATCTACAGAAAATCTTCGGGAGCACGTCGCCATACCTTCAATGCAACAACCGATTACAACTGGCAAATAAACGACGATAACAACTTCAAGTTTCTGCTTGGTATGAACCTGGTGACTTATGACTATGAAGACAACTGGTCACAAATTACAGATTTGACAGATATCACCAACCCGCAGTTTGACCTCGCAGTTGGCACTCAGACCGCAAGCGGAAACCAAAAATAGGAAGGTCAAATGGGTTACTTCGGTCGTATCAACTATAATTACAAAGAAAAGTACCTGTTGGAAGCCAATTTACGTTATGACGGTACATCCAAGTTCCCCTCTGGTATGAAATGGCGTTGGTTCCCTTCATTCTCAGCCGGTTGGCGCTTAAGTGAAGAAGCTTTTATGGAATGGGCAAAACCCGCATTGAACTCATTGAAGCTTCGCGGTTCATGGGGTATCATTGGCGACCAAACCGTAGATAACGGCTTGTATGTATCCTCTCTCGGCACAGGACAAGTAAACTGGCTGGGTGCCGATGGTCAGAAATTATTCTATCGCGGTACTCCTTCTGCCGTTGCTTCTTCTATTACATGGCAGGACATAGCCACACTCGACTTGGGATTTGATGCGCGTTTCTTCCACGGCGATTTCGGTGTAACATTCGACTGGTATCAACGCGATACACGTAATATGATTGTACCGGGTTCGGGCATTGCCTATACATTCGGTGCAGCCGCTCCCAAAGGTAACTACGGTTCTTTAAGAACACGCGGCTGGGAAGTTTCATTGGATTACAACCACCGTTTCAACAACGGATTAGGCATTAATGCCATGTTCACGTTGTCTGATGCCCAAACTGAAATTACAGAATACAGTGATACGCGTTTAATCAGCGATTATTATGTAGGCAAGAAATATGGCGAAATATGGGGCTACAGAACAGAACGTTTGTATCAGAAAGATGATTTCGTATATGACAATAACGGCGAACTGGTTACTGTATGGGCTTTGAACGGAAAAGAAGTAGCAGCAGGAACTCCGGGTGCTAAAGAAATGAACAAACTGAAAGACCCGAACGGAGTATATCAGGACTTCCTGCAATCCGGTGACTTCAAATTTGGTCCGGGCGACGTAAAATATGCCGACTTGAATGGAGACGGAAAACTGGGTAATGGCGCCGGCACTGTAGAAGACCCGGGCGATAAGGAAATAATTGGTAATGAAACACCGAGATTTGAATACGGTATCCGTCTGGGCGCAGATTATAAAGGCTTTGACTTTTCTATCTTTATGCAAGGTGTAGGCAAACGTCAGATATGGGGTAACGGTTTCCTTGCCATTCCCGGTTATAATACTGCCGACGGTGCTATTCCTGACGCTATCGCAAGTGACTACTGGACTGAAGAGAACACAGGAGCATTCTATGCACGCCCATGGAACCAATCCGGCTCGAACGATGCTTACAACTATTACAAACAGTCACGCTATCTGCTGGATATGTCTTATTTCCGCATCAAGAATATCACATTAGGTTATTCTCTTCCGGAAAATATCATAAAGAAAGTACGCATGCAAAAGGCACGCATCTATCTGGCGCTGGAAAACTTCTTTACATTTGACAACCTGAACGGACTTCCTATTGATCCGGAAGCAATCTCCGGTTACTCCATGTTCAATGCAGAGAACTATAACAGCGGCCGTACGGGTGTAGGAACCCCGACTTTCAAGAGTGTGTCAGTAGGTGTACAATTGAACTTCTAATAAACTGAATTATATGAAAAAATATATATTTGCTTTACTTTCTGCCGCAACCTTTATGACAAGCGGGTGCGACTCTATCCTGGAACGTCCGGAATTGACAAAGCCACTGGACGAAACGTATGGAAAGACAGATAACGAATACCGACTCTATGTCAACGAAGCATACCCCGTTTATTTTGTGGGTTACAACAATAGCTGGGGCAGCGCATACGCTCCTTTGAGAGGATACAATTTTTCTGATGACAATGCTTCATCCGGAAAACAGACCTCTTTTGAGAATACCGTTCCCACCAGCCGCGGAAGTTACAACACCAGTGACCTCGCCAACTCCTGGATTTCCCAATACGCAGCCGGCAACTGGAACTTTGCCTGGGTACGCAAATGGAATATAATGATTGACAAACTGGAGAAGTATAAAAGTGCGCTGGAAGAAGAAACCTATAACCACTGGATGGGAGTAGCCCGATTCTTCCGTGGATTTGAATACTGCCGTCTGGTAGAAACTTTTGGTGATGTACCCTATTATGGAAAATCCATTAGCGATGCAGATACCGATGAAATGTATAAAGACCGCACGCCACGCAACGAAGTCATGGAACATGTGTACAATGACTTTGACTTTGCATTAAATAATATCCGTGAAAATGACGGAACCCAATATCTGAACAGATTTATTGCAGCCGGTTTCGTCAGCAGACTGATGTTGTTCGAAGGAACTTGGCAGAAATATCATAAGAACGATACTGAACTTGCAAAGAAGTATCTGACTATGGCCAAGGAAGCAGGAGACAAGGTATTAGGAAACAGCCAATGGCAGATTTCCGGTGATTTCAAAAGTCTGTTCGGCTCAACAGACCTAAGCGGCAACAAAGAGGTACTGATGTACAGACACTATGATGCCGGAGTCAACGTAACTCACTGTGTGGCTTCTTACTCTAACGGTACGGAAAGCCAAGGTGGCGCAACATTGGCATTAGCCAAATCATTCATCTGCAATGACGGTAAGGTGTACAAAAAATCAACTGTTGCTGGAGCAGACGAACTTGATGTCAAGAACATGGCCAAAACCCGTGACCCGCGTTTTGAAGCTACATTCTGGGATGAACCTCGTATCCAGGCAGGTACCTTGCTTTATAGCTGGAAATTCATTGACCGTGTAGGCCCGACCTATTTTGGCAAGACTTATCCTCCTCAATATAAAAGTATAACTAATACCAATGATTATCCGGTAATGCGACTGGCAGAGGTCATGTTAAACTGGCTGGAGGCCAAAGCCGAACTGGCTTTGATGGGCGGTGACCCTATCATTCAAGATGACATCGAAAAAACAATCAACCAAATCCGCAAGCGTCCTCTCGATGAAACGGCAATAAAAAAAGGCCTGCAACAAACCGCACCTATGATGTTAAGTGACATCACTGCCGACTTCGACCCAGATAGAGACAAAGGCAATTTGGTAGCGGGAGATTACGAAGTAGATCCGCTGATTTGGGAAATCCGCCGCGAACGCCGCATGGAGTTTGTATACGAGCACTCCCGTTTGCTTGATTTGAAACGTTGGAAGAAACTGCATTATATGAACAACAAAACATATCCGGACACAATGCTCGGCTTATGGGTGAACCTTGAGGAAGAACTGCCCAATTATCTTGAAGAAGACAACATAGGCATCACCACCGTAGCAATTCCCGATGGTAACGGATATAAATACATAGTCTATGACGGAACCAACGCCGATGAAATGACAGGTTTCTATGTGCCGGAAGCAGCCGAAGCAAGAGACGATTTCAGCGATCGTTCATATCTGGCTCCGGTAGGAGAAGCTCAAATCAACGAGTACAATGCTAAAGGATATAAATTGACACAAACCGTTCTCTGGTAACAGAAAAAAAAGCATAACTCACAACAAGAGGTGTATCAAGAACGAAAGTTTTTCTTCTCGATACACCTCTTTCCTATATATACCTGAATACCAGATAAGAGCGTTTTGTCGTAATTGTAAATTAATAATTATAATACTAAATATTCCCAAATAAGTGTTTTTGATATTAAAATAAAAGTATCTTTGTTCCATACAAATTCTCCTTAAGTAATACTATTATGAAGAAACTGCTACTATTAACCATCCTGCTATGTAGTTCATTACTGTGTCAGGCACAAAAAGAGCGCATTGTCTTAGGCGATGAACAAACTTCAGAGTATTTTCCAATCCTGAAAGGAAAACGGATTGCAATCTTCTCCAATCACACCGGAATGGTGGGAGACAAGCATTTACTGGACATACTGCTGGAAAACAAATTCAATGTAGTAGCTATTTTTTCACCTGAACACGGTTTTCGCGGAGATGCGGATGCAGGAGAGCACGTATCCAGTTCGGTCGACAAGAAAACGGGCGTCCCCATCCTTTCTCTTTACGACGGGAAAGACAAAAAACCGAGCGAAGCATCCATGAGAAAATTTGATATATTGGTTATTGACATCCAGGATGTAGGCTTGCGGTTCTATACCTATTATATAACAATGTGCCGGCTGATGGACGCCTGCGCCGAGTACAACCGCAAGGTATTGTTGCTGGACCGCCCCAATCCGAACGGACATTATGTAGACGGACCGATACTGGACATGAAATACAAATCCGGAGTGGGTTGGTTGCCTATTCCCATTGTACATGGTATGACACTGGGCGAATTGGCATTAATGGTAAACGGAGAACGCTGGTTACCGGCCTCACGCGTGTGCGACCTTACCGTCATACCCTGCAAGAATTATACGCACCAGACAAAATACACATTACCCATTCCCCCCTCTCCCAACCTGCCGAACATGAAAGCCGTCTATCTGTATCCGGCTACCTGCTATTTTGAGGCCACTCCCGTCAGTCTGGGCAGAGGGACCTCACTCCCGTTTCAGGTATACGGACATCCCAATATGACAGGCTATGATTACAGTTTTACTCCCAAAAGTGTTCCCGCGCCAAAAAATCCGCCCCAAACTCGAACAAGCTATGCCACGGCGTAAACCTCAGTATATGAGCGATGAAGAAATTTGGAAGCGCGGCGTGGATCTGAGTCACGTAATTGACGCTTATAAGAACCTGAACATAGGCGACCACTTCTTCCGCCGTTTTTTCGAACTGCTGGTAGGAACAGACTAATGTCCGCAAGATGATAATAAGAAGGAAAGAGCGCCGAAGAAATCAAAAACCGCTGGAAAGGCGATGTGGAAAAGTTCAAGGAACAGCGTAAGCCCTATTTGCTTTATCAAGAATGATTATTCATACAAACCGGAACCTATTAACCAGTAAACACTAATACCCAATCAATACAATGAGCCCGTTATCCGTTATCATCACCATTGCAGCCTATTTTGCAATACTCTTCACAGTTTCTTACATTGCCGGCAGAAAAGCAGACAATGCAGGTTTCTTCGTGGGCAACCGCAAATCGTCCTGGTATGTGGTGGCATTTGCAATGATTGGCTCCAGCATATCCGGAGTAACGTATGTATCCGTGCCCGGCATGGTTGCCGCAAGTAACTTCGGCTATCTGCAAATGGTACTGGGATTTATTGCGGGACAATTAATCATCGCCTTCGTTCTGACCCCCTTGTTCTACCGGATGAATTTGGTTTCCATTTACGAATATCTGGAGAACAGGTTCGGCATGTCCTCATACCGTACAGGAGCCTGGTTTTTCTTCATCTCCAAAATGCTTGGAGCGGCAGTACGGCTGTTCCTCGTCTGCCTGACATTACAACTGCTGGTATTCGAGCCATTCGGATTACCGTTTATTCTGAATGTAGCCATCACCGTAGCTTTGGTATGGCTGTACACTTTCCGTGGAGGCGTAAAGTCGCTCATCTGGACGGACTCCTTGAAAACGTTCTGCCTTGTGGTATCGGTTGTATTGTGCATCTGCTATATAGCTTCCGACCTTAATTTGTCTTTCACCGGTATGCTCGGTACAATTGCCGACAGCGATATGTCCCGCATATTTTTCTTTGATGATGTCAACAGCAAGCAATACTTCTTCAAGCAGTTCTTTGCCGGAGCATTTACCATGATAGCCATGACCGGATTGGATCAGGACATGATGCAACGCAACCTCAGCTGCAAGAATTTCAAGGACTCACAAAAGAACATGATTACCAGCGTCATTTCGCAATTCTTCGTCATTCTGTTGTTTCTGATGCTGGGTGTACTGCTCTACATATTTGCCGGCAGCCAAGGAATACAAGTGGAGAAAAGTGATGAACTTTTCCCCTTAATTGCTACAGGAAATTACTTCCCCGCCGTTGTAGGCATCCTGTTTATTATCGGACTGATTTCTTCGGCTTACTCGGCAGCAGGATCCGCACTGACAGCCCTTACTACATCCTTCACCGTAGATATTCTCGGCACAAGAGGAAGGACGGAAGAGGAAATCGTAAAAATCCGGAAACGGGTACACATAGGAATGGCCGTAATAATGGGTATTACGATTTTTGTATTCAACCTGCTGAACAATACCAGTGTAATCGATGCCGTATATATTCTGGCAAGCTACACCTATGGTCCTATCTTGGGACTGTTTGCTTTCGGCATCTTCATGAAACAGCAGGTGCGGGACAAATACATACCGTTAGTGGCCATCGTCTCTCCGCTTCTTTGCTTCATCCTGCAAAAGAACTCGGAAGCATGGTTCAACGGTTATCAGTTCAGCTATGAGCTGCTTATATTCAATGCACTGTTCACCTTCATCGGACTCTGCATACTGATAAAGAAAGACAAAAAGAACATTTAACTTAATACATCATCATCATGAGTGTAAGACTCCACTTTTTGTTCAGCATGCTTGCCACCGCCCTTATCCCCCAAACGGGCGGTGCGCAAGAGTTTCCGACAGAAACCCGCCGGGAAATAGGCAAGTTTCTGGATGCCACTGCACGAAAAGAGATATCCGTAGGACACATCACCGTTGACTCTGTTGCCATAAACGGCAACACCCTGCAACTCTTTGCCAACATGAACTGCTCCTACATTCCTTTCCGTGAGGACAATGTAGCCGAAATTTACAAAGGCATCAGCGCCTTGTTGCCCACCGAATTTGCAAAGTACAGGCTACAGCTACGCACCAACAGACATAGTATCGAAGAACTGATTCCCCAGGCGTTGCGTTCGAAAAAAGCAAAAAGGCTCTTACATTCAGCCAGGATGTAGAAAAGCCTCTGGTAACCAAAGTTTCCAGACCTTATACCCCAACCAACGGACTGCAAAACCGTCATATTGCCTTATGGCAAAGCCACGGCTTTTACTACGAACCGAAACTCAACCGCTGGGAGTGGCAGCGTGCCCGCTGTCTGCAAACCGTGGAAGACCTGTATACACAGAGCTTCGATTGCCCTACCTTGCTCCGATGCTGGAAACGCCGGAGCCAATGTGCTGCTTCCGCGTGACGCGACTGCCAGACTGCCGAAATCA
>ENA-OQKR01000317-OQKR01000317.1-human-gut-metagenome-genome-assembly--contig:-NODE-317-length-20772-cov-3.655897_pt1 | contig 20772 bp, 18 predicted proteins | sample MGYA00242803_ERZ504806 | MGnify/ENA primary metagenome ERZ504806 (study PRJEB26092, sample SAMD00036399) | human gut metagenome | host: Homo sapiens | study: EMG produced TPA metagenomics assembly of...
AGAAATCCGTAGCCGCCGGACTGATGGCATCCAATCCTTATAAGGACAAAGGTTTCCAGCCGGGCGTGTACACGCAGGAAAACTACGACAAGATAGACCTTCACCGTCCTTATGTAGATGATATTGTCCTTGTTTCCAAAGCCGGCAAACCCATGAAGCGCGAATCGGATTTGATTGACGTATGGTTCGACTCCGGCTCCATGCCGTATGCGCAGATACACTATCCGTTCGAGAACAAGGAACTGTTGGACAGCCACCAGGTATATCCCGCCGATTTCATCGCAGAAGGTGTGGACCAGACACGCGGCTGGTTCTTTACCCTGCATGCCATCGCCACAATGGTGTTCGACAGCATATCCTATAAAGCCGTCATATCGAACGGTCTGGTACTCGACAAGAACGGCAACAAGATGTCCAAGCGTTTGGGCAATGCCGTAGACCCGTTCTCTACCATCGAGAAATACGGTTCCGACCCCTTGCGCTGGTACATGATTACCAATTCTTCTCCGTGGGACAACCTGAAGTTCGACGTAGACGGAGTGGAAGAGGTGCGCCGCAAATTCTTCGGAACCCTGTATAATACGTATTCTTTCTTCGCCCTCTATGCCAACGTGGACGGATTTGAATACAAGGAAGCCGATGTGCCCATGGCGGAACGTCCGGAAATAGACCGCTGGATTATCTCCGTGCTGAACACATTGGTGAAGGATGTGGATAACTGCTACAACGAATATGAGCCTACCAAAGCCGGACGACTGATTTCGGACTTCGTGAACGACAACCTCTCCAACTGGTACGTCCGCCTGAACCGCAAACGTTTCTGGGGCGGCGGCATGACGCAGGATAAGCTGTCCGCATTCCAAACGCTCTATACGTGTCTGGAAACCGTAGCCAAACTAATGGCGCCTATTGCTCCGTTCTATGCCGATATGCTCTATTCGGACCTGACGGCAGCTACCGGACGCGACAACGTTGTTTCCGTTCATCTGGCAAAATTCCCCGAATGCAAGGAAGAGATGATAGACAAGGAGCTGGAAGCACGCATGCAAATGGCACAGGACGTTACTTCTATGGTATTGGCGTTGCGCCGTAAGGTGAACATCAAAGTCCGCCAACCGCTACAGTGCATCATGGTTCCGGTAGTGGACGAAGAGCAACGCGCCCACATCGAAGCCGTAAAAACACTTATCATGAACGAGGTGAACGTAAAGGAAATCAAGTTTGTGGACGGTGCAGCCGGTGTGCTTGTGAAGAAAGTGAAGTGCGACTTCAAGAAGCTGGGCCCGAAATTCGGCAAGCAGATGAAAGCCGTTGCCGCAGCCGTTGCCGGAATGCCGCAGGAAGCCATTGCCGAGCTGGAAAAGAACGGTTCTTATACGCTGAATCTGGACGGTGCGGAAGCCGTAATCGAGACATCCGATGTGGAAATCTTCAGTGAAGACATTCCGGGATGGCTGGTGGCCAATGAAGGCAAGCTGACTGTAGCTTTGGAAGTTACCATCACCGAAGAGCTTCGCCGCGAGGGTATTGCCCGCGAATTGGTGAATCGTATCCAGAATATCCGCAAGTCGAGCGGTTTTGAGATAACAGATAAAATAAAGATTACATTATCAAAAAATCCTCAAACAGATGATGCGGTAAATGAATATAAAGACTATATTTGTAACCAGGTTTTAGGAACATCACTGACGCTGACGGACCATGTGGAAGACGGAACGGAACTCGAATTCGACGATTTCAGACTGTATGTAAGCGTTGTGAAAGAATGAATTATTAATACTAACGATTAAACACGTAAAGTTATGGCAGAAAAGACAAGATACTCGGATGCGGAATTGGAAGAATTCCGCGCCATTATTCTGGAAAAGTTGGAGTTGGCGCAACGCGACTATGAGTTGCTGAAAGCCAGCCTGACAGGTGCGGACGGTAATGACACCGACGACACATCTCCAACGTACAAAGTGCTGGAAGAAGGGGCAAACACCTTGTCCAAGGAAGAAACGACCCGTCTGGCACAACGCCAGTTGAAGTTTATCCAAGGATTGCAGGCCGCTTTGGTACGCATCGAGAACAAAACGTATGGTATCTGTCGCGAAACAGGCAAGTTGATTCCTGCCGAACGTCTGCGTGCAGTGCCTCATGCTACATTGAGCATCGAAGCTAAAAACAACGGCAAGAAATAAGGATGAAGAATTTTTTCACGAAAGGGCGGATAGCCTTACTCGTTATTTTCTCGGTATTGATTATCGATCAGGTAATCAAGGTGATTGTAAAGACGCACATGTATTGGCATGAGAGCATACGCATCACCGATTGGTTTTACATTTATTTTACCGAAAACAATGGTATGGCTTTCGGTTTGGAGATATTCGGGAAATTGTTCCTTACTTCATTTCGAATCGTTGCGGTAGGAGTGATAGGCTGGTTCCTGTACAAGTTCATAAAGCATGGAATGAAAACAGGGTTTATTGTCTGTGTCTCGCTCATCCTGACGGGTGCGCTGGGCAATATCATCGACAGCGTATTCTACGGAGTGCTGTTTAATGAAAGCACCTATTCGCAACTGGCAACCTTTATGCCCGAAGGCGGCGGATACGCTCCGCTGCTCTACGGTAAGGTGGTCGATATGTTCTATTTCCCTATTATCGAAACAACTGGCCTGCGTGGATGCCGTTCATAGGTGGAGACCATTTCATCTTCTTCAGCCCGATTTTCAACTTTGCCGATGCGGCAATCAGTTGCGGTATCATAGCGCTGTTGCTCTTCTACAGTAAGTATTTGAATGATTCCTATCATGTTATAAAGAAATCATGAAAAGGAAAAGACGGATTCAATGGTATTATAGCGTAATCCTTCTGGCGTTCGGTCTGACGGCATGTCAGGTTAAAAGACCTGATACGGTTATATCGGACGCCAAAATGGAAAACGTACTTTATGACTTCCACATAGCAAAGGCAATGGGAGAGGAGGTTCCTTACAGCGAAAGTTATAAGCGTGTGCTGTACATTGAATCGGTTTACAGGAAACACGGCATTACCCAGGCCGATTTCGATACTTCCATGGTGTGGTATGCCCGCCATCCGGATGCCCTTACAAAAGTCTACGAAAAAGTAAACCAGCGGTTGAAAGCCGAGAGGGACGGCATCAATCATTTAATAGCCTTGCGCGACAACAAGCCCAAAGAATCTTCTCCGGGCGACAGTATAGACGTATGGAGAGGTCGGCACATCTATTATCTTACCGGAACTCCGATGGACAACAAACTGACTTTCACACTTCCTTCGGACACCAATTTCAAGGACAGAGATACGCTGCGTTGGACAGTCCGTTTCCGTTTCCTGAACGGAACACCCGACAGTCTGCACGCACCTTTAATGGCAATGCAGGTTCTTTATGCCAAAGATACGCTGAACGATATGCTCAAGGTAAAGCAATCGGGTACGGAGACTATTTCTTTATTTGCCGACACATTGGGAGAAATAAAAGAAATACGAGGCTTTATCTATTATCCTGCACAGCAATCCACACGGGATGTGTTGGCAGACCGCATCAGCCTGATGCGCTACCACGCAAAGGATACCTTGTTCAAGGCCCCGGCAGATAGCCTTGAGGCAGGCGACAAAGAACTGAAGAAAGAACCCGTTCCGGGCAAACCGGCAGAACTGAAGCGGCAGAGTGAAAAGAAAGATACTGTCCGTCATCGCTCTGAAAGGCGTCCGCGTCCAAGATTGCTCCAAACCACAGAAAAACAATGAAACGTTTCGCTTCACATTTTTTATTCCTGCCCGCATACGGTTATCTCAAACAATATGCGATAGAGACGGAAGAGGGGATAGTTGTACGCTTATTTCCATTAACCGAAGAGATGGAAAATGTGGAATGGCTGCCGGGAGCAATCGTTCTTTTAACGCAAAACGAGTTAAAAGAACCTGACACAATTTTCTCCTTGACAAACGCTTCTCGGAATTTATTAATAACTCCGCCATCCTTTATTGACGGAAGTTGCGGACTAATGCCTGTCTATTTCCCTAATTTTGACACTGCAACATTGCTGCCTGCCGCCGGAACTCGGCACAAACTACTGCGGTAGCAATGGCAACATTCAAAGATTCGGAAGTTTCGCGTTCTGCCGGATAATTGGGAATGTACAGTTTCCGGTTGATGAGCCGTTCCACTTCATCTCCTATGCCGTTGCCCTCATTCCCCATTACTATCAGTCCGTACGCCGAAAGCGGTTGTGTATACATGTTTTCTCCGTCCAGGAAAGTGCCGTATACCGGTATGTCTTCCAGTGAAGCAATCAGTTCGGGCAGGGAAGTATAATGCAGTTTCACCCGTGCGATGCCACCCATGGTAGCCTGTATGGTTTTAGGATTATAGGCATCCACCGTGTTGGGCGAACAGAAGATATGTTCGATTCCAAACCAGTCGGCAAGGCGGATGATTGTTCCCAAATTGCCGGGGTCCTGCACATCGTCCAATGCCAGGCAAAGGGAGCGGCTTATGACGGAAACATCCACAAATTCGTCCGGCTGTTCGAACACGGCGAGTACCTGTTGGGGAGTTTTCAGCAGGCTGGCACGCGAAAGTTCCTCTTCGGAAACTTCGGTCACATCTTCCACAGCCAAATGCCTGTGGGCGGAAAGCCATTCGGCAGTTGCAATCAGGAAACGGCAACGGAAGTGCCCCAGCAAATCTCCTACCAGTTTCGGACCTTCTGCCAGAAATACTTTATCGGCTTTGCGATTCTTTTTCAATTCCAGTGAACGGATATATTTAATGCGATTCTTGCTCAGTGCCATAAGTTGTTCGGTTTTATTTGGCAAAAGTACATGATTATTTCTATATTTGCAGTATTTTATGCGCAATTAATAACTTAGTATGAAGAAAGGCTTTCGCTACGCACTATTTGCTACCGCCGTACTCTTATTAGCTTCATGTTCTGCCACGAAATATGTGCCGGAAGGTTCATATTTGTTGGACGAGGTGCGCATACAGACGGACAACAGGGAAATCAAGCCTTCAGGCCTATCGATGTATGTCCGCCAGAATCCGAATGCCAAATGGTTCAGCTTGATAAAGACACAGTTGTATGTCTATAACTGGTCGGGCAGAGATTCTGCACGTTGGATAAACCGTACTTTGCGGCGCATAGGGGACGCTCCGGTCATTTATAAGGAAGAAGAAACGAAGCGCTCCGGTGAGGAAATGAAAAAAGCCGTACAAAATATGGGCTATATGAGCGCCACCGTAGAGCCGGTTGTACAAATAAAGAAGAAGAAGCTGAAGCTGACCTATAAGGTGTCCAGTGGGAAACCTTATAAGATTCGCTCTCTTAAATACGATATCAGAGACGAGAAAATCAGAGAATATATGCGGCAGGATTCGGCAGGTACTTATCTGACGGAAGGAATGTATTTCGATGTAAACCGCTTGGATGCAGAACGTCAGCGCATTACTGACAATCTTCTCCGTAACGGATATTATAAATTCAATAAGGAATATATTTCTTATACGGCAGATACGGTGAGGAATACCTACCAGGTGGATGTAACCATGCATCTGGCGCCTTTTCGGCAGCACAATGACGATAGCCCGCAAAATCATCGGCAGTACTACATCAACAAGGTAAATTTTATAACGGATTATAATGTGTTGGAATCATCTGCTTTGAGCAGCATAGAAATCAACGACTCCGTACATTACAAGGGTTTTCCCATATATTATAAGGATAAACTTTATTTGCGCCCGAAGGTGCTGACCAATAATCTGAGTATTGTGCCGGGCAGTTTGTACAACGAACCGGATGTGCAACGTACCTATTCCAATTTCGGACGTTTGCAGGCATTGAAATATACCAATATCCGTTTCTTTGAAACGCAGGTAGGCGATACAGCCAAATTGAATGCCTACGTAATGCTGACAAAGAGCAAATACCAGTCCGTATCATTTGAATTGGAAGGAACCAACTCCGCAGGAGATTTGGGAGCTGCCGCATCCGTATCATTTCAGAACCGGAATATGTTCAAGGGTTCCGAGACTTTTATGATAAAGCTACGGGGGGCTTACGAAGCGGTATCTGGTTTGCAAGGCGGATATAACCACGAGGACTACACGGAATTAGGAGCGGAAGCAACGATCAACTTTCCGCGGTTTCTCTTTCCGTTTCTTTCCAACGACTTCCGGAGGAAGATACGTGCTACTACGGAATTTGGCGTACAGTATAATTATCAGATACGTCCGGAGTTTTCACGCATCATTGCTTCTGCCAATTGGAGTTATAAATGGGGATTGCAACGTCAGCGTGCTCAGCATCGCATTGATTTGCTGGATATAAACTACCTGTATATGCCTTCCATTTCGCAGGAGTTCCGCGACAAATATTTGAATAACGAACAGAACTATATTTTAAAATACAACTACGACGACCGTCTGATTGTCCGCACAGGATACAGCTATACATACAATAGCGCAGGGCAAGCCCTGATGAATAATGCAATCATCGGCAACTCATATTCTATTCGCTTTAATTTTGAGTCTGCCGGTAATCTTCTGTATGCTTTTGCCAGAATGACAAACATGAAGAAGAATGAAGACGGGGAGTATTCATTGCTGAGTATCCCATTCGCACAATATGTCAAAGGGGATTTCGATTTTGCCAAGAATATCGTTATAGACAACCGCAATTCCATTGCATTTCATGTGGGAGCCGGCATAGCCGTCCCTTACGGCAATGCAACGATTGTGCCTTTTGAAAAGCGTTATTTCTCCGGTGGTGCAAACAGTGTACGCGGTTGGTCGGTACGTGATTTGGGACCCGGTGTGTTTCCCGGTGATGGAAACTTCATGAATCAGTCGGGAGATGTTAAGTTGGATGCAAGTATCGAATACCGCACACGCCTTTTCTGGAAGTTCAGAGGAGCGGTTTTTGTGGATGCGGGCAACATCTGGACCTTGCGCGATTACAAAGACCAGCCGGGCGGGAAGTTTGAATTCAATAAGTTCTATAAGCAGATAGCCGTAGCCTACGGCTTGGGCCTACGGTTGGATCTGGACTTCTTTGTCCTGCGCTTTGACGGTGGTATGAAAGCTGTCAATCCGGTGTACAACACTAAAAAGGAGCATTTCCCTATTATACATCCTAAATTCAGCCGCGATTTTGCATTTCATTTTGCGGTAGGATATCCATTCTGATGCCAAGCGGATATCCGTCTGAAAAAACTAAAGGCTGCGCGGTTCTTTGACGAACATTGCGCAGCCTTTCTGTTTTATCTTGTTTCAACTCTTAACGTGCAGCGTAATAGGTATTGACCATAGTTGCCTGACGTGCAGCAGATACTCCCTGTGCATCCAAAGTAACGGTCAGGTCTTCACCGTTTGGTAAAGTCATCTGTGCAGTACCGTCATTGTTAATCTGCAAAAGTTCAGTGCTGACGCCGTCTGCAACTACATTCCAGGTATTCAAATCTTTATCGTAAATTAATTCCATAGATGCGGTTTCGCCTTCTTTTGTAATGGAATAACCGTTCTCAAGAGTTTCTACCAGATAGTTTCCGTTTTCGCCTTTTACTTTCTTTACCTCACCAATGCTCGCCATAGGGTTGCTTCCGCTCCAGAATTCAATAGAATTGATAACCAAAGCATCTGCCAAATAGCATATACCATATACCGGAATGATATTGAACGCCAGGTAAACAAGCTCATTGACAAATTTATTTCCAATACTTTCGTTCCAACTCAACAGCTTGCTATGCAATCCGAAAGAACCGATACATGAACTGAAAAGAAAAGCACCGCATACCATTACAGTTGCAGCCAATTTCAAATTGAACTTTTTCATAATAACTTTCTTTTATTTTACTGTATTTTATTGAGATAAAATCTCAATATTTATATATACTAGTGCAAATATAACCATTTTTATAACATAGACATTAAAAAAGCTGCAAAAAACAGTATTCTGTAAAATAAAAGAGCCTTATTTATTTCTATTTGCGAGAAAGAGATTGGGAAATCCAGCGGTCTACGGCAAATTTTCCCGGTCCTATAATATACATCAATACAAATACCACCAAATAAACAAATGCAAGTTCTTTTACCGCAAACGGATCATTGCCATGAATAATGAAGAATGCCACACACATCGTAAATATCATAGGAATCATTGCCAATCTGTATAAGAAGCCTATGATGAATGCCATTGAGCATGCCAGTTCGCCAAAGATGGCCAATCCCAGAGAAAGGGGACTGCCGATGCCGAGAGGATCGGGGAACACCGTAGAAAGTTCCTGATAGTTTGCCCATTTATCAATACCGTGATTCATCATCAGAATACCGAATACAATTCTGACTGCTAATAATATAACAGATATAAAAACGCCATTCGGATTGGTAGGAAATAAAAATCGTTTTAACATAATCATTCGTTTTTTTAAGTTGATATATACTCTTAACAAATAAGAATGAAAAAATGTTTATTTCCGTTTTAATGGTGCGGTGATTATCCGTAATGACAGATCGTAGGTAAAGTAACTCCACATCCAGTCTGCAAATATAAACAAACGCTTCTTTACGCCCACAATACTTTAAGGAAATAACAGACATTAAATAGGAAGAAACGGAAACAAAAAGCCCCGTAACGTTGTTGTAACATGAACTATTTACAACTAACTTTGTTTCGAGGTTTTCTTAATAATAGAGGATGAACACAAAATTAAAAGGATGTCTGTTATCTTTAATCTTGTTGGTGACTGTAACTGCTGTGCATGCACAAACACGTTTGGCAGAAGCAAATACTTCGGCAGATATGGATTCTGCCATCATTCTTGATTCTGTTCCTGTAAAGCGGAACTTTTTTAGAAAATTTCTGGATTACTTTAACGATGCCAATAAAGAAAAGAAAAATAAGAAATTCGATTTTAGTATTATCGGCGGACCGCACTACTCCAGCGATACCAAATTAGGGTTGGGATTGGTGGCTGCGGGGCTTTACCGTTCGGACCGAAACGATACGATTCTGCCGCCTTCCAATGTTTCATTGTACGGAGATGTTTCTACGGTAGGCTTCTATCTGTTGGGAGTACGCGGAACGCATTTGTTTCCTCATGATAAATATCGGTTAAACTACAATCTGTATTTCTATTCTTTTCCCAGTCTGTATTGGGGTGCAGGATACGACAATGGTGCCAACAGTGACAATGAGAGCGATTATGACCGCTTTCAAGCACAGATGAAAGTGGACTTTATGTTCCGGTTGGCACGTAATTTCTACGTAGGTCCCATGGCTGTATTCGATTATGTATACGGACATGATTTTGAAAAACCGGAACTGTGGGAAGGCATGAGCACGCGTACTACGAATCTAAGTTTAGGTTTATCGTTGCTTTATGATTCGCGCGACTTCCTGACAAATGCGCATAAAGGATACTATTTGAGGATAGACCAACGTTTCAGTCCGGCATTTTTGGGAAATAAATATGCTTTCAGCAATACAGAACTGGATACGAGGTATTATCATACCATATGGAAAGGCGGCGTTCTGGCGGGACAGTTTCATACACTGCTCAATTACGGAAATCCACCTTGGGGACTGTTGGCAACTTTAGGCAGTTCGTATTCCATGCGTGGCTATTATGAAGGACGTTATCGTGACAAATGTGCCATGGATGCTCAGATTGAGCTTCGTCAGCATGTATGGAAACGAAACGGAGTGGCTGTATGGGTAGGAGCGGGGACTGCTTTCCCAAAGTTTTCCGAGTTTGACGTGAAGCATATTCTTCCTAATTATGGCTTTGGCTATCGCTGGGAATTTAAAAAGAGGGTGAATGTACGTTTGGATTTAGGGTTTGGCAAACATCAGACCGGATTTATATTTAATATCAATGAAGCTTTTTAGAAAAATTCAAAAATGGTTTGAAAACCAAGAGAACTTGTATTACTTGTTCCTGATAATTCTGATAGTACCCAATATCGTACTATGTTTTACTGAGCCTATGCCACTTGTGGCGAAGGTGTGCAATGTATTGCTTCCATTCTCCATATATCATATGATAATGAGTTGGTCGGGAAATTGTGGCTAAGACTTTTTGGATATTGTTTCCTTTCCTGTTTTTTGGAGCATTCCAGATTGTATTGTTATATCTTTTTGGCCAGTCTGTTATTGCAGTAGATATGTTTCTCAATCTGGTGACAACAAATCCTGGTGAGGCTTTGGAATTGCTGGATAACCTGATTCCCGCCATTATTATTGTTGTGCTGCTATATATACCGGCACTGGTTTTGGCTGCGGTGGCCGTCAGCAAGAAACGGAGACTATCGGAAACGTTCGTTCGCAGAGAACGTAAACGTGCCCGGATAACAGTCATTGCAGGAATCCTCTCATTAGTAGCTGCTTATCTGTTTGATGCCCGTTATGAATTGAAATCGGATTTGTATCCGGCAAACGTATGTTATAATATTGCACTTGCCTTCCAACGTACTGCACAGACACAACACTATGCGGAAACCTCTAAAGATTTTACTTTTCAGGCAAAAACCACCCGTCCGGAGAAGAATAGGGAAGTTTATGTTATGGTAATCGGAGAGACATCCCGTGCCGCTAACTGGTCCATTTACGGGTATAACCGCAATACGAATCCGGAACTTACCAAAATAAAAGGATTGACAGCCTTCTCTCATGTACTGACAGAATCCAATACTACGCACAAAAGTGTCCCTATGCTGATGTCTTCGGTTACGGCGCACGACTTCAATTCCATCTATCGGCAAAAAGGAATTATCACAGCATTTAAGGAAGCGGGCTACCGGACCGCTTTCTTTTCCAATCAACGCTATAACCATTCTTTCATCGATTTCTTTGGAAAAGAAGCCGATATATGCGATTTCATTAAAGAAGATACAGGAGATGGCGGTTACAACCCTTCGGACGATGAACTTTTGAAGCTGGTAGCCACCGAGTTGGCAGAAAATGCTTCCAAGCAATTTATCGTTCTCCACACCTATGGTTCCCATTTTAATTATCGAGAACGCTATCCGGCGGACAACGCTTTCTTTTTGCCTGATTTTCCGGTGGATGCAGAATTGAAATATAAGGATAATCTGATAAATGCTTATGATAATTCTATCCGGTATACAGATAATTTTCTGGCTCGTCTCATCCGGATGTTACAGGAACAGGACATAGATGCGGCAATGCTTTATACTTCAGATCATGGAGAGGATATTTTTGATGATGACCGTCACCTTTTCCTGCATGCTTCACCCGTTCCGTCCTATTATCAGATACACGTGCCTTTTCTGATATGGATGTCCGACAATTATCGGAAGAATTATCCGGATCTTTTTAAAAATGCAGAGATAAACCGACAGAAAAATATTTCATCCAGTGCATCTTTCTTCCAGACGATGCTGGAATTAGGTGGCATAGACACACCCAGCCGAAACGATTCATTGTCTGTAATAAATGCTTCATATACCGAAAAAAACAGAGTATACCTCAATGACCATAACGAAGCCCGTTCATTGAACGATATAGGAATGCGTGAAGAGGATTTTACCATGCTGCAAATGAAAGGGATAGTATACCGGTAAAATCAATATGCCGATTACTAAAACAGCCAAGCACCATTCGAAATCTCAGACGAATGATGCTTGGTTCTGTTATTTTATGGGCATTGCCGTTGGAGTATCACCAATCACCGCTTACGTGACTCTTTCCTATTAGGGACTCTATTTTCAGTTTGTAGTCATTAACTCCCTCTGCAATGTTTTTCCCGGCATCTGCCGTTCCCATTCCGTATGCGACAACAGGTGTCTGCCATACCATTCCGGCATGTAGGGCACTTGCCTGATAAGGTCTTAACAGTTCATCCATTGTAAAGTTGTTTCTTCCCCCACTGCGATATGCACTGTATTCGGAACCGGTAGTGACCGCTACCAATAATGCCTTTCCTGCCACTGCCGGAGTTTTAGCCAAATAAGTAAATACCTCATCCTGCCATTTCTTCAATAAGGAAGGAGCCGACATCCAATATAACGGGAATTGAAACACAAGAGCAGATGCCTGCGATATAATCTTGCTCCATAAATCAATATTATAGGCATCTTCCGGACGCATTTCATATAAATTGTATATTGCCACTTCTTCCATTTCTTTAACAGCATCCATTAATGCCTTATTGGCTTGCGAACTTTTAATGTCGGGATGTGCCAAAAGAATCACAACTTGTTTTATACCTTTATCCATATAGAGTATATTTTTTATAAATTAGAAATAGCTGCCTATTGATTACAAAAATACTAAAACATAGATATATAACAAAAAAGTTGTGCCAGTGTTTTGACGCCTTTTCACGATACCGGCATTATCCTTAATTTGAAACAAGCAGAATAATCCAAATCTGCTTTTTAGTTAGAATGTACCGGAGGGAATAGGTAACGGCTTCCCGGATTCATCATATAGTTCCGTAACGGTGAGAATTTTATATCCATATACATTCTGTATCTTTTTGACGCATTTCAGTTGCCTGTTTTTATAGTATTCTTTGGCAAATACTACTTCTCCGCCTTTCATATGCCCTTCTTCCTGTATTGTACCGTCTTCATAAAACTGACGATAGTCACGCTTGAAGTTTTTGAAATCAAGATTATATTCTTCTTTCATTATCTTGTCCGTTCCGGGATAGAACTCCTGTATGCTCTTCACCGACAGGTCCTCATTATAGTAGTACCGTTCTAACGGATAGCTATTCTTGTCAAATTTCACAGAATAATATGGCATTTCCGTATAATTTTCCTCTCGGACAAGTTTCTCGTTTTCATCCCATTCCTGCCACCGGCCGGTTTTCTCGCCTTTCTCTGTGTAATGCTCTATACATTTCGGCTTTCCGCTCAGTGCCCAGGTTTCCTTATATTCGCCTTTCTTGCCGCGCCATCCCCAAGCATACCCCTCTCTTATAAAAGGCGGCATATCAGTACCGCCTTCTTCATAGATGCGGAAAGGACCATGCTGCATACCTTTGCTGTACGAAACGAACGTGATTAATCGACCGTTATTGTCAAATGTTCGTTGTTGTCCGTCCACTTCGCCATTCTTGTAGTCCCATTCCGTTCTTCCTATCCGGTTGTATTCTATCATCAACCCGTCTATCTTTCCTTGTTCGTTCCAGACACATTCTTTCTTCACAGTGCCGTCTGTGTAATATTCATATCCTTTTCCCCTTAGTATACCTTTTACATAGGTCAGCTTCTGTACAAGATGATTGTCTTCATATTTTTCATATAATCCATCGAGAATGCCATCCTTGTTGAAATGTGCTATCGTGTAAGACCTGTAGCTTAATATAATCCGGCACTTTCCATGTAGTGGAGTACGGTCATATATATTCCGCCATTGGTATGTAAAATCTCCCAATGGAACTCGTTCCACATCGTTAATATCCAGTGGCTCTTGTGCAAAGAGCATACTCCCGTAAAGTGAAAGGAACAGCAGAGATAATAGTCTTTTCCTCATAAGCGTTGAATACTTTATATTTTTCACAGTCTAATTTATTCTTATGGTTTTTATAATCTCCTGAACTTCGGATTCAGAACTGTCATCAGATGTTGTGGAAGTAATGATGAAGTTTTCCAGTGTCTCCTCATTCATATGGATAACAATATTCTGATTTATATGGATACTTCCACCGCCTGCTACAGCGCATTCCATCTTTCCCGAAATCCTTTCGAATGTTTTTCCATGAATATTTATGTTTTCTGACCGGGACTCTTTCATGGAATTAATCAATAAATCATACATATGTTCCATTGCTCCCTTAGAAGGAGCTTTAATGTAGCTGACGGTTAAACTGCTGACACCATGTCCTCGAAGTTGCAATATCTGTTCCGTATCGGATTTTCCTATTGTTTCCCAAGTTGACGGATATTGGCAACTGAAGCCACAGCTATTATTTATGTATTCTTTCATTCCATTGCCCAGATCTGTTTCACTTCCGGTGAAAGTGGAAACATCCGTTGTATTTTGCGGCATATAGTACGAGGTGTTGGGATCTGTTTCAATAGTATCTTTTTCAGAAGAAACGCTTTGTGCATATTCTTCAAGTGTACCATTTTCCCACATCTCCCTGATTTCTATAAAATCTGCCGGCAGGTTGGATGTCTGTCCTGCAAAAAGTACCGTAAAGATCAGCACAAAAGAAATTTCCGTAATCGATATAAAGAGGGTAGAGGTTTTCTTCGTTGCAAACCGGTCAGTCAGCAAGTATATGATGCCTAATATGATTCCGGACACAAGTCCGCCAATATGGGCGGCATTATCTATGCCCTCTGCTCTTGCACCGGACATAAGGTTATAGAATACAAAGAAACCGATACTGTATAACAAGGACTTGCGTTGCCCTTTTTCTATCCTGTGATGGAACACCAGATAAGAAAGGAATATTCCATAAAGTCCGAATATCGAACCGGAAGCTCCGGCGCTTATGCTTTCAGGGTGCATTGCCAAGCTGGCAAGAGCCGAAAACAATCCTGTCAGAAAATATGCGCTTATAAGTCTCCTTCCGCCGATAAGCTGTTCCAGGAATATTCCGATATACAGCAGTGCGTACATATTCATAAGAACATGAATCACTCCTATATGAATGAAATTACAGGTAATGGTCCTCCACCAGTCACCGGTAAGTGTAAGGGGACCGAAATCCGCTCCCCATTTTATGATGGATATTCCTGTGGGAGCAAGCAGACTCACTCCGCATATCGACATGATGACAAATAGGGCAATATTGATATAAACAAGCAGGGGTGTTGCCATATTCCCTTTACGGATTGTCAGTATTGAACGTAAGGAAGCATTCGCTTTTTCATCCATGCTTATGGAACTATCCCCGTTTTCTTCAAAAGCAGAAAAATTTCTACATGTGTTTTCTCTGTGTGTATCGACAATATATGATACATTCTTCATCTTGTCCAATAAAGGAATGATGCCATTGGCTTGTTTGAACAGAACTTCTTCCGTATATACAGGAACCAGTTGGTAAATAGCCACAGAATCTCCATTGGGCAGTTGACAGTTTTCCGCACCTTTGTCCCGTTCTTCGGGAATGGTAAGCAACATGGATGTCATGAGAGTATCATCCTGCAACGGTGTACCATCGGACAGCGAATGCCCACATGCAAGCCAGGAATTCCCTTGTTGAAGCCATGAGACACATTGCAAAAGCCAGTCAATCGGCCATGAGTCTTCTGTATTCCATGTTGGTGGCATACACATACAGAATTCACACCTCGAAGGAGTTGCTTTATCCGGCACCGGCATAACAGAAGCACCTGCTCCACATGTTACCAATGTATAGCAGTCAAACCTGCTTGTTGGTTCAACAATGAGGATTTCCACTCCTGACGGTGAAACAATGTTTTTTGTGATGCCTTTAATACCTCCATAGAAGTGACGGATATGAGCAATGACAGTATTCTTTTCTTCCGGAGTATATGCACTCGTGGTTTTATTTGCAGTATCGGCTTCCGTCGGAGAGATATTATGAACATTTTGCAACTGCTGCATGGTAGCTGTAAGCTTATTAAGGTTCTGCTTGTTCTTTCCCCAGTCCATGAACTGCATGGATGTGCATATGCTTGTAGCAAGAAGTTGTCCGTCCTTCCCGTCTATTGCAGAAAGAATAACCTTTTCTTGCCACGATCTAAAACTTGTAGGCGTATAAAAATCTGATTTATCACGTTTTATACTGCCCGCTTGCCAACCGAGAGATTTGGATGCTTCAATGGCAAGAAGCATCAGCTCTTCGGATGAATATCCGGCTAACTCTATTGTCCGCTCATATTTCGGTCTGAATCCTGTTACCATAATTAAATTATATAAAATAAATGTAAACACAAGTTATAATATATATTGCTTGTGTTATTCTTTTTCTTGTGCTACATATATGATATATGTCCTATAATTGAAATTATAAATAGAAGAAACCGCATTTCATACAGACAAGACAGATAATGCGGTATCTGTGAAAAGCCGGTTTCTTACTAAAGTAGAGTTGTAAAAAAGTTGTTTACCAAACGTATTTTCTCCACGGGCTGTTTTCATGTGTCAGCAATTCATCGGCAGTACTTTTCATTACAGAATTGTATGCACTTTTTCCTCCCCACAAAGAACGTCCGATAACATAGCTCATAGCCATATCATTCCACGAAGAGAATGCCGAATGTGCCATGTCGTATGCCACATCTATGTATCTCCAGGCATCCGCTTCGGAGATGTAGTCCATTTCGCAGCAAGCACGGGCAAGGAAGCAGATTCGTCCCGCATCCCAACCGGCAACGCCATAACGCTTTAAATCTTCTTTGCTCACAATCACTTTGCAGGAAAGCAGTTCCTCATAGGTTTTCTGCAAATTCTGAAATTGCATGACAATCTTGTCGTAATCTTCTTGAGAAGTCATGTTCTGCTGAAAGATTTCATCTTGTTCTTCCGGTTTGTCCAGCAGGAATGCTTGGTAGACAAAGGGAAAATAATACCGGTATCCTTTTTGGCAAAGATAGTCCAGTTCTTTCCGGGCATCTTCCGTAGTCTCAATTCTCCACCATTCTCCAAGTATTTTGGGAAGCATATCGGGAATACCGGTTTCTATCGAGTTTTGATATGCTCCTTGCTGAGAAGCATACATAGCACCGATGGCAATCTTCTTGCATTGCTCGTCGGTCAATCTTGATTTAGGGTTCAGACATACGCCTTTAAAAGACCTGCGTATTTTTCTGATAAATGAATATGCACTTTTCCCTTTCTTGAAAAGCCAGGCCCCACCCACAACAGCAGCTATTGCAGCGGATATCCAAAAATTGTTGTCCATATTATTTCATACTTATAAAGGTTTCTGCCGTTATTCTTTCCACATAGACTGTTTCCAGGGTGATTTACTGTTCTTCAGCAAGAGCTCTACTATCTCGTATGCTGTTTCGCTGTCTGTCGGATCGCCATGCCATACTCCACGCCCCATGATGAAACTCCGTCCGTATTCTTCCCATGAAGAAAAGTGTTCGAGTGCAGTATCTGCCGCTACCTGCATGATATGCCACATCTCATCTTCACGGATATAATCGCAAAGATATGCCCAACGTCCCAGGTTCACCAAACGCACCAAATCCCAAGCGATGACACTCTGAGGCATTTGCCCGGCAGGACACCAGCCGTTCTTCTGCATTTCCTCTGCAATCAAACAAACATCTTCCATCTTGTCATTCCCATTACAGTGTTCCTCTGCCGATATGTTTTCCAATCCGCGTTTGCGAATTTTTGCCAATGCCCGGTCTGCTTCGGCATGATGCCCCTCCTCAAGCAGCCATCGCACAATATCCAGTGTACTTTCCCGGTCTGTCACATTCCACCATTCCCGAAGTGTACATTTGATACTGTCAATATCGTTTTCGCAATCAATAGTGTCTACATTTTCGTCATTATACACCAACATAGGCGCACCGAAAGCCAACAGACGAAGCTGACCTGCATCTAGTTTACCGTCACCGGCTTTGCTGATAGTCCATTCCTCATCCAGATTCTCCATATCATAAAAGCCCTGCATCATCTGTTGGGCAAATGCCATGTTTTGCCGTCCTGCTTCCGCTACTGTTTCCATACCGATTCCGGCTGCTTTCAGCATCGCTTCCTGCTGTGCCTGTATTCTGCATATTGGATACGGCTGTCATTTGCGTCATTATCTGTTCCTGCATACCCTCCGGCATCTGAAATCCCGGAATGCTCCCGAACATAGATTGGGCCTGTTCCATTGCTGCCTTTACCGCGGCTTCCTGTGCCGCTTTTGCCATATCCTCAGGACTTTGAGGGGCTGTTCTTTCTTTTGTCATATCCGTTTACTTCTTAATGATGTTTATAAATTATCCTTCGGCTCCTGCCGCCAATAAAATTTCTGTAATTTCGTTGTATCCGCGCTCACTGGCATAATACAATGCCGTCCGTTGAAGATTATCTGCCAGATTCACATTTGCCTGATGCTCCACAAGAAATGCGACAAACTCGTTATTTCCTTCTCTGGCTGCAAGAATGAGCGGAGTTTCTCCATGTTCGTTCTGCATATCCACTTGTGCATTTGCCGTTATCAAGTCCCGGCCAATAAATTTGTTTCCCGACCAGGCTGCAAAGTGTAGGGGAGTATTCCCGTTCAAAAGAGACTTATTCACGTTCGCACCGGCAGCAATCAATAGTTTCGCTACTGTAAGGTTTCCTTTCATACAAGCAATAATCAGCGGCGTTTCCCCCTCATCGTTGGGTGTGTTCAACATGTCGTTCGAAGCGGTAAGTAATGCACGGACTGTTTCAGACTGCCCGTTGAAAACAGCCTGGTGAAGAGGTGTGTTTCCGTGTGCATCGCTTGTTCCGTCTACGGACAGGCATATCACGATTTCCCGCAACCCGTGAGTAGTGGCATAATCTATTGCTCTGTGTCCTGAGTTATCCGCTATTTCCGTATCTGCGCCCTGTTCTATCAAGAACAAAGCTGCATCAGAACGTTTATTGTCGAGAAGACGTATTAGAGGTGTACATCCTTCCTTATCTGTTGCATCCAAATCCGCTCCATATTGTACCAGTTTTCCTATTATTTCCTTGTTTCCGCTTCTGGCAGCTGCATGTAAAGGAGTTTCCGAACAGTTGTTTGCAATGGAGACATCTGCATCGCTGTCAAGCAAAAGGCCTACAATGTCTCTAAGTCCCTTCAAACAAGCATAATATAACGGTGTATTACCCTCAGCATCCCGCTTGTTTACATCAATGCCTCCTTTTTTCAAGAATATCTGTACGATGCTTTTCTGTCCGTTACGGCATGCATTTAAAAAAGTCATGTTATTATCCATACTTTTCTCAATAATATTTCAATAAAAATTTTATAAGAGCTTCGTCATTTTTTTCCGTTGCAATGTCTAAAACGGTCTTTCCTTCATTGTTCACGGCATTCACATCCGGTTTCCCAAAGTCCATGACCAAGCCGACCGCTTCTTTTGCTCCTCTTTGAGAACTTCCTGCAATGTAATGCAACAAAGTATTGCCCCATTTGTCCTTTGCATTTACATCTGCACCGGCTTCAAGCAGGGTTTCAAGCATATCGACATCTTTTTCCGTGCAATAACGTCCTTCATAGGGATATGACCTCGGCAGGATGGCAATGCGCGGAATGTTCCCATTCCAAAAGCATCCTCCGTAGAGATTCATTGCCGGAGTCTGCCCCTGCAAATTAACAGTATTGACATCTGCCCCGTTCTCTATGAGATATCGGGCAGCCCAAATTCCTAATTCGCATCCAGCTTCCCGGCAGGCAAGAGACAATGCTGTGTTACCTTCCTTATCAGCAGACTTTTCCGGGTTCCATCCGCATTGCATCAAGTACTGAAGAAGATGCAGGCAGTCTTCTTTCTTTTCACTGCCGTGTTTTCTTTTTTTAAGCCATACGGCAAAAGCTGTCTGCTCTTCCAAATCCTTGAAGTCCGGGTCTGCCCCGCTTCTCAACAACATTTCCGCAGCTTCGGCATTGTCCCATAAAAGGGCGCAGGCCAAAGGTGATCTGCCTTTGAAATCGTGTAGCTTTTTATCCTCGCAAACGGTTTGCAATTCTGTTCCGGATCGCAAAATAGCATCCAAAGCTATCATATCTTTGTACCATAATGCCTGAAAAACATCCAAGCCTCCGATGAGCGCAGAAAGTTCATCTGTATCAGGATCTTGTCCGGACAGTAGTGCTCCGATTCTGCGTGCTCCTGTTTCCCAAGCAATATCAAGAGCGGTTTTTCCGATGTTATTCTTGTCCTCCGTATCTATTTGCCCATTTTCTAAAATACGTTTTGCAGTTAGAAAGCATTGTCTGCCTGCCTCTTCCAGATATTCCATGTTTTCATATGCTTCCCGTTTATCCTTTTCCGAATACCACCGTTCGGAGAAGTCTGCTATCCTTTCTTTTGTACGCTTGATGTCGTATGCAATGCCTCCGGCCGATTGGCAAATGACGTGAAGTACATTGTCGCCGTTTGAATTGGTCGAATCAATGCGGCAACCGGACATTAAAAGAATATCCGCCATCAGAAAATGCCGGTTGCCCACAGTTTCAATCAGGGCGGTCGTATTTTTTCCGGAGCGCGGAACTCTCGCTTCTTTAGAAACCAGCAGTCCGGCGATACCGGCAATCGTGGTTTCTTTCCCGCAACACTTACATCTGGCCAATACACATAATGGTGTGTCTCCATCATCATTCCTTACATTTACATCTGCTCCACGTTCCAGCAGTATGCGCACCGCATTCTCATCGGCAAATGCACAAGCCATATGCAAAGGAGTATCATTTTTCCGCATGCTGTTTCTGCTGTCAAGCGGAATCTCCCTATATGCCTCGTATAAAGCGGATTTCAATGCACCAGTAGTATGCAAGCCATATATTTCTTCACAAGTTATCATTGTCAGTTATATTATTTATCAGTTTCTCAATATGCTTGTATTTGCCTCCCAAACAAGCGGATATAGACTTGACTTCACTATACAGATGTAGTCTGAAAGCCGTTTCTGCCTTTAACAGCAGCAACTGTCTGTATGCCAAACATACCGGAATACCTTGCGGCATGGGATGAAAAGGATGCCCTTCGGCATGGTCATAACGGAGAAATGCTTCGGGTAACTCTGCTTCACGGGTAATATTTCTTCCGGACATAAGCTGTTCCGACTCACAAAGCAATCTGTAACATTCGTCATGCCACTTTACCATGAAGCAA
>ENA-OQKR01000319-OQKR01000319.1-human-gut-metagenome-genome-assembly--contig:-NODE-319-length-20683-cov-3.367581_pt1 | contig 20683 bp, 12 predicted proteins | sample MGYA00242803_ERZ504806 | MGnify/ENA primary metagenome ERZ504806 (study PRJEB26092, sample SAMD00036399) | human gut metagenome | host: Homo sapiens | study: EMG produced TPA metagenomics assembly of...
CGGGCGACTTCCCTATTCCACTGAAGTTTTTTATTCCTTTTTCTTTCTACCCACCCGACGATTTTCTGTATCTTTGCGCCAAAAGCAAAGGTAAACTGCATCCCGGCATAAAAAAACAGACAAGTTCGTTTTATTCTGCCTCTGGTTTGCACTATCTTTGCACCCCAGGAAGAAAAGAGAAGAAGCTAACTGACAGACAATAGAATAGTTTCAATCACAAAGTAGCAAATCGTAAACTCTTAAATAAAAGTATGATCTTTTTTTCAGAACACCATCCAAGAGCGTGATTGCCGTAGAATGCGACCACGAACTTACCCAGGCAGACAGCGACAAACTCTGCTGGCTTTTTGGAGAAGCCACCCCCGAAAGTGAAGACAACCTGAAAGGACATTTCGTTGGTCCGCGCCGCGAGATGATTACTCCCTGGAGTACCAATGCTGTGGAAATCACCCAGAACATGGGTCTGAACGGTATCACCCGTATCGAAGAATATTTCCCTGTGAAAGATGAAAATGCAGACCACGACCCGATGCTGCAACGTATGTATAAAGGTCTGGACCAAAACGTATTTACGACCAACCGCCAGCCGGAACCGATTATTCACATTGACGATCTGGAAGCATACAACGAAAAAGAAGGTCTGGCGCTCTCCAAAGAAGAGATGGACTACCTCAAGAAAGTGGAGAAAGACCTGGGACGTCCGCTAACCGACTCCGAGGTATTCGGTTTTGCGCAAATCAACTCCGAGCACTGCCGTCACAAAATTTTCGGCGGCACATTCATCATCGACGGAGTGGAGCAGGAATCTTCCCTCTTCCAGATGATAAAAAAAACCACTCAGGAAAATCCGAACAAGATTATATCGGCCTATAAAGATAATGTTGCCTTTGCCGAAGGTCCGGTTATCGAGCAGTTTGCCCCGGCAGACCACTCCAAGCCCGACTTCTTCCAGATAAAGGACATCAAGAGTGTTATCTCCCTGAAAGCCGAAACCCACAACTTCCCTACTACCGTAGAGCCTTTCAACGGTGCATCTACCGGTACGGGCGGTGAAATCCGCGACCGTATGGGCGGCGGTAAAGGCTCGTGGCCTATTGCCGGAACAGCCGTATACATGACTTCCTACCCCCGCACGGACGAAGACCGTCCCTGGGAGGAAATACTTCCGGTACGCAAATGGCTGTACCAGACTCCCGAACAAATCCTGATTAAGGCATCCAACGGCGCCAGCGATTTCGGAAACAAGTTCGGCCAGCCGCTAATTTGCGGTTCCGTACTCACCTTTGAACACAAAGAGAAAGATGAGGTTTACGGTTACGACAAAGTCATCATGCTTGCCGGCGGTGTGGGATACGGTACGCAACGCGACTGTCTGAAAGGCGCTCCCGAAGCCGGCAACAAGGTTGTCGTGATCGGTGGCGACAACTACCGCATCGGTTTGGGCGGCGGTTCCGTGTCATCCGTAGATACGGGACGCTACAGCAGCGGCATCGAGCTGAATGCCGTACAGCGCGCCAATGCAGAGATGCAGAAACGTGCCTACAACGTAGTACGTGCACTTTGCGAAGAAGACACCAACCCTGTGGTTTCCATCCACGACCACGGTTCTGCCGGACATGTAAACTGCCTGTCCGAGCTGGTAGAAGAGTGCGGCGGACTTATCGACATGAGCAAGCTGCCTATCGGTGACAAGACTTTGTCTGCCAAAGAAATCATAGCCAATGAGAGTCAGGAGCGCATGGGTCTGCTGATTCAGGAAGAAGCCATCGAACACGTACGTAAGGTAGCCGAACGCGAACGCGCTCCGATGTATGTAGTCGGTGAAACCACCGGCGACCACCGCTTCGCTTTCCAGCAAGCCGACGGCGTACGCCCGTTCGACCTTGCCGTAGAACAGATGTTCGGCTCTTCACCCAAAACCTATATGGTGGACAAGACCGTAGAACGTCATTATGAAATGCCGGAATACGAATTGTCGCAACTGCACGAATACCTTACCAACGTACTCCAACTGGAAGCCGTTGCCTGCAAAGACTGGTTGACAAACAAGGTAGACCGTTCCGTAACAGGTAAGATTGCCCGCCAGCAATGCCAGGGCGAACTCCAGTTGCCGTTGAGCGACTGCGGTGTCGTAGCTTTGGACTATCGCGGCGAAAAAGGTATCGCAACTTCTTTGGGACATGCTCCGCAGGCAGCCCTTGCCGACCCGGCAGCCGGTTCTATCCTCTCCGTCAGCGAAGCGTTAACCAACCTGATCTGGGCTCCGCTTGCCGAAGGTCTGGACAGCGTGTCCCTGTCAGCCAACTGGATGTGGCCGTGCCGCTCGCAAGAGGGCGAGGACGCACGTCTTTATACGGCGGTAAAGGCATTGAGCGACTTCTGTTGCGCCCTGCAAATCAATGTACCCACGGGTAAGGACTCTTTGTCCATGACGCAGAAATACCCCGACGGCAGCAAAGTCATCGCTCCGGGTACGGTTATCGTATCTGCAGGCGGCGAGGTTGCAGATGTGAAGAAAGTGGTATCTCCCGTGCTTGTCAACGATGAGAAAACCACGCTGTACCATATCGACTTCAGTTTCGACAAGCTGAAGCTGGGCGGCTCCGCCTTCGCACAGTCACTGGGTAAAGTAGGCGACGAAGTTCCTTGCGTACAAGATGCCGAATACTTCCGTGACGCTTTCCTGGCTGTACAGGAATTAATCAATAAGGGACTTGTTCTTGCCGGACACGACATTTCGGCCGGCGGTCTTATCACTACGCTGCTCGAAATGTGCTTCGCCAATGTAGAGGGCGGTATGGAAATCGACCTCGACAAGATGAAAGAGCAGGATCTCGTCAAGATATTGTTTGCCGAAAACCCGGGTATCGTTATCCAGGTGAGCAACAAGCATAAGGAAGAAGTCAAGAAGATACTGGAAGATGCCGGTGTAGGCTATATCAAAATCGGTAAGCCGACCGACGAACGTCATATTCTCGTAAGCAAAGACGGCGCTACCTACCAGTTCGGCGTGGACTACATGCGTGATGTCTGGTACTCTTCATCGTATCTGCTGGACCGCAAACAGTCCATGAACGGATGCGCCAAGAAACGTTTCGAGAACTACAAGATGCAGCCGCTGGATTTGGTATTCCGGCCTGAATTCAAGGGTAAGCTTTCGCAATACGGTCTCGACCCGAACCGTCGTACCCCGACCGGTATCCGCGCCGCCATTATCCGCGAAAAGGGAACCAACGGCGAACGCGAAATGGCCTATTCACTCTATCTTGCCGGCTTCGATGTGAAAGACGTCACCATGACCGACCTCATCAGCGGACGTGAAACGCTGGAGGACGTAAACATGGTGGTTTATTGCGGCGGCTTCTCCAACTCCGACGTATTGGGTTCCGCCAAAGGTTGGGCAGGCGCTTTCCTCTTCAACCCAAAAGCCAAAGAGGCGCTCGACAAGTTCTATGCACGCGAAGACACGCTGTCTCTCGGCGTATGCAACGGTTGCCAGCTTATGATGGAATTAGGCCTCATCACTCCCGACCACGAAAAGAAGGGAAAGATGCTGCATAATGATTCCCATAAATTCGAATCGACCTTTATCGGCCTGACTATCCCTACCAACCGCAGCGTAATGTTCGGCTCTTTGAGCGGCAGCAAGCTCGGTATCTGGGTGGCACACGGAGAAGGAAAATTCTCATTGCCTTACGATGAAGACAAGTACAATGTAGTGGCAAAATATACCTACGACGAATATCCGGGCAATCCGAACGGCTCCGACTACTCTGTTGCGGCAATAGCCAGCACCGACGGACGCCACCTGGCCATCATGCCTCACCTGGAACGCTCCATCTTCCCGTGGCAGAACGGCTACTATCCGCAAGACCGCGTTCACAGCGACCAGGTTACCCCATGGATAGAGGCATTTGTCAACGCACGCAAGTGGGTGGAAGAAAAGACTGGAAAATAACCACGTGTAAAACTGTAATGCAATAATGGATAATGTGCCAAAGACTCTGCTTTTGCAGGAGCTTTGGCACATTTCTTATATCTCCACACCGCCTTCCATCCTGCCGCTTTACCACTCTGTATTTCCTTTTTTGCATATCTCAAACATTTTCACTACTTTTGTGTTAATATTAAATCCCCCCAACTTTATCAAACTCAAATACCAAAATCGGCTAATATGAAAAAGCATTTCTTTTACTTTCTTTTCCTTATATCATCCTTTCTGGCTGCCGCTCAGACATATAACTACATCGGCGTAGAGGATGGTTTGAGCAACAGGCGGGTATATGCGATTCAAAAAGGGCCTAAAGGTTACATGTGGTTCCTCACGCACGACGGTATCGACCGTTATAACGGAAAGGAATTCAAGCACTATAAACTCATGGACGGCGAAGATGAAATCAACTCCATGATGAACCTCAACTGGCTGTATTCGGATTCGCAGGGAAGGCTATGGGAAATAGGCAAGCAAGGACGCGTGTTCTGTTATGAAAGCAAGCACGACCGTTTCCAACTGGTATATAAATTGCCCAAAAGCGAGACGGAAGGCCTGCACACTCCCGTCAGCTATGGATTTATCGATGATAATAATATAATATGGCTCTGCAACCAAAGAAACATTTACCTATATAACAGCCTGACAAAAGCAACCGTTGTCATAAAGAATGAAAATCAACGAAAGCATCACCGACATCGAGCAGATAGACGAGACCCACTATTTTATAGGCACGGATGTAGGCGTGCATTATGCCGAACTGAGAAACAATGTGCTTGCGCTAAGCCCTTGCGAGAAACTGGATACGCTAAGACTGCAAATCAACGAGCTGTCTTCATAAAGGCAGCCGCAAAATCTTTATCGGAACCTTTCAAAGAGGTATCTATGTATACGATCTGAACCTTCATAAGGCGTTCCACATCAAATCCGGCCTGATAGATGTCAGCATCAACCGTATCTGTACCTTCGGCGAAAAAAGACATATTGATAGCGACAGACGGTGCAGGTGTCTACAAGATGGATGTGGACACTTACCGGTCCGAACCGTACATCGTGGCCGACTTCAACCGATATAACGCCATGAACGGCAATACAATCTACGACATATATGTGGATAACGAGCAACGCATCTGGATGGCGAACTATCCTATCGGCATTACCGTACGCAACAACCGGTACAGCGATTACAAATGGATAAAGCATTCCATCGGTAACAAACAGTCCCTCATCAACGATCAGGTAAACGCCGTTATGGAAGACGAAGAGGGCGACCTATGGTATGCCACCAACAACGGCATCAGCCTGTATGAGCATCGTACCCAACAATGGCATTCGTTCTTGAGCGTCTACGATAAGGAGCAGAAGAACCAGAGCCATACATTCATGTCTCTGTGCGAGGTCAGTCCCGGCATTATCTGGGTAGGCGGCTACAGTTCCGGCATCTACCAGATAGATAAGAAAAAGCGTTCTGTCAGCTTTTTCACGCCCGCCTTGTTCGGCGGCGCAACGATTCGTCCCGACAAGTACATCCGTTCCATTACCAAAGACAGAGACGGTTATATCTGGTCGGGGGGATACTACAACCTGAAAAGAATAGACCTGAAACATAAAAACATTGAATCGATACTCGGGCTGGAAGTTATAACGGACATCAAGGAGCGGGACGAAAAATACATGTGGATAGGTACAGCCAACGGCTTATACCTGCTGGAGAAAGCAACCGGCAAATACCGGTACATAACGCTGCCGGTAGAGTCCTCCTATATATACTCCCTGTATCAGGCCCCCAACGGACTGCTGTATATCGGCACAAACAATTCCGGTCTGCTGATTTACGACCCTGCCAGGCAGAACTTTGAACACTATCATAAAGATAACTGCGCACTTATCTCCAACAATATCTATACAATTCTGTCAGACGGAAAAGATGATATTCTCTTAAGCACAGAATACGGACTGAGCGGTTTCTACCTCAAAGAAAAAAGATTCCATAACTGGACCAAAGAGCAGGGACTGCATTCCGACCATTTCAATGCCAACTCCGGAACACTGCGCAAGAACGGGAATGCCATTTTCGGAAGTACCGACGGAGCCATAGAATTTCCAAGAGACATGGTATTGCCCCGCGAGTACAGTTCGCGCATGATATTCAGCGATTTGCGCGTTTTCTACCAAACAGTATACCCCAAAGACGAAGGTTCTCCTTTGGTTTTGGATATCGACGAAACCAAAAGCCTGAAACTGAAATACAGCCAGAATATATTTTCGCTTCAGGTATCGTCCATCAATTATGACTATCCTTCCCTCATCCTGTATTCGTGGAAACTGGAAGGATTCTATGACGGCTGGAGCCGTCCGGGAGAGGAAAATGTCATCCGGTTCACCAATCTGAATCCCGGTCATTACACCCTGCGTGTCCGCGCCATATCCAGTGAAGACCGGCGTATGGTCTTGGAAGAGCGCAGCATAGATATTATTGTCGAGCAACCCATTTGGCTCAGCATATGGGCATTATTACTGTATGCGCTTATCCTTGTTGCAATTGCAAGCATCGCATTGCGCATAATCGTATTGCGCAAGCAACGAAAGATATCCGATGACAAGATCCGTTTCTTTGTCAACACCGCGCATGACATCCGTACTCCGCTGACGCTCATCAAAGCACCGTTGGAAGAACTCTCCGACCGTGAGAAACTAAGCAAGGAAGGAACGGACAACCTCAGCACGGCGCTTCGCAACGTCAACGCCCTGCTACGTCTCACAACCAACCTCATAAACTTTGAACGTGCGGATACCTATTCGAACAATTTCTACGTATCCGAATACGAACTGGGAGCTTATATGACCGACATTGTCAATGTTTTCCGTTCATACGCTTCCGTAAAGCACATCGACCTGACTTACGAAAGCAACTTCCGCTATCTGAATGTCTGGCTGGATAAGGATAAGATGGACTCCATTTTGAAGAATATCATATCCAATGCACTGAAATACACGCCCGAAGGCGGAAGCGTGCATGTCTATGCTTACGAAACGGAAGATACCTGGAACGTGGAAGTCAGTGACACGGGTATCGGCATTCCACTGGACGAGCAGAAAAAGCTGTTCAAGATGCACTTCCGCGGCAGCAATGCCATCAATTCCAAAGTAACCGGCAGCGGCATCGGACTGCTTCTTGTATGGAAACTCGTGCATATGCATAAAGGAAAGCTCAACTTCACCAGCACCGAAGGAAAAGGCTCCTGCATCAAAGTATCTTTCCCTAAAGGCGAGAAACGCTACCGCAAGGCCATACACCGTCCTGCTCCCACCAAAGAGCAGGAACAGAACAATGAACCGGAACAAATCACCTCTCCGGAAAAGGGCACTCCGGACACCCCTGCCTTCAACACGCCCATAGAGGGTTACGAACATGCCCAACAGCAAACTCAGGATGCCGGTAACCGCCAGAAAATACTGATAGTAGAGGATAACGACGAACTGAGGGAATACCTGCGGCGTACGCTGGCGGAGAACTACCATGTACAAGTATGTTCCAACGGAAAATCGGCGCTTTGTATCGTGAAGGAGTATTTCCCCGACCTGATTATCTCGGACATCATGATGCCCGAAATGCGGGGTGATGAACTGTGCCAGAAAGTGAAGAATGACATTGATACCTCGCACATCCCCGTTATCCTGCTTACGGCCCTCAATACGGACAAAAACATCATCGACGGGCTGCAAACCGGAGCGGATGAATACGTCGTGAAACCGTTTAACATCGGAATCCTGCGCGCCACCATTGCCAATCTGCTTGCCAACCGTGCCTTATTGCGCCACAGATACGGCAATCTGGAGCTGAACGATGATACCCACAATACGGAATGCATCAACTGTTCTACGGATTTGGACTGGAAATTCATTGCCAGCATCAAGAAGAATGTAGAGGACAACATGGACAATCCGAGCTTCACGATTGATGTGCTTTGCACCCTGCTCAACATGAGCCGTACCAGTTTCTACAACAAGTTAAAGGCACTGACCGACCAGGCTCCGGGAGATTATGTACGGTTGATACGCCTGAAACGTGCCATGCAACTGCTGAAGGAACAAAAGTACACCATCACCGAAGTTGCCGAAATGACCGGTTTCAGCGATGCCAAATACTTCCGTGAAGTCTTTAAGAAACACTTTAATATCAGTCCGAGCCAATATGCAAAAGAAGAAGGAAATATTGGAGAGGGCAAACAATAAACCGAATTACAGCATTACACATGATATGACGAATATATATACCGAAGCATTTTCCATTTTCTTTAAAATCGGTGCATTCACCATTGGCGGCGGCTATGCCATGGTTCCATTGATTGAGGACGAAATCGTAACGAAACGCCGGTGGATAGCCAAAGAGGATTTTATAGACCTGCTTGCCATCGCCCAGTCGGCACCGGGCATCCTTGCGGTCAACATATCCATATTCATAGGCTACCGCCTGCGTGGAATACGGGGAAGCATCGTTACCGCCCTGGGAACGATACTGCCTTCTTTCCTCATTATCCTTGCCATAGCCTTGTTTTTCCATAACTTCAAAGACAATGTCTACGTAGAGCGTATCTTCAAGGGTATCCGTCCGGCAGTTGTAGCACTGATAGCCGCTCCGACTTTCAGTATGGCCAAATCCGCCAAAATCAACCGCTACACGATATGGATTCCTATTGTCTCGGCTCTGCTTATCTGGTTATTGGGCTTCTCCCCCATCTGGATTATCATTGCTGCCGGTATAGGCGGATACCTGTTCGGAAGGCTGCGCTTCCCGAAAACCAACAGTTAAAAATTAAACAAAACCACCCCACTTATCGCTAATCACTAACCACTAACCACTAATCACTACATCATGCTTTTCCTCCATCTATTCTACACATTCTTTAAAATCGGCCTGTTCGGTTTTGGCGGCGGATACGCCATGCTGTCCATGATACAAGGTGAGGTAGTCACCCGTTACGGCTGGCTCACACCGCAGGAGTTTACCGACATCGTAGCAATCAGCCAGATGACTCCCGGCCCTATCGGCATCAATTCGGCAACCTATGTAGGCTATTCCACGATAGCCGAACAATACGGCACGAGCATGGGAGTGCTTGGGTCTTGCGTAGCCACTTTTGCCGTAGTGCTGCCTTCGTTCATCCTGATGCTCACTATCAGCAAATTCTTTCTGAAATATCAGAAGCACCCGGCAGTAGAAGCCGTATTCAGCGGACTTCGCCCGGCGGTAGTAGGACTGCTGGCATCGGCTGCGCTGGTGCTGATGAACACGGAGAACTTCAGTTCGCCCCAGGAAGATATGTACTCTTTCATCATCAGTATCATCATCTTCCTTGCAGCTTTCATCGGAACAAGAAAATATAAGGTCAACCCCATACTGATGATTATAGTATGCGGAATAGCAGGGCTGATACTTTATTGACAGTTGATTCCTACAGCTTCACTTTCTTGCTTACAGACTTGGATTCGTTGTGCAGGCGGTCGAGCGCCGTAACCACATAACGGTACTTCGTCTTGCCATCCTCATAAGGCAACTTATAGAAAGTATTGCGCGTAACAGCCACAATGTGCGAAGGGTCGTCAATATCCACCTTCTCTTTCGAACCGAAGCGGTAGACAACATACTGTACCGGACGGTTCATTTCATCCTTGAACTTCGGAGCAGTCCAGAAAAGGATGTAACCGTCGGCAGTCCACACCGGTTTTACCTTGCGTACCTTATCCGGAGCTTCATTGTCCATAAAGTCAAATACGGGCGGCAAAGCCGGATATTTATGATACTCGGCAACCAGCGCATCGCGGTATTTGCCGGCATTCTCCACTACTGCGCTGGCAGGCCATTGGCAACTGCCGCCGATTGTCTGATATGCCCGCTGCAAAGCCATCTTGCGGGGAAGCTGATTGACGGACGGATTCTTCGGGTCGGCATTCTGTACCGTATTCATTACAGACTGGCCGATAAACAAAGGACGGTTCTCCGTATGCTTTGCCCACCACTTCACCAAAGTTTCATAGTCGGCAGCCGGATGTCCTATCTGCCAGTACACTTGCGGTATGTTATAATCAATCCAGCCTTTGCGTGCCCACAGAAGTACGTCGGCATACAAATCATCATAATTCTGCAAACCGTTTGTGGCACTGCCCAGCGGGTCGCTGCTCTGATTGCGGTAGATACCGAAAGGACTCACGCCGAACTTCACCCAGGGTTTCAGTCCGCGGATCGTCTCATGTATTTTCTGAATGAGAATATTCACATTACTGCGGCGCCAGTCCGCCTTATTGCTGAAACCGCCACCATAGCGTGCAAAGCTGGCATCATCCGGGAAATCCTTTCCCTTGATAGGATAGGGATAGAAATAATCGTCCATGTGAATGGCATCCACATCATAGCGCGACACGATGTCTGTTATCACCTTACAGATATGATTGCGGCTTTCGGGAAGCGCAGGGTCGAAGTAAAGCTGGTCGCCATACGTCACGAACCACTCCGGATGCGAATTATAAATATGGATGGGCGAAAGCTCGTTCTTCAACGAAGTCTTTACCCGATACGGATTAATCCAGGCATGAAACTCCATGCTCCGCTTGTGGCACTCCTCAATCATAAACTGCATAGGGTCCCAATAAGGTTCCGGGGCTTTGCCCTGCACACCTGTCAGGAAACGGCTCCACGGTTCGTACTGCGAAGCATACAACGCATCGGCTTCGGGACGCACCTGAAAAATAACGGCATTGATACCTGCACCTTGCAGGGAGTTCAACTGATTTATCAAGATTTGCTTCAACCGGTCGGTCGGTATGCCACGAAACTGTCCGTTTACCGCCTGAATCCATGCGGCACGAAATTCACGTTTAGGATGTGCGGATGTGGATACGAACTGTGCCTGTACAGCCAGTGAAAGGCAGCAGAAAGCCAGTAACAAGAGGAGATTTCTCACTTTCATTTTATTCTTTTTAAATATTGTGTCGCAAAGATAATGATTATCTTTGCAACTCAATTCATTTTCAATCGTCTTATGGCAAAAAATACATCTATCATCATAAAGGGGGCACGCGTCAATAATCTGAAAAATATTGATGTGGAAATTCCCCGCAACAAGCTGGTCGTCATAACCGGACTGTCCGGTTCCGGCAAGTCCTCGCTCGCATTCGATACACTCTATGCCGAGGGGCAACGGCGCTATGTGGAAAGCCTCAGCAGTTACGCCCGCCAGTTTTTGGGACGTATGAGTAAGCCCGAATGCGATTTCATCAAGGGTATCCCCCCTGCCATTGCCATCGAGCAGAAAGTAAGCAGCCGCAATCCCCGTTCCACCGTAGGCACTTCTACCGAAATCTACGAATACCTGCGCCTGCTCTACGCCCGTGTGGGACGGACTTTCAGTCCGGTCAGCGGACAGGAGGTAAAGAAACACTCCACCGAGGACATCGTGAACTGCATGCTCCGACAACCTGAGGGAACACGCTATACCGTGCTCACCCCGATATTGCTCCGCGAAGGACGTACCTTGCAGCAGCAACTGGAAATAGACTTGAAGCAAGGGTTCAACCGACTGGAAGTGAACGGAGAAATGGTGCGCATTGACGAGTATCAGCCTAAAGACGGTGACACCGTATTCCTATTGGTAGACCGCATGACGGTTTCCGGCGAGAAAGATGCCGTCAGCCGCCTCACCGACTCCGCCGAAACCGCCATGTACGAGGGTGACGGAGCCTGCCTGCTGCGTTTCTACCAACCGGACGGCACTACCAGCCTGTACCGTTTCAGTACCAAGTTCGAGGCGGACGGCATCACGTTTGAAGAGCCCAACGACCAGATGTTCTCGTTCAACTCCCCCATCGGCGCATGTCCGGAATGCGAAGGCTTCGGACGTGTCGTGGGCATCGACGAACATCTCGTCATCCCCAACCGCTCCCTTTCCGTATACGACGGCGCCGTGGTGTGCTGGCGCGGCGAGAAAATGGGCGAATGGAAAGACATGGTGATACGCGGTGCGGAGAAAGCCGGCTTCCCCATTTTCACTCCCTACTACCAGTTGACCGACGAACAGCGCCGCATGCTGTGGGACGGAACCCGCTACTTCGAGGGTATCAATGCCTTCTTTAAAATGTTGCAGGAAAACCAGTACAAGATACAATACCGCGTTATGCTGGCGCGTTATCGCGGCAAAACCCTTTGTCCCAAATGCCACGGTACAAGGCTGAAGCCCGAAGCCGGTTATGTACGGGTGGGCGGACGCAGCATCTCCGAACTGGTAGACCTGCCCATTACCGAACTGAAAGTGTTCTTCGACAACCTGAAGCTGGACAAGCATGATGCCGACATTGCCCGCCGCATCCTTATAGAAATCAACAACCGCATCCGCTTCCTGCTGGATGTAGGCTTGGGATACCTCACCCTGAACCGCCTCAGCAATTCGCTGTCCGGCGGTGAAAGCCAGCGTATCAATCTGGCAACTTCCCTGGGAAGCAGTCTTGTGGGCAGTCTCTACATTCTGGACGAACCGAGCATCGGACTTCACAGCCGCGACACGGACAAGCTGATACACGTCTTGCGCCAACTGCAACAGTTGGGCAATACGGTGGTCGTGGTGGAACATGACGAAGAAATCATCCGGGCCGCCGATTATATCATCGACATCGGCCCCAAGGCCGGACGTCTGGGCGGCGAGGTTGTCTACCAAGGAGACATGAAGGATTTGCAAAAAGACAGCAACAGCTACACCGTGCGTTATCTTCTGGGCGAGGAAACCATTCCCGTGCCCGAAAGCCGTCGCCCGTGGAATCAGTATATTGAAATCACAGGCGCCCGCGAGAACAATCTGAAAGGCGTGGACGTACGCTTTCCGCTCAATGTAATGACCGTAGTCACCGGCGTATCGGGTTCCGGTAAAAGCACACTGGTTCGCGATATCTTCTTCCGCGCCCTCAAACGCGAGCTGGACGAATGCACCGACCGTCCGGGCGAGTTTGCCTCTATCAGCGGAGACCTGCGCAATCTGCGCAACGTAGAGTTTGTAGACCAGAACCCTATCGGCAAGTCCTCGCGTTCCAACCCCGTAACCTACATAAAGGCCTACGACGAAATACGCAAACTTTGGGCAGAACAGCCCCTCGCCAAACAAATGGGCTATACCGCCGGCCATTTCAGTTTTAACAGCGAAGGCGGCCGCTGCGAGGAGTGCAAGGGCGAAGGAACCATCACCGTAGAGATGCAGTTCATGGCAGACCTTGTGCTGGAGTGCGAATCCTGCCACGGCAAACGCTTCAAGGCAGATACGCTGGAAGTGAAATACCATGATGTCAATATCTACGATGTGCTGGAAATGACCGTTAACCAAGCCATTGAATTCTTCACCGGACACGGACAGAAGAAAATCGTGAAGCGCCTGCAACCGCTGCAAGATGTGGGGTTGGGATATATCAAACTCGGCCAGTCGTCCTCTACCCTCTCCGGCGGTGAGAACCAGCGCGTAAAACTGGCCTACTACCTCAGTATGGAGAAAGCCGACCCTACGCTATTCATCTTCGACGAGCCTACCACCGGCCTGCACTTCCACGACATCCGACAAACTGCTGGAAGCCTTTGATGCACTGATACGCCGCGGCCATTCCATCGTTATCATCGAGCATAATATGGACGTAGTGAAGTGTGCCGACCATGTTATAGACCTCGGCCCCGAAGGCGGAGACAAAGGCGGCTATATCGTGGCAACCGGTACACCGGAAGAAGTGGCGGCATGTGCGGCAAGCTACACAGGGCAGTTCCTAAGAGAAAAACTACAATAACCAAACGTACAATTCAGTCAGAAACATCCCGTAAGATAGATTAATCCGTCTTACGGGATGTTTTTTCATCTCACGAAACAAAAAATCGTCTCCTAAGACGAAACAAACCATCTTAGGAGACGAAATCAGATATTGTGCAAAAAGAGCTTTTTCTTTTTTAGAAGTAGAAACCGAATCCCACTTTCAACCCGAACTCCGAACGGTCTTTATTTATATCCCAATAAACGGCAGGCTCGATAGTGACCGTACGCGACAGGAAGAAAGCATAACCGCCCTCCATGCCGAAGCCGAAACGGGTTTTATCGCCACCGTCCCAGTTGTAACGGTTCAAGTTTACATCAGCTCCCAGAAATACGCCAATTTTGTTGAAATAGTAACGTCCGCCCACACCCAACGTATAGACATCCGTTCCGCCGCCTTGCCATGTAGCGCCGGCATCCAACAGCAAAGCCACGTTATCGATTAAAAAAGCACCACCCTTGACCTCAAGACCGAAATGAGCCTTATCCGTTTCCGTATTGTAGGAAAAATTAAGTCCGGTAACGGAAGGGTTGACGAACCACTTTCCTTTTTCAAACTGCGCGTGGGCAGCCACTGTGCCAATAAGCAGGCATACGATCAATGCAAGTCTTCTCATCTTGTTTTCGTTTTTAAGTGAATAATTATTTTCGTTCTATTTTATCTTCTTCACGGCGCTTACGCTGCAACTCCTCTTTTTGCGCAGCACCAGCCACAACGCCAGTACGATGACATACGAAGCGATTACGGTTACATATTTCTCCGTATTGCTGATTTCCGTATTGCGCGGCAGGAAATACGCCGCGGTGGCAGAAACATAAATAAGCAGGGCTACGGTCAGCCCGGTAGATTTCTTGAGTTTCTTCATCGGTTTAAGAGTTTTTAGTCTGTTTGTCTTTTCTTCCATAGCACGAACCATACCAGAGCTATCGCCACACCAGCTGCCCCTATGCCGTAGGATGCCGGATGCGACAGGCCGAAACCTTCGGGCGCTATACAGATATACGTTGTACAGACACAGGTCATGAAGAGGGCAGGTATCAGCGTCAGGAAATACAGCTTTCTTGCACGCACCAGATACACTGTGACAGCCCATAGAGTAAAGACGGACAAGGTCTGATTGGCCCATGCAAAGTAACGCCATATCATATCGAAACCGTCCTTATCGCGCAGGCTGTACAGCAACAGTCCGATAGCAGCCAAAAACATCGGTATGCAGATATATAAACGGCGGCGCATCGTTTTTTGTTCCATCCCCAGAAAATCAGCAACGATAAGCCGTGCCGAACGGAAAGCGGTATCGCCGCTGGTAATGGGGGCTGCAATCACACCCAGTATGGCCAGTACACCTCCGATTGTTCCCAACCAGTCTTTCGTAATGGCATCCACAATGACGGCGGCATTCGTCTCCGCCATTCCGTTTTCATGGAAGAAGCAAGTAGCGGCGGCAGCCCAGATAAGGGCCACGATGCCTTCGGTAATCATGGCTCCGTAGAATATGGGACGTCCATGGCGCTCGCCCGTCATGCAGCGTGCCATCAAAGGGCTTTGCGTGGCATGAAAACCGCTGATAGCCCCGCACGCGATACTGACAAACATAATGGGAAATACAGGCAACGCCGAAGCGTTGGGATGGGTATTCTGCAATCCGTCCCATACTTCCGGCAATGCCGGATGCTTCACGTAGAGCATAACCAAAATGCCCACCGCCATAAACAGCAGCGCAATGGCAAACAGCGGATATATCTTGCCGATAATCTTATCCACCGGCAGCAAGGTGGCAAGTATATAATAGATAAAGACCACCACAATCCAGAAAACGGTGTCCAGCGTTTCCGGCGTCAGGCTGGCAAGCAGTCCGGCAGGACCTGCCACAAACACGGCTCCCACAAGTATCATCAGGACAACGGTAAATCCGCGCATCACCTGCTTGGTAGTCACGCCCAGATAACGGCCTATAATCTCCGGCAGGCTCTCGCCCCCGTTGCGCAACGAAAGCATTCCTGCAAAATAGTCGTGCACCGCCCCGGCAAAAATACTACCGAACACTATCCACAGATAGGATGCCGAACCGAATTTCGCTCCCATGATTGCACCGAAGATAGGTCCCAGGCCTGCGATATTCAGGAACTGTATCATAAAGATTTTCCACGTAGGCAGCGGGATATAGTCCACCCCGTCGGCTTTGGTAATAGCAGGAGTCTTGCGGTCGTCCGGTCCGAATACGTGTTCTATAAAGCGTCCGTAGATGAAATAACCTGCAACCAACGCCAGCAGGCAGAGCGTAAATGTAATCATGGCGTGCTAATGTTTAATATACAGCAAGTGTTAATAATGTATTTTATGTATGCAAATGTAACGGTTTCTAACTAAACTACGCAATTTTATCAGGTGATTTACGTATCTTCGCCGTGAAATATAATAGAAATAAAGAAGTAAAAAGGAATTTGTTTCACCGCAGAGGAGAAATCATCATTTACCGAAAACAAGACAGCAACATGAAGAAATCAAGCCTTATACTATTATATATCTTCTGTCTTCTTCCCCTTGCCGCCCAGCGGCCGCCCAAGCACGAGGTACGTGCCGCATGGGTCACCGCCGTCTACGGACTGGACTGGCCCCGCACCCGCGCCACCACGCCCGAAAGCATCCGCAAGCAGCAGGACGAACTCGTAGAGATACTGGACAAACTGAAAGCCGCCAACTTCAACACCGTACTGTTTCAGACCCGTACGCGGGGCGATGTGCTCTACAAATCGTCCATCGAGCCTTATAACTCCATCCTGACAGGAAAAACCGATGGCAACCCCGGCTACGACCCGCTTGCCTTTGCCGTAGCCGAATGCCACAAACGCGGTATGGAATGCCACGCCTGGATGGTGACCATTCCTTTAGGCAACCGCAAGCATGTCGCCGCCCTCGGCAAGGCATCGGTCACCAAACGCAAACCCGCTATCTGCGTACCTTATAAACGCGAGTATTTCCTCAATCCCGGACATCCGCAGACCAAAGAATACCTGATGAGCCTTGTCCGCGAAGTCGTGGAACGTTACGATGTGGACGGCGTGCATTTCGATTACCTGCGCTACCCCGAACATGCCCTGCGCTTCTCCGACAGCTATACCTATAAGAAGTACGGCAACGGACGCGACCTCGCGCAATGGCGGCGTGACAATATCACGGAAATAGTCCGTTATCTCTATAAAGGAGTCAAGGCGCTGAAGCCCTGGGTAAAGGTGAGCACCTGCCCCGTAGGTAAGTACCGCGACACCGCCCGCTATCCGTCGCGCGGCTGGAATGCGTTCCACACCGTCTATCAGGACGTACAAGGCTGGCTGGGCGAAGGCATACAGGACCAGATATATCCTATGATGTACTTCCGCGGCAACGGCTTCTATCCTTTCGCCCTCGACTGGCAGGAGCAAAGCAACGGCCGGCAGATTATTCCCGGACTGGGCATCTACTTCCTCGACCCCGGCGAAGGCAACTGGACTGTGGACGAGGTGGAACGGCAGATAAACTTCACCCGTGCACACGGCCTGGCGGGCGAAGGCCACTACCGCGTGAAGTACCTTATGGACAATACGCAGGGGTTGTATGACATACTTCAAGAGAACTACTACACCGCCCCCGCCCTGCAACCCGCCATGCCGTGGATAGACAATGTAGCTCCTACACCTCCCTCCGGACTCACGGTGGAAACACCGGAAAACGGCTATTGGAAACTAAGCTGGCAACCCGCCACGGACAATGACAAGCGGAATGCTCCGATGTATGTAATCTACGGTTCGGACACCTATCCCGTAGATACCTCCAATCCGGAGAATATCCTGGCACAACGAGTACAAGGCACGGAATATACCTATGCCCCCATCCGCCCGTGGACTGCCCGAAAATATTTTGCCGTGACAGCCATAGACCGTTGCGGAAACGAAAGCGAAGCTATTCAGCAGCAGTGACACAGACAAAAGCCCGGTAACGGCTCTTCGGAGTGACCGGTACCAGAGGCAGATAGCCGGAAACAACCCTGCCGTCCTTCACTACCAGCGGATAGCTTTGCATATCCTGCTCATGCCGCTCCATCAAAGCTTCATGGGTCGGAAAACAATCAATGGAGAAACGTCCCTCCCACCGGGGACAATGAAATGATCACTAAGCACATGGGAAACGATTCCCATATTCATCCGTAGATTTATTTCGACATGGGGGTTGATGGCATACGGATGCCCTTCCTTCTGACGGCAGACCATCATGTCCACACCCAAGAAACCCATATAAGATGTAGCATAACTCGTTTCCAATGCTTTCTGCATCATATTGCGTATGCGTACAAATGCTTCAAAGGGTACATATTGCTGAATCCATTCCTCCACTTGCTCATCCGAAGTAAGGATATTACCACGATATGCCCCTTTGTCATCCGTAACAAAACGGGAATAGCCGACAAAAAGAAGCTTTCCCCGACCATCCGAATAAAATTCCATGGCAAAGTCTTCCACCTTATCAAATATAGGCTCCATCACAAAACCTCTATTTTCTTTCAGCGCCCTACTACACCAATCGGAAACATTTTTCGTAAAGCCATGACGGCACCAACACAATCCCTTTCCACTTCCCGACCAAAGTGATTTGAACACACATCCCTCCTTGTAACGATCAACAATATCCGGAGAGATATCCGTCATTCTACCATCAGCCTCCACCAAGCAACAACCGTCACCACAAGTATAATCTATTTTATTGAAATAGAAAAGTGCGCGAAAAGCCAAAGCGTTACTACGGGCAGCCTTCATACGATATTTATCCAAAGCATCCGGCGTAGGAAGATTTTTTTCCAGAACACCGCCTTTCAACATCCGTTTACGGATAGCGGGGTTCCATCCCCAAGGCATTACCCGCACATCAGCATAATCGGACAGCTCCGGCTCTGTCACCAAATGCACATCCAGCCGGAACAACTGTTGCATCTGTTTCAGATAATCTGCATTATAGGCGGAAGAGGCCAGTACCCCACTACCCGGCTGGGCATACCAAATCGGCAACAAAGCCAAGTCTTCAGCCATACGGCGGATGGTAGCGGGCGCCATATAATTTTCTTCATTATTTCCCAATGCCATATCTGCATCAGGATTGAACACATAAAGTTTCATCTTTCAAATGTTAACCAATTACTCACGTTTTGTATGAGAGTGCAAAGTTATATAATATTTTGCCATCTCTACTTTGCAAATCTATAAAAAAGCCGTATATTTGTCGCCCGATAAACCGAATTTAAAGCATGGAAGCATTTTACCGTACACACGCTTATCTCGTAGAGCATACCAATGCCCCCGTACGCCGCGACCTAATGGACGAAATAGACTGGAATGACCGTCTTATCGGTATCAAAGGCACAAGAGGCGTAGGTAAGACTACTTTCTTGCTGCAATATGCCAAAGAGAAATTCGGCACAGACCGCTCCTGCCTCTTCATCAACATGAACAACTTCTACTTCTCCGGACATGGCATCGTGGAGTTCGCCGCCGAATTCCAGCGCCGCGGAGGAAAAGTGCTGTTGATAGACCAGGTATTCAAGTACCCGGAATGGAGCAAGGAACTGCGTATGTGCTACGACCGCTTCCCCAACCTGAAAATCGTGTTCACCGGCTCGTCCGTGATGCGTCTGAAAGAGGAGAATATGGAGTTGCGCGACATCGTGAAGAGCTACAACCTGCGCGGCTTCTCCTTCCGCGAATACCTGAACCTGCAGACGGGCATGAAGTTCCATGCCTATCCGTTGGAAGAAATCCTGAGCAACCACGAACAGATAGCCAAAGGCATCCTCTCCAAAGTACGTCCATTGGACTACATACAAGACTATATGCACCACGGCTTCTACCCTTTCTTCCTTGAAAAGCGTAACTTTTCGGAGAATCTGCTCAAGACGATGAACATGATGGTGGAAGTGGATATCCTGCTCATCAAACAAATTGAGCTGAAATACCTTTCGAAGATAAAGAAATTACTATATTTGTTGGCCGTGGACGGGCCGAAAGCGCCGAATGTCAGCCAACTGGCAAACGACATACAGACCTCCCGCGCCACAGTAATGAATTACATCAAGTATCTGGCAGACGCACGACTCATCAATATGGTCTATCCGAAGGGAGAAGAATTCCCCAAGAAGCCGTCGAAGATAATGATGCACAATTCAAATCTGATGTATTCCATCTATCCCGTCAAGGTGGAAGAGCAAGACGTACTGGACACTTTCTTTGCCAACACAATGTGGAAGGACCACAAGGTGAACAAGGGCGACAAGAACATCTCGTTCATGGTAGATGAGGTGATGCCTTTCAAGATTTGTCCGGAAGGAACAAAGATAAAGAATAATCCGGGAGTTACTTATGTACTGCATAAGGCAGAAATAGGCCGAGGCAACCAAATACCTCTCTGGTTATTCGGTTTCTTGTATTAAGAGAGAGATTTTTTTACTTAAATAAATAATTCAATTTAGTTATGACTAAACAGAAGAAATTCATTACTTGTGATGGTAACCAGGCTGCTGCACATATCTCGTATATGTTCTCCGAAGTAGCTGCCATCTACCCCATCACCCCCTCTTCTACGATGGCTGAATACGTAGACGAATGGGCTGCCGCAGGTCGCAAGAACATCTTCGGCGAAACAGTATTGGTACAGGAAATGCAGTCAGAAGGTGGTGCTGCAGGTGCCGTCCACGGCTCTCTGCAAGCCGGTGCGCTGACTACTACTTACACAGCTTCACAAGGTCTGTTGCTGATGATCCCGAACATGTACAAGATTGCCGGTGAATTCCTGCCTTGTGTATTCCACGTATCAGCACGTACATTGGCAAGCCAT
>ENA-OQKR01000324-OQKR01000324.1-human-gut-metagenome-genome-assembly--contig:-NODE-324-length-20610-cov-4.741298_pt1 | contig 20610 bp, 20 predicted proteins | sample MGYA00242803_ERZ504806 | MGnify/ENA primary metagenome ERZ504806 (study PRJEB26092, sample SAMD00036399) | human gut metagenome | host: Homo sapiens | study: EMG produced TPA metagenomics assembly of...
GCGGTCAATATCTCCTCTGCGTATTTTGGCATACCGCCAACTCTCCAAATGCAAGAATGAGTCTTATTATTTTGCTTTTATTATACCTATATTTTTTTCTCTGTCAACAACCACAAAGGGCTTGTGCGCCAAAAGCTGCCTCGAAGTACCTTAACAGTTTTAACTGTATCTGTTATATTTCAATATAAACTGTATCAGCAGTAAACACAGTTGCATTGGAGGTTGATTATGCGTCAGATATTGCTTTTCGCGGCACTTGCCGCCGTGCTTGCACTGCTTCTGGTGAGCTGCGGGGGAACCAAGGACAAGCCGGTGCCGACAGAGGAGGACGCTCCCGGCAAGGCGGCGTATCATAAGATCAGCGCCGAGGAAGCCTATGAGATGATGATCTCGCAGGAGATCGTGGTGGTGGATGTCCGCACCCGGGAGGAATACGGATGGCGGGCAGTATTGAAAACGCGTCCTTGTGCCCAACGAGAGCATCGGGAGCGAAATGCCCGAGACGCTGCCCGATAAGGAGGCGACGCTGCTGATCTACTGCCGCAGCGGCCGCCGCAGCAAGGATGCTGCACAAAAGCTGCTGGCGCTGGGGTATCAGAGCGTCTACGACTTCGACACGATCCTGATTGTCCAAACTCAATTCAAGGTCATGGTCGATGATGGGCAGCTTGAACCGGACGGACTTCAGCCACTGTCCATTAGGCTGGCGTTCCGGGCAGATCTGCACCTCGTCGATCAAAATTTCCACCAGTCTGCGGCGTTCCGCCTCGGTCATGGTGGCATAAAACTTGTCAAAGCAAATCAGGATCTTATAGATGTTGTCGCCTGTGATTTTGTCGGCTTCAATGGCCTGCTTCTTTGCCCGGGCATCCATCAGTCCATTTTCCTACCTCTTTCGGTTTTATCGCACATCTTATAAAGGCGGTCGTCAAGGTCAGATTTTCGGGCGATAAAGTGCCGGTCGTCCGGGTCAAGGCTGTCGATCTCCTCCATAAGCCGGGATTTTGTGGAGTAGTGCTGCCGTAGCTGCTTCTCATAGGCGGCGATCTCCTGCTCAATGGCAGTGGTATCTACCTTCATGTGTAGATCTTGGTCTTTTCTGCTGCCATTTCCAGCACCTCCCATTCGTACCGTCTTGTTCGGAATAGACTTTGCAAGCAAAGTCGTGTGCCAAAGGGCGCTGCTCTCGCCTGTCGGCTCGGTCAAGCGCTTCAAAATGCAACGCATTTTGAGGTCGCCACTGGCGACCCGCGCCCCTTTGGATTCTCCGTTCACATTGTCCTACGGACGATGTGATTTTATTGTTGTAGCGATTCGCTTCATCCCGGTTTCGTCCCGGTTTGCAGAATGCCCTTGCAATCCGAAAGAAGCCGTGCTATAATGCCGCTGTAATTGAATCATAAATCTTCAGGGCAGGGTGCAATTCCCTACCGGTGGTACAGCCCACGAGCCGTAAGGCATGATTCGGTGAAACTCCGAAGCCGACAGTACAGTCTGGATGAAAGAAGATATCAAGTGCAGAACCCGTACGGTCCTGCGCTTGTGGAGGTTGCTCTGGGATGCGTTTGCATTCTGGAGCTTTCTTTTTTGCACAAGGATCCCTTGTGTTTTTCGGCTTGCCCTGAACGTTTTTGTTCAGGGCTTTTTCTTTTGGAGGCAACACGATGAACGACAAAGACTATATGCGTCTGGCTTTGCAGCTTGCAAAAAAGGGCTGCGGGTGGACATCGCCCAACCCGATGGTGGGTGCCGTGGTCGTAAAAGAGGGCAGGATCATCGGACAGGGCTGGCACCAGAAATACGGTCAGGCTCATGCGGAGCGCAATGCGCTGGCATCCTGCACCGAAGATCCGCAGGGAGCGACCATGTATGTGACATTGGAGCCGTGCTGCCATTACGGAAAGCAGCCGCCCTGCGTGGATGCGATTCTGGACGCGGGCATTCACCGGGTGGTCGTGGGTTCCGCTGACCCGAATCCGCTGGTAGCCGGAAAAGGAATTGCAATCCTGCGCGCACACGGCATAGATGTGACCGAAAATGTTCTGCAAGAGGAATGCGATGCGCTGAACAAGGTGTTCTTCCACTATATCACCACAAAACGCCCCTTCGTTTCCATGAAATACGCCATGACAATGGACGGAAAAATCGCCACATACACAGGCGCTTCCAAATGGATCACCGGGGAAATTGCCCGGACTCATGTTCAACGGCAGCGACACCGATTCCGCGGCATTATGGTGGGAGTCGGAACCATTCTGGCAGATGACCCGCTGCTGACCTGCCGGATAGAGGGTGGCCGTGATCCCGTCCGGATCATCTGTGATACACATTTGCGGACACCGCTGCAATCACAGGTAGTCACGACCGCCAAACAGGTCCCCACCATTCTTGCGACCTGCTGCGGCGACCCAGAGAAGCAGGCGGCATATCAACAGACCGGGTGCCGAGTCCTTTGTCTGGAAGAGCAATGCGGTCATGTGAATCTTCCGCAACTGATGGAACAGCTGGGGCAGGAGCAGATCGACAGCATTCTGCTGGAAGGCGGCGGAACCTTGAACTGGTCTGCACTGGAAAGCGGCATCGTGCAGCAGGTACAGGCTTACATCGCCCCGAAGCTGTTCGGAGGTAGGGATGCCAAAGCACCCATTGAGGGTGCAGGTGTTTCGTTTCCGGATGCTGCATTCCGCCTGAAGAACAGCCGATTGGAACAGCTTGGCGAAGATTTCCTGATCGAAAGTGAGGTGGAGTACCCGTGTTTACCGGAATCGTGGAAGAAGTCGGAACAATAAAATCCATCAATCGGGGACAGCATTCCGCTGTACTGACTGTTCGTGCAAAAACGATTCTGGAAGAAACCAGGATCGGCGACAGCATCGCCGTCAACGGCATCTGTCTGACCGTCAGGCAGCTCTTCCCGGATAGCTTTGCTGCGGATGTCATGCACGAGACCTTGAACCGCTCTGCGCTTGCGCAGCTCACCGTTGGAAGTGCTGTCAATCTGGAACGTGCCATGCCGGCCAACGGACGTTTTGGCGGACACATCGTAGCAGGCCATGTGGATGGCGTCGGACGCATTGCTAATATCCGAAAAGACGATACGGCTATCTGGTACACCATTCATGCAGATTCTGCGATCCTTCGCTATGTCGTTGAAAAAGGCTCTATCACAATAGACGGTATCAGCCTGACCGTGGCTGCGGTGGAACCTACGGGCTTTTCCGTGTCCACGATACCGCACACCGTCCGTCAGACGAACCTGAACCAGCGGCACAAAGGGGATTTTGTCAATCTGGAAACCGATGTTGTTGGAAAATATATCGAGAGGCTGCTTCCATCAGAAACACCGAAGCAAAACACGCTCACAAAAGAAATGCTGCTGCGTTGCGGCTTTTAAGGAGAGTTTACGATGAACTTCAATACCATTCCCGAAGCTTTGCAAGACCTGAAGCAAGGAAAAATCATTCTGGTAACGGATGACCCCGACCGTGAAAACGAGGGGGACTTCATCTGTGCTGCCGAATTTGCCACCACCGAAAACATCAACTTTATGGCGACCCACGGCAAAGGTCTGATCTGTATGCCGATGTCCGAGGCTTTCGTCCAGAAGCTGCAATTTCCGCAGATGGTGCAGCATAACACCGACAACCATGAAACGGCATTTACGGTGTCCATCGACCACGTTTCTACTTCTACGGGCATTTCTGCCGCAGAGCGTTCCATTACGGCGATGGCTTGTGTGGACGATCACGCAAAAGCAGAAGATTTCCGCAGACCGGGCCATATGTTCCCCCTTCTGGCAAAAAAGAACGGTGTGCTGGAGCGCAGCGGTCACACAGAAGCAACGGTTGACCTGTGCCGTCTGGCAGGGCTGAAAGAATGCGGCCTGTGCTGCGAGATCATGCGGGAGGATGGCACGATGATGCGCACCGCTGAACTGGCAAAGCTGGCAGAGCGTTTCCAGATCAAATTCATCACCATCCGTGATTTACAGGAGTACCGCAAGTGTCACGATAAACTGGTCGATCGGGTAACGGCGGTGAACCTGCCCACCAAGTATGGCACCTTCAGAGCTTATGGTTTTGTGAGCCGCCTGAACGGAGAGCATCACATTGCACTGGTAAAAGGTGACATTGGCGATGGAAAGAATATTCTGTGCCGCGTCCACTCGGAATGCCTGACAGGAGATACATTTGGTTCTTTGCGTTGCGACTGCGGCCAGCAGCTGGCCGCTGCCATGACGCAGATTGAAAAAGAAGGCCGGGGTATCCTGCTCTATATGCGGCAGGAAGGCCGGGGCATCGGTCTGATCAACAAACTGCGTGCCTATGAACTTCAGGAGCAGGGCATGGATACGCTGGAAGCCAATCTCGCTCTGGGGTTCCATGGAGATGAACGGGAGTATTATCTCGGCGCACAGATTCTCCGGGAACTTGGCGTAAAAAGCCTGCGCCTGCTTACCAATAACCCGGACAAAGTATATCAGCTCTCCGAGTTTGGGCTGGAGATCTCCGAGCGCGTACCCATTCAGATGACGGCGACCCCGTATGACCTGTTTTACCTGAAAACGAAGCAGGCACGGATGGGGCATCTTCTGGAATATTAACAACGAAAGAGGTATTTAAAAATGAAAACATTTGAAGGTAAGCTGGTTTCTCAGAACGTCAAGGTCGGTATCGTAGCTGCCCGCTTCAACGAATTTATCACGTCCAAACTTCTGAGCGGAGCAATGGATGGTCTGCTCCGGCACGATGTGCAGGACGCTGATATTCATGTTGCATGGGTTCCGGGTGCTTTTGAGATCCCACTGGTTGCCTCTAAAATGGCAAAAAGCGGAAAGTATGATGCTGTGATCTGCCTTGGTGCCGTGATTCGCGGTTCTACCAGCCATTACGACTATGTGTGCAATGAGGTTTCCAAAGGCATTGCCACGGTCTCGCTGGAAAGCGGGATTCCCGTCCTCTTTGGTGTTCTGACCACCGAAAACATCGAACAGGCCATCGAGCGGGCAGGCACCAAAGCAGGTAATAAAGGCTATGACTGTGCAGTCAGTGCCATCGAGATGGTAAACCTGCTCCGGGAAATGGATACCGCCGCAGAGTAAAATACACGCAGGAGTTTGCCATGATCGTTATAAAGACCCGACAGCCTGACCCGGAATTGGAGCAGAAGATCCGGATGCTTCTGGAACGAGAGCACATCGAGGCAGAGCAAATATCCATTGATTCATGGGAGAAGTTGGTTCTTCCGGGGCTTACACTGGACGGAATGACCCACGAAGTGTCGTGCAACGGCAGAAAAGTCTCCCTTACACGACTGGAGTTCGATTTGCTGCTGATGCTTGCCTCCCACGAAGGACAAATCTTCTCAAAAGAAGAGCTTTTCCGTGCTGTGTGGGGACAAAGCTGTGACGACACCTTAAAGGTCGTGGCAAATACCGTTTCCAATCTGCGAAAGAAGCTGGCCGGCTGCGGTAGCTTTATCCGCACTACCCACGGCGGCTATGCTTTTGTAAGCCAAAAGGAGAACGACCCGGCATGACCAGGATCTTATTTATTTGTCTCGGAAATATCTGCCGAAGCCCGATGGCGGAGTATGTGATGAAAGACCTTACGTCCAAGGCAGGACTATCCGAGCAATTTGAAATCGCATCAGCCGCCACCAGTGCATGGGAAATCGGAAATCCGGTCTATCCTCCTGCACGGCAGAAGCTGGCAGAACATGGCATCGACTGCAACGGCAAGACAGCCCGGCAGATGACCCGGCTGGATTATGCACGGTATGATCATCTGATTGGCATGGACGAAAGTAATCTGTGCGACATCCTGCGGCTTGTCGGCGGAGACCCACAGCATAAAGTCTCGCTGCTGATGGCGCATACGGATCATCCCCGTGAAGTGGCAGACCCATGGTTCACGGGAGATTTTGAAGCCACATGGCAGGATATACTGGAAGGCTGCACGGCATTGCTTGAGGAACTGCGCTAAATTGGCGTAAATTTTGGCGTATGCCAAATCAGGAGTGTTTGACACTTGCCAACGACAAATTGATTTAACCACAGGAGAAGTTGCCTGTCAGCATAAAATCTCTATACGAAACAAAAAGCGGCAGCTACGTTGTTTTTCGCAACATAGCTGCCGTATCTTCGTTTTGGGAGTTCGGTGTACCTACTACACCAATCCGCCTATTCGATTCTTACACCACACCGCTTTGTAAGGCTCCTTTTCGGGAAAACGTCCCAAAATTGGTGTAGTTGTGGTGTAGTAACGCAGATGATGGGTGAAATCGTTTTAAAATTCACTCGTATCTGCGTTTTATTTTTGCGATTTACTGCTCAATCGGCTTCATCGTGGGGAACAGCAGCACATCACGGATAGAGGCACTATCGGTGAGCAGCATCACCAGACGGTCTACGCCGAAGCCCAGACCGCCCGTGGGGGGCAGGCCGTACTCCAGTGCGTTCACGTAGTCGTAGTCCACCTGTGCCTTGCAGTCGGGCTCGATGGCCTTGCGCTCGGCTACCTGACGCTCGAAGCGGCCCTTCTGGTCGATGGGATCGTTCAGCTCGCTGAAGGCGTTGCCGTACTCGGTGCAGTCGATGAAATACTCGAAGCGCTCGGTGAAGGCGGGATCATCCGGCTTGCGCTTGGCCAGCGGGCTGATCTCCACAGGATAATCGTAGATGAAGGTGGGCTGGATCAGCTTATCCTCCACAAAGGCATCGAAGAACTCGGCCAGAATGGCGCCCTTGGTGGGCACCTCGGGCAGTTCCACGTTGTGCGCCTTGGCGGCAGCGATGGCGTCCGCATCGGTCTGCCAGTCGTTGAAGTCCACACCGGAATACTTCTTCACAGCCTCCACCATGGTCAGGCGCTCCCAGTGGCTCATATCGATCTGCTTGCCCTGATACGGAATGACCAGACTGCCGCAGATCTTGAGGGCAAGGCGCTTGTACAGCTCCTCCACCAGATCCATCATGCCATGGAAATCCGTAAAGGCCTGATACAGCTCAATGGTGGTGAACTCCGGGTTGTGCTTGGGGTCCATGCCCTCGTTGCGGAAGATACGGCCCACCTCGTACACGCGATCCATGCCGCCCACGATGAGGCGCTTGAGGTACAGCTCGGTCTCGATGCGCAGCACCATGTCCATGTTCAGGGTGTTGTGATGGGTGTAGAAGGGGCGTGCAGAAGCACCGATCTCGAAGGGGGTCAGGATGGGGGTATCCACCTCCAAAAAGCCCTTCTCGTCCAAATAAGCGCGGATTTCCTTCAGGATGCGGCTGCGCTTGATGAAGGTGTCCTTCACCTCCGGGTTTGCGATCAGGTCCACATAGCGCTGACGGTAACGCATCTCGGTATCGGTCAGGCCGTGGAACTTCTCGGGCAGGGGGCGCAGGCTCTTGGCCAGCAGGGTCAGCTCGGTGGCGCGCACGCTCAGCTCGCCGGTCTTGGTGCGGAACACCTCGCCCTTCACGCCGATAATGTCGCCCACGTCCAGCTTTTTAAAGGCGGCGTAGGCCTCGTCACCCAGCTCGTCGCGGCGGACATAAAGCTGGATATCGCCCTTGTCGTCGCGCAGATGGGCAAAGCTGGCCTTGCCCATGACGCGCTTGGACATCATACGGCCTGCCAGTGCCACCAGCTTGCCGCTGTCGGTCTCGTTGGGCAGTTCCTTAAATTCTTCCTTCAGGTCGGCGGAATACGCGTCCTGCGGGAACTTGGTCAGGGTAAAGGGGTCGTTGCCGGCGGCCTGCAGGTCGGCCAGCTTCTGGCGGCGCACCTGTACCTGCTCGCTCTCGGACAGCCCCGCAGCGGGGTTTCTCTTTTGCTCTTCCATGGTTACTCCTACTTAGTTTGCAGAATGGGTGATAGCCAGCACAGTGTACTCCACGGTCTGGCCGGTGGGCAGCAGCACTTCGACCTTTTCGCCCACAGCCTTGCCCATCAGGGCGTGACCCACGGGGCTCTCATCGCTGATTTTACCGTTGAAGGCATCAGCCTCGGTGCGGCCCACGATATCGTATTCCTCGGCCTCATCCTCGCCGGTCTCGCGGATGGTAACGTGGGTACCAACGGAAACGTTATCCACGCTCAGCTCGCTCTCGTCGATTATAACTGCGTTCTTGATGGTCTGCTCCAGTTCGGTGATGCGGTTCTCCACCAGACCCTGCGTATTCTTGGCCTCGTCGTACTCGCTGTTCTCAGACAGGTCGCCGTGGCTGCGGGCTTCCTTGATCTCTTCAGCCAGCTCCTTGCGGCGGACGGTTTTGAGGTATTCCAGCTCCTCCTGCATTGCCTTCAGACCAGCAGCGGACATCTTGATCTCTTGTGCCATTTGAGAATCTCTCCTTGTTATTAGCTGTATTTCTTTCGCGCAGCCACAAAGCCGCACAAGAATGCTATTTTGACTACACTATTATAATAGTAAGCCGGTGCCTTGTCAACAAAAAAGGCGGTGCTGGGGCAAAAAAGCACGCAGAACGGAAGAACGGCAGGGGGCAGAGCCGATCAAAGAGTGATACTTTCGATAATTCGTGCTCTTTTTGGGCATTTTGTGCCATTCCCCTTCCAAAATACGATAAAATGTAATATAATGGAAGTACCGTAATACATACCCCCCCCCCGTAAATAATACGAGGGGAAAAAGGAGGTTGTACCATGAAACAAGGCAAACTTATCCGACGTGCAGTATCGGCAGCGCTAGCCGGATGCATGATGTTCACCCTCTCAGCCCCGGCTCTGGCTGAGAGCACTGATGCACTGATGCAGTTGAACATCAGCGGCAACCGTGCGGTCAGTGTGCTGGATGCGGAGAACGGCTACGGCATCACAGTTAATGGCGTAGAGGTCACAGATGCTAACAAGGACGATGTCCTTGCAGGAACCTTGAATGCCGGTAAGCTCAGATATGAAAACGGTGCATTATGCTCAGATAATGTACAGCTCTCAGGTATTCTGCGTGTAACTGCGCCGGGCACGAATATTGAACTGAACGGCGGAGCGTACAGTCCTCTGGCTACAATCTATATTAATGATGCAGATAACGTAACAATCTCCAGCGATAACTACTCCGCGATTGGCAATAAGGCAGAGATTGACTGCACCGGAAAAGTAACGATCAATGCGTCTGGTAATTTTGGCAGCTATGCCATAGGTGCCCGTTCTCAGGCAGACGAGGGCACTCTGATCATTCGGAATGCCAGTGCAGTAGAGATCAATGCGCCTCAGTATAATCAGGTCATCGGCGGATGGAAGGGCATCGCCAATATTACCTGCAACGGTCCTGTTACCATCCGCGGTAATGCAGAAAGCGGCAATAGAATTGCCAAGAACTTCACCTACCAGCGCACGGATGGTGCAGACTACGTCTACTACACCAGCGAGGATGCGGAGACAGAAGCCATCGACGGAAGCATTACACCCATCCCGTCCGATGCACCCTACAGCTATCTGCATATTGAGGAAAAGACGTTTTCCGCAATTACCGTAAACAATGGAATCGCAAAAGCGGGCGGAAGCGAAGTGCAAATGGCCTTCAACGGTCAAAAAGTGACCGTCACCGCCCAGATTGATGAAACTGACGAGCGAAAATTTGACGGCTGGGAAGTAGTAAATGCTCCCGCAGGCTTTACGATCTCTGCCGAAAAACTGGCGCAGAAGGAATTTTCGTTCATCATGCCTACAGGCAATGTAGAACTGACCGCACACCACAGCAACAAGCTTGAGGTGTCCGGCGGTACTGCCAAAGTGAACGGTAACAGCAATGCAGATTTTGCCCGCCCGGGCGCAGCCGTTACCGTGACCGCAGGCAGCCCCGAGGATTACCAGTTTGACCACTGGGAGGTATCTGGCGGCAATATCGGCAAGACCGAAGAGGAGCTGAAGGTCAGCCCTCTGAGCTTCACCATGCCGGATGCAGCCGTCAAGCTGACCGCTGTCTACAAGGCTGCTGTCAAGGTGAGCAACGGTACTGCCCAAACGGACAATACCACCGGTGAGACGGTGTATGCACTGGAGGGTGCATCCGTTACCGTGACCGGTCACGACAGCAACGCAAGCTTTTCTAAGCTCGTAGGCTGGAAGCTCAAAAAGGGCAGCCTTACTGCAATCATCGATGCGGACGGCAATAGCCTGAATGTTACGGTGGACGCAGAAAACAACTATCTGCTGGATGCCAGCGGGGCAAAGATCAAAAACGAAACTTTTACGTTCACCATGTCTGACAAGCCTGTGGAACTGAGTGCTGTCTACAGTATTCCCGCCATCGCAATGAGTCTGCCGGTCATCGTGGAAGGCGGTACAATCAATGGCACGCAGGACAGCTTTGTACGCGTAAAGGCGGGCGAAAAAGTCACGATCAAGGCTGATGCACCTGCTGAAAACATGCAATTCCATCACTGGAAAGTGGAAGAAGGCACCAGCGCGGACTTTGGCGTAACGGTCGGCACCCTTGGCTCTGATACGGAGCAGGGTACTGAGGAGATTGCATTCATCATGCCCCGGGGTGCTGTCAGACTGACAGCACAGTGGTCCGCTACTCCGGCGACCCGACCCGATCCAGATCAGCCGCTGGACGAGGATTTCGGTGTTGATACTCCTCAGCCGAAGCCCGAACCTGAAGAGCCCGAAGCACCCGCAGAGTCCGCCGCCGGTGCTATTGCAGCAGTCGCCATTGGCGGCGCAGCAGTCTGGGGCGGCTACGAGATCACTACCCGCGCCATCCTGAAGAACCTGCTGCCCGCAGATGCGGCCATCCCCAAGACTCAGGGCCAGCTGGCTGAGCTGCTGTGGCAGAACGCAGGCTGCCCCCAGCCCACCGTTGCACAAGCCACCGATGCCGCTGCCGCCGCCCGCTGGTGTGTCGAGCAGGGCTATCTGGAAGAGGATTTCGCTCCGGAAAAGTATGTACCCAAATACAAGGTGATCCGTATCCTCAAGCAGGCTAAAAGCGACACATAACCTCTGATATCATCTCACATCACCGCACAAAAATGGACGGAGGAGCGTCTTTGACGTTCCTCCGTCCATTTTCTTTTAACACACTCAGACCAGCTTTGGCACCTCTGCGGTCAGCAGCTCTGCCAGCCGGGCGTGACCCTTGCAAGTCAGGTGCATAAAGTCCACCTCGTTGAACTCGCACTCGGCGGCGTCCATAAAGTGCACGCCCTGCCGCTCGGCCACAATGCGCAGCTGTTCGGCGACCCCACGGGATTTTTCCACGCAGCCTGCGCCCATGACGGCATCGTGGAAGCCGTCCTTGATGCAGGGCGGCGCCACCACCAGAATATTAGGCGCCTTGCCGCCCCAGCAGTCCACGCTCTTGACCTTGAGCAGCAGCCGCTCCATGCCCGCACCGATGCAGGCAGCGTTTGCGCCAAAGCGCTCCTTGACGTCGTTCGTGCCCAGCATGATGATGAGCAGGTCGATGACCTCGTGGCTCTTGAGCAGGGCGTAGGCCACGCTCAGCGCATCCATGGATTCGTGCAGCGGGTCCACGAACACGGTGGTGCGGCCGGAAAGCCCCTCCTCGGTGACCAGATATTCCTCGCCCAGCGCCTTTTGCAGACGGCAGGTCCAGCGCTCGTCCTCGTTGAAGCGGATGCCGTGGTCGGCGCAGTCGTTGGGGTCGGCGCAATAGCCGTGGGTGTTGGAATCACCCAGACAGAGAATATGCTTTTTCATAACCAAATCACTCCTTTTCCATCGTCTGCCGGAAGTAGTACACAGCGCCCACCATCCCAGCGTCATTGTGCAGCTGTGCGGCACGAATTTCCAGTCCTTCGGCAAAGGCGGGCATGACGGATGCTTTCACCTTTTCAGCGATAGGCTCGATGAGCAGCTTCTGCTGGGCAGACACACCGCCGCCGATCAAAATCAGCTGCGGGTTGAAGATATGCACCATGCCCGCCAGCCCCTGCGCGATCTCGTCCGTCCATGCGTCCAGCAGCGCCAGCACCGTCTCGTTGCCCGCTTCTGCGGCGGCAAAGATGGCGCGGCCATCCTTCCATGCCGGGTCTTTTTCCTGCGCGGCGCGCACCAGAGCAGTGGTGGCAGCGTAGCGCTCCCAGCAGCCCTTTGCGCCGCAGGTGCAGTCCACGCCGTCCAGCGCGTGGGTGCGGTAGTGTCCCAGCTCACCGCCCAGACCCCGCGCACCTTCCAGCAGACGGCCGCCGGTCAGGATGCCGCCGCCCACGCCGGTGCCCAGTGTCACGCCGATGACGTCCGTATAGCCCTTTGCACCGCCGACCCACACCTCGCCCAGCGTCATGCAGTTGGCGTCGTTGGCTACCGTGACCGGCAGGCCAAAGGTCTTTTCCAGCTCCGCCTTGATGGGTGCGCCGATGTAGTTGGGCAGGCTTCCGCAGGTACCCGCCACGATGCCCTTGCGGCTGTCGATCTGCCCGGTGGCAGAAACGCCGATGCCCGCAAGGCTTTCCGCCGGGACGCTCTGCGCGGCAAGGAAAGCTTGTGCAGCCTTCAGCACCGTGGTCAGGATGGGGGTGTGGTAGCCGTCAAAGCTTACGCTCTCTTCGGCTTTCGCCAGCACCGCGCCAGTCTCGTCCACGATGCCCAGCTTGACGGCGGTGCCGCCGATGTCGATACCAAGATAGTGTTTCATAGCAGGCACTCCCCTGTGTTATTTCTTTGCGGCGTTGATGGCACCGGTAAAGCGCGCGGTGATCTCTGCCGGGCGGGTAATGGCACCGCCCACCACCAGCGCAAAGGCACCGGCTTCCAGCGCCTTGACCGCCTGCTCCGGGTAGTGGATGTGACCCTCGGCAATGATCTTTGCCGGGCACTCTGCGGACAGCTTGCGGATGAAGTCAAAGTCGATATCATCAATGCCGGTGGTCTCCGGGGTGTAGCCGCGCATGGTGGTGCCTACAAAGTCGGCACCTGCCTCGGCGCAGAGCATGGCGTTTTCAAAGTTATCGCAATCGGCCATCACCAGCTGCTCGGGGTACTTTGCCTTGATGGCGCGGATGAACTGTGCCGAGGTGGAGCCGTCCGGGCGCAGCGCACCGGTGCCCTGCACGGCAAGGATATCCACCCCGCAGGCCACCAGCTCGTCCACTTCCTTCATGGTGACGGTGATGTACATGGGCGTGCCGGGGTAATCCTTTTTGATGATGCCGATGACCGGCAGTTCCACCACCTGCTTGATCTGGGTAATGTCCCGCACGGTGTTGGCGCGGATGCCCACAGCCCCGCTCATGGCAGCAGCTTTCGCCATCAGGGGCATGACCCCGCCCTCCTTGGTATACAGCGGCTCGTGCTCCAATGCCTGACAGGACACGATGAGTCCGCCCTTGATCTGTGCAAACAGCTTTTCCTTATCCATGGTCTTACTCCTCCATTCTGATTTTGACGACCGCCTTGCGCACGCTGACGCAGCCGTGCTGTACAAGGCCGGGTTTATGCAGTTCCTCCGGGAAGAACAGCACAAAGCGTCCCTCGCCCAGTGCACCGGTCACTACGCTGGCGCTGGCCTGAAAGCCGCAGTCCCCGGTAAATTCCCCGATCTCCGCGCCGGGCAGATTGGTGTAGCCCCAGCCCTCGCTGCCGGTAAGGTCTACCTGTAAATCAGCATAAAGCTTGTGGTACTCCGGGTGGTAGCCCGCGTCCGGGTGCAAGGTGGCGTCCATCAGGTTGATGAACACCTTGTCGCCGTCCACCTCGGTGCGTCCCAGCTGCAGGGCGGCAAGGTCGTGGGTAAGCAGGTAGTCAATGGCGGTATCCAAGTTAGGGTGCAGTCCCCTGTACCGGCCAAGATGCTGCAGGGTATCGCAGATCATTCGTGTTTCCTCCAATAAAAGAAGCGCCCGCCTCCCCTCTGAAAAAGAGACGGAGAGGGGCGCTTTTATCCTGTTACAGCTTTGCGATGGCAGCTTCGATCATGGCCTGTGCCTCGGCCACAACGGCCTCATCCTCGGGGATCAGGCCGGGCATCGGGGCGCGCACGCTGCCCAGCTCCAGACCGTACATCCGGCGCAAAATCTCCTTTTGCACCGCATACAGGTTGCCGTGGGCAGAGCACATCTTGTAGATGATGCGGTTGGCCTCGTACTGGATGGCACGGGCCTTTGCGATTTCGCCCTTTTCCAGATGGGCGTTCATAGCCAGATACAGCTCCGGCATTACGGCATAAGTGCCGCCGATGCCGCCATCTGCGCCGATGACGCGGCCGGAAACAAACTGCTCGTCCGGGCCATTGAACACCACAAAGTTGCCCTCGCCGCGGGCGGCAATGCCGGCATCCTTGAACATCTGGATGTCCTGCGTGGGCATGGAGCTGTTTTTCACGGCCACCACGTTGGGGTTCTTCAGCATCTCGTTCAGCAGGCTCATGGTCAGCGCCGTGCCAGCCAGCTGCGGGATGTTGTAGATGACGAACTCGGTGTTCGGGGCAGCAGCGGACATATCGTTCCAGTACTTGGCAATGGCGTACTCCGGCAGGTGGAAGTAGATGGGCGGGATGGAGGCAATGGCATCCACGCCCACGCTCTCGGCGTGGCGTGCCAGCTCCATGCTGTCGGCAGTGTTGTTGCAGCCAACGTGGGCAATCACGGTCAGCTTGCCCTTGGCTTCGCTCATCACGGCTTCCAGCACCGTCTTGCGCTCCTCGACGTGCTGGTAGATGCACTCGCCGGAGGAGCCGCCCACATACACGCCCTTGACGCCCTTGGCGATCAGGTGACGGGTCAGCGCCTTGACCCCCTCCACCGAAATGTTGCCCTCTGCGTCATAGCAGGCGTAAAAGGCAGGGATGACACCCTGATATTTTTTGATATCTTTCATGTTTCAAGCCCTTCTTTGCAATCAGTAATAATTCAAGATAAAATAGTCGTTCGTATCAGGTTCTGAGGCTTTTTGCTCCGGGCGGGGGGTATTTTTGCCCTCTTGCCGCTGTCGCAATTTTAGCCCTTGACCGCACCCATTGCGATGCCCTTGGTGAAGTACTTCTGGAAGATGAGGAAGATGATGATGATCGGCACTGCGGCCAGTGCGGCACCGGCCATGATCAGGCCGAAGTCGGTGCTGTTCTCTGCCTGCAGCTTTGCAATGCCCAGCGAGATGGTCAGGTTGCTGGTGCTGGACAGCATGATCAACTGCATGAAGTAGTCGTTCCAGCTGTTGATGAAGGTAAAGATAGCCAGTGCGCCGATACCGGGCTTGACCATGGGCAGCACGATCTTGACAAAGGTGCGTGCCTCGCTGGCACCGTCGATGCGGGCAGCTTCCAGCATTTCTGTGGGGATGCCCTCACTGAACTGCTTCATCAGGAACACGCCGAACGGCCAGCCCACGATGGGGAAGATGACCGCCCAGATGGTATTGTACAGGTTCAGTGCGCTCATCTCCCGCAGCAGGGGGATCAGGATGACCTGCTTGGGCAGTGCCATAGCGCAGACGATGAGGGTGAACAGCAGCTTGCGGCCCACAAAGCGCTTTTTGGCCAGCGCATAACCGGCCATGGCGGCGGTCAGGCAGGTAAGGATCATGGACATAACGGCCATGAACACAGTGTTGATCATCCAGCGGATGGCAGCGGGAGCCATGGGGCCTACCGAGAAGTAGACGGGCTCGCCGTTGGCGCTGAACTTGGAGCCGAAGGGCACGGCCAGCTGCCACAGCGGGGCACGCTTACCGGCAAACAGCTTCTGGTAGTTGGTCAGTACCCACTGGCTGGGCCACCACTCGGGGGTAGTGGCGTTGATAGCGGCACCGGTCTTGAAGGAGCCGGTGATGATCCAGTACAGCGGGAAGGCGAACAGCACCGCCATGATGCTGATGAGGATGATTGCCAGAATGGCGTAGGCGCTCATCTTTTTCAGTTTACTGGGATGGCGCTCCAACGGTTTTTGCTTTTTTGCAGCAGTTGCACGCATTGTTCCGCACCTCCTTAATTATCCTTGTTGCCCAGCTTGAACTGGACAGCAGACAGAATGGCGATGATCACCGCCAGCACCACGCCCATGGCGTTGCCGTAGCCGTACTTGTACTGCTTGAAGGCGGTGTAGTAGATGTAGTACATAATGGTATCGGTCTTGTGGTTGGGGCCGCCGGAGGTCAGCAGCTGGATCAGTGCAAAGCACTGGAAGGAGTTGATGGTGGTGATGACCAGAATGTACAGGGTGGTGGGCATAATGGCCGGCCACTTGATCTTCCAGAAGCACTGGAAGTCGGTCGCGCCGTCCACCTCGGCAGCCTCCACGATGGACTGATCCACGTTGCCCAGTGCCGAAACGTACAGCACGATGGGCTGACCCACAGAGGTAGTGAGCAAAATCAGGATGATACAGCCCAGTGCAAACCGCTCGTCACCCAGCCAGTTGATGTTTTTGTCCAGAATGCCAAGGCTCTTGCCCAGATAGTTGAAGATGCCGTAGTAGTTGTTGTACATCCACTTCCACACCACGGTAACAGCGACCGAGCCGGTGACCACGGGCAGGTAGAACACGCAGCGGAAAAGGCTGGTGGCCCACTCCGGTAGGTCTACGATGGCGGAGGACACCCACAGCGAGAAGATGCAGGTGATGGGCACCGACACGATAACGATGACGAAGGTGTTCTTTAATGCACCAAGGAAGATGGGGTCGGCAAACAGGGTCTTGTAGTTTGCTATCCCCACAAAGATATCCGCGCGGTTCATGGTGGAGTCAAAGAAGCTGGTCACCACGCAGAGGATCATGGGGTAGATGACGAAGCCCAGAAAGAAGATCAGGCTGGGCAGCAGGAAGCAGTAGGAGGCGAAGGTTTCGCGCCGTACCAGCGCACTGCTGCGTTTGGGCTCTTTCATTGCCGTCTTTGCAGCCAAGAGGATCACCAAACCTTTCGTTTGAGAGTGTTTTTTCCGTAAAAGGGCCCCTCCCTCACCCGGAGGAAGGGGCCTTGCGGTTCAGCTGTGATGCAGTTCAGAAAAAGTAGCGCTTATGCCTCGGCGGCAGCGGCTGCGTTTGCGTTGTCCACAAAGGTCTTGACGGCAGTCTCGACGGCCTCGCCGGATCCCACGCGCTGCAGCATGTTCCACCACTCGGTACGGGCAGTGGTCCAGCCCGGGGTGATCTGGTAATAATCGCCCAGATAGCCCATAAACTTGCTGTACTCGCTCATGACCTCGTTGCCGGCGTAAATGTCGCCCACGCTGGTGCGGACGGGGAAGTAGGTGGAAGCCAGCACGCTGTCCTTGACCTGAGAGGGATCGGCAGCGATGAACTCAATAAAGGTCTTTGCAGCCTTGATCTTGGCCTCGTCGCCGTTATCAAAGATGCCGAAGCCCCAGATGCCGCCGCACAGCTTCGGGTCGCCGCTTTCGGTGGGGAATGCCATGGGGAAGATCTCGTCGCCGCTGATGGTCTGGCCTGCGGCAGCGGTGTCAGCGTTCAGCTGCTGTGCAATGTTCCAGCAGAAAGCCATCTGCAGGGTGCCGTTGCGGAACAGGGTGATCTCCTCGCCGCCGTTGATAGAGGGATCGAAGTTGACGCCCTTTGCATCGTACAGAGCCTGAATGGCCTTGATGTTCTCGGCAGAGTCGGCGGTGTACTTGGTGTGGGCCGCATCGGTAAAGGTGCCGCCGTACATATTGTTGATGATGGCGCGGGTGCCCTGGTCGCCGCCCTGACCGCTGCAGTAGATGGCTGCTACGTTCTCGTAGCCGCCCTTGTACAGTGCGTCCACAGTGTTCAGGAAGCCCTCGGTGCTCCAGGTGTGCTTGTCGGTATCAATGTACTTGTCCGCGCCCACTTCCTTGACCTTGGTCATGTTCACGGCCATGCAGTGTGCGGTCATGCACAGGGGATACTCGTAGTAGTCGCCCTTCTCGTTGTGGCAGGCAGACTCCACAGAAGCGTAGATGTCCTTCTTGGCGTCGTCGGTCCACAGGTCGTTCAGCGGAGCCATAACGCCCTTGGCACCCCAGTTGGCCACCAGACGCTCGGGTCCTTCCATGACCAGATCGGGTGCGCTGCCGCCCTCGATGGCGGTGTTCACCTGATCGTCGCCGTTGGTGTAGTCCAGATACTCCACGGTCACCTTGATGTCGGGGTACTTTGCGTTGAAGCTGGAGATCAGGTTCTGGACGGTATCGTCATTGCCCCAGCCGCCGATGGGGTATGTCCACAGCTTGATGCTTGCGCCGGTGCTGGCTGCACTTGCAGCAGCAGAGGAAGCGGTGGAGGAAGCAGCAGTGCTGGTGGAGGAGGAACCGCCGCAGGCGGCCAGTGCACCGGCAGCGCCCAGAATACCGGCAGCCTTCAGGAAGGAACGGCGGGAAATGCAGTTTTTCATGGTAGATTCTCCTTGTTCATCTTCTTCGACCCATCGGGGGATCGTACTCCGTTTTGCTCGTAGCGGCTGCTCGTGTCCGCAGCCGTTGCTTGTAGCCCAATTATAGAAAATTATTTTCATTTTGTCTATTCGTTCTTTTCATAAATTTTCATTTTTAAACCCGGCAGTCTGCACAAAATTGTGGGATATCAGAAAAAACACAATATTTTCATCCACTTTACTTGTCAAAATAGTTACAAAATGGTACACTTTCCCCAGCTGTTCTGAAAATCACTTTCAGCTTTGAAATTGTAAAAATGAAAAGCATTTTCACTATTTGGGGCATTTTTTCCTTCAAAACTGTGCCCTCTGCACAGAATCGGCGGGTAAAATGTGTTCATTACGCCTCTTGCACAGCGGCGCGGTTTCTCTTATACTTTTATATAAGAAGGTAAGCACGAACACGGCACCGGCACCGCCGGCGGCCTAAGTCAGGAGAGGGAAGAATGTCTACAAATTTTTGGGAGCTGCTGCAGCAGCATCAGGGCGACCTGACAAAATCCGGCCGCACGGTGGCCGAATATCTGGTGCAGCACGCTGCGGAGGCACAGTATCTGTCCATATCATCGCTGGCCAGAGAGTGTCAGGTGGCCGAGGCCACGGTGTTCCGGTTCTGCCGGGCGCTGGGCTTTGAGGGCTACCACGAAATGCGCATTGCGCTGGCGCAGGCCAATGCCACCGGTGTGCTGGTAAACCAGCAGGAGCCCGCCCCGGACGCCGACACTGCCACCCTGTGCGAGCACGCCTCAGCACTGTTCATGACCGCCATCAATGGCACCCAGAACGCCCTTTCGCCGCAGGCGGTGGATCAGGCTGTGGCGCTGCTGCACAGCGCCCGGCAGGTGTTCTGCATGGGACAGGGCGGCAGCATGGCCGCCGCCAAAGAGATCTGCGCCCGGTTCGCCTGCATCACCAACAAGTTCCGTGCCACCGCCGACAGCCACATGCAGGTCATGGCGGCCAGCCTGATGACCGAGCAGGACGTGGTGCTGTTCGTCTCCTACTCCGGCGCTACCCGGGACCTGATGGAGACCCTGCGCACCGCCAAGGCCAACGGCGCAAAGATCATCCTGATCACCCACTACGAGGACTCCCCCGGCGCAAAGCTGGCAGACATCGTGCTGCTGTGCGGCGCACAGGAAAGCCCGCTGGATTCCGGCAGCATCCCCATCAAGGTGCGGTGCTCTATGTGGGCGAGGTGCTCCTGCTCCGCTATATGCTGGATGACCCCGAGCATACCAACGAAGCCCAGGACCGCACCAGCGAGGCAGTGGCCATCAAGTTGATCTGAACAGTAAAACAGGCGGCATCCAACTTCGGTTGGAGCCGCCTGTCTTTTCGTTATAAGAGCGCGATGGTTTTATCCGGGAGCTGCTTCTGGTAGTAGGTCACCTTCCACCGGATAGTTTCCGGTTCACCGGCGCAAAGTGGAGCGAAGAACAGGCGGTGCGGGTATCACCCTGCTGCTTTCCGCTCACAAAGATCGCGGTCGGGCCATCTGTTCCGCCTATGATGGCAGTGGAGCCGTCTTTGGAGGGAGCATCGATCTTCCGGATGGGCTTGTCGCTGGGAGCGCAGTCGTTCACCTGTACCCAGCCGGTGGTCACGGCGGGGGTCAGGGTGTAAGTCATTTCCACAAATTCCCGGGGCCATTCCATGGGCGGCCCCATGTGGGGGAGGTCATTCTCCGGCAGCCGGGCCGGTTTCAGGTCTTTGACCGTCAGCACGCAGGGCACACCGGTGACGGGGTGGGCAAACTCCACGGTCTTTCCGGGCGCTGCCGTGAACTGCACCGCTTCGGCAGGCTGTTCCCGCTGGGTAAAGGTCAGCGTCAGGCCGGTAATATGGGCGGGTCTATGTTTTGTTGCCCAGGGAAAGCTCCACTGCCGGAGATCCCAGCCCTGTTCCGGGTCAAGCCCGTAGTGCTTCACGATGTCCCGCGCCGCCTGTTCACCGCTGCAAACGATCTCCTCTTCGGAGCGGAGGGGGTTATAATATTCCCCGGCACCGCGGCTGTACTCCACGGTTTTGCCGTTGATGGCTACACTTGGCAGATAGTCAAAAGAACCAAACGGGTCCTCGGCTTCGGCCAGTTCAACAACTTCCGGCGGGCATTCGTCAATATCCATCCCTTCATAAGCGGCCAACTTCTGGTAATGCGCTTCGATCGCTTCACGCTCCACCCGGCGGCAGATGTCTACAACCAGCCCTTTTCCACAAAGGTAAATCGCCGGGATGATGAAATGCTGCCCGCCCCACACCGAGTGTGCCCCGCAGGACACTT
>ENA-OQKR01000325-OQKR01000325.1-human-gut-metagenome-genome-assembly--contig:-NODE-325-length-20568-cov-4.850643_pt1 | contig 20568 bp, 17 predicted proteins | sample MGYA00242803_ERZ504806 | MGnify/ENA primary metagenome ERZ504806 (study PRJEB26092, sample SAMD00036399) | human gut metagenome | host: Homo sapiens | study: EMG produced TPA metagenomics assembly of...
CCCACGGGCCCCGGGCTCGCGTCTAAAGGCGCGGGCCCGGACTTCGTCCAGGCCTAGTGCATCTTGACCCGTGGCGCGCCGGTCGAACCGGCGGCATCACCCCCTCTTGAAGGGGTCCTCGTACTCCTTCACGCTCAGCTTGTCCAGCGCGATGTCGTGGGACTCCTGCTCCCTGATGTACTTGGCGATCGTCGCCTCGTTCAGGCCGACGGTGGACACGCAGTGGCCCTCCGTCCAGAACTTCCTGTTGCCGAACTTGTACTTGAGGCTGGCGTGCCTGTCGAATATCATCAGCGAGCTCTTCCCCTTCAGGTAGCCCATGACGCTCGCGACGCTGTGCTTCGGCGGGATCGCCAGCAGCACGTGCACGTGGTCGGGCATCAGGTGCCCCCCGATTATCTCGATCCCCTTGTACTCGCACAGCCTCCTGAGGATCTCCCCTATGTCGCTCCTGATTTGGTTGTAGATCACTTTGCGCCTATACTTCGGCGTGAACACGATGTGGTACTTGCACATCCACTTCGTGTGGGAAAGGCTGTAGGCCTTCTGGGCCATGGCGACCACCCCTTCGACTCGAATTCTTGACGGCCTGAACAATCGTCAATATCGGTCGGAGGGGTGGCTTTGTAAAGCCGTTTGTCTCCACCCGCATAGCGGGTGGTTTAAAGCTGGCCGCTGCGCGGCCAGCAGACTAAAGTCTTGAATAAAAATACCCCCGATTCCAAGTGGAAATCGGGGGTATCTCATCGGGTGGCTTTCAAGCAGTTTGCAAAACTGCAGGTCGCAGACCTTCATTGCTAGTAGGAGAAATGAGTAGTCTCGGGTGGCTTGCCCATGAGTTGACGAATAAGTTGGAGCTTCGCCATTGGCTCAATCGCTTCGCGCGCTCGATAAACTTGTTTAGTAAAAGGCGGATCGGTCACCGATGGACGCACGACGAGAAACACGTACCTCCAGTGGTTCAAGCACGGCGCGCGTGAGGATCTCTGCAAGCAACCGCCTGGTACGCTACTGTTGCCAGCGTGGCTTAGCGGACTGGCGAATCCCGCCCCGTGCGCGTCATCATCCAATCAAATGCCCTGGCAAGCAGCAGCACCGCCAATCACACTACGTTCTTACGGCGCCCTCTGCGATAAAATTAGCGAATTGTGTTTTCACCTCGCAGCTACGGAGACATTAGATGATTACTCTGGACAATCTTCGCGACGCACTTAGGGCTCTGTGCTACGAGCCCTCGGGCGACGGCACCGTTTATCAGAAATCCTGGGAAGAGACCAGCGCGCAAATCACGGTCGATTTTTCCAAGAAACGCATCGGCTACCCGAAAGACCTGGGGTTCAAAGTCAACAAAGACACAACTTGTAACTTTTCCGATAACGAGAACTTCGTCGTACTCGCCTGCGTAACCATGCTCCTCGACAAAGGATATCGCCCCGAATCACTTGAGCTGGAGCGCGAATGGGCCCTTGGGCACGAACAAAAGAGCGGCCGCGCTGATATCTGCATTAATGACGAGAGGGGCGACACACTCGCAATCGTCGAATGCAAGACCCCTGGAACCGAGTTCAAAACCGAATTCAAGAACATGCAGTCAGACGGAGGGCAACTCCTCTCCTATTGGCAACAAGAGCGCGCGACTCGCTGGTTGGTACTCTTTGCATGCGATTTCATCAACAACGAAATCGTGCCAGACCAGGTTTCAATTAACTGCAGCGATGACGAGAACTTCATCGCGCTCGCCAAACGCGATGACACCATTGCGCTCTACCGCGACGCCCATACAGTGGAACAGCTCCATCAAGTTTGGACGGAAACGTACAACCAACAAGTCGAGGGAAACATCCTCTTTGGCGATAGGTCGACGGCATACCACCCGATGGTTCCTCCCCTTCTCAAGAAGGACCTTGTCGACTTCAGGGCCGAAGACAGCATCGTCAACCGCTTCGAGGAAATCCTCCGCCACAACAACGTCTCCGATAAAGAGAACGCCTTCAATCGCCTTATCGCGCTCTTTATCGCGAAGCTCCAAGACGAGCTCTCGAAAATGCCAACCCAGGAGATTGAGTTCCAATACCGCCAAGGACGCGACACCTACGAAACGCTCCAGGACAGGCTCCAGAGACTCCACTCAGACGGCATGAGAAAGCTCATGCGGGAAGAGGTCCTGTACGTTCCCAACGACTACGCCGAAAACCTCATAAGCAACTATACGGGCCAGCACCGCAAGAAGCTCATCGAGGAGCTGAACGGCACGCTGCGCAAGCTCAAGTTCTATACCAACAATGACTTTGCGTTCAAAGACGTCCACAACGAGGAACTCTTTCTTCAGAACGGCAAGGTACTCGTAGAGACGGTGCAACTTCTACAGCCGTATCGCATCGTAGGAACTCAAGACATTCAATTCTTGGGCGACCTCTTCGAACAGCTCCTTAATCAGGGCTTTAAGCAAAACGAGGGCCAATTCTTCACACCTGTGCCCATCACCCGTTTTATTTGGAAGTCACTCCCACTCGACAGCATCGTGCAGGACGAGGCTGGTGCCGTGCACTATCCACGCGTTATCGATTACGCCTGTGGCGCGGGGCACTTTCTCACAGAAGGATTCGAAGAAATCTCCGACGCCGCATGCCAATATGATCCGACCATAGAGGATGACCTCGGAGACGCCGACTGGGTCAGAGACAATCTCGTCGGCATCGAGAAGGACTATCGACTCGCTCGCGTTTCCAAGGTCTCGTCCTACATGCATGGCGCAGGGCAGAGCAACGTGGTCTTCGGCGACGGACTTGAAAATTATCCCGACAAGGGAATCGACAGCCGAACCGACAGGGGACGCTTCGACATTCTTGTCGCCAATCCCCCGTACTCTGTAGCGGCCTTCAAACCGCATCTCAAGCTTCACAACAACGAACTCAAAGTGCTGGAAACCATCAGCGATAGCGGCTCGGAAATCGAGACCCTCTTTGTCGAGCGTGCGGCACAGCTTGTTCGGCCCGGAGGCTACGCCGCCATCGTCCTCCCCACCTCGATCCTCGACAAGAGCACGAGCTCGAGTTTCATGGCCGCACGCGATGTGCTTTTGAGCTCCTTCGAGATCGTCTCCATCGCCAGGTTTGGATCAGGCACATTCGCGGCCACAGGAACAAACGTCGCAATTATGTTCCTACGTCGCTTTGACGAGATCCCGCCCCGCAATGCGAACGCACTTGATTTCGTTGACGCTGTTTTTGAGCGCAGGAAGCTCACTGGCTGGAGAGACGAAAGCGCTTTCAACGCTTATCTCGGCACAATTAATGTAGACGGAGATACTTACCGGGCTTTTCTCGCAGGAGAGGCTAACTGGAACGAATGGGCAAACACTCGCCACTTCAGCGTTTATTGCCATCTTTTCGAATCATCGAAGGAGCTCAAGACCCTTCGGAAGAGCAAGACTTGGAAGGCGGCCGACAAGAACTCACGGCTCAAAGCAGAGAACGAGCTGTTCTATCGCCATGCGCACAAGGAAGAGCGCAAACGCCTGCGCGTTTGGGGTCTCGTCTGCGGTGAACAGACGCTCATCATCAACTCACCTAACACGACCAAGGAAATCGCCTCTTTCCTTGGCTACAAATGGAGCAATCGCAAAGGCAACGAGGGGATACAGCCCATCGATGGTGAGGGCGTGCTCTATTCGGACAACGAATCGGACGACACGAACTCGCTAAGCGGCATCATCAGAGCATGGTTCTCCGGCGAGCAGGTTGAGCCCGGCGACCTTGCCCAGTACTACTACTATGCCAAGACCGCCGATTTCATTGACTTTGATGCCGATAAGTTCGACGAGACTCTTACGATTCCCCGCTCTTTCTACAAGCCCCGCTCGTTCGCCCAGGGCACCGTAGTCAAGACGCTTAGAGACATCACATCCTACGTTACCAACAGCGTGGCCCAGAGTTCCATCACCACCGACACTTACGTAACAACGGAAAACATGGTCAAGGACCGTGGCGGCATAACCACCTATAGTGGAGAGCTTCCGGCAAGTGCTGGCACCGCATACAAGAAGGGAGACACGCTCGTCTCCAATATTCGCCCCTATCTGCAGAAGATTTGGCTCGCAGACCGCGATGGGGCGTGCTCCAAGGACGTTTTGGTATTCCGAAGCATAAATACCGACAGCCTATTGCCCGAGTTTCTCCATCTGCTCCTGTGGCAGAAGGACTTCTTCGACTACGATATGTCCACCTTCACGGGAACCGGCAGGCCTCGCGGAGACAAGGATGAGCTGCTCAAATACCCCATCCCAGTCCCGACGCTCTCCGAGCAGAGAGCCCTCATCGACGATTTCAATCGCTTAACAGATGAAATCAATAGCAAACGACAGCAAATCGCCGCTCTCAAGGAGAGCGTCAAATCACGGTTTGTCGAGATGTTTAGAACCAAGACACACGCATCATGGCCAATCGAAACAATCGGCAACTACAGCATAGAAATGCACTACGGCACTTCAGCAAAAGCCGGCGCCGATGGCGATTATGTCTACATCCGAATGAACAATATCACCGACGACGGCATCCTTGACCTAACCGATACAAAGCGAATCACCCTAAAGGGCCAAGCTCTCGAAAATGCTACCGTCCGCTATGGCGATATGCTTTTTAATCGAACCAACAGCATTGACAAGGTTGGGAAAACTTGCGTTTTTCATCAGTCAGAGACCATGGTTATTGCTGGGTACATCGTGTGCGTAAGGTTCGCTGACCACAGCTCTGCCGAATATGTATCTGGTTACCTGAATTCAAAGGAAGGAAAGCGAGTCCTTCGTAATATAGCGAAGGGAAGTGTCCATCAGGCAAATATCAGCGCAGCAGACTTGGCCGCTATTCCCATTGCAATTCCCCCGTTGTCCCTCCAACAGGAGTTCGCCGACTTCGCTGCCGAGGCGGACAAATCGCAATTTGCACTCGAGCAAGAGGTCGACGCCCTTTCCGCAGAGCGCGACGCCCTTCTAGACCGATTCCTCGCGTGATACGTTCCTCCCATCCATATCGGGATGGGAGGAACTGATGCACACGACGATCGAAATAGCAAACGCGGTTCTCACAAAAATGCAGGCACTCGTTAGCGGCGAAGTGCTTTCGTATCTCGAGAGCGTCCTTATGAGCGAACTCAGGGGCATCGAACTTGAAGTGAACGCGCTCAGCAATGTCGAAGACGAGGCCTCAAAGTACATGGAGCGATTCCTCGCAGCCAAAACCATCGAGGGATGCTCGCCTAAGACCATCAGGTACTACAAGGCCACACTTACAAGGGCGCTCGAAGCAATCAAAAAACCAATTGTCCGGATTAGTTCAGATGACTTACGAACATACCTGAGCGAATATCCCATGGGTAATAACGCAGGGAGCATCACCGTCGACAACGTCAGGCGCATCCTGTCGTCATTCTTCTCTTGGCTTGAAGACGAGAACCATATACTCAAAAGCCCTGCACGACGCATTAAAAAGATTCGCTCAAAGAGAACGGTCAAGTCCGTATATTCTGATGAAGAACTTATAGCCCTCACAGACGCCTGTTCTTGCAAGAGGGATCTGGCAATCATCAACCTTCTTAGTTCAACAGGGATGAGAATAGGCGAACTCGTCTCGCTCAATCGAGAAGACGTTGATCTAAATCGGCGAGAGTGCATTGTACTCGGAAAGGGCAACAAAGAGAGAGTCGTCTATTTTGATGCGACTACAAAGCTGCACCTAAACAACTACCTGCAAGAACGCAGCGATAACGTCGCCGCGCTATTCTGTAGTCTCACAAAGCCGAGTTCTAGGCTGCAAGTAAGCGGAGTCGAGCTCCGCCTTCGCTCCTTGGGAACAAAAGCAGGCGTCAAACACGTCCACCCACATAAGTTCAGGAGAACGCTGGCCACCAAAGCAATTGGAAAAGGAATGCCCATCGAGCAGGTGCAGAAGCTGCTTGGCCATCAAAAGATTGATACAACGTTGATGTACGCAATGGTCGATCAGGACAACGTAAGGGACTCTCATAGAAGGTATATCTGTTAAGTCAAATCACGGTTTGTAGAGGTATTTGGCGATCCGGTCGATGGTAAAAAATGGCCTTTCGTTAGGCTTGAAGACCTCTGTACCAAGTTGGGTTCCGGAGCAACGCCACGAGGTGGCAAAACGGCATACAAGGCCGAAGGTGTTCCGCTGGTCAGAAGTACGAATGTTCACAACGGTCGTTTCGTGTGGAAGGACCTTGCTTGTATTGATGATGAACAAGCCGCAAAACTAGAAGGCGTCACGCTGATGAAGGGTGACGTGCTTCTGAATATTACTGGCGCTTCGGTTGCTCGTTCATGTCTTTTGCCAGATGAATTGGCTGGTGGACGTGTTAATCAGCATGTCTCAATTGTCAGAGTCGACCAAAAACGGATGCTGCCGGTGCTATTGAACACGGTGCTGATCAGCGATTCGTATCAGAGACTCCTGCTAAACGGCTCAAGAGCGGCTGGAGCAACAAGGGAGGCAATTACCAAAGAAGCTCTAAAGAGAATGACGGTTCCCTTGCCTCCCCTTGAGCTTCAGCAAGAGTTCGCCTCTTTCGTCGCTCAGGTCGACAAATCGCAATTTATCATCCACCAAGATCTTCACGGCTTTTGAAAAGACAGATAGTTACATGTCCAACGCTACAGAAGCCCGAGGACCGTCGCCTTTGATAGCATCTCGTAGGCTCGCGGATATGTCTCTTTGTCGCGCTCGGCCATAAATGCCCAGTTCGCCGTCACGTCAGCCGCCCTCACCATAGCCACCTTGGAGGAGTCGACATAGGAGACTGGAATCTTGGGCAGCCAGTCGCTAAATACAGGAGGGTAGGAGGTCTGCCACGTTGGGTTGAACATGCCGCAGCGCAGCTCCTCATCAACCGATTCTGCCAGGTTGTACTTTCCGTCGATCGAAGTCGAATGCTCGTCAACCACAACAGAAACTGCATCAACCTCGCTCGCGGCAATTCCCTGAAGCCTCAGCGCGTCAACGATGCCGGACTTCACGCCACGCTTTAGAGCGTAGTCAAGATACCTTTGCTTGCGCCTTTTCGAGCTTGAATTCTCAGAGCAACTGCAACACCCCTGAGTAGTGGACCTCGTAGGGCGTCCTGAACCCCAGGCGCTTGTGGGGCCTGCGGTTGATGGCATCGTACACCCGCTCGACCTCCTCGTCCGAGACCGCAGAGAAGCCGGTCCCCTTCGGGAAGTACTCGCGCAGCAGACCGTCTGTGTTTAGTCAAGCCTGATTTTCGGGTTGGGGCTGCGGTGGAAATCCTGGTCCTCTTTTGGTCCAGGATTTCCACCGCAGCCCCAACCCGTAAATTGAACGCTATCAAACACAGATGCCGTCGCGAAGTCGATGTCGCGCGTGACGCGGCCGTCGGGGATGCGCGCGAGCAGCCCGCTTCCGCCCTTGAGGATAAACCGGCCGTCGGGGTTGCTGAACACCCTGCGCAGGAACCGGTCGCGCAAAGCCCGACGACAGCCGTCCCCGGGGTCACCGCCCCTGTCGCGAACGGCCCTCTTCAGGGCCCTGTCGAGCTGACCGCCGTTCTCGTACGTCATTCTTCCCGCCTCCTAGCTAACGAATCGTACAGGCTGGCCCCCGCCGGCATCCCGGCTTTTGCCCCCCCGGCGTCGATTTTCTCCCTCAGCGCGCCCTCGTCTTCGACGAGGCCCCTTTCGAGCGCGTCCGCGAGCACGTTCGCGACCAGGCTCAGTTCCTCCCCGGAGTCTATCAGGTCCACCACCGTGAGCCAGGGCCTCGTCGCCGGGATGTCCGAGACGATCGCCACGTCCTCGGGTCGAGGCGGCGCTTCCTGATGAATCAGGTTCGGGCGCTTAGTCTGCTTTCTCTCGGGCGTGCAGAACTCGTAGGGCGAGGGGCTGACCTCGCCGATGCCGTAGAGCCATGCAGCCGTCGCCCCCATGGCGACGGGGCGCCTCCCCGGGTCGATCGACAGTCAGGCCGCGAGGACGTCCTCCTCCCGCGTGCTCGGCGAGCCGCCCATGCGGTAGACGCCCTTCGCGAGCCTCTCTATGTTGCCGAGCCCTTCCCGCCTCGAGAGCGCGTACCGCTCGACGCCGAGCACCTTCGCCTGCACAGATGTGAAGAGCCCCTTTGGGAAGAGGCGATGTCGTTGGTGGCTCGTATGACTTCGATTTATTCCATGCTTGCATTGTGGAAAATAATGCAACAATGCAAGCAATACGCTCAGAATACACGGCGTTATTCGGCGGCATTCGGGGTCACTGAAACTGCGGAAACCGATTTTCGCATTTCTTTATTCCCATTTGTTGACCTGGGCGAATGCAATTGAAGAGGGCTTGAATCCGCCTCGCAGTTTCAAGTCAGTTTCATCCGCTCGAAATCGGCCTTCGGGGGACCCGAATTGTGAATTATTCCCGCAGGGCCTAATTATTCCCGTACCGCCGAGTACTCCGTTGTACCGCCCAGTAGGGACACACGGGAATAATTTGGTCGTTTTCCCAGGTAGAGATGCAAAAAGAAAGCCCTCGAACCAAAGGGTTCGAGGGCTGTTATTCCCACTATTTCGCTGGTGGCTTTGGTTCTGTCGTCCCGTCATTCCAGTTGCACCCAGTTTTCGGCATCGACACGGAACGCGTGCCGCCGAATGACGCGATGTCGCGTCTCGTCGGCTTCGGGGACAAAAGCTGGGACAACTTCAAAAACTTTTTTCAAACTCAGGGCTTTGAGTTTTGTTTTTGTCCCAAAGGAGCTTCCGGCCGTGATTCGGATGCCCGATTGGGCGGAATCGCCCGTTTCTGGAACTCAACCGCAGCATCACGCACAAGCCACTCGCAACAACTGCAAATGATTGGTCGAGGGCGGCTTCCAACGCGATTCCAAAGCCGCAGGTCAGGCGACTGCGCTGCTGGCAGGGAAAGGGAGTCGTATCAGGCGGCTTGCCCATGAGTCGACGATGAGGCCTTCACCGAATGTCGAGAACATGCTGGTAAAATAGGCAATACTTTTTATGACAGGAGAACGAGCATGGCCGAACCCCACGATAGGAAGCCGATCCTCACGATCGAGCAGCAGATAGAGCACCTCAAGCAGAAGGGCGTAGCCTTCGAGCTGTGTTCCGAGGAAGAGGCCGAGGACTACCTGCGCGACAAGTGCAACTTCTTCAAGCTCGCATCCTATCGCAAACTCTTCTCGAAATACGAGGGAGGCCCGCGCGACGGCCGCTACGTAGACCTCGACTTCGGCCAGCTACGCCTGCTCGCGGCGCTCGACCAGGAGCTACGCCACGCCCTGCTCGGCATGACGCTCGACATCGAGCACTTCCAGAAGGTGACACTGCTTCGCGAGATGGAGGACCGTGGAGAGGATGGCTACGCCATCGTGGCCGACTACATGGCATCGCTTACCACTGCAAACAGGGAGTACCGCCTGCGCGAGCTCAAGATGAGCGGCCGCAGCCCCTACAGCTCGAGCCTCTACGCGAAGTACTCCGGCGACATGCCTGCCTGGGCCTTCCTTGAGCTCACCTCGTTCGGCACCCTCATCGACTTCGTGCGCTTCTGCGCCAGGCGATGGGGCGACAGGCGCTTCGAGGCCTCCCACTACGACCTCAAGCGCGTGAAGTCCGTCCGCAACTGCGCCGCGCACGGCTCGTGCCTGATCAACTGCTTCGCCGAGAGGGGCGCCGCCCGGGGCTCGGCGTCCAGTGGCGTCTCCCGAAGGGTCGCCGCCGTGGGAATCCCCAAGGCGACCAGGAGGAAGTGGATGGGGAATACGGCCATGCAGGAGGTCGCGACCGTGCTCGTGGCGCACTCCGGCTTGGTACCCGAGGGCTCCTCGCGCTCGCGCGCCGCATCCGAGCTCGCCGAGATGTTCGCCAGGGCCGACGGAGAAACCGAGGCGCTGCCCGACAAGGGGCCCGACGCCGCAGCTCGCTCCGCGCTCGAGTTCCTTCGCAGGTTGACAGAATCGCTCGGGTTGGTAGAATAGCCTGCAGATAGCAAAACCTTCACGGTTTTAGGGGCGGACTTGCGCAAGCGACTCTGCCCTATTTTTATATTCACTCGCTATAGGAGACGGGTGATACCTGGGTCAATGACAGAACTGAGAAGCCCGGAATAATGGAGCCAGTTAGAAACCCTCGGGTTTGCGGGGCGGGATCGTGAGAGCGATTCTGCCCTATTTTTTCCTCCGTCTGCCCCAAACCAAGTATTTCGAAGATAGCCTGTAGGTGTCCTCCTGGGCGCCTTTTATTTTCAGGGAATCGGCCGCTTCATGAACGAGCGACCGGCTTGACCTAGATCGAACCGCCTTCATCTCCGCCTAGGCGCCGGCGATCAACATCGTAAATCCGCGCGTGCTACAATGCGGGCACCAGAGATGAAAACACAGTCCCCGTCGGGTAGTCGTGGGCGTGCGGGAGTCCGCATCAGTAACCTGCCTCCTTGGTTGTCCCTTCTCTGCATGGTCATCTACATAAAGGAGGAACCAACCATGCAGATCAGCGTGTCATCCACCCTGACCGTATATCACGACGGCCAATTCTGGGTCGGGCTGGCGGAGCATGTCGAGGACGGCAGATACGGCGCCGCCCGCATCGTCTTCGGCGCGGAACCGTCCGATGAGGAAATCCTGCGATTCGTTACAAGCAAATGGGCGGAGCTCGCGTTCTTCGGTGACGATCCCGCCGAGGCGAGCAAGCCCGCGAGGAACCCCAAGCGCCGCGCCCGCGAGGCGTCGAAGGCCCTTAAGCAGCCGGCGATGGGCACCAGGGCGCAGCAGGTGCTCGCGAGTCAGCGGGAGACAATGAAACGGGAGTCAGCCCGCGCAAGAAGCCAGCGTCGCGCGGATGAGGCGGAGGCGCGCTTCGAGCAGCGAAAGCTGAAGCGCAAGCAGAAGCATCGTGGGCATTGATCGCCATGTGCAGCAAGGCAAACCATATACAGCAGTGGGGCCAGTTCCACTTGAAGCCGACGCCGCGTAGACGCTGATGGTGACGGCTATGCACGGGCACGGGCGCGCCGCCGCACTTCACAGCTTGTTTCTCAAGTATTTGGGACGCACACACGGCGTTCAAAAATGCGGAGCGACTCTGTATGGCTCGAGACTGAGCCGAGGTGCCCTACTTCTCGCCCTCCAGCAGCACCACGATGCGGTCGATGTCGACGGCAAAGCGAGGCCTTCCCTCCTGCTCGTAGCGGTCGAGGTATGCCTGGCACTCTGAGACAATGCGCTTGGTGCTGCCGTCGATGATGCGTTGGAGCGTCTCGTAGTAGGCCGAGCCCTCGGTCCTGAAGCGGCGCTGGTAGGCCTGGTTATGGGGAACATCTTGATGTAGTGGATGCCGTGGCGGCAGTTGGGGCGCGTCGTGGGGCGGGGTGGCAACGCAAAGTACTGGTCTTTGGGCACGTTAGGGGCGATGTTGGAACGCAGCGGCACGGCGAAGTCCCTGCGCTTCCCGCGGAAACGCAGCCTCACCACTACGATGCAGGGACGATTGTGCTTAAGCATGAGCTCGCGGTCGCCCTCGGCGTGGACGAAGAAGTCCTGGGGATGGATACAATCTTCATCGGTTACGCCCCCTTCATACGAAGCGGGGCCCGCATCGCTGCGGGCCCCTACAGGTGGGCGATATTCTACGCTTTGCGGCACCCCATCGCCCACGGAGGTTAAACGTACACGTAAGCCGTACTCTGAAAGCCGCAGCTTCCGGCAAGTAGTTTATACCACGAGAGGTCGCTTTCAATGCGCATAGCTCGCAAAATAGCACTCGCTGGGCCGTCACCCCTGGCCGTTACCCTCCAATCTTCATTAAAGTCAGCAGGTCAATTCATATAGTCATGGGGGTTTATCCTAAAGGGAATCATATTTTTACCCCCATAACTAAGGAATTTTCTATTCCCACTCAATGACTAGAGCCCTGGTGTAATTGGCTGGATCACCGTTCCGGGAACCGGTATCGACCTATCTATCCGCCGAGCTCCTTCTTCAGCTCCAGCCTAGTATCTGACTCGCGCTGTTATAAGCAAAAACCGAAGAGATGCATCTTAGCCAAGAAAAAAGGTTAGCCTTATCTTACTGTATGATTCGTGTGTTATAGTTAGATGGCTCTAACTGTTTGGGGGCGATAGCCATGCACGAACGCAAGGGCTTCTGGGACAAGAATGCCGGTCGGTACGACCGTTTCATGCGAAAGGACCGGGCGGCGTATGAGAAGATGTATGGGCTGATCCGGCCGGTAGTGAAAGCAAAAACCGTACTGGAGGTTGCCACCGGCACGGGGCTTATCGCAAAGAGCATCGTGAATGCGGCGGCACACATCGAGGCTACGGACGCTTCTGCAAAGATGATCCTTGAAGCAAAACGGGACATTCAATCCGCAAAGCTGCACTTTTCCGTACAAGATATGTTCCACCTGCCCTATGCACAGAAGTCCTTCGAAGTGGTGATTGCGTCCAACGCGCTTCACATAGTGCCGCATCCGGAAAAGGCCCTGCAAGAAATCAGGCGGGTGCTGAAGGACGACGGCGTGCTCATCGCGCCAACCTTCACCCACGCGGAGAACTCGGTTTCCGGCAAGGCAAAAGCCTTTTTCATGAGTATGGCGGGATTCCCCCTCCACAGCAGGTGGACAAGCGAGGAATACCTACGTTTCCTGCGTCAAAACGGCTGGGCGGTGCAGAAAAGCGCGGTGTTGAAGGCCTCGTTCCCGTTGACCTATGCGGAATGCACAAAATCGGAGGGGGCAGATGTCGTTCTTTGAAAACACCCGCAAGCCCGTGGGCCTCGGCGGAAAACTTATGGTTGCCATGATGAACCTGGGCCACAGCCCTGTGGCGCGGTGGGGACTTCGATTTCTACGACTTGCGCCAAATGCCAAGGTGCTGGATTGCGGCTGCGGCGGCGGGGCGAACATAAAACGGCTGCTGAAAAAATGCCCGCATGGCGTCGTCAAGGGCGTCGACTATTCGCCCGTCAGCGTGGAGAAGACTAGAAAGCTCAACCGAATTGCAATTCAGGAGGGGCGTTGCGCCGTTCTGCAAGGCAGTGTGGCGGATATGGTGTTTGAGGATAGCTACTTCGATGCCGCCACGGCCTTTGAGACCGTCTATTTTTGGCCTGATTTGCCCCGATGCTTCCGTGAGGTCTGGCGGACGCTGAAGCCAGGCGGGACAATTCTCATCTGCAACGAGAGCAATGGCGATACGGACAAGGACGAGAGGTGGACGCAGATCATCGGCGGCATGACCATCTACAAGGACATTGAATTAAAGGCATGTCTGGAGCAGGCGGGTTTTCACGAGGTGCAGATACACAAAAAGAAAAAGTGGCTCTGCGTCACGGCGCGGAAGTAGGGGTATCAAGCACGGGCATTTTTGCATCCATCCTGCACATGGCGATAGGCATGACGGTCATAGCGGCTATGCTGGCGGCAATTATGACAGTTTTTATTCACTGAGGAAGAAACCTATGAAATGTAAAATTGAGAAAAACACCGTGCAGGAGACGCTGATCCTCCCGCTGTATTCCCGGAAGCTGTGTACGGAGTTGTACCCGAACCTTTACAGGGATGAAACAGCGGTTCGTCTGCTCGACCAGATCGACTACGACTTTTCAGAGGCAGAGAAAAACTCCCGCAACCTGATGCAGCGCTTTGGTGCGCTGGAGGTGGCCACACGGCAGAGTGATCTTGCTTTCGAGGTGCGGGATTACCTGAAAGGCCACCCCAATGCGGCGGTGGTCAATCTGGGCTGCGGGCTGGACAACACCGGCAGAACCTGCGACAACGGTAGATGCAAGATCTACAATCTGGACTTCCCGGATGTGATTGCCTTGCGGCAGCAGCTACTGCCCGCCGGGGATCGAGAACAAAATATCCCCTGCGACCTGAAAGACACCGCATGGTTTAGCAAAATCGATGCCTCCGCGGGGCGGTGTTCTTTGCCTCCGGGGTGTTCTATTACTTTCTGACCCAGCAGGTCCGGGAACTGGTGCGGGGGATGGCGGACGCTTTCCCCGGCAGTGTGCTGGTCTTTGATGCTGCCAATCGGACGGCGGTAAAGATGATCGCAAAAACATGGCTTAAGACTGCAAAAATCAAGGATGTGGGGGCATATTTTGCGGTTTCGGATGCCGCCAAGGAAATCGGCACGTGGGACAGCCGTCTGCAGGTCACAAGTCGCGGCTATATGCTGGGCTACAACGATTTGAGAGACTCTTCTGTCAGCTGCTTTTTCCGGTTTCTCGCAAGGGTCGGTGACAACGGGATGAAAATGCAAATCGTGAAAATAAGATTTTGAGAGGCGAAAACGAAGCGCATTCACTTTGACGTCGAAGAAGACGGCTTTTACGGCGCATATTGGGCGTGCAAGGACACGCATACAGCAGCGGGCACGGATTCAATTGAAACCGTGCCCGCTATCTGATACTATATTATTTTATCGAACGTATGTTCTATTCCCACTCAATCGTCGCGGGCGGCTTGGACGTGATGTCGTAGCACACGCGGTTGGCGCCGGGAACCTCGGCCACGATGCGGCCGGAGATGCGGGCCAGGACGTCGTAGGGCAGCTTGGCCCAGTCGGCGGTCATGGCATCGCTGGACTCGACGGCACGCAGGATAATTGGGCGCTGGTAGGTGCGCTCGTCGCCCATAACGCCGACGGACTTAATGTCGGGCAGGACGGCGAAATACTGCCAGCAGCTATGCTCGGAGTTGCGCTCGCCGGTCTGCTCAAACAGACGCTGGTTATAGGCGTCGAGCTCCTCGCGCACGATGGCGTCGGCATTCTTGAGGATCTCGAGCTTCTCCTTGTCGACCGCGCCGATGATGCGGATGGCCAGACCCGGGCCCGGGAAAGGCTGGCGGAACACGATGTTACCCGGCAGGCCCAGCGCCAGACCAAGTGCACGGACCTCGTCCTTAAAGAAGTGGTCGAGCGGCTCGATAAGGTCGAAGTGCACGCCCTCGGGGAACGGGATCAGGTTGTGGTGGCTCTTGATGGTGGCCGTCTTGCCGCCCGTCTTGCGCGCGCCGGACTCGATGATGTCGGGGTAGATGGTGCCCTGAGCCAGGTACTTGACCGGCTTGCCGTCGCACTCGAGCTGCTGGGCGACCGCGAAGAACTCTTTCCAGAACTGCGTGCCGATGATGCGGCGCTTCTCCTCGGGCTCGGTCACGCCGGCCAGAAGCTCGGCGTAGCGGTCCTCGGCGTGGACGTGGATAAAGTCGACGTCAAACTGCTTGGTGAAGACCTCCTCCACCTGCTCGGGCTCGCCCTTGCGCAGCAGGCCGTGGTTGATGAACACGCAGGTCATCTGCTTGCCCACGGCGCGAGCGCCCAGCGCAGCCACGACGGAGGAGTCGACGCCACCGGACAGGGCCAGAATCACGCGGTCGTCGCCGACCTTCTCGCGGAACTCGGCCGTCATGGTCTCGACCAGGTTGTCCATGCTCCAGTTGGGCTCCAGGCCGCAGATCTCAAACAGGAAGTTGCTCAGCAGCTGCTGACCGTACTCGGAGTGCTTGACCTCGGGGTGGAACTGCGTGGTGAAAATCTTGCGCTCGACGCACTCCATGGCGGCAACCGGGCATACGTCGGTGCTGGCGGTAACGGTAAAGCCCTCGGGCACCTCGGACACGGCGTCGCGGTGGCTCATCCACACGGTCTGCTCCATGGGCGTGGAGTTAAAGAGCTTGGCGCCAGCCGTGCGCGTGATGGTGGCGCGGCCGTACTCGCCCACCTCGGAGTGGCCGACCTTGCCGCCGAGCGTCACGGCCGTGATCTGATGGCCGTAGCAAAAGCCCAGGACGGGAAGGCCAAGGTCAAAGATGGCGGGATCGATGGACGGAGCGTCCTCGGCGTACACGGAGGCCGGGCCGCCGGAAAGGATGAGCGCAGAGGCGTTCATCTCGCGAATCTCATCGGCCGAGATGTCGCAGGGAACGATCTCGGAATACACGTTGAGGTCGCGGACGCGACGGGCAATGAGCTGACCGTACTGCGCACCAAAGTCGAGTACGAGGACCTTTGCGGAAGCCTTTTGATCCATGGTTTCCCCCTCTTGTTGGCGGGGAGCCGGTGCCCACCCGCGTGAATGAACGAAAATAACTTCCATAGTGTACACGTTATATGGGGTTTCTCGTCCCTCGCGGCCATCAGCGCACGGCAAACGCACGACCTGGGCCCTTATTTGACGGCAATTGAAGTATTACTAAACATTACAGATGATGTATTACGTTTGAACATTGGACGCCCTGTGCCACAATACTGCCGAACGACTCCGCCCTTGCGGCGACAAAACCGATAGGAATACCAGCATGAAGCGCATCCTTCTCATCGCCACGGGCGGCACCATCGCATCGACCGAGGACGGCAACGGCCTCTCCCCCGCCCTGACCGGTGAGGAGCTCGCCCAGAGCGTCCCCGAGATCTCGGGCCTCTGCGAGCTCGACGTCGTGCAGCCCATGAACATCGACAGCACCAATATGCGCCCCAGTGACTGGATGCGTATCCGCGACGTCATCGTCGAAGGCTATGCCGACCACGACGGCTTTGTGATCCTGCACGGCACGGACACCATGAGCTACACAGCGGCGGCGCTTTCCTATCTGATTCAGGACAGCCCCAAGCCCATCGTACTCACCGGCTCGCAAAAGCCCATGGGCAATCCCTTTACCGATGCCAAGCTCAACCTGTACCAGAGCCTGCTCTATGCGCTCGACGAGCATTCGCACGACGTCTCGATCGTGTTTGGCGGCGTCGCCATTGCCGGCACGCGCGCCCGCAAACAGCGCACTATGAGCTTTAACGCGTTCATTAGCGTCAACTATCCGCCCATCGCCTATATCCGCAACGACCGCATCGTGCGCAACGGGCTTCACGGCACGCATCAGGGCGAAAACCCGGTGCGCTTCTACGACAGCATCGACCCGCGCGTATTTGTACTCAAGCTTACGCCCGGCGTAAACCCGGGCATCCTCGACGCCCTTGCCGATAGCTACGACGTCGTGATTCTGGAGACCTTTGGCATTGGCGGTATCCCCGAGTTTGGTGAATCGGGCGAATCGTTCCAAGAGGCAATTTTCCGCTGGGTCGATTCGGGCCGCACCGTCGTTATGACCACACAGGTCCCCGAAGAGGGCCTCGATCTGGGTGTTTATGAGGTCGGCCGTGCTTACGCCGACCATCCGGGTATTTTGCGCGGCGATGATATGACCACCGAGACACTCGTGGCCAAAACCATGTGGGCACTCGGCCAGTCACGCGATGCCGCCGAGATCCAGCGCCTGTTCTACAGCCAAGTCAACCACGACCGCATCCCGATGGCGTAATTCAGTTGTCGACGGGTATCCCCTATTCGATCCCCTCGAGAAGCTCTGACACCGTCATGCCGAGTGCGGGCGCGATCTTAAATAGAACCTTGAGCGTGAAATTTGCCGTCCCATCTTCGATTCGGTCGAGGTAGGGTCGGCTGATTCCTGTCGCCACACAAAAATCAACCTTGGAGATACCAAGGTCCCTGCGTGTCTCTTCGACCCGCCTGCCAAGAATCTGTTTCGCACGTTCGTCCATGCAGCCGAGTTTGAAATGGAGCTGAACAAAAACGTAAACTATAGTTTACGTTTTGCCGAATACACAGGAGTTTTCTATGTCGGGTTCTTCGGTCCGCATGTACCGAGCCACGCTTCGCACAAACAGCGCACCGCCCAAGCTCGTCGTCGTTGAAGCCGAATGCCTTTCGCCCGATGAGCGCACAGCATTTGCATTACTATCAAGTCGCGTCGCCGCCGTTCTGGTCCCTTGCCCGGCGCAAGGCGAACTTGCCATCCAATGCCAAGCGCACAGCTGCTCGCTCAATCAGGCTGCCGTAATCGCAACCAGCCAACGCGGCCTGCCGCTCCTTTTAGAAGCCGGTATCGCGCTCGCCCTTCGCGGCGCCGGATACGAAAACGAGGCCGCCGCCGACATGGTCTTTAAACCACGATCGAGCGGCGGCCTCGCAGCAGCCATTGAATATGCGTGCAGGCTCGTTGCCTAAAAGGACAAGCTAGAAACCAAAGCCAAAGCCCGTGCCGGTTATCGCCGAATACATAAAGTAGACGTTGATTACGTTGAGGAACACGCCCGTGATGCAGCCGTTTCGCAGGTAGCGCTCGCACACGATGCGCGCCATGGCGGCGGAGTCATCATTGTTTTTAGCCTGGCGTCCTGCCGTAAAGTACGTCGCCACGCTCAGCAGCAGGTTGAGCACCGGCAGTGCCAGCAGCTCGTAGCTCTTGCCCCAGCGCGTCACCTCACCGGCCGCGTTAAACTTCGTTGCCACCTCGGGACCAATGTTGGGGATAACACACGCTGCGACCACCAGCGGAATCACCGCAAGTACGAGCAACGCAATACCCATGTAGCCAGCTTTTTTGCCATATTTAAACATATGCGTCGTCCTTACACGTTAAAGCGGAAGTGCACGACGTCGCCATCGGCCATGACATACTCTTTGCCCTCGATACGCAGCTTGCCGGCGGCCTTGGCGCCCTGCTCGCCACCGAGCTCGATGTAATCGTCGTAGCCAATGACCTCGGCCTTAATAAAGCCGCGCTCAAAGTCGGTGTGGATGACGCCGGCGGCCTGCGGAGCGGTTGCGCCCTGACGAACCGTCCAGGCCTTGACCTCCATCTCACCAGCCGTAAAGAACGACTGCAGGCCAAGCAGCTTGTAGGCGGCCTGCGCGAGCACGTCCAGGCCGGGCTGCTCCAGGCCCAGGCTCTCCAGGTAGTCGGCAGCGTCCTCGGGATCGAGCTCGGAAAGCTCGGCCTCAATCTTGGCGCAGATCGGCAGCGGCTTGACGCCATCGATGGGCGCCAGGTCCTCGTTGAGCATATCCTCGTCCACGTTGGCCACATACAGGATGGGCTTCATGGTGAGCAGGAACAGGCCCTTGGCGGCGGCGCGCTCCTCGTCAGTCATCTCCATGGATGCGGCGCGCTTGCCCTCGTTGAGCCAGGCAAGCAGACGCTTGGCGACCTCAAACTTGGGCATGAGCTCCTTGTCGCGCTTGGCCTCCTTCTCGAGCTTGGGCAGCTGCTTCTCGAGCGTGCCCATGTCGGCCAGGATGAGCTCGGTCATGATGGTGTCGGCATCGCCGGCGGGATCGACGAACTCGCCGGTGCGGCCCACCTCACGCATGACGTTGGGGTCCTTAAAGTAGCGCACGACCTCGCAGATGGCGTCGGTCTCGCGGATGTTTGCCAAGAACTGGTTGCCCAGACCCTCGCCCTCGTTAGCGCCCTTCACCAGACCTGCGATGTCGACGAACTCGACCGTAGCCGGCACAATGCGACCCGGGTTGACGATGTCGGCGAGCTTTTGCAGGCGGCTATCGGGCACATCGACGATACCCACGTTGGGGTCGATCGTGGCAAACGGGTAGTTGGCGGCAAGGCCGGTCTTTTTGGTAAGCGCGGTGAACAGCGTCGACTTGCCCACGTTGGGCAGGCCCACGATACCGATGGAAAGGGACACGACAGCTCCTTTTGATACAGGTACTTCAAACTGCATAAGTATAGCGCCGCCGCAGCATCCAGGCGAACCCGGACGCCACGGCGGCGCAAATGAAGCAGAGATAGGGGTCGCTGACTAGTCTGCGAGCTTTTCCACCTGATCGAGCATCTTATCGAGCTTGGCCTTTGCCTCGGCCTTGACCTTCTCGGCCTCCTCGTGAGCCTTCGCCTTCTGGGCGGCCTTTTCCTCGGCCTCGGGATCGGCGACGACCAGATTGGACGCATCGTGTTCGACCAGCTTGAGCGCATGTTCGGGACAAACCTTGACGCAGGCTCCGCAACCCAAACAATACGTGGACTCCAGTGCAAAGCGACCGCTTCCCACCAAATCGCAGGCGGACGTGGGACACGCGTTAACGCACTCGCCGCACGACGTGCACTTGTCAAAATCGCACTCCGGCGTGCTCACCTGCATGTTCTGGGCAAGCTCGGGGTGGTTTTGCAGCGTCGAGAGCACCAGCTGGCGCCCATGGGTGAGCGAACGGCGACGCTTGGTCGTCGTGGTGCCGCACATGGTGTTGAGCGTGCGCTCCAGCTGGGTGATCTGATGGCGATGGGCTTTGAGCTTCTGCGTCACCGAAGCCAGTGCCGCCGTCGCCGGATTGAGTTTGGTCACGGTCAGGCCCGTGGTACGGGCGATCTTTTCCATGTATTCCTTGCGCTCGTACTCGCGGCGCTTATGGCATTTGAGGCTCTTGGGGTCGACCTCCAGGCCCATACCCGTACCAGCCCATTCCTCGGCCTTCGCAATCGCCTCGCCCAGCATGTCCTCGCCACCGGTGTTGCGGCATTTATCGCACACGCCCAGCGGCAGATACACACTCACGTTGGGATAGTCGGCCAGCACCGAGAACCAGGTCTCGGCTGTAATATCGCCCACGCAGGCAACGACGACCTCGTTCTCGCGCGGCATGCGCTTAAGGGCGCGCGTGCAGGTAACGTAGGCGGTCTCGTGACTTGTAGCCGCCGAGACAATGTCGTCATACAGGTTTTTGG
>ENA-OQKR01000326-OQKR01000326.1-human-gut-metagenome-genome-assembly--contig:-NODE-326-length-20547-cov-4.507003_pt1 | contig 20547 bp, 17 predicted proteins | sample MGYA00242803_ERZ504806 | MGnify/ENA primary metagenome ERZ504806 (study PRJEB26092, sample SAMD00036399) | human gut metagenome | host: Homo sapiens | study: EMG produced TPA metagenomics assembly of...
CTGCAGGCTGTCCGTGAGATGGAGCGTATGGCACAGATGGCAGAGACCAACCTCGATTCGCGCGAGTGAATACGCTGGTGACCGACGATACAGAAAGAATACGACGAGGTCTACCGTGTCGAGGAAATATTAATTTCCTGAACAAAGAGATTACGAACTATCTGGTTCACTTAAATCAGGCATCGCTGCCGACATCAGACGTTATGCGCATCGGTGCGCTGTTCCATGTGGTCAATGATATCGAGCGGATTGGTGATCATGCCGAAAATGTCGCAGATTCTGCTGTGCAGATGACGAATGACAATGTGACCTTCAGCAAACAGGGCGAACTGGATCTTTCCGAGATGCTGGATATGGTATTAAAAATTCTCGATGAGTCGATCGAAATGTTTGCAAAGAATGATCTGCAGCACCTGCAGGAGATCATTGATATTGAAAATTCCATTGATCAGGAGGAGCGGGATCTGCAGCAGAAGCATGTAGAGCGTCTGACCCGCAACGAATGTACGCCGGAAGCCGGCATGATCTTCTCCGATCTTGTATCCGGACTCGAGCGTGTCGCGGACCATGCAACCAATATTGCATTCTCCATTCTGGATGAAGATCCGGAAGAGAAAGCAGCCCGCGAGGCAGTTGCAGGAGCAGAAAAATAAGAAATGGATTAAGAGAATAGGAGAAAGGCCCCGAAACATTGGAGTTATGTTTCGGGGCCTTTCTTTCATGCTTATGATGTTTTTTATTTATGGATTTCTTTCACGGGAGAGCGGGCAGTCAGATCGAAGGAGTAGCGGAGGTCAAGGTATTTCCACCCTCTGCAGAGCGGGATGAACCCGCATTCTGCTGGGAATCGCTCTGCTGATCATCTGAAGAGCTGGTGCTCGTTCCGAGGGTCAGGGAGAAGGTCTTTGTCTCATAGGATCCGTTGTCTGGAACCTGTACTTCCACCTCGACGGTTTCGCCGGCAGAGTAATACTGCAGCAGGGATTTCAGCTCGCTGGTGGAGGTGATGGAATGTCCGTCAAAGCTGGTCAGAACGTATCCGGATTTCAGACCTGCATTTTCAGCGGCACTGCCGGAGGTTACTTCGGAGATATAGATGCCGGCCGGCATATTGTATGCCTGCTGGATCTGGCTGCTGACATCGAGGCATTTGATGCCGATCGTTCCCTGATCTTCTGCGGCAACCTTTGTTCTGGTCTGCTCATTCATCAGATTTTCAATGATATCGGAAACACGGGAGACCGGGATTGCATAGCCCATGCCCTCTACCTCTGTAGAAGCAAGTTTTGCGGAGTTGATACCGATGACCTCTCCGTTCATGTTCAGAAGAGCGCCGCCGCTGTTGCCAGGGTTGATGGCTGCATCGGTCTGTAAGTAGGTCTTTCCGGTTGTATCGGTGGAAGAGGTATCTGCCGTTGTTCCATCGGAGCTTCCGTCAGAAGAGGAATCGCTGTCGATCACACGGTTTGCAGCACTGATGATACCGGTCGTAACGGACTGGCCGTAGCCGAGTGCGTTGCCGATCGCAACGACCTGCTCGCCGACCTCAACGGAATCAGAATCGCCCATCGTGGCAACAGCGATGCTGCTCATCGTGTCATCCGGGATCTCGGAGAGCGGAACGGCGATGACGGCAAGATCGTTATCGGCATCGGTACCTTTGATATTTGCCTTGCAGACCTGATTGTTTACAAAACTAACAGAAAGAGTATCGGCATCTTCTACTACATGGTTATTGGTGACGATCAGAAGCTCGGTGTCATTCTTTCCGATGATGATACCGGAACCGCAGCTTGTGGTCTCCTCGGTCTGCGGAGTCTGGGCACCGTAACCGAACATGCTGAAGTAGTTCTGTACTTCCTGTACGGACTGGTTTGTGATGGAGACGATCGACGGCATTGCGTTTTTCGCAATCGTGGAAACATCCATCGTTCCGGTAGAAGTGGAGCTTGAGGATGTGGCAGCGGCTTTTAAGAGGCTGCTGTTGGAAGTCGTCTGCTGTGCAGTGGTTGTTGTTGCAGTGGCTGTCGTGCTTCCGGCAAAGTGGTTGACTGCCTGGAAGGTACCGCCGGCAACACCGCCGAACAGAACTGCGCTTAAGGCGATGGCTCCGATTTTCTTTGCAAGCTTAGCAGCTTTTTTATTTTTGGAAGAAGGTTTCTTTCCGTTGAAGCTGTTCTGCTCTGCTGCCATCATGTTCTCATTATTGGTTTCGTTTTCGTTATTGTAGTTGTTTCTGTAGTCCATCATAATAAATACTTCCTTTCTGGTATCTGTATTTTAAACTGTGTTCCGGAATTCAGCTTCCGGTTTTGTTTGCTTCCTTTTTTGTTTCTATGCTTTAGCAGTATAATGGGAATACTGTGAATGGAAATGTAGTAAAAATGTGAAAAAAATAAGTTCTACTGGAAAAGAGAAAAGTGCTACAATAAGAAACAGAAAAATGATCAGGAAATGAGGAAGTAATAATGAATAGAGGAATAACACAGAAACAGTATCTGAAGTTGGTCCCGCCGACGGAGGAGGACGCCCGCTCCAGCCAGATGCGGATACTGGATGCATTAAAAGAGAAAGGAATCACCGCATCATTTACCCTTCCAGCGCTGCAGAAACTGTATCCCATCTGCGATGAGGCAGACTATAACATAACGGTTTCCCTCGCATGGAATGGAAGCATCTGGCAGGCGGTTGATCTGGAAGCGGGCGATACAGCAGCAGAGCATTACGGCTATGCCGCTGATCTTGGAAGTACGACCGTCGTTGTGCGCCTGGTAAACTGCAGCGACGGTACTGTGCTTGCCGAGGAGAGCGAATACAACCGCCAGACTGCCTATGGAACCGATATTCTGACGAGAATCTTTGCCTGTAAGGATAAACCGGAGGTACTGCAGGACATCCGTGCGTGTACGATGGAGACATTTACACTGCTCTTTGAAAAACTTCGCCAAAAGACAGGAATTGCGCCGTCGGATGTTCTCTCAATGGTCGTATCCGGCAACACAACGATGATCCATTTCCTGCTGGGACTGGATCCGTTCTGCGTCTTTTCATCCCCGTACGCCGTGCGCGCGGACCGCGCCGGATTCCTTCCGGCGAAAGAGATGGGATTTCCCATGAAGGGATGTGTCTACTGCGTGCCGGGAAAATCCAATTACCTGGGCGGTGATATATTAAGCGGTATGATCGCAACGGAACTCTATAAAAAAGAAACGATCAGCGTCTTTTTTGATATCGGAACGAACGGCGAGCTTGTCGTCGGAAACCGGGAATTTCTGCTCTGCGGCGCAGGCGCTGCCGGTCCGGCACTCGAGGGCGGCGTGGTCAAAACCGGCATGCGAGCTGCAGAAGGCGCTGTTGATACGGTAAAAATAGAAGACGGGAAAATCCAGTGCCATGTAATCGGAGAGGGTAAGCCAAAGGGCATCTGCGGTTCCGGCATTATCGATCTGCTCGCGGAATTATTCCTAAATGGATGGATCAACCTGTTCGGCACCCTGCAGCCGGAGCGGTCCGAAAAGATCAAGGAAGACCCGGAGACGGGAGAGTGGTGCGTTGAATATAGTGAAGGGCTGTGCTTCTATCAGAGTGATATCGCCGAATTCCTTCGTACAAAGTCAGCGGCCTACACGATGGTTGAGTACATGATGCGTGAATCCGGCATTTCCATGGGAGAAATTGACCGGTTTTACGCGGCTGGTGCATTTGGAAAGCACGTTTCAAAGGAATCCGCCATCACGATCGGCATGTACCCGGATATGGATCGCAGCCGCCTGATCTGCGCCGGAAATACGTCGCTTGCGGGAGCAGAAAAAATCCTGCTGGATCGGACCTGCATCGACGATATTGACCGCATTCTGGACGAGATGGTCTACATCCAGTTCGGCCAGGTCGCCGCTTTCATCTCTATGATGAAAGCGGCCCAGGCAATCCCACACACGGATCTGGAGCTGTTTCCGAGTGTACAGAAGAAACTCGAAGAAAAACAAAAAGAGAAATAATGGCAATTGCTTGACCGCAGTCGAATTGTGTCATATACTTACTATTGATAATGAGAATCAATAAGGAGTGAAATATATGACACTGAAAGAACTGCCGATCGGCAAAACAGCGACCGTCCGCACGGTAGGAGGAGAGGGCGCGCTGCGGCAGCACTTCCTCGATATGGGAATCATTCCGGGGGCGGAAGTGACGATGGTAAAGTATGCACCGATGGGAGACCCTGTGGAAGTGCGGATTCACAGCTATGAACTGACACTCCGCCTCGCCGATGCCGGACGGATTGCCATTGATGAGATGCGGGACGCTGTAAAAGAAAAAGAGCAGCCGGATGCGAAAGCAATTCCGCATCCCGGCTTTGGAGAGGGCGGAAAGTACCACAATAAGGCAGAGGAGCATCCGCTGCCGGAAGGAGAGCTGTTGTCCTTTGCGCTGGCCGGAAACCAGAACTGCGGCAAGACCACCCTGTTCAACCAATTAACGGGATCCAACCAGCACGTCGGAAACTTCCCCGGCGTGACCGTAGACCGGAAGGACGGTGAAATCCGCGGCCAGAAAAACACGCTGGTCACCGATCTTCCCGGCATTTATTCGATGTCGCCGTATTCAAGTGAAGAGATCGTCACCCGGAATTTCGTTCTGAACGAGCATCCGCGCGGCATCATCAATATTGTAGATGCGACAAATATCGAACGAAACCTGTATCTGACGATGCAGCTGATGGAACTCGACGTTCCGATGGTACTGGCCCTCAACATGATGGATGAGGTACGCGAAAACGGCGGTTCTGTGCTCGTGAACCAGATGGAAGAGAGACTTGGCATCCCGGTTATCCCGATTTCCGCTGCAAAAAACGAGGGAATCGATGAACTGGTTGCCCATGCTGTTCATGTGGCCAAATACCAGGAAAAACCGGGCAGAAAGGACTTCTGTGAGGCGAATGACCACGGCGGTGCCGTCCACCGTGCGTTGCATGCGATCATGCATCTGATCGAGGATCACGCCGCAAGGGCGGATATTCCGGTGCGGTTTGCGGCGAGCAAGCTGGCAGAGGGCGATGCGCTGATCCTGGAGCAGCTGGCCCTCGATGAAAACGAGAAAGAGATGCTCGAGCATATCGTCTGTCAGATGGAGACGGAGCGCGGCCTGGACCGCGCGGCGGCGATTGCGGATATGCGTTTTAATTTTATTGAAAAAGTCTGCCGTGAGACCGTGGTAAAACCAAAAGAGAGCCGCGAGCATGTGCGGAGCACAGAAATTGACCGTGTGCTGACCGGAAAATATACGGCTCTGCCATGTTTTGCCGGGATTATGGCGGCTGTCTTTTTCCTGACCTTCCATGTGATCGGAGCATCGCTGCAGAGTGTGCTGGAGGTTCTGATCGGAAAACTGACCGAGCTCGTGGACAGCGCCATGACAGCATGGGGCGTCAATCCGGTGCTTCATTCCCTTGTGATTGACGGTATTTTTAACGGCGTCGGAAGTGTCTTAAGCTTCCTTCCGATCATCGTCACCCTGTTTTTCTTCCTGTCCATTCTGGAAGACAGCGGCTATATGGCGCGCGTGGCATTTGTGATGGATAAGCTGCTCCGGAAAATCGGCCTCTCCGGCCGCAGTATCGTGCCGATGCTGGTCGGTTTTGGCTGTACCGTGCCGGGCGTCATGGCGAGCCGCACCCTGCCTTCCGAGCGTGACCGGAAAATGACGATCCTATTAACTCCGTTTATGAGCTGTTCGGCAAAACTTCCGATTTACGCGTTCTTTACCGCCGCATTCTTCCCGAAATACAGTGCCCTTGTGATGGTTCTTCTGTATTTCGGTGGTATCTTCATGGCTGTCCTGATGGCGATGCTGATGCAGGGAACTTTATTCCAGGGGGAAGCCGTTCCGTTTGTCATGGAGCTTCCAAACTACCGCATGCCGGGGGCAAAAAATGTCGGACAGCTTTTGTGGGATAAGGCAAAAGACTTCCTGCAGCGGGCATTCACCGTCATTTTTGTTGCCACGATTGTGATCTGGTTTTTACAGACCTTTGGAACGCATCTCAATGTCGTGGAGGACTCCAAGGACAGCATTCTCGCCGTTGTCTCCGGCCGTCTCGCCCCGGTTTTTCGGCCGCTTGGATTTGGAGACTGGAGAGTATCGACCGCCCTTCTAACCGGATTTATGGCAAAGGAGAGTGTCGTCTCCACACTTTCCGTACTGTTCGGCACGACCGCGCAGCTGACCGAAATTCTGACACCGGTTTCCGCATTAAGCCTTCTGGTTTTCTGCCTCCTCTATACGCCGTGTGTGGCGGCAGTCGCTTCCATCAAGCGGGAGCTTGGCGGCAGATGGGCAGCCGGTGTTGTCGTTTCCCAGTGTGTGATCGCCTGGCTGGCAGCTTTTGTCGTACATGGCTTTGCACTGCTGTTTGGCATGTAAAAAAGAACATTAAATAAGAAAAGCTCTGCAGAACAGAAAATGCAAAATTCTGATCTGCAGAGCTTTTGATATATGGCTGGTAAAAAAATGCCGGTTTTAAATTTTTCGTATCACATGCTTTAAAATTCTTGTCTTGTGGAGCAGAAAGATCGAGCAGTCCATAAACAGATGGGCAAGAAAGGTGCTCAAAATGACGCCATTTGATTTCAGCAGAAAGCCGACATGGAACCCATACCAGCACACGAAACCGGAGTAGGCGCTCATGATGACAAGAAGCGGTAGATTTTCCAACACGCCCCGCATCGTTTCAAGAAAACTCTTGACCGTAAAGTCGAAATACAGGAAGCGGCCGACCGTCAGTGTCAGGAAATAGAGAATCAGGCCGTCGTAATTCGTGTCCTCGTAGATAAAGCGGATGTACAGAAGAATCAGTACAATATAGAAGACCGAAATCAGCCGCACCGACGCCTTCTGCTCCGGGTCAAGGTGCGTGAGCTTTACCAGAACCACATCGAGCCAGCTCGTCAGAAAGACGGAGAGCACGATAAAGACAAGAAGCACCACATCCTGATATTTCTCCCAGTACATCGAAATCTGCGGCAGACGCTCATCGATAATGTAATAGAGGGAGAGGAAGAGAAGAATCGAAGTGCCGGAGAAAACCAGCTCATAAAAGCTTTCCACAATCTGATACTGCCTGCGCTGGTGTTTCTTCCGGCGTATTTTTTTCGCTTTTTCCTCTGTCTCCTCTTTTAGCTGCCGCTGAATCTGCAATTTTGCAATCAGAAGCACAAGGGCAAGCACCAGAATCAGGCCGAGCAGTGAGACAAGCAGAAAACTGCCCACATTGGCGGGATCAAAATAGTGAAGAATATAGTATCGTTTCAAATAAAATCACCTCTTCTGGAAATTCTTTTTTTGATTTCTCTTCACTTTAGTACCAAATCCGGAAAAAGTAAAGTACAAAAATGAGAACAGAAAGAAAGTGTCTGATAAAAAATGACCGAAATGGAGAGAATAAAGTGATCAATGCGTGACAGGGAAGAAAAGATGACAATCAGTCAAAGTCGGTCAAAACAGGGCGATAAACCGGGAAAATCCGTCACAAAACTCTAAACTTATGCAAATGTGACAAAAAGAGAAGGGAAAATTCATGAAATATTAATGATTGATTTTGAATGAATATGACGATATGATAATCTTATCAAAGCAAACACGATCAAAATAAAGCAGGAGGGAAATATGATTTACACAGTGACATTCAATCCGTCTCTGGACTACATTGTATCGGTGGAAGACTTCAAGCTCGGCCTTACCAACCGCACAAGCTCCGAGCTGATGCTTCCGGGCGGAAAAGGAATCAACGTATCGACCGTACTTGGAAACCTTGGAATTGAGAGCACAGCGCTCGGATTTCTGGCAGGCTTTACCGGAAAAGAAATCGCCGGACGGCTCGACCAGATGGGAATTAAAAACGGCTGCATCTGGCTGGAAGAAGGATATTCCCGCATCAACGTCAAATTAAAGAGCATTGACGGAACTGAGATCAACGGACAGGGACCCGAAATCCCGGAGAAAAAAGTGGAAGAGCTGATGAAACAGCTTTCCGCACTCGGCGAGGGCGACGTTCTCTTCCTCGCAGGCAGCATCCCGTCATCCATGGCAGATGATGCCTATCAGAAAATTATGGAAATGCTCGACGGCAAGGGCATCCGCATCGTCGTAGACGCGACCCGTGATCTGCTGATGAAGGTTCTGCCGTACCACCCGTTCCTCATCAAACCGAACAATCACGAACTCGGCGAGATTTTCGGTGTGGAATTAAAGACAAGAGAGTCGGTTGTTCCGTATGCAAAACAGCTGCAGAAAAAGGGCGCACAGAACGTTCTGGTTTCCATGGCAGGCGAAGGAGCCGTTCTCGTTGCCGCATCCGGTGAGGTCTTTGAAGCTCCGGCCCCGAAAGGAAAGCTTATCAACGGCGTCGGCGCAGGAGACTCGATGGTAGCCGGATTCATGGCAGGCTACATGGAAAAAGAAGATTACCTCCATGCGTTCCATATGGGAATCGCAGCGGGAAGTGCAAGTGCTTTTTCTGAAAACCTTGCAACCCGGGAGGAAATTGCATCTGTCTACGAACAGATTACAAAATAAAAGGGAGGACGTCTCATGAGAATCACAGAGTTGCTGGACATCCGCAGTATTGCGCTGGATGCCGCACCGAAAAGCAAACAGGAAACGCTTGATGCAGCCGTAGCGCTGATGGTCAAAAGCGGAAAGATCACAGACGAAGATGCGTACCGTGCACAGGTTTACGCAAGAGAAGAAGAGAGCACCACAGGAATCGGAGAGGGAATTGCGATTCCGCACGGAAAATGTGATGCAGTAAACAAACCGGGCCTTGCAGCCATGGTGATCCCGAACGGCGTTGATTTTGATTCTCTCGATGGAGAGCCGGTCACCCTGCTGTTCCTCATCGCAGCGCCGAACACAAAAGACAACGTTCACCTCGATGTCTTAAGTAAACTTTCCATGATGCTGATGGATGAAGAGTTCACCAAGAGCCTTCGAAACGCAAGGACACCGGAAGAGTTCCTTGCCATTATCGACCGCGCCGATGAAGAGAAAAAGAGCGTAGATGAGCGTCTTGCAGAGCCGGTGGAAGCAAAAGAAAATCAGGTGAAGATTCTCGCCGTTACTTCCTGCCCGACCGGTATTGCCCACACTTACATGGCAGCCGAGGGAATCGAGAAAGCAGCGAAAGCAAAAGGATGCTTCGTAAAAGTCGAGACACGAGGCTCCGGCGGAGCGAAAAACGTGCTGACTGCACAGGAAATCGCCGATGCGGACTGCATCATCGTTGCAGCCGACGCACAGGTTCCGATGGATCGTTTCGACGGAAAGAAAGTCATTCAGCGCCAGGTATCCGACGGTATCAGCAAAGCAGATGAGCTGATCGAGCTTGCGATGTCCGGAAACGCACCGGTTTACAAGAGCGGCAATGCGCAGACAGCCGCAGCAAGCACGAAGAAGAACAGCGGCGGTATCGGCCACCAGCTGTACACCCAGCTGATGAATGGTGTTTCCCATATGCTTCCGTTCGTTGTCGGCGGCGGTATTCTGATCGCAATCGCATTCCTGATCGACGGACTTCTTGTTGATATGAACTCCCTTGATGCCGCAGCCAGATCAAACTTCGGTACGATTACCCCGGCTGCAGCGATGTTCAAACAGATCGGCGGCGTGGCATTCGGCTTCATGCTCCCGGTTCTTGCAGGCTACATCGCCATGGCAATCGGCGACCGGCCGGCACTTGCCCTTGGTTTTGTCGGCGGTATGATGGCATCGAGCGGAACCTCCGGTTTCCTTGGAGCACTCGTTGCCGGTTTTGCAGCAGGCTACATTATCCTTGGCCTCCGCAAAGCATGTGAGAAACTTCCGGAAGCACTCGAAAAGATTGCGCCGGTTCTGATTTACCCGGTAGTCGGCATCCTTGCGATGGGACTTCTGATGCTCTTCATTGTAGAGCCGATCATGGGAACCGTCAACACGGTACTGAACAATGGTCTTGCTTCCATGGGCGGATCCAGCAAGCTGATCCTTGGCATGATCCTCGGCGGCATGATGGCCATCGACATGGGCGGCCCGTTCAACAAAGCAGCTTACGTATTCGGAACAGCAGCCATCGCAGCAGGAAACTACGACATTATGGCATCCGTTATGATCGGCGGTATGGTTCCTCCGTGTGCGATTGCACTTGCAACCCTGCTGTTCAAAGATAAATTTACAAAAGAAGAAAGAGAATCCGGTCCGACCAACTTCATCATGGGACTCGCCTTCATCACCGAGGGTGCGATTCCATTCGCAGCAGCAGACCCGATCCACGTTCTTCCGGCCTGCATCATCGGCTCTGGCCTCGCAGGTGCGCTCTCCATGGCATTTGGCTGTACCTTAATGGCACCGCACGGCGGCATCTTCGTTGTACCGGTTATGGGAAATGCGCTGCTTTATCTGGTGGCAGTTGTCATCGGAACAGTGGTATCCGCAGTTCTGCTTGGAGTTTTAAAGAAAAAGTTGCATAAAAGAGTAGAAAAAAGGCAGAAAACAAAGTAAATAAAAATATCAAAGATCCTATGGGAGAAAAATCATGAAAGAATTTAAGTATGTTGTAACAGATCCAGAAGGAATCCACGCTCGTCCGGCAGGAATGCTGGTAAAAGCAGTCAAAGAATTTTCCTGTGATATCAAGATCGCAAAAGACGGAAAAGCCATGAACTGCAAAGCCATCTTCGGCATCATGGGACTGGCTGTAAAACAGGGCGAAGAAGTTACCCTGACCTTCGATGGAGCAGATGAAGATGCTGCATACGAAGCAATCAGCAATTTCATGAAAGAGAACTTGTAATTCTACAGAGCCATGCGGAATGGAAGAAAAAATTGCGAATCATGCTTGCATGAATGAGCGGTTTTTTCTGGAATTTCATATGGCGAGAAGCCACATCGAAATGGAGCGTAAGCGGAATTGAGATGGGGCTCTGGAGAATTACAATATAGTAATCGGCAGGAGCGTGTTTGAAAAACTTTCTGAAACTAAGAAATCTTTTTTAAACACGCTCCGGCTGTCTGGACAGAAAATTCGGATATCGAGAACAAAGGTGGAGAAAACTTATGCAGATTTATCAGGGAAAAAGCGTATTTTCCGGCATTGCGATCGGAAAGATCCGCGTATACAAAAAGAATGAGCGTCAGGTAAAACGTGTGAAAGTAGAAAATCCGGATGCGGAGATGGCACGGTTTGAGGAAGCAAAGGCAAAAGGAATCGCACAGCTTGGCGTTCTGTATGAAAAAGCATGCAAAGAGGTTGGCGAGGCCAATGCAGCGATCTTCGAGGTACATCAGATGATGATGGAGGACGACGGCTACAACGAGTCCGTCGAGAATATTATCAAGAGCCAGGGCGTCAACGCTGAGTATGCCGTTGCAACGACAGGCGACAACTTTGCGCAGATGTTTTCTGCCATGGACGATGATTACATGAGAGAGCGCGCGGCAGACGTAAAGGATATTTCCGAGCGTCTGATCTCCATCTTAAACGGAGACGACACCGACGCATCCTTAAACGACGAACCGGCGATCATCGTGGCAGATGACCTTGCGCCGTCTGAGACGGTACAGATGGATAAGGACAAAGTTCTTTCTTTTGTTACCGTACACGGTTCTTTAAATTCCCACACCGCTATCCTTGCAAGAACCATGGCGATTCCGGCACTGGTCGGAACACCGCTTCCGCTGGATGAGAGCGTAGACGGAAAGCTCGGCATCGTGGACGGATCCGATGGAACCATCTATGTTGATCCGGACAAGGAGACTCTTGCTGCCATGCAGAAGCGTCGCACCGAGGAGGAGGAAAAGAAAAAACTGCTCCTCACCTTAAAGGGAAAAGAAAATATTACACTGGACGGACAGAAAATTCTGCTGTATGCTAATATTGGAAACATCAAAGACCTTGCGGCTGTCATGCAGAACGACGCGGGCGGCATCGGCCTGTTCCGAAGCGAGTTTATCTATCTTGAGCAGGATCACTATCCAACAGAGGAGGAGCAGTTCCGTATCTACAAACAGGCAGCAGAGACGATGGCGGGAAAACGCGTCATCATCCGTACCCTCGATATCGGTGCCGATAAACAGTGCGATTATTTCGAGATGGAAAAAGAGGAGAATCCGGCACTTGGCTGCCGTGCGATCCGCATCTGCCTGACGCGGCCGGAGATCTTCAAGACACAGCTTCGCGCGCTGTTCCGCGCAAGCGCATATGGAAAAATTGCCATTATGTATCCAATGATCACAAGTGTCGGCGAGGTTAGCCAGATCAAAGCGATTGTGGAGGAAGTAAAAGCTTCTCTCGCTGAGCAGGGCATTGAGTACGGAAATCCAGAGCAGGGTATCATGATCGAGACCCCGGCGGCTGCCATCATCAGCGATGAGCTGGCAAAAGAGGTTGATTTCTTCAGTATCGGAACGAACGACCTCAGTCAGTACACCCTCGCGATCGACCGCCAGAACACAAAGCTGGATCCGTTCTTTGATCCGCATCACCCGGCGATCCTGCGCATGATTCAGATGGTTGTGGAGAATGCACACAAAGCCGGCATCTGGGCCGGTATCTGCGGCGAACTCGGCGCTGACCAGGAGCTGACAAAAGAGTTCCTTGCGATGGGCGTAGATGAACTTTCCGTTTCTCCGGGAAGCATCCTTCCGCTCCGCAAGATCATTCTGGAAACAAACGTGGCAGAATATAAGGCAGGAAAGAAATGTTAACACAGCAGAGACATGAGATAATTTTGAAAACTGTTAAAAGAAAAGGGAAGCATCACCGTGACGGAAGTCCGGGATCTTCTCGATACATCGGAGTCCACGGTACGCCGCGATATCACAGCGCTCGACAAGGAGGGCAAGCTGGAAAAGGTATTCGGCGGCGCCGTGGAAGCCGGCCAGAAGGTGACGGCACACGAGTACACCGTTGCACAGAAAAATGAGCTGAACTGCGATGCCAAACGGAAAATCGCAGAATATGCGGCATCCCTCATCGAGCCGGACGATTTCGTCTTTCTCGACGCGGGAACGACAACGGCGCATATGATCGATTTCATCCGGGCAACCTCCGCCGTTTTCGTGACAAACGCCGTTGCCCACGCACAGCGGCTGGCATCACGTGGGTTTAAGGTCATTCTGGTAGGCGGCGAGCTCAAAAGCTCCACAGAAGCCGTCGTCGGAAACCAGGCAATCCGCACGATCCAGGAGTATCATTTCACCAAAGGCTTTTTCGGAACAAATGGCGTAACCCGAAGAAGCGGCTGCACAACCCCGGACGTCAACGAGGCCGTCACCAAAAAGACCGCCATGGAACAGTGCCGCCAGTGCTACGTCCTCTGCGACGCAAGCAAATTTAACAGCATCAGCTCCGTCACCTTCGCAGACTTCGAAAAACCGATTTTTATCACGGACCGGAAAGTTCCCGGGTATGAGAAGAGCAAACATATCATCGTATGCGAGACGGAGCGAAAATAAAAAGCCAACATCTTACACGCACATAAATTGCAAAGCGCCCCGGCCCTGCAGATCATCTGAATGCAGGACCGGGGCGCCGTTTACAGACTTATTCTTTGATTTCCGCCAGCGTTACATCTGGATGATGATACTGCGGACGATGTTTCAAAAATGGAACTTTAAGCAGGGTAGCATTCTTGGGACACCAGTGAAGACAGGCATAACAGGCTGCACAGGAATGTCCTCCATAAAAATACGATGCAGTAACAAAATCTTCTTTTGGCAGACTTCCGTCAGATGTAAAGTTTGTTTTTCGTTCTTTTATAAAAGATATGATAGATTTTAACCGTTCCGGTGCTTTTTTCAGTCGTTCCAGATTTTCCTGCTCTGAGCTGATTAAACAGTTGCCTGGCATCTGCAGATCAAAGACAGCCGACAGGTTTGCACCGCTGCGGGAAAGTGCCTGACTTAGGCTGACAAAAGAATTTCCGCTTTTTCCATTGTTAGAAGTCATGACGACAAAAGTATAGCAGTCAGGATTGACCGTTAACTTCAATAAAAATTCTTTTACAATCCATGGCAGATCGCTCATGTAGGTAGGAAAGACAAAACCGATTATATCGTCTTTGCAGAAAAAATTGCTTTCTGTTTTCTGTTTTATAATATTCTCAACAGGCTGATTCAGCTCTTTTCCAATTTCTTTTGCAGCCCAAAGCGAATTACCAGTTCCGGTAAAATAAAAAATCATAAGTTTTTCCCTCTCTTTTTGAAGTTTATGACGGAGAAAATATTTTTATCCGTTTGCTTTATATTATTTTAAAACTATGATGTTGGGGTCAAAAGCCCCTCTATAGTACCTTGAAAAGTTCATATATTTTGTAGTAAATACAAGCCTAAATGGTTTACTTGCTGTATAATAGAGATATCTTAGTAGGAAAGAAGGCAATCTCTATGTCATTCAAAGAAAATACTTACCAGCAAATGTCATTTACAGATAGTTTTTCTGGATTAACTGCCAGAGAACAAAAAGCATTGGAAAAATCCTGGGCAAAAGTCTTTGCCGATGAAATATTTCCTGCCATTGATGAAAAGCGTTTTTCTGCCTTATACAGCGATAAGGCATCCAGACCGAATACTCCGGTCAACGTGATTGTTGGTGCGCTCATTATCAAAGAGCTTTTTGATTATTCCGATGACGAGATGGTCGAAAATCTTATGCTGGATTTTCGAATTCAGTACGCACTGCACACAACAAGTTTTGAAGAACAGCCTTTGAGTGACAAGACCTTAAGCCGTTTCCGCAAGAGGCGCTATGATTATGAAACACTTCACAACAAGGATCTTTACCATGATTGTGTGAAAGATTTAAGTGCTTCCATTGCAAAACTGATGGGAATCAGCGGTAAAGTCAGACGTATGGATTCCGTGATGATCGAATCCAACGTCCGCAGGCTCAGCCGAATGGAACTGATATACACCTGCATTGTAAAGCTGGCGATGTATGTGAATAAAATCAATGGTTCCGTTCTGTCTGACGATTTAAAACATTATATCGATCCTAACGATTTTAACAGAGTGATTTATCGTCAGCGCAGTACCGATGCAGATGAGCGCATGAAGCAACTCTTAACGGATGCGGATAAACTTCTTGCTCTGTGTGAGTCTGATTACAATGATTCAACAGAGTATGATCTGTTTGTCAGATGCCTGTCAGAACAGACCATTGTTGAAAATGAAAACCGAAGACTCCGCACGAAAGAAGACGGCGGCATGAAATCAACCATGCTGCAGAATCCTTCTGACCCTGAAGCGACATTCCGGAATAAAGCAGGAAAAGAGCATCGAGGATATGCTGCTAATCTTGAAGAATCCGTTGGAGCCAATGGTTCTGTTGTAACAGAGTACCAGTATGAGCAAAACAACCATAGTGACAGTCAGTTTATCCAGGAGCACCTTGCGCAGATGGATAACCAGGAAGAACGGACTGTTATAGTCACGGATGGAGCATATAGTGGAACAGAAAACACACAACTTGCAGCTCATAAAAACGTAGAACTGATTACCACAAGTCTGACGGAGAAACCGGCTCCGGATATCCTTGCTGATTTTGAATTCAACGAAGAGGGAACAAAAGTCCTCCGATGTCCAGCCGGCCATGCACCGAAAAGCTGTTCTTATATGAAACCAAGCAATCAGTGTGCCGTTTCCTCTCTGCATGAGCAGTGTGCCAACTGTCCGTAGCAGGATCAATGCAAGCCGAAGATCTTTAAGAAGGTTGCAAAAATAGTAACATCCAAAGCAGCGCATGAACGTGCGAAAATCCAACGGAACATGAATAGCAAAGAATTCAAAAATTATACAAGGCTGCGTAATGGAGTGGAAACTGTTCCATCGAATATACGCAAGAATTACCACTTGGAAAAGATACCTCGTGGGAAACAGCGGGGCAAGTTCTTTTTCGGTTCCAAGATAGCAGCATTGAATTTCAGAAAACTCTTCAACTATGTGAAGGGTTTAGGACATTACGCTCAAAATCCGGTACTTGTATAAAATCAAGGAAGGGAATACCAGCGTATATCCGAAGAAATCCGGTATTATACTACAAAATATGAATTTTTCAAGGTGCTATAGAAATAGAGGACAAAGTTATTTATGGTTTTGACCCTAACATCATAATATAAAGCGGGGAACAAAAAGAGATGGGATGGATATGATGGATCGGATATCTGCCTACCGGGAACTGATTCGGAAAAATATTGATTACGAGAACTACCCGCCGATCTATAACAAGCAGGAAGTGGATGAACTGGTCGATCTGATTGTAGAAACCCTAATGCTGCCGGATACAGGAACAATCCGGATTGGAGGAAAGGAACGTCCTGTTCCGATTGTAAAAAGCATGTTCCTGAAGCTGGATAAAGATCACATCTGTTATATCCTGAAGTGCCTGCACAATACGGAAAAGAAAATCGGGAATATTAAGGCGTATCTTTTGACGGCACTGTATAATGCGCCAATGACCATCCAGAATTATTATACCAATCTGGCTAATTGTGATTTGGCACCGGATAACAGGCAAAAGTAAAACGAAAGGAAGAGAAATATGGGAAAAGGAAAAAGAGTAAAAATGGCCGTATCAAAAAAACAGCCAGAGAAAAAAAGGCAGAAAAAGAAAAGCAGCTTGTGGATCATAGCGTTGATTGCTGTTATTTTGCTGATTCTTGTTGGAGTCGTATTTTTGGTACTGCCAAAATTTCGAAAAGAAGCTGCACCGGAAAAACCGGAAACGATCAAGGTGGAAGCTGCAGAGAAAAGCTATGCTGCCGGAAGTAGGATTTCAGAAAAAAATTTCCGCGTATACGGAATATCCGGGAAAAAGAAACAGCTTCTGGATGCAGATACATACAGCGTGTCACCGGCTAAAGTGCCGGCACATGGCCACAGTGTTACCGTAGAGGTTTCCTCCAAGGCATATCCGGATATCAAGGCAGAGATAACAGTGCTTATTGACCGTGATGAAAGTGCTAGGTATAAAATCGGCAGAGAAAATCCAGATGATGTGGAGGCTATCCTGTATTCCAACGGGGATCTAGAAATAGCCGGAAAAGGAAGCGTCCGGAATTTCAAATCAGATTCTGCGCCATGGAAGAAAGATTCTGTTAAACGGCTGACCTGGATTGATCCGGAGGCAGAAGTGGAAAGCATGGACTACTGGTTTACAGGAAATGACGAATACCTGGAAACATTGTGCCGCATCCCGGATACAGTGAGAAGCATGGTGGAAACATTCAAGAATGCTACGGCGATGACCAGTATGCCGGATATGTCTGGTGCGGTCCGGCTGGAAGATATTACATCCTGCGCAGAAGGGTGTATCGCACTGGAAAAGGCCATGGAACTTCCAGGAAATATAAAACAGGCAAAAAAAGCATTTTACGGTGATACGGCACTGATCGAGGGAGCCGATACAACAGCCTGTATGCAGCTGGAGAACATGGATTCCATGTATTACGGCTGTATGGCTCTGGCATCTGTCCAGATTCCGGACAGTGCGAAGGAACTCTCGAATATCTGCAATGGCTGACGTCAACCTGAAAGAAGTGCATATCCCATCAGCTGCACAGAAAATGAACAGCAGTTTTTCGGATGTACCGCACTGGAATCCATAACCGGTGAAATCCCATCTTCCTGTACGGATAGCGGGAACCTGTTTTCCGGCTGTAAGTTCCTGAGTGGAACACTTACCGTTTCCTGTACATCCAGGACAACCCTTTCAAGCTCGTTTTCGGACGCTGCAACGGCTGGAACAGGACTTACGATCATTTTACGGTACGATGCAGAAAAATCGCAGGAAACGGCCAATACGGGCTTCTACGGGGGAACAAAAAGTGCAGATGAAATCCTGAACGCATTAAAGGCATCTATGGAAGCCGCATTCAGCAGCGGAAGCCATATTACAATAACAACAAATGCAGATAAAACAGAGGGGTGATTAGAATGTAATAAAAATGCAATATGAAAAATAGCAAAAGACTCTTGTAATTACGGAATTGGAAAGGTAATATGATAATATGATTCCAAAAAATGAAAAATGGGGAGAAACCATATGGACATGAAAGAGCTTCGAAAAAATGCAGAAAAAGTAATAGCAGAACGTTTTCCGGACTTCAATTTTTCCACACTGGACTGGGGAGAGCTTGATCCATTCTATCTGGAGCATCCGGAAGAAATACCGATTGAGCATGAGTTTGTTGGCTACCGGCAGGATGGTGATGTAGCGGAAGATTACCAGGGAAATCTGTATCTGATTCTTTGTGATCCAGGAATCCACCCGATCGGAAGTGTATGCATGGAACAGTCCGAACTGGACGATGCCGTAAAACTCGGAAAACGGGAAGATTATACCGGGGAACTTCTGGAAGAAATTCCGGAATAAAAAGTGAAATAACAAAACAAGGAATCCCGTGTCAAACGTTGACACGGAATTCAAACAGAAAAATCGGTGTCAATGTTTGACACGGACGGAGGAAAAAAGTATGAGAAAAAGAATCGCAATGGTACTTCTTGGCCTGAGCCTGGCAGTAGGCACACCGGCCGCAACAAATATGTTCCCAACCGTTTCTGCCCAGACAGTACAGGCAGCTGGAAAAACCGGATGGACGCAGGAGTCCGGAACCTGGTATTTTTACAAAGACGGTGTAAAACAGACCGGCTGGCAGACCTGGGATGGAAAAAAAATATTATCTGAATGCAGACGGAACCATGAAAGCCAATGAGTGGATGATTGATACGGATGGATCGGTTTACTACTTCCGCAGCTGGGGTGGTGCTTACCTGAACTGCAAGGCAAGAATCAACGGCAGAAGTTATACATTCGGTGCAGACAGTAAGGTACAGGGTTCTCAGTGGGTTGTAAAAGGCGGAAAATGGTATCTGGTGAAAGACGGAAAAATTGCAACGGGCTGGCAGACCTGGGATGGAAATAAATACTACATGAATAGTGATGGAAGTATGCGCTCCAATGAGTGGAGACTGGATGATACCGGAAAAATCCGCTATCTCTGCAGCTGGGGTGGAGCCTATAAAAGCCGGTCTGCAAAGATCAATGGACGTTCGTATACCTTCAATAGTGCTGCAGAAGTAACCAACATGCAGTGGATCGTGATGGATGGACAGTGGAAACTGGCAAAAGATGGAAAAATTGCAACGGGCTGGCAGACCTGGGACAATAACCGTTACTATCTGAACGCAGACGGAACTATGAAAGCAAATGAATCTTTCACGGACGGGGGAAAAACCTATTTCTTCTGCAGCTGGGGCGGAGCTTATAAAAACTGCTGGCAGACTTGGAACGGGAAAAAATATTACCTGCATGATAACGGTGCAGCCTATCAGAATGAGTGGCTGAAAACCGGAGGAAAATGGTACTGGTTCCAGGCAGACAGCACCATGGCAGTGAACACAAGCTTTACATACAAAGATAACCTGTATTTTGTGGACGGAAACGGAGTTATGCTTTCCGGATGCTGGAAAGAAGAAAACGGAGCAAAATACTATATCCGGAGCTGGGGCGGAGCCTGCAAGGATATGCAGATGAAAATTTCCGGAAAGACATATTATTTCCGATCAGACTGTAAGATGGTAACGGATCAGACGGTAAACGGAAATTACTACGGAAAAGACGGTGCGCTTACAACAAAACCAGCAGCAAAACCGACAGAAACACCGAAACCGACAGAAACGCCAAAACCAACGGAGACACCAAAACCAACGGAGACACCAAAACCAACGGAGACACCAAAACCAACGGAGACACCAAAACCGACGGAAACGCCAAAGCCGACAGAGACACCGAAGCCAACAGAGACACCAGCAGAAACCGTTTATGCAACAAGCGTAACAATTACACCGAACAGTAATCTGGAATTAACTGAAGTTGGACAGACACTGCAGCTGGCCGCAACCGTATATCCGGAAAATGCAACCAACAAAGCGGTAAAATGGACTTCGGATGATCCAGAAGTAGCAAGCGTAGATGAAAATGGACTTGTAACGGTTCATAAAAAAAATGGTATGCAAAAAGTTACAATTTATGCATCTGCAGAAGGTGTAGAACCGAATCAAGGATCTGTAAGTAGATATGTTGAAGTAAAAATTAATATCCCATATACCAACGAAGAGGCTCTTGGAATGACCGTTTACGATCAGGAAGTTTCCAGAAAGATTTTCGACCTGGTAAATGAAGAACGTGTCAAAGAAGGACATGCAGCTATGATTTGGGATGAAAAACATTGTTATCCGAGAAGCGTTGCCGCTGCCGGATACCATATCATGAGATCAATCACACAGCCAGGATATGGAACTTCCGATAATCTGGCCCTGCATGGTGGCAGACAGAACGGCTGCGGCGGTGGTCTGTCATATACAGATTCCGATGATCTTGCCCGCCAGATCTTCAACCTTTGGATGTCCTCTCCAGGCCATAAAGCAAACCAGATGGATGATTATAATGCATATGGAGCAATCGACTGTAATGTATGGACAACCGCAGGAGTATAACGGAGAAAAATTGTGAATTTCGTC
>ENA-OQKR01000328-OQKR01000328.1-human-gut-metagenome-genome-assembly--contig:-NODE-328-length-20519-cov-3.046930_pt1 | contig 20519 bp, 19 predicted proteins | sample MGYA00242803_ERZ504806 | MGnify/ENA primary metagenome ERZ504806 (study PRJEB26092, sample SAMD00036399) | human gut metagenome | host: Homo sapiens | study: EMG produced TPA metagenomics assembly of...
GACTTGTCTTGGATGGTTTGAATTTTACTGGTGCATTTTTTGTACTATGTTTTTCTTCCCCGATCTGGGCAACAGGATAACCTTTGGATGTTAATGTATCATATAGTGTTTGTAAGTCTTTTTTTGTAACTTTATTCTCATTGATTTTTATGTTTTGACAAATGTCTGAAATTTGCTTAACTTCTTTTTGTGCCTGAGCTTTTTCTCGCTTTGTTATCACCAATGGTTCCCACTTTTTTGTCTTATGATCTGTTTGTTTTGTTGTTTCTTTTATATTTGATGATCTACATGCTGTAAGTGTTATGACACTTGCGAGTAACAAAATAGCTAGCATTAATTTACTACATATATTCTTCTGATATTTTCTTTGCTTTTCTGACCACATATTCTTCTGCCCTTTTAAAATCCTTATGAATAATCCCATATTTCATACCCCTGTCGATTTGTTTTACTTTGATTCCTGTATATTTTGAGGCTTCCTTACAAATCTCTTCGGATACGTCAATCGCCGTTACGTTATAGTTTCGCTTTAGAAAATATTTTGTATCGCGTCCGGAACCGCACCCAAAATCTAAGATGGATGCGCCCGATGGAAGATAAGATAAAAATTTATTTTGTATGTTTGTAAAATCTACGGATCTTGTTGTTTGTATGAATGATTTAGTGTATTTGTTATAATAATTTATGGTTTTGTTGTTCATTGGAATCCTCGCTTAAGTACATTCTAATAACCATTTGACAGCTTTCGCTAATCTCTTTTGGGCATCAGCAAAATGCCCGCCGCTGTTAAATTCTAATGTTGTTTGCTTTTACCTTAGGATCATTGCGCAAAATTCGTTCCTGTGTTCTAGTTCGATCTCCAACTCTTGCCATGACCGGATTCTTTGTTTTTTCTTCTTTTCCTCCAAGGCTTAAGTAGATATTGCTTTCATGCTTTATTTGATGATGTAACACATATTCATCCCATTGTTCAAACCATAAAGAACCGGAGCAGCTTGCAATTGCTGAGAAGATATCCGTTTCATATGCTGTCCATAAAGCAAACAATCCTGCAAGGGAATATCCGATCAGATAAATTTCTCTATCTACCCCGTAATCTGCTTTTAATTTCGGAATCAAATCATTCATTAACCATTGTAAAGTCTTTGGACCATTTCCTTTGAAATCATCATCTCCGAAGGCAGCAGGTAACTTCCATAGAGAAAAATCACCATTCCAATCTTTTACCTGAAATGCACAGAAAAGAAAATCCTGATCATTGACTGTCTCCATCAGACAATCCCACATATGTGCTATTTCATTTCCACGATGAGGGTACATTCCCCATAAAATGATCGGACCGCCGGAACCATTTTGCTCTATATAACATGCTTTCTGTTTTATCTGTAATTTCTGCATAAATACATTCATCTCCATAAGTTTTTCTGCTTTTAATGGATTTATTTTCATGAATTTTGGCTTATTCCCTAGTTGTAGAATCCTCCAGTTCTTCTAACGCGTCCATATAATTATCCATCCATTCCATCTGCCATTGTCTGGGATCTGTTTCTGATATCTGGCTTAACGGATCGATTTCGTCAAACATTCCAAGATTCTCTGCCATATCTAGCGGAAACAAAGTTTCATCTGGACCGATTATTACCTGATCTCCAATCCCTAGATTCCTGTCATAAGCTGTTAATTCTTCCATTGAAATCTCTTCTGGTTCATCCACGGCATCTTCTTTTACATAAAAAGTTAACATTGGAATTTCTGCATCTTCTGCTTCTATTTGTACGATCGTATAAATTGGTATTTTATTCATTGTTTGTAATTCCATCATATCACAATCCCCTTGCAATGATCAATTTCATGCTGTATGATCTGTGCTGTTCATCCAAAATATTTTCCATGCTGTTCTGTGACATGCTCCCACCACTTAAATCCCTGATTTTGAAGTGGGGGCTTCTTGCTCAATGGCTCTACTGAGCCAAGTATCTACAAGCTATCCTCGCGTGCCCCGCGATTCTTTTGCCCGGACACGGGCATGTTTTCTTATTATCCAATTGTCCGGATACGGACAGTTTATGCTGTCAACATCCTTCTTGCCTCTTCACGGATATTGATTGCTGCATTGTGATCTCTGTCCATCTCATTTCCACACTCACAGTGATACACTCTTTCGGATAATCTCAACTCTTTCTTTATCCTTCCACATTTACAGCATTTTTTACTGGATGGAAAGAAACGGTCTACCTTTACCATTTTCTTTCCCTGCCACGCCAGTTTATAGTCTAACATTTCCCTGAACAGTCCATATCCATTATCCTGTACGCTTTTTCCGAAGTGCAGGCACTGACCCATTGTTTTCATATCGATATCTTCCACCGCAACTGCATCATAACTGTCTGCGATCTTCCGGCTGAGTTTGTGCAGATGGTCTCTTCGCTTATTTCGTATCTTTTCATGACATCTGGCAACTTTCTTTTTCTGCAGTTCATAGTTATGGCTTCCTCGTACGCATCTTGACAACTTTCGCTGCTCCCTCGCCAGTCTTTTTTCATTTTTTCTGAAAAACCCTGCTTCTTCCGTCTCGATCTTTTCTGAAAACACTGCCATCCCCTGCATTGCATAATCTATCCCAAGTATCTTTGCAGTACTATAGTCTGGTTCAGCTGCTTGGTTTTCACAGCTGTATCCTTCATACAGCAGACTTGCAAAGTATTTTCCGGATGGTTCCATACTGACAGTCACTGATTTCAAGCGAAGTCCTTCTGCTGGCTCCCTGTGTTTTTTCATGGCGATCCATTTTAACTTTGGAAGTCGGATCTTCTTACTTTCCACCAGGATATTTCCATTGACCACATTCGTTGTATAGCTGTTTCTGGAATGATGTTTTGACTTGAATCTTGGAAATCCGATCTTGGGATCCCGAAAAAAATTCTTATATGCCTTTTCCAGATGAAGCTGGACATTTGCCTGTGCCAGCGAATCTACTTCTTTCAGAAATGGATATTCCCTTTTATACATGGCCGGTGTGTTTTTTAACATTTTCTTTGTCTTTTCATACTCTCGAATCTTATCATCAAGCATCTGATTGTACAGAAAACGACAACAGCCAAATGTTTTGCCAAGAAGTATCTTCTGTTCTTCTGTCGGATAGATCCGGAAACGGTATGCTATGTTCAATACTTTTTCTCTCCCTGGGTTTCAATGTATTGACGGATTACTTCTACTGTAGTGCCTGCTACTGGCACTTTTATAAGCATTGATAAATTTACTAAGTTCTGTTCTCGGCTGCGCACGGAACATTACATGCACATGATCAATGTTTTGGAATTCATATCGCTCTATATTTTGAATCAAAGCGATCTGTTCCTCATGATATTTGCAGAATGGTTTTGACTCATTGAGTGGCAATGTTTTAATCTATCACATATCATATTCGCCAGGACTTCATTTAATGGTTCTTGTTGTGACTCTCCACTCCCTGATTTCAACAACACTCTTCTTTGATTCTGAATTACCCATTTTTTTCTAAGCCATCCGTCAGATGTATTATCTGGTGACATAAAATTGCCGCTAAATGGTCCTCCAAACAAAGCACTTCCTACATCTTCTGAAAATGGATTCTCAAAAAAATTGATATCTTTCCATTGTATCTTTGAGTGATCTGGCCGGATCCAGTATTGATCGCTTAATGATAATCCATAGTTTTCTTTTTATTATACCACAAACCATAACACTCAAAAAGAGACAACAAACATCTTCATCTGCTGTCTCTTTTCTTGTGTTTTCTATTCTTACCAAAACTTTGTATTCGTTGTAATATAATCCACTTTCTGTGCAATATAATCTGCGACTCTTTCTGTATCGTCCACAGTCCAAAGTCCTACATTCACTCCACCATCTTTGAATGCCTTGATGTCTGAGAGTGAAATCTTATCACAATTTGCATCCAATTCAATCTTACGTTTCTTGTAATAATTGATCATTCCCTGATCTGGATTGTTTGTTACATGCTGTAATTTTACATTTGTGGATGTTATTGCGTTATCGTCTAAGACTTTTCTCATCTGTACCATTGTTTCAAAGTCATAGGCAATAAACATATATTCTTTATTCCCCATGATCTGATTTGTTAATGCATACAGATCTTCCATGTTGTTCTTTGTCACTGCCTGCATTCGAGAGTCATTGGTTGTTTCATTTCCATATTCTACGAATTCCATCTTGATCTCGATAACTGGTACCATGTTGTACTTCTTACATGTTGTTAAATAATCTTCTAATGTTGCAACTGTTGTTGCTGATTTTACATTTCTGTATTTTGAAATGTTATTTCCGGATTTAATCGTCAGTTTCTGGATCTCTGATAATGTCATATCTTCTGGTTTCTTATCGACTCCACATAATCTCTTGAATGTCAGGTCGTGCTGCAGAATGAATTTCTTGTCTTTTGTCATACGGACATCTGTTTCTGCTCCCCAAAATCCTGCTCCACCTGCTAATTCATAGGCTTTGATCGTATTCTCCGGTGCTTCGGCACTTAATCCGCGGTGTGCAATAAACTTGGCACTATTTTTTGTGATCGGTGTTACAACAGTTACTTTGTAACTGTTTTTCTTCTTTGATCCATCGGCTGCTGTTGCTGTGATCGTAGCTGTTCCGACTTTCTTTCCTGTTACAACTCCACTTGTGCTGACTGTTGCCACGCTTGTGTTAGAAGATTTGTATGTTACCTTTTTATTTGCTGCGTAAGTTGGTGTTACGATCGCTGGATTGCTGACATTTTTCCCTTTCTGTACGCCTACGCTTCTTTTTGCAAATGTGATCGCTGTCACTTTCTGTTTTTTCACTGTGACTTTGCATGTTACTTTCTTTGATTTTTTTGATCTTACGTAACATGTGATCGTTGCTTTTCCTGCTTTGACAGGTGTAACAACTCCTTTTGTACTGACTTTGGCGATCTTCTTGTTGCTTGTTTTCCATCCAAGCTTTGCTTTGGATGCTTTGGCTGGTGTGATCTTCACTGCAAATCTCTTTGCATTTCCAACATACATTGTCTTTCTATATGCTGACCATTTGATCTTTGATACTTTCGTTGCTGCGGATACTGGAATCAGACTTGTCATAAGAAATACACCTAAGATAGTGATCACTGTGAATTTCTTTAATCCTGCCTGCATCATTTTCTTTACGTTTTTCATAGTTCCTCCCACTCTTTTAACATTTTTGTAACATTTTTCTAAGAGCTATTCTATCATGTTTTTTGATTTTTACCAGTATCTCTTCCTATTTTAACATTGATTTAACAGCTTTTTTCTGTATTTTTCAAGGTACAATCCATATATCCCCAATCCGATCCATGCCAGCAAACTAATGCATGCCCCTATTTTTAATCCTGGTGTTTCATAATCTAATTTGACATTTTGTGTTCCTTTTTTCATTACGATTCCCATAAACATTCCGTTTGCCTTGTAAATCTTTGCACGTTTTCCATTGACTGTTGCTTTCCATCCTTTGGAATATGGGATTGTTACACACAGGATCTGGTCTTTTTTCGCATGATAGACTCCTCTGAAATGATTTCCTTCGTATTGGATCTGTTTCATTGAGTTCTTCTTGCGTTCCTTTAATTTGGCAAGGACATCTTTTTTAGGAACTGTGATCAGACTGATATCATCAAATTCATATTCACCTGGAGACAAGAAAATTTAATCTTACTTTTTCTTTTGCCTTGCTTGTCTGATGATTGATCTTTACGATGTAATCTTTTCTTCCAAAATAGTATGGATTGAAGGTGCTTTGAATATGGATTTTCTGTTGTATATCATTCTGTGCCACTAAGAATTCCTTTTGTTCCCTTTCTTCCAGTCAATATAAAGTTATCATCTCCATTTTCTTTCCATGGTAAACGAGATTTTTAAAATACAGATAAGTTTCCTTGTCTTTCTCTACTGGCACCGTAATATCTGCATATTTCTTTCCTTTTGGAGATGATATCCTTGTCTCTGGCAATGAGATCGTCTGTATATCAGGATCGTTTCTTTGTTCGTTATGTTGAATCTCTTTGTCTGCCGGATGCTGATCCAATATGATCTGTGCAAGCATTGCCTGTTCCTTGCCGACTCCATTTAACTGCTTGTATTGCTGTTCTGTCATATAAGAATCGTATGCATATGCAAATGGCAGTGCATATTTATTCTTATATAATGTAATATTTCTTTTTTTTCTTAGTTTTTCAACTCCATATGGTACATCCCCCATGGAACTTACATCTTTTGCGACCTGACTGTTATGTGCTACAGTTATGTATTTTACACCAGCTAATGACAGGAGTCCCAGTCTTTGATCGACTCCTTTATATTTATCTGCATACTGCATTCCCAGCGTATCATATCCTTTGATCGTATCTGTCACACATTTTGCTGTGATACTGTAATATCCGCTGATCGTATTTAAATGGTTGATCAGTCCATAATTTTTATATCGATATCCCTCTGCATGTACTCGGTAAACAGATGGATCATTTACTTTACTCAGCATACGGATATTATCTTCCTTCAATGTTCGATATGCTTGTCCCTGATCCATAAATTCCTGTGTGTAAGCATATCCTTTTGGATCAAACCTGTAATATCCATGCACTCCCACTGATATCAGGAGCAAGATTGCCATGCTCACTCTCACAGTTCTCTTCTGTGCATCATAGCCAAGTCTTTGAAAGATCAAGAACAGAACATAAAATACTGCAATTAATCCACAGGCTGCCATGATTCCTTTATTCTTCAGGATTTCTTCTCCTGATGCATTTACGATGATACAAAATACAGTATAAATGATGATTCCTGATCCGATCCCGATTTGCTGTCGTTTTGACATCACAAACAGACGCGGATACATTTCTGCTGTCAACAATGCTACAATAAAGCTCAGTGCAAATGCCCACCGGTTGTTTGCATAAGAAAACCCATTAAATGCGTATCCAAAGATTGGAAGGATCAGCGCAATGATACTTGCTATAAATGCAGCTCTGTATTTTTTATGTTTCATTCTCTGTGAAAACAGTGTAAATAATACAACGATCCCAACGATCGGCAGATATCCTGCGTTCGTATTGCTGCCCATATTTCCGTATCCAATAAAGTTTTCAATAAACATCAGATAATATTTTCCTGGGTATACGATCAATGATTTCCAGTCAACTCCATTGCCGTAACGGCCATTTCCTAGAAATCCTATGACGGATGGCAGTAAGATCACTGCTGCCATTGCAATTCCCAGTGTATAATACATTCCAAACTTCAAGATCGTCAGGAAAAAGTTTTTAATCTTATTTTCTTCGTTGTATTTATAAAAGCGGATCCACGCATAGATCACCGCAAATATCGTCAGCATATATAAGAAATAATAATTGCTCATTGCTGATACGCAGACTGCGAAAATAAATACATACGGTCTTTCTCTCTGATAGATCTTCTCAATCCCAAGACATAACAGCGGAAAATAGATCATCGGATTGATGAAGAATGGATGGCGCAGTCCTAGTCGGAAGCAAAATCCGCTGAATACATAGACCAGTGCCCCGATCACTGTTCCATAACTTCGTTTTTTCATTTTTCTTGCATACATAATAAACGTGATCCCAGCCAGATACATTCGTAACAAGATCATGAAATCATACATGGTTTCTGTATTCTTTGGCGAAACAAATCCATAGAGGAGGTTTAACGGATCACCGATCGCATAGTAATTCAATGTTGAGAGAATATCTGCACCATACCCAAGACTCATATCCCACATCACAAGTTTTGGGTGTCCCGCCAGAAGATTACGGAAAAATTCTCTTAGTGCTTCCCCATAATATGCTAATGCTGAAAAATGCTGGCTTAATCCGTCTTCTACTCCTGCTCCCCATACAAAGCTTTTTCCTTCGGTAAAAAATGGCAGAAATGCCACGATACACATCAGTAAAAACATCAGTGTATAGATTCCATAGCAATACTTTCTTTGTTCTTTTATCATTATACTTTTCCTTTACCCTTTACCCTTTTTTGTTCATTATCACGCTTAGTATACCACATTTTGGATTGAAAATTCCTGAAAAATGTCTTAAGATATTGGATGTATGTACATTTTAGAATATTTTATATCTATCGGAGGTAATATGATATGTTAAATTTGATAAAGAAATTATATAATGATTCGCGAATTCGTTATTTGTTTTTCGGCGGTCTGACAACCCTTGTTAATCTTGGAATGTTTGCTTTATTAAAAGGACCATGTGGAATTGATTATAAGATCAGCAACTTTTTCTCTGTTGCGATCGCGATCTGTTTTGCATTTGTTGTAAATAAGCTATATGTATTTCAGTCTAAATCTGAATCCTTGCAGATACGATTCATGAATTCATCAAGTTTGTTCTCGGTCGTCTTGTAACCATGGCTGTCGAAGTGGGCGGAGTTCCTTTCTGTGTTGAAATCCTTCATCAGCCACAGATGATCGCCAAGTTAGAAACACAAGTTATTGTTACAATCGTCAATTATTTTATCAGTAAATTTCTTGTTTTTAAATCTCAAAAAAAATGATTCCCTGTATCACATAAAATCCCTGAGATCAGATATTCATCTCATCCGATCTCAGGGATTTGTATTATTATTCTTTGGATTTGATCACTTCTGAGATAATGTATCTCGGACGCATCTTCACTTCATCGTAAATCTTCGCGATATAATATCCGATCACACCTAAGCTGAACATCAAAATGCTTCCAACCAACAGTAACAACAAGATCACTGTTGTAAATCCTGCAACTGCATGTCCAGAAAAATACATATAAAGCGATTGTATTCCAAGTAGTACTGCAAATACGAAGAATACAACGCCAAAAAATGTGACGATTTGCATTGGTGCGGCGCTAAATGATGTGATATTATTCACTGCATATCGTACTAATGATTTGAATGACCATTTGGATTCTCCTGCTTCTCGTTCCTGCACATCAAATTCTACGTATGTTGTCTTGAATCCTACCCAGGATGACAATGCACGGAAAAATACATTTCGTTCTGGAAGTTTCAGAAATTCTTCTGCTGCTTGTCGATCCATCAACTTGAAATCAGATGCTCTGGACATATCGATTCCTGTCGCATCACTGATAATACTGTAAAATGTTTTTGCAAACATCTTGTGAATGAAACTTTCTCTTCCTCTGGATGCTTTCACTCCCTCGATCACCTGATATCCGTCTTCCCATAAACGATACATCTTTATAAGTGTTTCTGGCGGATGCTGAAGATCACAGTCCATTACTGCAATACAGTCTCCTTCTGCCTGTGTGATCCCTGCAAAAACGGCTCCTTCTTTTCCAAAATTTCTGGAAAAGCAGACTCCTTTGATATGTGCTCTTTCTTCCTTGAGTTCTAAGATCTTCTCCCATGTATGATCTTTAGATCCGTCATTTACGAATACTAATTCATATGGGATCTGTTCTTTCTCAAGCAGGTCTCCTACCACCTGTGCTGTTTTCTTGATCATCTGTTCTTCGTTATAAGCTGGAAGAACAACCGATAACATCTTATCCATTGTAAATATCTCTCCTTATATTTTATTCTACCGTGATCTTTGCACTGACGTTCTTCTCAATCGACATATTCTTGATCTTTGTCAGCTGAACCTGTACCGTATGCGTTCCGGGTTCATACAGCTGCATGTCAATCTTTGGATTTAAATCCTTCACTACAACTTTATCTACTACAGAGCGCAATCCGCTAATCTTCACCTTTAACTCTGAGTCATCAAATTTGACATCATAATTCTTCGTATTATTGATCAATGCGATCTGTTCTGTCGGAATCGTCAATGTACGTTTCGTCTTCTTCTCGATGTTCGCACGGATCACGATATTCTTGATCTTATCTACAGATTTTACAAATGTAATACCATCTGGCAGTTTAATATCGGACGCTTTGATCGTTTTTTCAATACTCTTTGTACTATCACTGATATCTAAATTCGCCAGTTTGATACTGCTGATCTTCTCCAGATCATCTTCAGCTCCAGTAATTTCTATATGTTTTGGTTCATAATCAATGCTTCCAAGTACATATCCCTTGCCCGGCGTTCCTTTTGTTTCCACTGTAAATGGTATTGTCTTCGTTCTTGATAATCCAATCTTTACTTTAATCTTGGTCGTATCAAGTTTGATGCGGTCCTGACTTACTTCATCTCCGTCTTCATCATAACACTTGATATTCTGAGTCATTGTTACATCTTTCTTCAATCCGGATACATCTACTTTCGCTACAATCTGTTTGATCCTGCTTACCACACTCTTTGGCCCAGATACAGAGATCAGATTCGGCGTTGCTGTCTGCGTGCTTACCGTATATCCACTCGCTGGTGTCCCTTTCACCACAACATTGACTGGTATCTGGTCACTCTTTACATCTTCCAATACGACTTTGACCGTTGCACCACCTGTATCGATATCTAACTGACTCTTATAACGTAAAGCTTCAACTTCGATCTGGATCGCATGAACATCTGACATAGAAGATACATCTGCCGTTGCACGGAAATCTGACTTCGTCAAACGATCTACAACATCTTTCTTTCCCTTCACAGTAAAGCTTACGGTATCTCCAGATTCAATCTTATAAGTCTGATTAAGATCGTCTAAAACCTGTTCATTCAGCATATCAACCGGTACATCGCTGAAAGTCTTCTTGATGACCGGGTTATCGGTGTTGATAACAAACATCCAAAGTAGAAAGGCAAAAACAACAGAAATTATTTTTAAAAGCAGATCACTTTCCATTCTTTTTTTCATTTCGATTCCGCCCCTTCCATAGTTTGAATTTCTTATTCTGTCCTTTTTCTTCTCTCAGGACAGCCAGTTCATCTCTCAATCTCTGTGGATCCAGATGTCTGATGATCTTTCCATCCCTTGCGATAGAAATACCACCAGTTTCTTCGGATACGATCACAGTGATACTGTCTGAAACTTCACTGATCCCCACTGCTGCTCTGTGTCTGGTACCCATTTCCTTTCCAATCTCTACACTATCGCTTAATGGAAGATAGCAGGTTGCTGACACGATCCTGTTGTTGTGAATGATCACCGCGCCATCATGGAGTGGTGTATTGTGTTCAAAGATATTGATTAGAAGCTGGCTGCTGACCTTCGCATCAATTGGAATTCCTGTACGCTCATACTCTCCAAGTGCTACTTCTCTTTGCAGTACGATCAGTGCTCCTGTCTTTACCTTTCCCATCTCAATCGCTGCTCTTGATATCTCTTGCAGAGTTCTTGCTGTATATTCCAGTTCTTCCTGACGGCTATCTGTAGAGAAAATATCAGTCACCCAGTTCTTTCTTCCAAGCTGTTCCAATGCGCTTCGGAGTTCTGGCTGGAAGACGATCAAAATCGCTGTGATTCCCACACTCATCGTATTGGAAAGAATCCATGAAACTGTATGTAATTGCAGTAAATATGCCGCAAATGCAATACAAAGCAAGATAATGATCCCTTTTAATAATACCCAGGCTCTTGTTGTTTTGATCCATTTGACGATCAGATAAATCATAACACTGACGATCAGAATATCTACAATGTCATTCAGACCGATCTTCGGAATCGATGTCCAATATATATATTTTTCAAGTCCATCAAAAAATTTACTCAAATTTCCTCTCCCTTTTCTTTGTCCTGTTCTTTATGTTCTTGTTTATGTTCTTTTCTTTTTAAACTAAATCTATGTGATGGTACCGTGATCTGTGTAACATTAAATTCTTCTTCTTCCACAGTCACTTTCGGTATCGCTCTTACATAATAATAGTATTCTTCATCTTCAAATTCAAATGTTTCTTCTCTGGTATAGTCGATCACATTGTATAAAAACTGTATGATCAGGGCGATCGCAATGCTTCCTATGATCGTTCCGATCTGTGATGTGATATTGATCTCATTGTTAACCAGATATCCTCCTATGAACATGCAGATCAGATATACAACTCCTCCTGCAAGGATTGAAATATTCCATCCATGCGCTGCTCCCCGCTTGCGAATTGCTGTTACGAGTGCTGTCACCAGACAGAATACCACAAAATACAAAAGCAGATCCTTATTATCGATCGCTCTTGCCGCGATCAGACTGTAGACCTTCCCATGTGCTGATCCTGATGCCAGCTGGTTCATTGTCTGCTGAAGGATATTGGACAGATAATAGATCACTGTTCCCATTAAGATCGCTGGAAGTCCTGCAATTCCACAAAACATCCCAACAAAGATCGGTAAACATGCAGGCAGTTGAAAATAAAGAGATTGGCACCATCATCAGATAAATCCTTGTCTCTGGAAAAACTCTCTGATATACAAGAAAATATAATACAACTACCAGTGCAAAAAATAATGTCACTTCTAACGATACATGAAGTAACTCTAAGAATATAACGACATAAAAGATCAGCGATAATGCTGATATTGGAATAAAAACACTGATCACTCCCATCATAAAGATAAAAAATGGCTGTGAAAAGGTCTCTGTATATCCAAACAATTTCCCTAATACATAAAATAAAACAGTTCCTCCAAGGAATCTCATCCCTGATTGAATATATCTTCCTCTCGCCGTGAGGAATTTCAAAAATCGTTCTCTATATATCAATAATTTTTCCATCTTCGTCTTCCTCCTCGACTATCGTTGGACTAATGTCTTCATTCTCTTTTTCTTTATATAATGTTTCTAGTTCTTCTAAATGCTTGTCATAGATCAGTACCCTTGCCCTTACCTCATCATACTGCCTGGATGCTCGCATCTTCGTAAAATGCAGGTAGACAAAAAATACCGCAACATAAACTCCTATGATCACAGCCGCAGATACTATAACTTTACCTTCTCTCAGCTTCATGATCACAATATCTAACTGCATGATACACAACAATCCTGTCATGATCAGAAATGAGATCAACAAGGCAATGCTTGTCTTGATCTTCTCCGATCTGACATAATCTTTCTTGGTATATTTGTAAATACGGAAATCACCTTTTCCATAATTCTTCTCATACTTGGCCATCTCAGCCATAATCTTTACTTTCTCTTCTGAAATCATATGCTTTCACCTGCTTTTTCAGTCTTATTTTTATTATAGCATGGAATATAGCAAAAAAAAAGGAGGTATGAAAACTCATACCTCCTAAATCAATTCTTCTTATCCGAAGTATCTCTTTAATAATCCTTCAAATGCTTTACCATGACGTGCTTCGTCTCTTGCCATCTCATGAACTGTATCATGGATTGCATCTAAGTTTGCTGCTTTCGCACGTTTTGCAAGGTCAAATTTACCTTCTGTTGCTCCATGTTCTGCATCTACACGCATCTCTAAGTTCTTCTTTGTGCTGTCTGTTACAACTTCACCTAATAACTCAGCAAATTTTGCTGCATGTTCTGCTTCTTCGTATGCTGCTTTCTCCCAGTATAATCCGATCTCTGGATATCCTTCTCTGTGAGCTACTCTTGCCATTGCAAGGTACATTCCTACTTCAGAACATTCTCCTTCGAAGTTCGCTCTTAGATCAGCTAAGATATCTTCGCTGACACCTTTGGCAACACCTACTACGTGTTCTGCTGCCCATTCTTTTTCTCCTTCTACCTGCTCTTTGAATTTATCTGCTGGTACTCCACACTGTGGACATTTCTCTGGTGGCTGTTCTCCTTCGTGTACATATCCGCATACTGTACAAATCCATTTCTTCATAATTCTTGTTCTCCTTTATACTTTATATGATCATTTATGTTGCTTTGCCTTTCGGCTTAGTATCTTTTGTTTAAAACAGTAATGATTACTATTTTTAACTTGTCTTTATATTACCATCACATTTTACTTTTGTCAATGATTTTTTAAACAATTTTTGCAGATTCCTTTAAAATAAACAATATTCTGTGTAATCTCTCCAGGAAAGTTCTCACTTGCGATCTCATTTAACTTCTCATCGATCGGTGCCATCTCCAAATCGATGACTGCTCCACATTCCTGACACACAAAATGATAGTGTGGATCGGTGCATGCATCGTAATGGTCTGCTCCTCCTTCGTAAGATAGCTTTAGTATTTCCCCTCGCTCACTTAATAATGCAAGATTTCGATAGACTGTTCCAAGACTGATCTTAGGAAACTCTTCTTTGATGTTCATATATACCATATCGGCAGTTGGATGGTCTTTGCGAGTCATTAAAAACTTTATGATGGCATCTCTTTGCTTGCTTTTTTTCGTTGCTGGCTGCATAACCTCTTCCTTTCCTCTTTAATTCAAATAATAACTGTTACTGTTTTTAGTATATATATTTTTATACATTATGTCAACCATTTCGAAGAAAATTGTATAAATTTATATACACAAAGCAGACAGGTATTTGATTTCCTGTCTGCTTTGTGCATTTTTAAAACTTAGGGAGTATAACCAAAGTGTCAGTTTTAGCTCTGGAATACTTTATGTGGATTCAAGATATTCTTTGGATCAAATGCTTTCTTAATTCCACTCATTAACTCAATTGTTTCTAGATCAAGAGATTCTCTCAAATATGGTTTCTTCGCAAATCCGATTCCATGTTCTCCGGATACTTTTCCACCTAACTGTGCAGCTTTCTCGTAGATCTTCTCCATTGCTGCTGCCATTCGTTTTTCAAATTCTTCCTGGCTTAAGTCATCTTTTAAGATATAAGAATGAAGGTTTCCATCTCCTGCATGTCCGAAACTCTTGATACGTATATCTACTTCATTATGTAAGTTATGAAGGTATTCTACCATTTCATTGACTTTATTTCTTGGTACGACCATGTCTACTTCATCCATATCAGTTGTAGATCCTTTGATCGCTTCAAGGAAGGCTCCTCTGGCTTTCCAGATAGATTCTTCTCTTTCTTCTGTATCTGAGATCAGTACGTCAAGTGCTCCTGCCTCTAAACAAAGTTTTGCAACTTTATCATAATCTGCTTCAATCTCTTCTGTTGAATTGCCGTCAAATTTGAGCAGAAGGTACGCATCGGATTGGGAATCTGGGAATTTTTTACCTAGGTACTCTTCTGCATCAATGATGACCTCCCTCTGCATAAACTCAATGGCAGTTGGGATTGCTTTGGACTTGATAATGAGAGGTACTGTGTCAATTGCTTCTTTTAAGGTTTTAAATGGTATCAGTAAACTAATTGCCTTTTTAGGCAGAGGGAGTAATTTTAATGTGGCTTTTGTGATAAAGCCTAAGGTTCCTTCGGAACCGATCATCAGGTCTTTTAAGGAATATCCGGAACTGTTTTTTACAACCTTTCCTCCAAATTCCACGATCTTTCCATTTGGAAGGACAACTTCAAGACCTCTGACATAATCTCTGGTCACGCCATATTTTACAGCACGCATACCACCGGCATTTGTACTGATATTTCCACCGATCGTTGCGGATTTCTCTCCTGGATCTGGTGGGTAGAAGAAATCATGATCTTCCACGTAGGCAGCAAGTTCCATTAATAAAACTCCTGGTTCTACGGTGATCGTTAAGTTTTCTTCATCAAGTTCTAATATATGATTCATGAGGCTTGAATCGATCATGATCCCGTGTTCGATCGCTACGGAAGATCCTACCAGACCGGTTCCAGCTCCTCTTGGTGTGACCGGAATATTATTTTCATATGCATATTTCATGATCTCAGAGATTTCTTCTGCAGAAGTCGCTTTTACTACAACATCTGGGTAGCTTTGTGCTCCTCCTAATTCATCATGACTGTATTCTTCGTTTGATATTTTCTGCATATAAAATTCTTTCATCGTCTTTTATGATATTTTTGATAACTTCTAAATCAGCTTGATCAAATTTCTTATAACTCATATCTCTTACGCCCCTTTCGCAGCTTTAATCTTCTCGATCAGTTTTGGTACGATATCGTAGACATCTCCTACCAGACAATAATGTGCTGTCTTAAAGATCGGTGCTTTTTCATCGGAATTAATGGATACGATGCAGTCAGAGTGATCCATTCCAGCTACAAACTGAATGGCACCTGATACACCACAGGTAATGATCAGTTTCGGGCGTACGGTTCTTCCACTTAATCCTACCTGACATTTTGCTTCTACCCATCCTGCTTCTGCAAGTGGTCTTGTGCAGGCTACCTGTCCGTCTAACAGTTCTGCTAATTCTCTGATCATTGCAAGGTCTTCTTCTTTCTTGATTCCTCGTCCTGCAACGACTAAAACATACGGCAGATTCGATAAACTTCTCTGGTCTCTTTCTTTACAATATCTAATACATCCACATGTGCTTTGATCTTTTCTTTATCGATCGCACATGAAATGATCTCTCCATGTGTTTCTTCTGTTCTTTCTGGTGCATTCATGACTTTGTATCTTACCGTTGCCATCTGTGGACGGTTATTTGGTGTTAAGATATGTGCCATGATGTTCCCACCAAATGCTGGTCTGATCTGAGAAAGGTCTGTGTTCTCATCCATCTCAAGAATCGTACAGTCTGCTGTTAATCCTGTCTTCATTCTTGCAGCTACCCTTGGTGCCAACTGTCTTCCGACTGTTGTTGCTCCTGTCAGGATCGCACATGGCTGATGTTTCTTGATGAAATCTTCAAATACAGATGTATAAGATTCTATTTTGAATCTTGCTAACTCTGGGAAGTCGTAAACAAATACTTTATCAACTCCGTAGTGTAATAATTCTTCTGCCTTATCTGAAATGTTATTTCCCATAAATAAAGCATAGACTGGATGATTGATCTTACTTGCCAGCTCTCGTGCTTTTCCGATCAATTCGTATGTTACTGGATGAATTTCTCCATCAACATGATCGACATAAACAGCGATTCCGTTCCACTGACTCTTATCAATTTCTTCTTTTTTCTCATCTTCTACATATTCTACTGCTCCAGCTGGTCCTTTCTTCACACATAATTTGCACATCTTACATGCAGCATTGATAGAAAGTTTTCCGTCTTTTTCTTCCATCGCACCGAATGGACAAATATCAACCAGAACCTGTGGATCTTCTACTTTTTCCTGATGTATTACTAATTTTGGCATTCTCATTTCCCCCTTTTAGATAAATTTCATATCTGTGATCATATGGAATAATTTGTCTGCGACTTCACTTCCGTCTCCGTCCCATACTTCATGATGGTCATTCGCTGTTGGAGGGAAAATTCGTTTTACCTGTGTTGGTGAACCATTTAATCCATAATGTGTTTCGTCTTTGTCTTCCATATCATCTAAGGAATATACTTCAATTTCACGGTCTGCGGTATCCATCTTCTTTACATAGGATGGAAGTCTTGGCTGGAAAATGTCTTTATCTACGGATAACAAACATGGATACTGAACTTTAGCAATCTCCAGTTCTTCCGGCAGATCCATCTCGATCGTGATCGCATCGGATTCTACTTTAGATATCTTCTTTACATTTGATACACTTGGGATATTTAACCATTCAGATACTTCGGAACCAACCTGTGCTGTGTCACCATCAGTTGTCTGTTTTCCACATAGGATCAGGTCAAAATCTCCCATCTTCTTGATTCCCTGTGCGATCGTATAACTTGTTGCCAGTACATCGGCTCCACCAAATCTTCGGTCTGATAATAATGCTCCACGGTCAACTCCCATGGCAAATGCTTCTCTGATCACTGTCATTGCCTGTGGTGGTCCCATACTGATGACACTGATCGTTCCACCTACTTCTTCTCTGATCTTAAGCGCTGTCTCTAACGCATACAGATCATATGGATTCATCTTTGAATCGGCTCCGTTTCTTAACAGCACACCGGTTACTGGATCAACTTCCACTTTATTAGATGCCGGTACCTGTTTGATACATACTAAAATGTCCATTGCTATTCCTCCTCATTCCTAAGACTTTCTATCCTTTATCTTAAGCTCTTCCGCTCTGAATTGGTACTACCAATTTTGTTTGAAAAAATTTGGATGTTTTTCGCATCCATTGTTTTTGTCTTATTGGTACTACCAATTTATGTTTTTATTATATATACATTGTCTACTTTTGTAAAGTACTATTTGACATTTTTCTTTTTTTTGTTAATCTTGCATAAAAAAGAAGAGCCAAAATGGCTCTTTCCTTAAAGTTCTTTGTGAATAATGTTATCAATCATCTCGAAATGTTTCATCAATGCTTTCTGTCCATTGACCACATCTCTCTTTAATAAACATTCGACAATCTGCTTATGTGCTTCCTGTAACATTCCTTTTCGCTTCTCAGTTCTTAAGATTTCTCGACGCATTTCAAAAATGAAGATATCCATCACTTCAGATAATGCATCTAAGATATTCACGATCAGAACATTGCCTGATGCTTTCGCGATCGCATAATGGATCTTCTTATCATACATTGTCTTCTCGTCGTTATCTGTACTCTGATCTAATGCATTCACATATTCTTGTAATTCTATGATGTCTTTTGTCTCTGCATTCTTCACTGCAAGTGCATATGCCTGCATCTCCAGTCCGATACGGATCTGGTTGATCTGATCATAATCAAGCTTATCAAGCATAAACATCATAGAAAGGGCATCTACCATATATCCCTTAAAATTTCCTGATATATAATTTCCTGCTCCTTGTCTACTTGAGACCACTCCCATGACAGTTAAGATCTTCAACGCTTCACGAACGGAATTCCTGCTGACTCCAATCTTCTCTGAGATCTCTCTCTCTGGTGGAAGTCCTTGTCCAAGAACAAGTTCCTGATTCATGATCTGCTCTTTGATACTATCTATGACAATCTCATAGGCTTTCTTTGTTTTTTCCATATTAACATTCCATTCTGTCTATTACTTTTTTTCTTAATCACATAATAGGTAACATTATACCAGATTCACTTTTTTTTGAAAACCCCTTGCAATATCCTTTGAATAGTTGTAGTATGTAAGAAAGTTAGATGTGGTTTTTAATACTATGTATTGAATTTTATAACACTAGAATGATTGGAGGTTTTACCATGAAACATAAATTAAAAGATCCAGGAAGTGCAATTACCCATTTGATCGGAATGATCCTGGCCGCGATCGTTTCCATTCCATTGATCATCAAGAGCTTTTTAAGCGGTGATTATGTACGCATTATCTCTTTGATCATATTTACTATAAGTATGATTGGTCTTTATGGTGCAAGTACTGCTTATCACTCTTTTAATATTTCACCAACGATCAATAAGAAGTTAAAGAAACTTGACCATGCAATGATCTTTGTTCTGATCGCTGGTTCTTACACACCGATCTGTACGATCGTTCTTGGCAGCACGCTTGGATATGGACTTTTATCCGTAATCTGGATCATAGCGATCCTTGGTATCGTATTTAAGATGTTCTGGGTAACTTGTCCGAAGTGGGTATCTTCTGTCATGTATATCGCAATGGGATGGCTTTGTATCGTTGCGATCGCACCGATCATCCATAGTTTATCCAAGACATCTTTTGGATGGCTGCTTGCTGGCGGTATCATTTATACAGTTGGTGGTGTGATCTATGCACTAAAGATTCCTTGGTTCGAAAATCACTGGAAGAATTTTGGTCTGCATGAGATCTTTCATCTGTTTGTTATGGGTGGAAGTTTATGCCATATGATCTTAATGTTCCAGATTTAATTTTTGCTCCTGTTGGTAGTTTTCTATTAACAGGAGTTTTTCCTTTCTGGTAAGACGTTTAATCTTTGCTTCTTTACTCATTGCTTCCTGCTTTGTATCAAATTCTTCAAGATACACAAGTTCTACTGGTCCTCGTCCTCTTGTATATTTTGCACCTTTTCCTTCATTATGCATCTTCAGGCGATGCTTGATATCGTTAGTCCATCCTGTGTATAAACTGTTATCACTGCATTTTAATATGTACGTTACATTCTTCATCTGTCTTATCCTCTGTCTATCTGTATATTGATCCAGCCCTGATCTTCATTTTCTTTGAAGAAAGGCTGTCAGATGTTCTCTGACCGCCTTTCCTCTACATCAACCAGATATGTTATGGCTGTTATTTTCTCACTTTATTTTATTCCAGATATTTTAAAGGGTCTACACTTTTTTTATCTTTTTCCATCTGAAAATAGAGATTCGTTCCTTCTAATGTGTAATAACTTGTCGGCTCTGCGACTTTTGCAATAACTTCTCCTGCATTGACCATTGTTCCTTCTTTTACTCTGATATCTTTAAGCTGTCCGTATAATACGGTATATTCATTTCCAAGATCCATCAATACCGTTTGTCCATATTCTGCTTGATTTTTTAATTTCTCTTACCTTTTGCCTTTACGGCTGCCTTCACTTCGTCTCCTTCTTTTGCTTTCGATTCAGGTATTCCTTTGTTGATACGGTACTGGTCAAGAGATTCAAAATAGATGGTTGAATTTACACTGTATGGAAGAATGATATTGCCTTTGATCGGCCTATGTCAGTTTGGATGTACCATTATACGTAACACTTTTCACTCATGGTACGTTTTCATTTGTGCCGTTGTCTCTGTTTCTCTCTTGTCTTTGCG
>ENA-OQKR01000337-OQKR01000337.1-human-gut-metagenome-genome-assembly--contig:-NODE-337-length-20210-cov-4.024399_pt1 | contig 20210 bp, 20 predicted proteins | sample MGYA00242803_ERZ504806 | MGnify/ENA primary metagenome ERZ504806 (study PRJEB26092, sample SAMD00036399) | human gut metagenome | host: Homo sapiens | study: EMG produced TPA metagenomics assembly of...
GAACTGGATCGGGGGTGATGGCAGCCGTGAGGGGATGCCCTTGGCGGCGCGCATCTTGTCGTAGAACTCCTCGGGGGTGACGTTTTCACGCTCCACGATGTCTTCGTCGTCCAGCAGGATGTGGAAGCCCATAATGTCGATGCCGTATTCTCGGCCAGCTCCTGCGGGATGTCGCAGGAGGAGTCGGTCAAAATCGCGATTTTGCTCATAGTGTTCCTCATTTCCATTCGTAGTCTCGCAGGCGGCCGTGGTCCAGCAGCTCCGGGAAATCCCACTGGCGCAGTACCTCGTATACGCCCACGGCGACGCTGTTGGACAGGTTCAGGCTGCGGCAGGTGTCCCGCATGGGCATCCGGATGCAGTGCTCCTGATCGGCTGCCAGCAGCGCTTCCGGCAGACCGGCATCTTCCCGCCCGAACACGAGGTATGCCCCGTCCGGGTACTTGGATGTCGGTGTAGTCGCTGGGGCGCTTTGGTGGTAAAGTAGTAGAACGGGCCTTTGTTCCGGGCAAAGAAATCCTCCAGCCCATACATAGTAATTGATGTCGAGGTAGTGCCAGTAGTCCAGCCCGGCATGCTTTGAGACTTTTTGTCATCGATGGCAAAGCCCATGGGCCCCACCAGATGCAGGCGGCAGGCCGTGCAGGCACAGGTGCGGGCCACGTTGCCGGTGTTCTGGGGATACGGGGCTCTACCAGAACGATGTTCAGGGTCGGTTTTTCGCTCATGGCGGCCTCCTCAGTCATTCCAGCTCACCGGGCAGAGCCGGGGCAGCAGGGGCTCGAACCAGACACCGTACCGGGTGTCCTGATCGGCGGGGGTCTGCTGAATGGCCAGCGAAACAAACTCCGCAGCGTTATCGGCGGCGGCGCTCAGGGCGTTGCCCTGGATCAGCGAGCCAATGAGCACGGCACCGTACAGGTCACCCGTGCCCGGGAAGCTGCGGCTGATGTGCAGTTTTTTGATGACGAAGCGCTCGCGGCCGGAGCCTGCGCAGCCGATGTACTTGCCCAGTGCGAGTCCGGTGACCACCGCGCTGGGGGCCAGCGTCAGCAGCTCGTCGGCCAGCGCCTGAGCGGAAGCGTCATCGAATGTGTCGGTCTGGGGCTCCCGCTCCAGCAGCAGGGCGGCCTCGGTGGCGTTGGGCAGGATCAGGTCTGCCCGGCGGCAGAGCCCGCGCATCCGGTCGATGAGAGCCGGGGTCACTGTGGAGTAGGCTTTGCCGTTGTCCCCCATCACAGGGTCCACCACCTTGCGGGCAGCAGGCCAGAGATCGAACGCCTTTTCGGCCAGCGCCACCTGCTCCTCGCCGCCTAAGTAGCCGGTGTAGATACAGTCAAACTCCACACCCAGCTCCCGGTAGTGCTTCAGAGCGGCCAGCCCGTAGGCGGCACCGTCCAGCCGTGCCGGTGTGCCCAGACCGCCCGTGTGGGTGGAGAGCACCACAGTGGGCAGGGCCACAGGCTGGCAGCCCATAACGGACAGCACCGGCAGGATGACCGCCAGGCTGCACCGGCCCATGCCGGAGAGGTCGTGAATGCAGAGAATTTTTTTCGGTTCAGTCGGTTTCAATAAAAAGGATCCTCCTTTGCGCCATCCACGGGCCGCACAGGGCCCAGTTTCTCAGCGTATGATACAGTATACCACATTTTGCGGGACAAAAAAAGCGCATACCGGATTCTTTACAGGAAATACTAGCCACAGCGGCAAAAAATCACACAGTGGAAAGGAGAGAGCCACATGAAAAACACAAATCGTCAGCCTTCCTCCGGCGGTGTTCTGCTGGGCATGGCGGCAGGCGCGGCCCTGGGGGCCGTGGGCACCATGGCAATGGCACAGAACCAGCGGCAGGTCAAGCGCACCGCACGCAAGCTGGCCAAGGGCGCGGAACGCGCCATGAGCCAGCTGGACACCATGGTCACGGATCTCGTGGAGCGCAGGATGGACCTGTGAGGAAAAACCAAAAGGCAGGGCCCGCGGGCTCTGCCTTTTGCTTGCCATTTACTTCTGGTTCCAGATACACATCCGGGCGCTGGTGTTGATCTCACCCAGGACCTGCAGGTCCATCTGGATGTTGCAGGTCACAAGGACGGATTTGTTCACATCACTGCCGGTGAGTACCGAGGCGGGCAGGTTCTTGATGGTGAGCACCGCCGTGGCCTTGTTGAAATCACCGGTCAGGGTGCCGTCGTAGGTCACATCACCGATGGTCAGGCCGGATAGATAGCCGGTGACACCCAGCTTGGATACCTGCATGACCGGCAGGGTCAGGGTGTAAGTGCCGTTGGCCTGCCGGGTGAGGGTGGCGGTGCGGTCGGGATCGATGCCGCTGTTGGCCATGGATTCCTTATCGGAGCGTTCCTTCCAGAATTTCACACCGACATTCTGGCTGCTGGCGGCACCGGCACTGACAGCCAGCACCAACAGCAGCACCAGCGAGATCAGCGCTGCGCCGGAGCGTTTGAATGTATTTTTCATAAAGATCAACCTTTCCTGGCCGCGCGTGTGCGGCCTGCTCTGGTGTCCTGTTGGGGCAGAACACAGGGTTTGTCAACGCTAAAATATCACGCCAGCGATAATATGTCAATCTGCTTCGTGAGTTTTTCACAAAAAAGTTTCACTTATGAAATCAAAAGTAGAAAAAATATCCGCTCCCCCTGTGCGGGAAGCGGATATTGTAAAACCTCTCAGGCTCTTTGCGCCAGATCCCGTAATAGGGGAGGCAAGCTGCAGGTGACGGAGAGGTTACAGTTCAAAATTGGGGTCGTCCTTCAGCATGTGGATGTTGCTCATAAAGGCGCTCTGCTCGGGGTCGGCGAACTCGGCCTCCTTCACATACTTGTTCAGCACAGCTGCGGTGCGCACGGGGTCGGCAATGGTACCGGCACCGCCGATGCAGCCGCCGGGGCAGCCCATGCCTTCCAGCAGGTAGCCGTTGTACTTACCGGCCTTGGCCAGCATCAGCAGCTTCTTGCAGTCGGCCAGACCCTGTGCGGAGGCAATCTTCACCTCCATGTCGGGACGCCATTCCTTGATCTTGTCGGCAACAGCCTTGGCAACACCGCCGGACTGTGCAAAGCCGCGGCCGGCAGCAGAAGCGTAGCACAGATCCATCTCGGCGGGATCCACTTCCAGATTGTCCAGATCCAGGTCCTTTGCCTCAATGATACCGGCCAACTCTTCAAAGGTCAGCACGAAGTCCACGTCGGAGCGGACGGTGCGGCGGGAGGCCTCCAGCTTCTTGGCGGCGCAGGGTTCCGATGAAGCACATACGGGCATCGGGGTCGGCCTGCTTCATCATGCGGGCGGTGAACACCAGTGGGGTCATGGTCAATGGAGATGTTCTTGGCAAGGCCGGGGAAGGCGGTCTTTGCCATCATGCTCCATGCCGGGCAGCAGGAGGTAGCCATAAAGTCCAGCTTCTCGGGCACTTCCTCAAGGAAGTCGTGTGCCTCGTCCACGGTGCACAGGTCGGCACCGATGGCAACCTCCACCACGTCGCAGAAGCCGATGGCCTTCAGGGCAGCCTTCAGCTTGCCGGTGGAAGCCAGAGAGGGGAACTGGTTGATGAAGGCGGGAGCGACCAGCGCATAGATGCGGTCGCCGCGGTTGAAGCCCTGAATGAGCTGATAGATCTGACCCTTGTCGGCAATGGCACCGAAGGGGCAGTTTACCAGACACTGACCGCAGGACACGCACTTGCTGTAATCGATCTCGGCACGGCCCAGCTCGTCAGAGTGGATCGCACCCATGCCGCAGGCAGCGGCGCAGGGACGCTCGGTCTTGACGATGGCGTTGTAGGGGCAGACGGTGACGCAGCGGCCGCACTTGATGCACTTTTCCTGATCGATGGTGGAACGGCCGCTCTCCCAGGTGATGGCCTTCTTGGGGCAGACTTCCATACAGGGGTGTGCAAGGCAGCCCTGACACAGGTCAGAAACCTTGACCAGCTTTTCAGGGCAGCGGTTGCAGGCAAACTTGATCACGTTGACCAGCGGGGGATCATAGTACTTATCGGCGATGGAGGCATCCTCCAGACCGGAGACCACGCTGTTGTGCTCGTCCATGCGGCGGGTGGGCAGACCCATAGCCAGACGCACGCGCTCCTCAACGATGGCGCGCTCCAGGAAGATGTCCTTGCGCAGCTTGCCCTCCTCACCGGGGATGATGGTGTAGGGGATCTTGCGCATCAGGTGGTTGGCCTGCTCGCCCTTGACATTGGCGTAAGCCATGCGGGCGACCTCGGTAAACACCTGACGGCGGATCTGGATGACCGTAGTATTGATTCCTCTGAAACTCATTCCAATCTCTCCTTGCTCAGAAACAGCCAAAAAACGGAGCCGTCTGCCCTGTGTGCAGAGCATAAAAACGGCACTATACGGGCACGGATGGTACCGTGCTGGTTGCTTACAGCACGCCGGACCCGATAAATCCATCTTCATTTTAACATAAAGACGTGCGTATGGAAAGAGCAAAACACAAAATTTGTTAAAAATTTATTGTATTCATGCGGATGCACAGAATGTACAAGTAAAATGAAAAAATTTCAGCAAAGTGCTGCACGCACCCGCTCGCCATCGTAGCGGCCAAGCTTTACCCGCACGATCTGCCCGCTCTCGCAGCCGGGGGCAGAGACCACCACCGGAATGTACAGCCGGGTGTAGCCGGTGAACAGCGTACCGGACAGGGGCGTTTCCAGCAGCACCTCATCCTCGGTGCCCTCAAAGGCGGCCAGTGCCTCGCAGCGCACCTGCTCGGCTACGGCGTTCATGCGGCGGCTGCGCTCCTGCTTTTCCCGCTCGTGGATCTGATCCGGGAAATCATAAGCCGGGGTGCCGCTGCGGCGGGAGTAGGGGAACACATGCACTTTAAGGAAACCGATCTTTTTCAAAAATGCGCAGCTCTCCTCAAAGTCCTCTGTCGTCTCGCCGGGGAAGCCGCAGATGCAGTCGGTGGTAAAGCTGACCGGGCGGCTGCCGTAGGCGGCGCGGATCTGCTCCACCACCTGTGCGTACTCCTGCGCGGTGTACACCCGGCGCATCCGGCGCAGGGTGGCGGTGCAGCCGCTCTGCAAACTCAGGTGGAACTGGGGGCAAAGCTTGTCCACCGCTGCCAAGCGGGAGATGAATTCCGGGGTGAGCATATCGGGGTCAAGGCTGCCCAGACGAATGCGCTCGATGCCCGGCACCTGTGCGCATTTTTCCACCAGCTCCACAAGGTTCGTGCCGGTGTCCAGCCCGTAGCTGGGCAGGGAGATGGCGCTGAGCACCACCTCGCGGTAGCCCGCAGCGGCCAGCTGGTGCAGCTCGGCCAGAATGCTCTCCTCGGCGCGGCTGCGCACCGGCCCGCGGGCGCGGGGGATGACGCAGTAGGCGCACTGCCGGTTGCAGCCGTCCTCTACCTTGATAAAGGCGCGGGTGTGGGTCTCGAACCGCTCCACCGGCAGCTCCTCGAACTGCTCGCCGCGCTGGTGCGGGGCAATGGCTACGATGCGCTCGTGGCCGTCCAGCAGCTTTTGTACGTTCTCCAAGATGGCCTTGCGGTCGCCGTTGCCGCACACAAGGTCGGCTTCCATGAACTGTGCGGCCTCCTCCGGGAAAGCCTGCGGGTAGCAGCCGGTCAGCACCGTCACCGCACCCGGATTTTCGCGCTTTTTGCGGCGCAGCCACTTGCGGCTCTTCTGGTCGCCGAAGTTGGTCACGGTACAGCTGTTCACAATGAACACATCCGCTGCTTCGCCTTCCTGCGCAATGGTAAAGCCGTTGGCGCGGAACAACTGTTCCAGCGCGCCGGTCTCGTTCAGGTTGACCTTGCAGCCCAAGGTATAAAAACAAACTCGCATGGGGAACGATCCTTTCGATAAAAACGGGGGTGTTTTGCATTTCTTCTCATTATATAACAGAAGCCCACCGGGGTGCAAGACTGTTTTTGCACGGAGACACCGGTCTTTTGCAGTGCGTCAAAACAAAAAGGGACGCGAAAAATCTCGCGTCCCAAAGCTGCAGGAAGGAATGACGAGCCGTTAGCTGTTTTTCAGGGTAACGAACAGATAATCGGTCTCCTTGCCGTCCAGTGTATCGGTCTTGCGCTCAATGAAATCGACCTCGTACATAGACAGGGGAAGCTGACGTCTCACAAAAGCGTTGATGGCGTTCTCCTGGGCGTCCGGCTTCAGGCTGGCCACGACAGAAAACTGCTTGGTGTCCAGAGCCTTCTGGATATCTTTACCGATCACGGTAGCAGAGAACCGGACGGGCAGCATGAGCTGACCGGAGCAGCCGGTGAACAGGGCGGCACCTGCAACAGCAGCAGCGGACAGACCGGCGATCTTTATAAAGTTACGGCGAGAAAGATTCATAATGAGACCCTCCTTGTGATTGCATGATTGTATGAAACTGGGCTTGCTCCCTTCTGGGAACAGTTCAATTTTACAAGTTTTGCCGTGAAAAGTCAAGGGACAGGTACCAAAGTTAACAGAAAACGAACACAATGTGAAAAATAGTACGGCAAAATTGACGAGCGGCATGCCTGAAAAGACCACTGCATACAGTAGCAGCAAGAGACTTCGCACGGGGAGGGACGGAAATGGAACGGAGAAATCTGGCGCTGCTGTGCGCGGGGGTGGTCTGCTTCTGGCTGTTTGCGCTGGCCTTCGGCACGGCACAGGGCAAGGGGCTGCGCATCCAGCCGGTGGTGCAGGCACAGGCAGAACCGGCAGTGCAGACCCTGACGGTCACCCCGCCGCAGCTTACCCTGCCCTGCCGCGCGGCGATCCTCATCGACCAGACCAGCGGCGCGGTGCTTTACGAGATGAATGCCGACCAGACCATGCCCATCGCCTCCATTACCAAGGTGATGACCCTGCTGCTCACCTTTGAGGCGGTGCACGCCGGGCGGCTGACCATGGATACCGCCGTGCCGGTCAGTGAACACGCCTACCACATGGGCGGCAGCCAAATCTGGCTGGAGCCCGGGGAGCAGTTCACGCTGGACGAGATGCTCAAGGCCATCTGTGTGTCCTCTGCCAACGATGCAGCAGTGGCGGTGGCAGAGCTTGTGGGCGGCAGCGAGCCTGCCTTTGTGCAGCAGATGAACGCCCGCGCCGCAGAGCTGGGCATGGAGCACACCACCTTCCGCAACGCCTGCGGGCTGGACACAGAAGGGCATCTTTCCACCGCACGGGATGTAGCCATCATGAGCCGCACCATCCTGAACACCTGCCCGGAGGTGCTGCACTATACCGGCATCTGGACGGACACCCTGCGGGGCGGGCAGACCCAGCTGGTGAACACCAATAAGCTACTGCGGCGGTACAACGGCATTACCGGGCTTAAGACCGGCACCACCGGCGGAGCGGGCGTGTGCATTACCGCCAGCGCCACCCGGGACGGGCTGAACCTCATCGCGGTGGTGCTGGGTGCACCCTCCCAGCAAGGAACGGTTCGAAGCCGCCACACCCTGCTGGACTACGGCTTTGCGGCCTACCGCGCCGCACCGGTGCCCCTGCCGCAGGAGCGCCCGCTGCAATTAAAGGTAAAGGGCAGCACCGAGGAGACCGTGCCGCTGGATTACGCCGCGCTGCCCGCCACCGCGTTGCTGCCCGCCGAAAGCGCCGGTCAGCTGACCGTGCAGCTGGAACTGCCCGACACGCTGGAAGCCCCGGTGACCCGGGGACAGACGGTAGGCAAGGCGCAGCTGCTGTGCGGCGAAGCAGTACAGGGAGAGTACCCGGTGTGCGCCGCCGCCGATGCGCCCCGCATGGAGTTTGGCACCGCGTTGCAGCTGCTGTGGGACAGCCTGCGGGGAACAGCAGCCTGACCCTGTGCCGAAAAAGGCGCTTCAGCGCATAAAAGCGCGCTGGACGCCCGGCGGGGCTGTTGGATACCTGAACAAATCTGGATGAAGAAACAAAAAAACACTATTAAAATTGTATGAAATCTAAGGAATTTGACCTTGACTTTACCCGGAGGGAACGGTACACTTATACCAAGATATTTCCTCGCAGGGCAAAGGCCCGGCAGATCGTTTGGAGGTTTTAATAAAATGAGTGTCGCACTGAACACGAAACACCTCTCCAGCTTCATCAGCGAAGAGGAATATGCAGCTATCTACCCGCAGGTAGAAGCCGCCCACAAGCAGCTGGAAGCCAAGAACGGCCCCGGCAGCGATTTTCTGGGCTGGATGACCCTGCCCCGGGATTATGACAAGGAAGAGTTCGCCCGCATCAAGGCAGCCGCTGCCAAGATCCGCGAGGACTCCGACGTTCTGGTGGTGGCCGGTATCGGCGGCAGTTATCTGGGCGCACGCGCTGTTGTGGAGGCCGTTAAGGGTATGTACCACAACGAGCTGGAGGATGGTCTGAAGATCTACTTCTGCGGCAACAGCATCAGCCCCACCTACTTGAACAATATCATCAGCCTGTGCAAGGGCAAGCGCTTCTCCATCAACGTCATCTCCAAGTCCGGCACCACCACCGAGACCTCTCTGGCCTTCCGTGTGCTGCGCGAGCTGCTGGAAAAGGAGATGGGCGTGGAGGAAGCCAATAAGCGCATTTACGCCACCACCGACCGTGCCAAGGGCACTTTGAAGCAGCTGGCTGACGCACAGGGCTGGCCTACTTTTGTAGTTCCCGATGACGTGGGCGGCCGCTACTCCGTGCTGAGCGCCGTGGGTCTGCTGCCCATCGCCGCTGCCGGCATCGACATTGACGCTCTGATGCAGGGCGCTGCCGATGCTATGGAGCGCTTCTCCGTACTGAGCCCCGACAACGATGCTTATAAGTACGCCGCCATCCGCAACATCCTGTACCGCAAGGGCAAGGCTGTGGAGATTTTGGAGTGCTACGAGCCGGACTTCACCCTGATGAACGAGTGGTACAAGCAGTTGTTCGGCGAGAGCGAGGGCAAGGACAACAAGGGGCTGTTCCCCGCAAGCTGCATCTTCTCCACCGACCTGCACTCCATGGGTCAGTTCATTCAGGAAGGTGCCCGCATCATGTTCGAGACCATCGTGGACGTGAAGAAGCCCGCACAGGATCTGTTCATCGACCCGCTGGAGGGCAACTTTGACGGCCTGAACTTCCTTGCAAACCAGAACATGAGCGTGGTCAACCGCAAGGCCATGGAAGGCACCATTCTGGCACACACCGACGGCGGCGTGCCCGAGGTGCTGATCGAGGTGGACGACCTGTCTGCTTATAATGTGGGCTACCTGATCTACTTCTTCTGGCGTGCCTGCGCCTGCAGCGGCTATCTGCTGAGCGTGAACCCCTTCAACCAGCCCGGCGTGGAAAGCTACAAGAAGAATATGTTTGCCCTGCTGGGCAAGCCCGGCTATGAGGGCCTGACCGCAGAGCTGGAGGTAAAGCTGAAGTAAGCTGCCGAACGTTAAAAATGATCTCCCGCCGCAAGGCGTGGAAAATACAGGAGGACTGAACTATGATTAAACTGATTGTTGGTACCAAGGGCTCCGGCAAGACCAAGGCTATGATCGACCAGATCAACGACGCGGTCAAGACCTCCAAAGGCAATGTTGTCGTTGTGGAAAAGGGCATGAAGCTCACCTACGACATCGCTCCTGCAGCACGTCTGATCGATCTGGACGAGTACAAGATCTCCGGCGGCGAAATGCTGTACGGCTTTGTGGCCGGCCTGATGGCAAGCAACTACGACATCACCGACCTGTACATTGACGGCATCCTGAAGGTGCTGGACCACGATATCAACCGTCTGGGCGTTGTGCTGGACGAGATGGCAGCCATTGCCGGCGACAGCGTGAAGGTCACCGTGACCGTCAGCGCAGACGAGGCCGCACTGCCCCACGATGTGAAGAAGTACCTGTGATCTGATAAAAGAACAGGGCTAAAGGCTTTTCCAACAGGCAGAAGACCGGAGAAAAATAAATTTTTTCGGTTTTCTGCCTGTTTTGGTGTTGACAAAGGGTTGCTTTGGCGCTATACTAACAAAGCAGCCTTTTCAGAGGTGTACTATGCAATTTGACCTGAGAAAGTTTATCACAGCCGGCGCAAGACCGTACCATGCAGAGTTTCAGTGTGATTTATCTGCGTACGATTATGCCGGTGCAAGGATCCCGCAGCCTGTCACAGCCGTCTTTGACGCGCAGACCGATGGCGACGAGGTCCAGATAACGTTGCGGGCAAAGGCATCGGTGCACGGAGAGTGCGCCCGCTGTCTGGACCCGGTCATCCGGGAAGAGACAGTCGATACGGAGTGGATCGTCAAGGAGCGGGATCTGGATGACCCGGATTTCGATCTTCCGCTGGACGAAAAAGGACATTTGGACGTGGACGAATGGCTCAATCAGGAGTTTATGTTCCAGATCCCCACGGTGCTGCTTTGCAGCCCCGACTGCGCCGGGCTTTGCCCGCAGTGCGGTAAGAAAAAGGCGGAATGCACCTGCCCACCGGCAGAGCAGACCGACGCCCCCGTAGACACTAGGCTCGCGATCCTTAAATCACTGCTGAACAGATAAACCCATCAAGGAGGTGCAAAAATATGGCAGTACCTAAGAGACATCTTTCCAAGGCCCGCCGCGACAAGCGTCGCAGCAATGTTTGGAAGCTGGAGGCCCCCGCACTGGTGAAGTGCAGCAACTGCGGCTCTCTGAAGCTCCCCCACCAGGCATGTGGCAACTGCGGTTACTACAAGGGCGAGGAAGTCATCAAGAAGGCCTAATTTGCGCGTAATTGGTGGCATAATGGTGTTATGTACAGAAGGGGAGGGCGCAAAGCCTTCCCCTTCTTGTGCTTTAAAGGAGGTGGATGCAGATGGCGATCCGGATCGAGCAGGTGGATGCCGGCAGCGAGGCCGAGGCTCTTGGCCTTGCCCCCGGTGACGAGCTGCTGAGCGTGGATGACAACGAGCTGAACGACACGCTGGACTACGATTTTTATACCGACAGCAGCAGCTTCCACCTGAAAGCCCGGGTAGCGGACGGCATCCGGGAGTGGGAGGTGCAGCGGCCGCAGCGCGGCCCCTTTGGCTGCGGGTTCAAGACCTATCTGGGCGATGCAAAGCATTCCTGCTCCAACCACTGCATGTTCTGCTTCATCGACCAGCTGCCCCCGGGCATGCGCGAGAGCCTGTATTTCAAGGATGATGACGAGCGACTGAGCTTTTTGTTCGGTAACTACATCACCATGACCAATATGCAGGATCACGAGATCGACCGCATCATCAAGATGCACATCTCGCCTATCAATATCTCGGTGCACACCACCAACCCCCAGCTGCGGGTGCGGATGCTTGCTAATAAGCGCGGCGGCGAGGTGCTCAAGTACCTGCCCCGTCTGGTGGAGGGCGGCATTGCCGTCAACTGTCAGCTGGTGCTCTGCCGCGGCGTGAACGACGGCGACGAGCTGCGCCGCACCCTTGCCGACCTGCTGGAGCTGACCCCCATGGTGCAAAGCATTGCAGCCGTGCCCTGCGGCATTACGGATTACCGCAAAAATCTGTACCCGCAGGTGCCCTACGATGCAAAGACCAGCGCTGAGGTCATCGACATTATGGAAGAATTCGGTGATGAATGCAAGCGCCGCCACGGCAAGCGCATCATCTACCCCAGCGATGAATGGTACCTTAAGGCAGGCCGCCCCATCCCTGCGGCAGCGTTCTACGAGGACTACGACCAGCTGGAAAACGGCGTGGGCATGCTGCGCCTGTTCGAGGAGGAATTTCTGGCGGAACTGGACAAGCCCCACCGGGTTTACGGCACCAAGGAGCTGGACGTGGTCACCGGCACCATGGCAGCGCCCCTCATCACCCGCATGATGGAGGAGCTGCACCGCCAGTACCCCATGATCACCGTGCACGTCCACACCATCCAGAACCGCTTTTTCGGCGGTAATGTTGGCGTGACCGGCCTCATCACTGCTACCGACATCATCGCCCAGTGCGCTGGCAAGCTTGCCACAAAAACGCTGGGCATCCCGGCTGTGATGCTGCGGGAGGAAAAGGACACCTTCCTTGACGATATCACGGTGGAGCAGCTGGGGCAGCAGCTGGGCGTAAAGGTGGAGGTGCTGCCCACGGCAGGCGGGGACGAAGCCCGCGCCTTGCTGCGCAGCGGCCTGCACATTGCCCGCAGAAAGAAGAGCGGCAGCTGATAACGCCATTTTTATTGTATTTTACCCCTTTTAAGAAAGGAGGAGACCCCATGAGCAAACCGATCGTAGCAGTGGTGGGCCGCCCCAACGTGGGCAAATCCACCCTGTTCAATAAGCTGTGCGGCCAGCGCCTTGCCATTGTGGAGGATACCCCGGGCATTACCCGCGACCGCATTTTTGCCAACTGCGAGTGGAACGGCCACGAGTTTTTGCTGGTGGATACCGGCGGCATTGAGCCCAAGGCCACCGAGGGCATTCTGGCCCACATGCGCGAGCAGGCGCAGATCGCCATTGACACCGCCGACTGCATCATCATGGTCACGGACGTGCGCAACGGCCTGACCGCAGCCGATGAGGATGTGGCACACATGCTGCGCCGCAGCCATAAGCCCATCATTCTTGCCGTGAACAAGTGCGACAAGGTGGGCGAGGCTCCCATGGAGCTGTACGAGTTCTACAACCTCGGCTTTGACGAGGTGATGCCCATTTCTTCCGTGCACGGTCACGGTACGGGCGATCTGCTGGATGCAGTGTGCGCCCATCTGGACTTCAGCGAGACCGTGGTGGAGGAGGACCGTATCCCCGTTGCCATCATCGGCCGCCCCAACGTGGGCAAGTCCAGCCTGACCAACCGCATTCTGGGCGAGAACCGCATGATCGTGGCCAACGAGGCCGGCACCACCCGCGATGCCATCGACACCCCGGTGGACAACGCCTACGGCAAGTTCATCTTTACCGATACCGCCGGTCTGCGCAAGCGCAGCAACATCAGCGATGGTCTGGAGCGCTACATGGTAGTGCGTGCACTGGCCGCTGTGGAGCGCAGCCGCGTGGCGCTGATCCTTGTGGATGCCACCGTCGGCTTTACCGAGCAGGACAGCAAGGTGGCAGGCTACGCCCACGAGCAGGGCAAGGCCTGCATCATCGTGGTGAACAAGTGGGATGCCGTGGAAGGCAAGGAGACCAACACCATGGAGTTGCAGCGCCGGGGCTATGCCGAGTGCTTCAGCTTTATGGGCTATGCACCCATTATCTTCATCTCTGCCCAGACTGGCTACAACGTGAACAAGCTGATGCAGCTGATCCGGGATGTGGACGCCGAGAACGGCGCCCGCGTGCCCACCGGCGTGCTGAACGAGATGCTTGCCCGCGCGACCGCCCGGATGCAGCCCCCCAGCGACAAGGGCCGCCGCCTGAAGATCTACTACCTGACGCAGGCTTCCACCCGTCCCCCCACGTTCGTGGCCTTCGTGAACGCAAAGCACCTGTTCCACTTCAGCTATCAGCGGTATCTCATCAACCAGATCCGCGAAAACTTTGGTCTGGAGCATACGCCCATCCGTCTGGTCGTGCGGGAGCGCGGCTCCGGCGAGGTGGGTGCCAAGGACGTATAACACGTCAGGGAGGCTCAGATGATGGAATCTGTTCTCATCGCTGTGGTGTCCGCTGTGCAGGCGTATCTGCTGGGCAGCATCGACACCGGTATCCTCGTCAGCAAGTTTTTGTACCACGATGACGTACGCAAGTACGGCAGCGGCGCTGCAGGCATGACCAATATGCTGCGCACCTTCGGTAAAAAGGCAGCGGCACTTACCGCTTTTGGTGATGTGCTCAAGGGTGTGTTGGCCGTGTGCATCGGCCGCTGGCTGTTCACCCAGATGCCGGAAAGCACCACGCTCTCGCCCTATCTTGCGGTGTACCTTGCCGCCATCTTTGCCATTATCGGCCATTTGAAGCCCCTGTATTTCGGCTTCAAGGGCGGCAAGGGCGTGCTGGTGGCGGGCGGCACCATTCTGGCCATCCAGCCGGTGCTGATCCCCTTTCTGGCAGTCATCTTTCTGGCCTGCCTGCTGCCCACCGGCATGGTGTCGCTGGGCAGCGTGACCATGGCAGCACTTTACCCGGTGCTCACCATCCTGTACGGGGTGTTCCGGGGCTATTCTGCCGCCGACCTTACCGTGTGCACCATCGGCTCGGTGATTATGGCCGCAATGGTCATTTATATGCACCGCTCCAATATCCAGCGCATCCGCGAGGGCAAGGAGTACCGCTTTGGCCGTCACGGCAAAAAGTAACAGAAAATAGTAAACCACCCCGCAGCAGCCGTTCACCGGCCGCTGCGGGGTGGTTTTTGTATATGCTTATTCCTTTGTCTCGGTCTCTTCCTCAGGCTTTGCTTCGGAATGCCGCCGACGGAACCAGTCGGCGGGGATGCCGCTCTGGGCGGGGGTAAGATCCGGCGCGGGGTGGCCGTCCGGCAGGTGTGCGCCAAAGGCCGGGACAAAGAAGAACTTGCGCACAATGAAGATCAGCGCGATGGCGCCCACGCTGAGCAGGTTCTCCACGGCGGAATCGTGCCCCACCACCAGATGGCGCGCAATGGCGTACAGCAGCACTTCAAGGCTGCTGCCGGGGCTGTGCTTGGCCAGCATCTTGATGAACTCGATGCCGATCACAATGTCCAAGCTGCGCTCCAGAAAGGTGCGGATCTCTGCCTCGTTGCCATCGAACAGCAGGCCGGGCATCCAGCGAATCAGAGGCACAACGCTGAGCAGCAGACCAATCAGCACCAGCCCGGATAACAGCACTTCCAGCAGACTGGAAGCCTGAATAATGCGGTTGCGCAGGGAGGTACGCCAGTGGCTTTCTACCGGGTGAGAGGGATGTTCCATAGTAAGACCTTCCTTTCAGCATTCTGCTGCATAAAGATCGACAAAATCCTGCCTTTATTGTAGCAGACGAGAGAAGGTCTGTCAATTTCAATCCACGATGGTGACGGTGGTCTGCGGGCCGACGGCCACATAGCCGGACTTTTTGATGCAGTCCTGCCCGGCGTCGGTGTCCAGCCAGTCGTACAGGCGGCGCTCCGGACTGTCGGCGGCGGCATCCGGGTGGATGACGGCGTAAAAATCGTTGCACAGGGGGTAGCTGCCGTCGGCAAGGGTGTCGTTGCTGGGGGTCACACCGTCTACCGCCAGCAGCCGCAGCCCGGGCTTGGAGTACATCTGGTCGATGTAGTAATACACGGAGAAACCGATGGCGTTGGCGCTGTTGTTGTAATCGGCAATGCTGTCCACCAGCTCGCCCATGGCGGCGGGAGCCAGCTCAGAGGGCGGAGTCATCAACTCTCTGCCCTGAATGAGCAGCTTTTTGAACAGGGTCTGACTGCCAGAGTCCTCGCCGCGCTGGAAGGCAACGATTTCCTGATCCTTGCCGCCTACATCCTTCCAGTTGGTGATCTTTCCGGCGTAGATGTCCCGCAACTGCTGCTGGCTAAGCGCCTGCACCGGGTTGTCCTCGTTGACGATGAACACCAGCGCGTCCACCCCGATGGGCTTTTGCTCCAGCTGCACATTGGCCTCCTGCAGCTCTTCCTTTACATAGTCCGGTGCTTCGTATACCACCAGCATCCGGGTGGTGGTGTCGTACAGGCCAAAGTTCTCCCATGCGTAGGCGGTGGTGCTCACGGTGATGCTGCTGCGGGCTTCCTCCAAGTCCATGCCGGTGGTATCGGCCAGCATCTGCGCCATCAGGGGGATGCAGGCGGTGCTGCCGTCCAGCGGGGGAAACTCCGCTTCGGTCAGAAACGGCTCCGGCTGCTGCACAGCCGAGGAAGCAGCAGAGGATGCGGGCAGCTCTGCGGCAGAGGAAGCGGTGCTGCCGGAGGGCGCATCCGTGCCCTTGCAGGCGGTCAGCACCCCGGCGGCGGAGCAGGCAGCCAGCCCCAGCAGAAAGCTGCGGCGGGAAATTTTAGCATTTTTCATAAGAAAACCCTCCTAGATCAATAGCCGTAACTCGGTACATCGTCCGCAGCGGCAGACGAGAAAATACTCTGGCAGTACAGCCAGTTGCCACTCATGTCCATCCAGCCCACATAGAAGCCCCGCTGTGCGGCAAACACATGGTCGGGCAGGGCATTCAGACTGTTGGAATAGTACCCGGTGCAGCTGGAAAGTCCCTGCAGCACCACCTTGCCGTCTGTATCCAGCACATCGCATACGCTGCCGTAGGCGCTGCCCACAGCGGCGCGGCTGCCGTAGAACATGGGTCTGCCGTCAGGGTCGGTGGTCAGGTAGTTGACGTAACTGTATTTGCCTTGCAGGGCGGTCAGGTCGCTGACAAGCCCCTGCGGGCCGTACAGCCGGGTGGCGGTGGTCTCGTAGCGGTCGTTATCCTGCAATTCCAGCCAGACATAGCCGCTGCCGCAGTTGCTCATCCGTACTCGCTGCTGGTGCTCCACCGGTTCTACGGTGGTGTCGGTCAGCAGCTTGCCGTTGTCCTTGCTGTACACCCGCAGGCTGCCGTCCAGCGCGTAGACAGCTACGGTGCTGTCGGCGGCGTCCACATCGTACAGCGGGGTCTTGGTGCCGGTTTCCAGATCATAGAGCTCGTAGCCATGGTCCTCGCCGCTGTGCCATGTTATCACATAGCCCGGGAAATACTGGCTGGGCTGCTCGTCAAAGGTGGCGATCAGCCCGCGGTCCTCTGTGGTCATGTCCCGCAGTTCGTACCGGCCATCACTGGTGGAAAAGCTGGCAAGACCACCCGGGTAGACCTGCAAAAAGCCCGTGTACTGCTCACCGGTCTGGGTGTTGTACAGGATCTGGTCGGTGGTTTCCTCTCCGGTGGCAACGTCCAGCTCCACCCAGTCGCTCAGGGTGTCACTGTCGTAGAAAAGGCGGTACGCCGAGGCGGCCTCGGCGCGGTAGACGGGGGTGCCGTCCTTCTCCTGCACCACCACCCAGCTGTTCTGCTGGTAGTCGGTATCCCAGTCGTAATCGTCCAGCCCCTCCGGGCGGGCGTAGCAGCTGAACACCAGCTTATCGCCGCATAGGGTGCAGCTGTATGCGCCTACCGGTACCGGCAGCGCTGTACCGGTGGCAAGGTCGATGACCTGACAGGTGCCATAACCGGACTCCGGGACGTATCCGCCATCGATCAGGCGGTTCTCCTGCAGCACCAGCAGGCCGTTTTGCAGGGTGGCGCTCTGCTCGCCCTCAAAGGACATTACTTCGGTGCCGGTCTTATCGTACAAGGCGGTGCGGCGTCCGCCCCGGCCGGTGGGGTCGGACCAGCTGCGCAGCCAGTAGTCTGCGGTGCCGGTGGCACTGTCCTCCACCAGCGAGACGTTCTCACTGCGGGTAGACTGGTGCAGCGGGGTGCTGCCGCACAGGATGGTGGTGCTGCTCCCGGAACGGCCGTCGCAGTACAGCACCCGCAGACGGCCATCGTTCAGCACGGCGGGGTCGTACAGGGGCTTGCCGCTGTCGTCCGTAGGTACCGAAACGACAGAGCTTGCAGCGCCCGGCACGCCAGTGGCGGGCGGCAGCAGGGCACAGCCGCAGCCTAAAGTAAGGGCAAGGGCAGCGCAGACCGCCCCGCAGCCGATACGCAAGACAACACGCTTCATAAAAAACACTCCTTTGCAAAAACAGGGAGGAAAATTTTTCCGTTCACTCAGAATACGAAACAGCCGCATTTTTCATTGCAGAACTTGCAGAAAAATGCGGCTGAAAACGGTTACAATTACATTACAGCTGCGCCGGGGCATGGGACGCTTCTGCCTTGTCCATCTGCTCCAGCTGCCGCAGAAAGGCCAGCAAAAAGGGCAGAGAAATGAAGCAGGTGAGCGTATCCGCAATGGGCTGGCAGAGCTCCACGCCCACAAGCCCCAGCACCCGGGGAAGTACAAGAATCAACGGGATAAAGCACACGCCCTGCCGGCAGCAGGCCAGAAAGGTGGCGCGCCCGGCCTTGCCAACGCTCTGGAAGGTCATGTTGGTCACCACGATCACCGGCTGCAGAAGGATGGCAAAGCACTGGTAGCGGAAGGCGGGCAGCGCCACGGCGGTGACCGCCGGGTCATCCCGGAACAGGCGAATCAGGTTTTCATCGTTCCACCAGCACACCGCGATCAGCACCACCAGAAGCGCAAAGGCGGCTTTCAGGGTAAAGACGGCGGCCTGCCGCACTCGGTGGTATTTGCGGGCGCCGTAGTTGAAGGACGCCACCGGCTGCAAGCCCTGTCCCACGCCGATGGCCACCGAGAGGATGAACATAAAAATGCGGGACACAATGCTCATGCCCGCCACGGCGGCATCGCCGTAGCTGCGGGCGGCAATGTTCAGCAGCATCCCGCCGATGCTGTTCAGCCCCTGACGGCCAAAGCTGGGCGCGCCGCCTGCAAGGATCTGCAAAAACTCACGCGGCTCCCGGATGACGGCAGAAAGCTGGAACTGGCTGACCGTTTTGCCCCGCAGGAACATATACAGCAGAATGCCAAAGCTGATGGTCTGACTGAGGGCAGTGGCGATCCCGGCACCGGCAGTGCCCAGCCCTAAAGCGAACATGAACAGCGGGTCCAGTGCAATGTTCAGCAGTCCGCCGGTGACCAGCCCGATCATGGCAAGGTTTGCTTTGCCCTCATACCGCAGGATGTTGTTCATCACCAGACTGGAGATCATCAGCGGTGCGGCAAGCAGGATGGGCCGGGCGTAGGCGCAGGCGTGGGGCAGAATGGTTTTGGTACTGCCCAGCAGCATCATAAAGTCCGGCAGGGTGGCAAGGCCGACCACCGCCAGCACTACGCCAAAGGCCAGCGCAGTAAAAAAGCTGGTGGAAGCAAAGCGGGTGGCAGCGTGGGTATCCTGACTGCCCAGGCGGCGGCTGATGATGGTGCCGGAGCCGTGCCCCAGCATAAAGCCCAGCGCCTGTATGATAGCCATCAGGCTGGAAACGACGCCCACCGCGCCGGAAGCGCTGGTGGAGATGCGCCCCACAAAAAAGGTATCCGCCAGATTGTAGATGCTGGTGATCAGCATACTTAAAATCGTGGGCGCGGCAAGGCTGAGGATCAGCCGGGGGATAGGAGTCTCGGTCATTTTGTGATACTGCACCGCAGTGCGGTCCTGCTGGGTCATGGGCAAATATCCTCCTTCAAAAAACGAGAAAGCCGCCCCTTCCAGAGCGGCAGATAGTCCTGATGAAAACAGTATAACGCAGTTGCGACAAAATGTCGAGAGGGAGTAAAAACGGCCTTTCGCCCCTGCGAAGGGGCGAAAAAGCAGGCGAAAACAGGATGGTTTCTATATAAAGTGCTAAAGAATTGTCGAATTGCTTGTGAAAAATCACGATATGTGGTATTCTTTATAAGAAGGAATTGGAAAAATCTGTGCATTTTATGATTGGGAGGGATTTGTACATGAAATCCGTAGCACAAACTGTGATCGAGGCCGACCGCTTTTATACCATTGCCGCTCACACCGGCAATGTCATTCAGGCAGTGGAGGGCAGCAAGGACGGCGGCACTGTCCGTCTGGGCAAGTATGACCACAAGCCCGAGCAGGAGTGGAGCTTTGTCCGCGAGGGCGATGGTGTGTACCGCATCCGCAACCGTGCCTCCGGCAAGCTGCTGGATCTGACCATGACCGGCACCGCCAATGGCACATGGCTGCACCTGTGGGAGGACGTGGGCGGCACGTCCCAGATGTGGAAGGTGGAGCACACCCCGGAGGGCACGGTGCGTCTGCGCTCTTCTTGGGCAGGCGGCAAGTGCGTGGACACCGTGGGCATCGGTGCCGAGGTGGGCGCTGTGCTGCAGATCTGGCAGGAGGTGCCCGGCGGTGGTGACCAGCTGTGGGTCATCTCTGAGGTAAAGGACCGCGTAAAGCGTGCCGCCAAGGTTGAACAAGCAGCACCCGCTGCCGAGACGAAGGCCGCACCGGCCAAGGAAGCCGCTCCCGCCAAGAAGCCCGCAGCCCGCAAGCCCCGCACCGCCAAGAAGGTGGAGGAGAAGCCAGCTGCTCCCACCGCAAAGGCTGCAGAGCCGGTCAAGGCAGAAAAGCCCGCTGCAAAGAAGGCTGCTAAGGCAAAGGCTGAGCCTGCTGCTCCCGCAGTAGAGGTGAAGGCAGCTCCCGCCGTGGCAACCAAGGCCGAGCCTGTTACTAAGGCTGAACCGGCTACCAAGGCAGCGCCCGCAGCGGAAGCCAAGACTGCCCCTGCCGCCGCAAAGCCCAAGGCAAAGCGTGCACCCTGCAAAAAGCCGTAAAGAAGTAAGAAATCATAAAAACGCAAAAAAATCGACGAG